>Ga0207733_100165_pt1 | contig 62044 bp, 55 predicted proteins | sample A23P3SouthBayCA_FD_187735 | JGI IMG/M metagenome (GOLD analysis project Ga0207733, IMG submission 187735) | Aerobic enrichment media microbial communities from Eden Landing Ponds, California, USA - A23 P3 (SPAdes) | ecosystem: Environmental > Aquatic > Marine > Unclassified | place: Emeryville...
CTGCGGGGGCTTTCACGCTGTCTGCGGTTCCAGCGTTTGCTGCGGGGGCTTTCACGCTGTCTGCGGTTCCAGCGTTTGCTGCGGGGGCTTTCACGCTGTTCGCGGTGGCTGTCTCAGTCGTTTCTCACTCTGCAACTTGCTCTTCGAGCCAGTCGAACTGCATCTCGAGTTCCTTGCGGCGCTGGCGTTTGATCACGGTCGCGTCGAGGACGGCCCCGACCAGAGCGAGGTCGAGCGCGAAGTCGGTGGAGGCGGTGACCTCGGTGCCGCCGTCGACCCCGTCGAGGTGGTAGACGGTCGTCATCGTCTCGAAGAAACCCGCCGATTGCTCGTAGGCCAGCGCGGCGTCCGCGCGCTCGACGATCCGGAGCCCGAGTTCGACCGTCGCGAGGCCGACCTGGTTCTCCAGGTGCATCTCGTCGCCGTCGACGGTGACGTCCGTGAAGCCCGCGGCGAACATGAACCCCTCCAGGTCGTCCATGAGCTCGCGCACGCGGTCTGTGGCGGCGTCGACCCGGCGCGAAACCGTGACCGTCTGCATGCCCGACCCGACACGCCCTTTCCACGTAGGTGTCACGGCGTACCGGTTCGGGTCGAGGGCGAGCGCGACGGCACGCGGTCGACGTTCTGACCGGCGCGAGTCGACACTGGAATGACGGCCGAATCCGTAGCGAACGGTATGACAGCGAGGCGCGACCGGGTCGTCCTCGCGGCGATGGTGTTCGCCGTCCTGTTCGCGCAGGTCCTCCTCTACCCGGGCGTCGACCGCCTCGTGGGGGCGCTCGGCGCGGAGACCGCCCTCGACGCGAGCACGTACTTCCTCGCTGCAGAGTTCGCGGCGTTCGTCTGCTTCGCCGGCGTCTGGGGTGCCGCCAGCGACCGCGCCGGCCGGCGCACGCCCTTCATCGCCGCCGGGGCCATCGGCGGCGCTCTCGGCTACGCCGCACTCGCGGCTATCCCCGCGTGGGCCGACCTGTCGTTCGGTGCGGTCCTCGCGATGCGCGCGCTCCAGGGCGCGGCCACCATCGGCGCTTTCTCGCTCGCGATGACGATGCTCATGGACCTGGCGGGCGGGCACGGCCGGAACATGGCAGCGGCGGGTGCGGCCATCGGCGCCGGCACCGCCGTCGGCGCGCCCATCGGCGGCCAACTGTACGAGGTCGGTCCGTTCGTTCCGCTGTGGGTCGCGAGCGTGCTCCTGACGGTGGTCGGCGTCGTCGCGCTCTCGGTCGACGACCGCGCACCCGCCGGCGCCCGTGACTCGCTGGCCAGGATCGCTGCGGGACTGCGCCGCACGCCCGCGCTCGGCCTGCCCTACGCCTTCGGCTTCCTCGACCGCTTCACCGCGGGCTTTTTCGCGCTCGTCGGCACGCTCTACTTCCGCGAAGTGTTCGCCCTCGACCCCGGGACCACAGGACTGGTACTCGCGCTCTTTTTCGCCCCGTTCGCCCTGCTACAGTACCCGATGGGCGTCCTCTCGGACCGGGTGGGTCGCACCGCGCCGATCGTCGCCGGGTCGGCCACCTACGGCGTGGGCGTCATCGCCGTCGGGCAGGCGCCGACGGTCGCGCTCGCGGGCGCGGCCATGTTCGTGGTGGGCGTCCTCGGCGCGCTGATGTCGCCGGCGACGATGGCGCTCGTCACGGACCTGGCCGACGCGAGCGAGCGCGGCGTCGCGATGGCCGGGTTCAACGTCTTCGGTAGTCTGGGATTCCTCGCGGGCGTCGTCGTCGGCGGCACCGTCGCCGACGGCTTCGGCTACCCCGCCGCGTTCCTCGTCGCCGGCGGCTGTGAAATCGCGCTCGCGCTGGCGACGATTCCCGTGTTCCTGCGCCTCTCGGTCGCGCGGACGGCGACGTTCGCGGAGTGACCGGGCTAGCCGCCACCTGTCTGGTCAGCATCGCCTGCCCCAGCGTCGTCGCGTGACTCCTCTGCACCCTCGCGCAGGTGGTCGAGCAGGTCGACGACCCGCTCGGCGTCCGTGCACTTCTCGCGGCCGCGGCGCTCCAGATTGTCGACGTTCGAGGGCGAACTGTCCATCACCTCCGCGGCGATGTCGCGGTCGGCGTCGAGCAACTCCCGGAGGACGTACGCGAGCGCCTGTCGCTCGGTGAGGACCGGTCCCGCGAGCGCCGTGGCGGCCTCGCGGGCGGCCGCGGCCAGGTCCTCCCGTCCGGCCTGCTGGGCCGTCCACTCGCCGCAGTTGTGACAGACCCCGTGGACCTCCGCACGGAGGAGCGGAACCTCGTGGACCATCGCGTACCCACAGAGCGTGCAGGTGAACGACCGCTCGACCGACTCTGGGATGTCGGACGAGTCTTCTTCTCTCTCGTCCGGCCCCGCCTCTGTCGACTGGTCGGGACCCTCCGATCCGCGTTCAGACATTGCATCAAAAACGATGCAATGATCGGAGTTAAAAGCTGTTGCTGGGCGGGTGCGTTCTGTGTTCGTTCCGGACGCTCGTCGACAGGCCGAGCGAGCGGGTGGTGCTGCAGGGTACTCACGCCCAGTAACGACACAGCACGCAACCCAGACCGTTGCTTGCATCCGCGCGACCGAAGGGAGCGCGGTTCACGCGAGCGCCTGCGGCGCTCGCGTTTTTTGATCCAGCTTTTTCGAGGAGCCCTCCCACAGCGCGCTCGGAGAGCGCGCGAGGAAGGGCGACGAGCAAAAAGGTGGTACGCCAGGACTGGGATTTGAACCGGAGGAAGACGGTCCGGGGTGCTCGCTCACGCTGTTCGCTGCGCGCCCGGGCCTGCGACTTCCAGGGTTCAAATCCCAGTCGGCGGCGCGAACAGCCGCTCACGCTGGCGAGCACACGAGGTGCTCGCCGTGGTGTTCGCGACAGAAAGCGCCAGGACTGGGATTTGAACCCAGAATCCCGGAAGGGAACACGCTTTCCAGGCGTGCGCCTTACCGTTCGGCCATCCTGGCTCGCACTCGAACGTGGGTGACCGGGTGTGTAAGAGCTTTCGTTCTCGGTCGACCATCGGGAAGCGCAACCGCTAGCCCGCTGCGAGTCGGGAGCGCGCGGCGTACGTCAGGAGCGTCGCACCGACGGCGACGGCGAGTGTCACGCCGACCTTCGCGGTGACCGTGATTGCCTCGCTGCCGACGAGTTCGTAGCCCTGGACCAGCACGAGGAAGGCCAGGCCGCCGACCACGCCCCACAGCAGACTGGCCTTGGCCTCGGGGGAGAGGCGTCCGTCGGTCGCCGGGCCGGACCGCTCTCGGGCGTCGCTCATTTCGTCGCGATGGCCTCGATCTCGACCCCGACGCCCTTCGGGAGCGCGTCGACGCCGACGGCGCTGCGGGCCGGCGGGTCGCCCTGGAAAAAGGTCGCGTAGGTGTCGTTCATCTCGTCGAAGTCCGCGATGTCGTCGAGGTAGACGGTCACCTTGAGCACGTCGTCGAGGCCGGAACCGGCGGCTTCGAGAACGGCCTGGACGTTCTCCAGTGCCTGCTGGGCCTGGACGTCGATGGCGGCCTCGTCGAGCAGGTCGCCGTCGGGGGTCAGGGGGATCTGCCCCGCGGTGAACACGAGGTCGTCGGTCTCTGTGGCCTGGCTGTACGCGCCCACGGCGGCCGGCGCCGCGTCGGTGCTGACGGTGCGTCGCATGCCCGAAGGCGTGCCCGCCAGCGGCTTAAAACTCGCCCGCCAGTGATGGCGGCCGTTATCCCGGCACTGCGCGGCCGGTACACACGACCGACGCGCTCTTTTGGGTCGCGTCCCTACCTCTGGCGATGCCAAATCTGGAACTGTACGAGCTGGAGGGCTGTCCCTACTGTGCGAAAGTCATCAAGAAACTCGACGAACTCGGACTCGAGTACGAGTCGCACATGGTCCCGCGCTCGCACTCCGAGCGGACCGAGGTCGAGGAAGTGAGCGGCCAGACTGGCGTGCCAGTCCTCGTCGACCCCGACAACGGCGTCGAGGGGATGCCAGAGAGCGACGACATCGTGGCGTATCTCGAACGCGAGTACGGGAGTTAGAACCCGTAGCGGCTGTCCGCCATCGTTTCTGCGTTACAGATAGTCGACCGACTCCCCGTCGAGACCATCGAACCCGTGGCGTTCGTGGGACCACTCGACGGATGCGCTCCGGACAACCGATATTTCACGACGGATCTGTCGCTCACTCGGTCCGCTCGGCACTGTTGGTGTAGCCGCCAGGTGGCGGCGGTATCTCTACCACTTCTGTCTCTTCGCGCTCGTGTGGAATGGTGGCCTCCATCTCCATCTTCACCGCCTGGTCACCGCCAACCACGTCGCTCACGCCGACCATCACGGTCCCCGGTAGCTCCGGCGGTTCGAAATGCTCCCGGCACGCTTCCCCGATTTCGAACTCGGCTTCGGGAAGGAGGTCTTCTCGCACGAAGTGACGGATCATCGTGACGTCTTCTAAACTCCCGTCACAGTACTCACCGAGGAACTTGTCGGCGAACGAAAGTCCCCTGTTGGCCTGTTCTTTCGGCGTCTCGCCCGGTGGGACGAACCCGTCCAGCTGTACGTGGTCGTGGTCGGCGTGTCGTGTGCGAACGGCGGTCGCTGCCACGGCGTGGTGGTCTTCCACGTCGTCGCGGTTCTCCCGTCTGAATACCGTCTTCTCCATACCGGCCCCACCGACGGAGCGGAATTAACTGTTAGGTATGGATAAGGTGTCCGGTGCGGTCCACCTCCCGTCGAAGGCACCCACGCGCCTGGATCTGAATCGATCGCCGTCGGTGGCCTCTCACGAGGGGTCCGGGTCGAATATCTCGGGGTTCGGCTTTCACTCTGAAATCGGGCGAGAACACGGATATACCGGGCAGGGCCTTCTCCCGGCGAAGACGTGGGCCGAACATGTTCGGTTCGGCGTCAGGACGTTCTCAGATCGCAGGAACGCGCTCGGTCGGTTATGATGGGACCCTCGTAATCTGCAGATATGAACTCCGAGCACGACGGCATCGACAACGAGCGCCGGACGCTGCTGAAGACCATCGCCGCGGGCGCGGCGGTCGGCGGGGTCGCAACCGCGGGCGCTCGCCCGGTTGCCGCCCAGGCTACCACCCTCTCGGACTACTTCTCCAACACCGAGAACGCGAGCGAAGTCACGGACATGACGGGACAGAGCGAGGTCACCGTCGAAGTCGGGACCGACGGCAACGGGTCGGCCTTCGGCTTCGGACCGGCGGTCGTCCGCGTCGACCCCGGCACGACGGTCGTCTGGGAGTGGACCGGGAAGGGCGGTCAGCACAACGTCGTCGCCGACGACGGGAGTTTCGAGAGCGAGTACCACTCGTCGAGCGGCGACACCTTCGAACACGCCTTCGAGAGCGCCGGCGTCACGAAGTACTACTGCGCGCCCCACGAGATGATGGGGATGAAAGGCGCCGTCGTCGTCGGCGATGCGCAGGTCTCGCTCGGCGGCGGATCCGGGAGCACGGCCGCGCCGGGCGGCGAGAGCGGCGGTGGCAACGACTCTGGCGGTGACGGAGCTGGTGGCGGAGCGAGCGTCGACCCCGACTACGGCGACTGGTTCGCGAACGTGAGCAACTTCGACGGGACGGTCGACCGGACCGGGGAAGAGGAGGTCCGCATCGAGGTCGGTGCGCAGGGCAACGACGGGGCCTTCGCTTTCTCGCCTGCGGCGGTCCACGTGGACCCTGGGGCAACAGTCGTCTGGGAATGGACTGGCGACGGTGGCGGGCACAACGTCTACAGCGACGACCCTGCCTTCGAGAGCCCGACCCAGAGCGAGGCGGGCGCGACCTACGCCCTGGAGTTCGACGGCGAGGGGGTCTGCCAGTACGCCTGCGCACCGCACGAGGCCGCGGGAATGAAAGGCGCTGTCGTCGTCGGCGAACCGGGCGCGGCGGGCGGCGGCGGCGGTATCGTCGACATCGAGACGGTGCTCTGGGGACTCGCCGGGACCATCGTCGCCGCGCCGTTCGTCGCCAGTCAGATCGTGGCGAACCGCCGCCGCGACGACGAGGATCGCCCCGGCGGCCGACCCGGCAACCCCGCGGACTGACCGGGCGACGGGTACCGCGCCGTAGTGAGTATTATAGATCCTCTCCGAACCGCGACGACACCAGGGTCGTCACGTCCCAGTGTATCGTGACGACGCACAGCATCAGTCCACCGGGAATCGCAAGAGCGCGCCGACGCCGCCGAAGGCCTCGGAAAAGCGGGTACCGCGGTCGGTCTCGGCGTCGACGACGTAGGTCTCGCCGCCCTGGCGCTCGGCGGTCGTCGCGAGCGCGTCGCGGCGGTCGCGGTCGAGCGCCGACGAGACGAGGAGAGCGTCGACGGCGCGAAACTCGAGCGCGCGGTCGACGGCGTCGCCGTAGGCGACCGGGCGGTCGTCGCGCAGGCGAGCGACGAACTCGTCCAGCCGCTCGCGGGTCTCGCGGCGCTCGGCGTCGAGCAGGTCGGGCCCGGCGGCGTCGACGAGCTGGTCGAGCCCGCGCTCGGTGGCGTACTCGACGGCGTAGGTGCCGAGCAGGCGCTCGCGCAGGCGGTGGTCGAGGTAGTCGCCCTCGGTGAACTGCCGGGCACTGGAGAGCGTGCCGCCGACGGCGAGGCCGGCGACCGGTTCCGCACCGAGGAAAGCGTCGTTGACAGCGGTGGCGACCTCGGTGTAGAACTCGTGGACCTGGCGCTCGCGTTCGCGGGCGAACCGCTGGGCGGACTGGCCGCCCGCGCGGGTACTGCTCATGACCTGGCTCTCGACGACGCGGACGGGGACGACCCGCTCGCCGACGAGGCGGCCAACGGCGGCGCCGCCGCGCTCGACGACGACGAGGCCGAACGTCTCCTCTGGCGCAACGGCCGCTTCGAGCGGCGCTACGTCGAACCGGTCGTCACAGCGGTAGGTCGACGCGGCGACCGGTGCGGGAAGGGTGTCGAAGACCGCCGAAACCAGGTCGTCGTCGACGACGCCCGCGTAGACAGCGAGCCCCGCGTCGGGTGTCTCGTCGTACTCGCGGAGGAGCGTCTGGATCCGCGAGAGCGCGCGCTGGACGCGCTCTCTGGTTCGTTTCGAGCGGATGTTCTCCGCGCCGGCGTGCTCGCTGGCGACGCGGTCGCGGACCGACGCGATGGCGTCGTCCGGCGGGACCGTGAGCGTGACGAGCTCGGTCCCTTCGCCTTCGAGGCCGGCGAGGTGGTCGATCCGGTCGCGCAGATCGAAATCGATGCGGTCGCTGTCGTGGTCGGTACGGTCGCTGTCGTGGTCGGTACGGTCGCTGTCGTGGTCGGTACGGTCGCTGTCGTGGTCGGTACGGTCGCTGTCGTGGCCAGTGGCGCCGTGACTGGCGCCGTCGATGGTGTCGTGACTGACGCGGTCGGTGCTGCTGTCGTCGCTGGAATCTCGTGACATCGGATGGGTGGCTGGTCGCTGTGTGGTCGGACGCGATACCCCGTCGGGGGGAGAGCCACCGCTTCACAGAACAGCCGCGCCACTCACGACTCGCGCACAGTCGAGACGACCGCTCGGTGAGTGGTCCATACACGCTGATCGGGGGCTGTCGCTGAAAACAGTTGCCCCGGCGTGTGCCGCAGTGACACACGCGACGCTCGGCGAGCGTGTGGGTACGGAAGGAAGTGAGCGTGTGGATACGGGACTGGACGGAACAGAACGGGACGAGCGGCGCGCCCTACGCCACTTCCTCTTCGGGGTCAGCGCGGTCGAGGATGAGGTCGCGGAGTTCGTCGGCTTCGTCGATGTTCTCGATCTCGGACTCCTCGATGATGGCGGTGCCCTCGACGGACTCGCGGGTGGCGTGGTCGACGACGTACACCGAGCGCGTTCGGGTGACCCGGCCGACCGAGGACATGATCCGGGCGCGCTTCTCGGCGGTCTTGGTGAGTTCGGAGTGGCCGGTCAGCATCTCCTCTTCGCGGCGCTCGTTCTCGCTGACGGTCTTGAACGGCGCCCGGTCCGTGGGGTGGACGTCGAAGCCGACACGCGTGAGGACGGCGACGATCGGCTCGTCTTCTGGGTCGACGTCGGGGTCTTCGGGCGTGGGTTCGCCCTCGCGGACCTCCTCGGCGCCGTCGAGGACGCTGACGGGCGCGGTCAGCGGTGCGTCGAACAGGTCTTCGAGTTCGGCGGCGACCTCGACTGAAGCGTCCATGCCGTCCTCGTACTTCGAGACCGTCCGACGGGAGACGCCGAGTTCGTTGGCGAGGCGGCCGAGCGACCAGTCTTTGTCCTCGCGTGCGTCGGCGAGGATTTCGCTGTCGATGTTGACGTAGAGGCCACCGGGCGCGGCGTAGATCAGCGGCGGCACCTCTTCGACGAAGAGATCCATCGCCGTGTCGGGCGAGAGCACCGGCACGCCGTGGCGGAAGTAGGTGACGCCGGGTTTGAGTTCCTCGTCGCGGGTGCGCAGGCCGATGACCATCGGCGTCGCCCCGAGATACGTGCCGAGGCGGCGCATCTCCGCACCGGTCTGTCCGTCGAACGCGTCGATGTTACCGAGGATCTTCACCAGGAGGACCTCTTTCCCGCGGCGGGCCGCGACGTCGAAGCTCTTTGGCCGGATGGCACACCGCTCCGACACCACGAAACCCGCGTCCTCGAGCATCGCGGTGACGTTCCCCACCAGGGCCGACCGTGACATATGAGTAGGTAAGAACGTCGCCGCATATATGCGTTGTGCCGGGATAGAACTCTCCTGCGACCCGTTTTCGCGCCCGATCCGATAGATTGATATACACTTTGTCGGCGGTCCCGTTTGGTTCGGTTCACGGTGGAGACCACTCGGTGTCGGATCGAGGGGTGTCTGTGATAGGTATGGTAGACAGCGTAAAAGCCCCGGTAAGAGGTGGTGTAGCGGTGACCGCACACAGCGTGAAAGTTCCTACAGAGGTGATCGTGACTTTCCTTGCCAACAGCGTGAAAGCCCCCGTCCGTTCGCCCGTCCTGACTCGCTGCGCGCTTCGCTCCCTTCAGTCGCTCCAGTGCTTGCGTCGTCAGCTACGGGCGAGCGGACGGCCCCTTTCAGTCCCAGCCGCACAGGCTGTCGAACCAGCCGACACGGGTGGGACTGAAAGGGGCCGGACTCTCCAGGAAGACGGGCGACGGTTCGCCGAACGCAGTGAGACGAACGTCGATAGACGAGCGAAGCGAGTCTATCGGAACAAGCACGCGAAGCGCGCGCAGCGAGCCCCTCGACCGGAGGGTCAGGGGGCTTTCACGCTGTTTGCGGTCGCTGTCGACAGAAAACTTATGACGGCTGTGGGGATGGCTGGCGGTATGCCGGGTGCACTGGTCCGCGAGGGTGACCGCGTGACGCTTCGAACCGCCGAGAGCGAGGACGTGCCGTTCGTCCAGCGGGGCGGAGCCAATCCCGAGATCCGGTACCCGCTCGGGACGCCGCTGCAGAACCGGGGCGACTACGAGGACTGGACCGACGGCGACGCCGACCGCTTGCTCGTCTGTCTTGAGGACGACCCGCGGCCCGGTCGCCCGGAAGACGGCGACGCAGTCGAACGGATCGGCGTCGTCTCGGTCGAGGACGCCGACTGGCGCCGGCCCGAACTCGGTTACTGGCTCGTCCCCGAGGTCCACGGCGAGGGCTACGGCGGCGAGGCCGTCGCGCTCGTCGTCGACTACGTCTTCCGGACCTACGACCACCCCGCCATCGGCGCGGTCGCCTACGACTTCAACGACGCGTCTCGGGGGTTACTCGAATCGCTCGGGTTCGAAGAGGAAGGACGGGCCCGCCGCGACCGGTTCATCGACGGCGAATACGTCGACACCGTGATATACGGCCTGCTCCGCGAAGACTGGCGCGACGAAGAGAGAGACTGAACGGCTGGCGTCCCGTTCGAGTGGAGACGGCGGTGGGTCCGGGTACAGGTCGGGGACTGCGATTACAGGTCGAGGACTGCGACTACAGACCAGCGACTGCGACTACAGGTCGGCGACGTCTTCGATAGCGTCGGTGAGTGCCTGGATGCTCTCGAGGTCGTGTTCGCCCATGTGGCCGATACGGAACGTCTCCTCGCCGAGCTGTGAGCCGTAGCCGTTCGAGAAGACGAAGTCGTACTCCTCGCTGACCTGTTCGATGGTCGCGGCCACGTCGATGCCCTGCGTGTTCTCGATGCAGGAGACGGTCTGTGAGCGATACCCCGCCTCGGCGAACAGATCGAAGTGCTCGCGGGCCCAGTCGTGGACGTACTCGGTCATCTCCTGGTGGCGCTGGTCGCGCGCCCGATGGCCTTCCTCGAGCATGTGCTTCATCTGCTTGCGGTAGGCCAGCATGACCGGGATGGCCGGTGTCGAGTGGGTCTGGCCTTTCCGGTCGTAGTAGTCGAGACAGCGCTGGAACCCGCCGTACCAGGAGGCCTCGTCCGACGCGAGTTCGCGCTCGTAGGCCTCGTCGCTGACGACACAGACCGTGAGGCCGGGCGGCATGGCGAAGGCCTTCTGGGTGGAGGCGAAGATCACGTCGATGTTGTGCTCGTCGATGTCGACGTAGTCACCACCGAGGGCGGAGACGGCGTCGACGACGAAGTAGGTGTCCGGGTACTCCGCCACCACGTCCCCTATCTCCTCGATCGGGTTACGAACGCCCGTCGAGGACTCGTTCATGACCGTCGCGACCACGTCGTACTCGTTGTCGCTGTCCTCGATGGCCTCGCGGATGTCTTCGGGTTTGATCGCGTCGCCCCACCCGTATTCGAGCCGGTCGACGTCCTTGTCGAGGCGCTCGGCGACGTTCGCGTGGCGCTCGCTGAAACTCCCGCAGGTCGGCACGAGGATCTTCTCGTCGACGAGGTTGAGCGTCGACGCCTCCCAGAACTCGGTGCCGGAGGCGGTCAGGATGATGACCTCGTTGTCGGTGCCGAGGAACTCCTTGGTGTCCTCGACGATGGTCGTGTAGAGGTCGGTCATGCGGTCCATGCGGTGACCGAACATCGGCTGGGCCATCTCGTCGATGACGTCCTCGCGCACCTCTGTCGGACCGGGGATGTACAGCGTCTTGTCGGGGTAGTCGCCTGTGTATTCGCGTTTTTCGGGCACGGAAGCCACCTCGTGTCTCGAAGCGTCACACGGCGTGGCCATGGTAGTTGTGATACGCTCGCGACAGACTCGGAGGTGAACGCCGACGCACCCGCTCTCGACACCCGCGTGTCTGCTGCCAGACTGGTACTTTTATTATGGTGTTCGACAAGTCGCTGCCATGGTCGTGGCACAGAGCAGCACACTCGAACCGGGCGCACTCGTCGGCGGCGTACTCCTCGTGATAGCCGGAGTCCTGGCCGCCCGAGTCGCGGTCAGGAGTGTCGGGCGACTGGCGGCGATGGTCGGGACGAAGACGCAGGCCGTCGAGGCGGTCGAACCGGGCACGGTGGAGATCGAGGGCACTGTCGCCGATGCCGGCGAACAGGTCGAGAGCGCCCTCGAAGACGAGACGGCGGTGATCGTCGAATACAGGCACCAGAGAGAGGACCGCGAGCCCCTCGACAACGACGACTCGGGGGGGCTCGACCGCATCCCGCTGCCCCAGCAGCTCACGCCGAACGCCCTGAACCAGGTGTCGGCCGTGCCGTTCTACGTCGAGGACGACACCGGGCGCGTCCTCGTTGACGCCGCGCGGGCCGACACGAGCCTCGACGCCGACGCCAAAGACAAGGATCGCATCGGATACCAGCGGCGGGAGTTCTCCGTCGAGGGACGACTCGAACCCGGCGACGAGGTGTACGTCCTCGGCCAGGCGATCCCGGCCGAGGAGTACACGCCGCCGAAACGAGGCGGGATCATCCCGAAACTCCTCGCACTGGTCCGGGGGAGCCACGAGCGGCTCCCCGCCTCGGAGGCGATCGAGGGCGAGGACCTCGTCGTCACCCGCGACGGCGAGAGTTCGACGTTTCTCGTCTCGGACACGGCCGAATGGCGCAGCTGGATCCGACAGGTCGCGATGGCGATACTGTGGATCGTCGTCGCCATCGCGCTCGTCGGCGGTGGCGCCTACTTCCTGCTCACCGGCGCGGGTGTCGACGTGGCCGGGACGTTGGGGCTGTAACCCCCACGCCGTGGGGACGAACCAGCACGCAGGGGTCGTGAGCTGGGATCCGCGCGGACAGTTTTATGTAGGCGACTGAGGAGTATCCGATATGGTCGTGGTACAGTCGGGAGTCCAGCCGGGGGTCGCGGCCGGCGGGCTGGTGGCGGCCGGCGTCGGCGCGTGGGCGCTCGTCCTGGCATACCGGAGTACGGTTCGCCTGCTGGCGATGCTGCGGGCGGATGAACGGCGGGTCGCCGATGTCCGATCAGGTCTCGTCGAGGTGACGGGTACGGTGGTTTCGGCGGGCGAGACGGTCGCCAGTCGCATGAGTGACCGCGAGGCCGTCGTCACGAAGTACAATGAGAGCAGTTCCTCCCATCGCGGTCGCTCCGGGAACGAGCGGTCCCGGTCGCTGCCGCTTCCGACGGCCGTCGCGCCGGACCTGCTCACACAGACGGCGGCGGTTCCCTTCTACGTCGACGACGGGAGCGGGCGCGTCCTCGTCGACGCGATGCAGGCCGACGTGAGTCTCAGCACCGATACGAAAGAGCGTGAGGTGGCCAGCGGGAAAGAACGGACGGAGGTGGAAGCCCGCCTCGAACCCGGCGACGAGGTCCACGTCCTCGGCGAGGCGGTGGCCGCGAGCCGGTACACACCGCCCGAGCGTGGCCTCCGCGAGACGGTCGTCGCCCTGCTGACGAGGTCGGTCAACCAGACGCCGGCGTCGGCGGTGCTGGACGGCGAGGAACTCGTCGTGACGCGCGGGGACGGGGTGTTCGTCGTCTCCGACGCCAGCGGGTGGCGGGGCTGGCTGCGCCACGGCCTGGGAGCGCTGTTCTGGGCACTCTTCGGGCTCGGCGCGCTCGCGTTCGGGGTGTTTCTGGTCGCCGACGCCATCGGCGTCGCACTCCCCGTCTAAGCGTGCCGCGGCCGCCCAGTCCTGCGGTCGCTCACTCGACGCCCAGGGTTCCGATCGCGTAGCCGGTTCCGGCGATGAGGCCCGCGAAGAAGACGAACGGGATGAGGACGCCGAGCGCGGCGACGACGGAGTTGCCGTCTATCACGGTAGTGACGCTGGCGCCGATCCCGGCGATCACGAGGACGGCCGCGAGACCGAACGTCCCGTCACGGACCGCATCGAAGACCGTCCGCCGCCGCGCGAGGTAGGCAGTCGAGCCCAGCCAGGCGACGAAGGCCAGCAACGCCCCCGTTCCGCCGAAGGCGATGCCGAAGACGAACAGCGAGATGAGCCCGATGACGATCCCCGCGCCGATGCCGACGATGACCGTCAGCGAGTTGTCGACGAGTCCGTCGGGGTCCAGCAGCCGCCCCTCGTCGGCGGTCCCCGAGCTCGAACCGGCCCCGCCCGGCGCGGCGCCGGTCGACCCGCCGGACGTGGTCGCGCCGCTCGTCTCCGGGCCACCCTGCGGGCCCACCCTGTCCCTGGTCGCGCCGGCCGTCTCGCTCGTTCCCGCGGTCGAATCGGTGGCCGTCTCGATGGTCCCGCCCCGCTCGTCCTCGACCGTTGCGGCCGTGGACTCGACATCGGGCGAGTCGTCGGTGGTCCCGTCGATGGCGTCGGCGACCGAGTCGAGCAGGCCGCCCCCGTCGTCTTCGACGCCGTCGGCGAAGTCGAACTCCGCGCCGCAGTGCATGCAGTAGGAGGCGTTCATCCCCACGGGTTCCCCGCACTCCGGACACGAGGGGTCTGCATCGTCCACGCCCATTGACGTGATAACGCGTGGCGACCGGTAAAAGTGTACCTCCGGACGGGCCCCGGCGGGCTGGGCACGTGGTTCGGCTCCCGACGCAGCGCCCGGCGGCGTTCTCTCGATTGATACTTGGAGTGCAAGGGACTAACCGTTCGGGTCCTAACAGGGGGTAATGGATTCCCGCTCGCATCGGGAACAGCTGTACGAGGCGTTCTCGGGGTCGGACGCCGCCGTTGAGGACCAGATAGCGACAGGGATCGAGGTGGCGACCTCGCGGCTGGGTCTGCCGATCGGTTTTCTCACTGAGATCAGCGACGGGACCCAGCGGATCGTGCAGGCGACGGGAGACCACGAACTGATCCAGGCGGGCAAGCGCTGTCCGCTCGACGACGCGTACTGCCGGCGCACGATCGAGACCGAGGGGCCGCTGGCCGTCGAACACGCGAGCGCGTCGGCCGAGGTCGCCGAACGTGCGTTCGAGACGTTCGGGCTGGAGACGTACGTCGGTGCCAACGTTCACGTCGACGGCGAGGTCTCCGGCACGGTCTGTTTCGCCGACACCGACGAGCGCGCCGAACCGTTCGCCGAGGCAGAGACGATGTTCGTCGAGTTGCTCGCCAGACTGGCCGGCGAAGCGCTCGAACGTCGCGAGCGAGCGCGTGAGCGACGGCGGCGCACCGAACAGCTCCGCACGGAGAAACGCCGCTTCGAGGGTATCGCCGAGGCGAGTACGGACATCATCTTCCGGGTCGACCGCGACGGCGCCTTCTCGTACGTCTCCGCCGCAGTCGAGCGGGTGCTGGGCCACGATCCGGAGACGCTCGTCGGCGCGCCGTTCGTCGAGTTCGTCGCGGATGACGACGCGGGGGACGCGATGGCCGCTTACGGGACTGTGCTCGACGGCGACCCGGTCGAAGCGGTCGAGATGGACTTCCGCGCAGCGGACGGCGTCTCGGCCGATGGGGGGGTGGCCACCGACGTGACCGGCAGCCTGGCCGCGAGCGCGGGCGAGAAGGCGGTCGGTGCGGGCAACGGCGACGGCCACACGGTCACGCTCGAGGTGAACGCGACGCCGATCACCGACGACGGCGAAGTCGTCGGTGTCCAGGGCATCGGCCGCGACGTGACCGCGCGGAAAGAGCGGACCGCGGAGCTACGCCTCAAGAACCGCGCAATCGACGAGGCGGACATCGGGATCACTATCGCCGACGCGACCCGTCCGAACAACCCCATCGCCTACGCCAACGAGGGGTTCGAGCGACTCACCGGCTACGACCGGTCGACGATCGTCGGACGGAACTGTCGGTTCCTCCAGGGCCCGGCGACCGACGCGGACGCGGTCGCCGACCTCCGCGCTGGCGTCGACGCCGCGGCGCCGACGACGGTCGAACTCGTCAACTATCGAGCCGACGGGACACCGTTCTGGTCACAGGTACGGATCAGCCCTGTCACGAACGAAGACGGCGATGTGACTCGCTTTCTGGGGTTCCAGACCGACGTGACCGAGCGCAAGCGGACCGCGCAGCTGGTCCGCCTGCTCAACAGGGTCTTCCGGCACAACCTCCGCAACGAGATGACCACGCTCGGCGGGCTCGGGAACCACCTGGCGGACGGCGGTTCCGGTGACGGCGACGCCGACACCTCGGCGGCGGTCGGCGAGCGCGTCGCCGCCGCCGCCGAGCGGGTCACCGACCTGAGTGAGCGGGCCCGCGAACTGGAGCGCTACGCCCGCCGCGACCGCAAACCCGCTCGCCTCGACCTCGCGGCACTCCTCGACTCGGTGGCCGGGCGGTTCGGCGACGAGTTCCCGGCGGCGACCGTCGAGACGCGCGTCGAGACCGACCGCGGGGTCTGTGCGGGGCCGGAAGTCAAGCGCGCGCTCGCGGAACTGGTCGAGAACGCGCTGAAACACCACGCGGGCGAGGCCCCGCAAGTCGCACTCGCCGCCGAAGACGACGGCGGCTGGGTCGAGATCACTGTCACGGACGACGGCCCGGGCATCGACGAGATGGAAGCGGCCGTCATCGCCGCCGGCGAGGAGACTGCCCTCGAACACAGTTCGGGACTCGGCCTCTGGCTCGTCAACTGGATCGCCACCCGCTACGGGGGGTCGTGTCAGATCGGGGCCCGTCCCGACGGCGCCGGGACCGTCGCGACGCTCCGACTCCCAGCTATCGTCGCCGACGAATCCGTCCACGAGGTGGCACGCCGACCGACTGTCCTGTTCCGGTGACGCAGCTTCCCGTCCGTCCGCTGGCACCGATGCGCCGACTCACACTGTGTGAACCATCATCACAGAAATTCTTGCCGTAACTCGTGGTTATAGATGTGTGCAGATATATGCACGACACACATGACCGATCCGTACGGGTTCGGGACGCGCTGTGTCCACGCGGGCCAGGAAGAGCCCGACGCGGGGACAGGCGCGCGCGCCCCGCCCATCTACCAGACCACGAGCTACGTCTTCGAGGACGCCGACCACGCGGCGGACCTGTACGCCCTTGACGCCGAGGGCGACGTCTACACCCGGTTCGACAACCCGACCGTCTCCACCCTCGAGAACCGCCTCGCCTCGCTCGAAAACGGGACGGCCGCGGTCGCCACCGGGTCCGGGATGGCCGCGCTCGACGCCGCCACCTCCATTCTCGCCGGCGTCGGCGACAACGTCGTCTCCGCCTCGTCTATCTACGGCGGGACCCACTCGTACCTCTCGAACATGGCCAGCAGGCGGGGCGTCGAGGCCCGCTTCGTCGACACGCTCGACCCCGACGCCTACGCCGACGCTATCGACGAGAACACCGCCTACGTCCACTACGAGACCATCGGGAACCCCTCGCTGGTCGTCCCGCCGATGGAAGCCATCGCCGAAGTGGCCCACGACCGCGGCGTCCCCGTCTTCGTCGACAACACCTTCGGCACGCCCGCCCTCTGCACCCCGCTCGACCACGGCGCCGACCTGATCTGGGAGTCGACGACCAAGTGGATCCACGGCTCCGGCACGACGGTCGGCGGGGTCCTCGTCGACGGCGGTTCGTTCCCGTGGGGTGAGTACCCGGAGCGGTTCCCGGAACTGGGCGCGCCCAACCCCGCCTTCGACGGCGTGACCTTCGCCGAGCGGTTCGGCGAGCGCGCTTTCGCCGTCGCTGCCCGCCAGCGCGGGGTCCGCTCGCTCGGCGACGGACAGAAGCCCTTCGACGCCTGGACCACCCTCCAGGGCACCGAGACGCTCTCGCTGCGGATGGAACGTCACTGCGAGAACGCGGCGACCGTCGCCGAGCACCTCCAGGACCACCCCGGCGTCGCGTGGGTCACCTATCCCGGCCTTGCCTCCCACGAAACCCACGGTCTGGCCGCAGAGTACCTCTCGGGCGGGTTCGGCGGGATGGTCGCGTTCGGACTCACGGGCGGGTTCGAAGCGGGCAAGCGCTTCTGCGAGGCGACCGACCTCGCGCAGTTCCTCGCCAACATCGGCGACGCGAAGACGCTCGTCATCCACCCCGCGAGCACCACGCACGCGCAACTCTCCGAACAGGAGCAACGCGCCAGCGGCGTCACGCCCGACCTGATCCGACTCTCCGTCGGCATCGAGGACGCCCCCGACATCCTCGCAGACCTCGACCGGGCCATCGAGGAAGCGAACGCCGCCGCGAGCGACGGCGGGCCGACGGCCGCGAACGGGGGTTCCTGACCGTGGAAGTCGAGCGCGACACCGTCTCGCTCGGCGCGTTCGAGTTCGAGTGCGGACAGCAGATACCCGAACTGGAGGTAGCCTACGAGGCCTACGGCGAGTTCACGGGCGACAACGCGGTGCTGGTCTGTCACGCGCTGACCGGGAGCGCCCACGTCGCCGGGCGCCACCCCGACGACCACACCGACGGCCAGGCCCGCGCCTGGTGGGACTCGATCGTCGGCCCCGGCAAGGCCATCGACACCCGCGAGTACTACGTCGTCTGTGCGAACGTTCCCGGGTCGTGTTACGGGACGACCGGACCCGCGAGCGTCAACCCCGAAACCGGCGAGCACTACGGCACCGACTTCCCCGCGGTGACGGTCGCCGACTGGACCGAGGCCCAGCGCGAACTGCTGGACGAACTCGGCGTTCCGCACCTCCACGCCGTCGTCGGCGGAAGCGTCGGCGGAATGAACGTCCTCGAGTGGGCCAAGCGCCACCCCGACCACGTCGAGCGGATCGTCCCCATCGCCGCGGCCGCGCGCCTGGACCCGCAGTGTCTCGCGCTCGACGCCATCGCCCGCCGGGCGATCACCACCGACGGCGACTGGAACGGTGGCGACTACTACGGCGACCCGGAGTCCGCCGTCGCCGGCGCCGACGACGACAACGGCGGCACCCACCCGGACGACGGGCTCGCGCTGGCCCGCCAGATCGGCCACGTGATGTACCTCTCGAAGGCGTCGATGGAACAGAAGTTCGGGCGTCGAGCCGCCGGTCGCGACGCCGCACGGACGTTCCCGACCGACCCCGCCGCGGGGTTTTTCCCCTATCGCGAAGTCGAGTCGTATCTCGACTACAACGCCGAGAAGTTCGTCGGCCGGTTCGACGCCAACGCCTACCTCTACCTGACCCGCGCGATGGACAACTACGACCTCTCGGCGGGCTTCGACTCCGACGAGGACGCGCTGGCCGCGTTCGACGGCGAGGCGCTCGTGATGTCGTTCACGGCGGACTGGCACTTCACGGTCGCGCAGGCCGAGGAACTGGCCGACTCGCTGCGCGACGTGAACGCCCGAACGGCCCATCACGTCGTCGACTCGAACCACGGCCACGATGCCTTCCTCGTCGAACCGGACCGCGTCGGCCCACCGCTGTCCGATTTCCTCGCCGACGGCGTCGACGGCACCGCGGTCTCCGATACCGACGACCCGCCCGACGAAGAGGGGCGGTCGTTCGCGCCGGTCCACACGAGCCTCTTTTCGGATTGAACGCACCGACGTTTCTACACGCTGACGACTCCGCCGTCCCGGACTGAGGGCGTCGACCGACCCAACACACTTTTTTCGTTGTACACCAATCCTCCCCGTATCACTCGCGGGGGAGACGGGCGCAGACAGGTCCCGCGTGCCCTCTCGACCCGGAGGCCCACAGGATGGACACCACTGCCGCTGGCCCGACGATCCGACCGCACCCGACCCGCGACGGCGTGCAGGTCGTCGACCCGATCCAGGAGACGCAGTTCGCTTTCCTCACACCCGCTTCGGTCACGCTGACGCCGTGTGACACCGACCGCTTCTGCTTTCCCGCGGACACGGGCGCGACGGTCCACACCGACACGGTCGAGACGGCCTACACCTCGGCCGTCTGGGTTCGCGACCCCGACGGGACCCTCGTCGGCGAGGTGACCGACAAGGGGACCAAGAGCGTCCCGCCGGGGTCGTACAGCCTCGGTCTCACCGCGACGCAGATAAACGTCCAACTCGCTGTCGACGGCGCGCTCACGATCGAGATGATGGACAACCGGACGCGGATCACCGCACCCGACGCCGAGGTGATCCACGTCGGCGCCCGCTCGGTCCACGACCAGCCTGCGGGCACGGTCACGACGACCGACGACCCCGGCGACGTGATGGCCGCGCTCTCGACGCTCGGGTCGGCGCTGAAGACCACGTCCTGCGAGCGGTCGTTCCCGACCCTGCGCGGCCATCCGCCGCTGGTCGAGCGGGGGTCCGAACTCTCAGTCCCCGACGGCATCGAGCCGCCTGACACCGGTGTGACGATCCGAGTGCCCCGCACGTTCGAGTACATCTACCCCGTCGCGCCGCTGGCGTACTACCTCGGGGCGACCGTCGAGTCCGACGCCGCGCCGGCGCTCGTCACCGACGGCTGGGAGTACCCGCTCAACGCCGCGGGCGACTTCGAGACGACGGTCGCACGCGTGCTGAAGCAAGTGTTTCTCCTCGACTGCGTGACCCGCACCGAGGGGTACTACCAGAACCCCCTCGCCGAGCGCCGGACCGTCGAAGAGGCCGTCGACCTGGATTTCGCCGCGCTGTACGACCGTCCGCTCGCCGCGCAACTCGAGGCGTATCTCGACGTGCCCTTCGAGGCCGTCGCCGACGCGGTGCCGAAGTGGAAGCTCACCGCCGACGTCAGGCCGGAAGCCGAGTACGTCAGCGCCCTCCCGTTTCTCGCAGAGGAACTCGCCGTCGTCAGGTGCCCGTCCCAACGACTGCGCGCCGGTGAGGGCGCCGGCGAGCAGAGCGAACTCGTCGAGTCCTTTTTGCGCGACCAGTATCCGCGGGCGTCGCCTGCTTCGCGCGGACAACTCCGGGGCGGGACGGGCGGGCGACCGAGTCGGTCGAGCGTCTCTCAGACCGCCGAGAATACGGTCGTCAGGCCGGAAGCGGCCGACAGCATCGAACAGGCCTACGTCGGTGAGGGGGTCCCGGTCAACGCGAGCAAGATGACCGTCGACGCCTACTACCGGCGACTGGAGTTCACGCCGTCGGCGGAGCCACAGATCCGCGTCGTCGTCGTCTGCAACGACGAGGCGATGACCGACGAGAACGTCGTCTCCGACATCTACGGCACTCGCGAGTGGTTCCAGTTCGACATCGTCGTCGAGGAACAGCTCACCACGGACGAACTCCGGGAGACGCTGCGACGGGACGCTGACCTCCTCCACTACATCGGCCACGTCGACGACGAGGGGATCCGCTGTCCCGACGGCTACCTCGACGCGACCGAACTGGAGACAGTCAACGTCAGCGCGTTCCTGCTCAACGCCTGTGACTCCTACGACCAGGGCCGCGCGCTCATCGAGGCCGGCGCCATGGGCGGCATCGCCACGATGGCTGACATCATCAACGAGGCCGCTACCTCCGTCGGCCGCACCGTCGCGAAACTGCTCAATCAGGGGTTCCCCCTCGCTGCGACCGTCGAGATCATCAAAGAGTACGAACAGATCGGCCACCACTACCTCGCCATCGGCGATGGCAGTACGTCCATCGTGGAAAACACGTCCGGGACGCCAAACAGGATCATGGTCGAGCGGTGCGACGACCGGCAATTCGACATGTCTCTGTTCGGGTATCCCACGTTGAACGCGCCGATGGGAACGATGTTCACACCACAGCTCCCCGGTGTGAGCGAGTTTCATCTCAACTCCGGAGAGATGGGAACGTACCGGGTGAGTGATGACGAAATACTGGGTCTTATCGACAGGCAGGACGTCCCGCTCGAACTCGATGGAACGCTACAGTGGGGCAGTGAAGTAACGGAACTCTGATTTACGGACCAGTATTCGAACAGCCGGTACCGGCCGCGACAGTACCGACCTGTGACAGCAACAGCAGGGCGCTGAACGTGATGCCGATCCATCTGGGGTTCTCTGCGAGGAATTCACGGAACCGCGAGTGTTCTTGGCTCATAGCCAACTGTTCATTTCGCCGGAATGTGATTGAATTTATCTAAAACTTTGAGATAATTGAATGGTAATATTATCAACAAAAGACAGCCATCTAGACAGTGTTTCGAGCCAACATATTATCGGCGGGCAACGAAAACACTCATACTCGGCTGGCGGGATCTTTTCGACAACGGCCGCGTGCCGACGCCGCTTCTCATGACCGACGATTCCGACGCTGCCGCGGACCAGGCGGCGACAGTACTGTTGCTCGCGCCCGAGGCCGGCAGCACCGCGGGCGTCCTGTCGGCGGCGGCGCTCGACGACGACCGGCCTGACCGCGTGGTCGCCGTCACTGTCACCGGGACTGCCGAGCGCTGGCTCGACGGCTGGAACCGACGGACCCAGTCGGACCCCGCCGTCACCTGCGTCGACGTGGACGGCGCGACCAGGTCGACCGCCAGCGAGTCCGACCGCGTCGGTCCGGGTGTGGAGAGAGAGCACGTCGCCGACCCGGCGGCGCTCGAAGAGCTGGGACGGACAGTGAGCGACGTGCTCCAGCGGGCCGACGACGAGGGTGAGTCCGTCGCGCTGTTCGTCCACACGCTGGACGACCTGCTCGCTCACGTCGACGAGGCGACCGCGTTCAAGTTCGTCTACACGCTCGGCGAGGTGGTCCGCCGCGTCGATGGGATCGCGTACTTCCATCTCGACCCCGACGGCCGGGACCGCGAGACGATCGAGAACGTCTCGATCGTCTGTGACCGGACGGTCGAAATCGACCGATTCGAAGCGAACCGGTCGCCGGAGTGAATGGACGAAATCGAGAGACGCCGAAGGGACGATGCTTTATACCCCGCCGCCGATACGGGAGCTATGGCTGCGGCCCGGTACCTGGTCGTCGTCGGCGGCGCCGACGCGAGTACGACCGATGTCCTCGCGGACGCCCTTCGCGACGAGTTCGCCGTTCGGACCGCCTACAGCGAGGCGGGCCTGTTCGCGAGCCTCGACGACGACGTCGACGTCGTCCTCGTCGATCCCCGCCTCCCGGACTTCGACGCCTCGCGACTCAGCGCCTGTCTCCGCGAGCGCGACCTCGACTGTCAGGTCGGCGTGGTCACCGACGACCGCGCCGAAACCGTAACCGACGCCCGGCACCGCGCCGCCCTCGCCGACGCGTTCGTGGCGACTCCGTCGGAGGACACCGACGGTGCGTGGCGCAACGCGGTTTCCCGCCTCGCCGCGCGTGCACGGTATCGAAAACGACTCGAAGAGTACTACCGCATCGCCGACGAGTACGCGACGCTCGTCGTCGACGCCGAGTCCACGACCGGCGACGACGGGGCCGACGAGGACGGCGAGGGAGAACCGGCCGAGTCACAGACCGACCGAGCTGACGCCGACGCGACTGGCCAGGACCCGGCCGACGGGGAGCCAGCTAACGAACAGTCAGTGGACGAAGACGCCGCGGTCGAACGCGAGCGGTTGGCCGACTCCCTCGACCGGCTCCAGGCCGCTCTCGCGGACGCGTACGACGACCTCGACGCCGACTCGCTGTTCGACGTGGTTATCGACCCGTGGCAGGGCGCGCCGCCACCGTGGCGCGACTCCGCTGCCTCCGAGAATACGGATCCGGACGACGAGAGCCCATGAGCGGCGTCGATAGTGGTCCGTGACGCGACGGCCGACGGCGGTCCGTGACGCGACGGCCGACGGCGGTCCGTGACGCGACGGCTGACCGCGGTCCGTGACAGACACGCACATACTTTTATGCGCGCTCCGGGCGACCGGTCGCGCATGAGCGAAACGACCGATTCGGTCGAACTCGGCTTCGGACAGCCCGTCTACGACGACGAGGGGAACAGTCTGGGAACGATCCGCGGGTTCGACGAACACGGCTTTTACGTGACGACCGACGACGGGATTACGGCGCTGTCGGCCGAACACCTCACGGCCGGCGCGGCCGGCGAAGCCGAACTGATGTGGCGCTGCTGGGAGTGCGGGGAGATGGGCGACATCGAGCATCTCCCCGAGCGCTGTCCGTCCTGTGATGCCCCACGAGAGGAAATTTACTACTGGACCGAGGACTGATCCGGGGGAGTGTGGACGTCCTCGTCTTCGGCGCCGGGAGCCTCGGGAGCCTCATCGGCGGCCTGCTCGCGCGGCGCCACGACGTGACGCTCGTCGGCCGCGAACCCCACGTCGGCGCGGTCCGCGAATCCGGACTCCGGATCGAGGGTGCAGTCACCGCCCGAACCGATCCGACCGCGACCACGACCGTTCCGAACGAGCGGTTCGACCTCGCGGTCGTCACGGTCAAAGCCGACGACACTGCCGCGGCCGCGGACGCTCTCGCCGGCCACGCCGACGGTCGCTCCGGCTCTGACGCCGGCCACGCCGACGGTCGCTCCGGCTCTGACGCCGGCCACGCCGACGGTCGCTCCGGCTCCGACGCCGGCCACGCCGAGGCCGCCCTCTCGTTGCAGAACGGGCTGGGCAACGAGGAGACGCTCGCCGCCGCGCTCTCCTGTCCGGTGCTCGCTGGCACCTGCACCTACGGCGCTCGCCTCGCCGAACCGGGCCGCGTCGAGTGTACCGGCGTCGGTGAGGTAGCCCTCGGCCCGCGCGACGGCGGGGCCTCAGCGCTCGCGTCCCGGGTCGGCGCGGCATTCGCCGAGAGCGGGATCGAGACGACCGTCGCGGCCGACATGCCCCGGCGACTGTGGAAGAAACTCGCGGTCAACGCCGGGATCAATGCCCCGACGGCGCTGGCTCGTGTCGCAAACGGCGCGCTCGTCGACGGCCCCGCGAGCGAGACGGCCCGCGAGGCCGCCCGCGAGACGGCGCGGGTCGCCCGCGCCGAGGGCGTCGATCTCGGCGACGACGAAGCCGCCGACGCGGTCGCGTCGGTGGCCGAGGCCACCGCACGCAACACCTCCTCGATGCGCCAGGACATCGAGGCGGAACGGCGGACCGAGGTCGACGCGATCACCGGCGCGGTCGCCGAGCGCGGCGAGCGAGCGGGCGTCGCGACGCCGGTCACCGAGACACTGACGGCGCTGGTCCGGGCGTGGGAGCGCGAGCACGGGTTGCGGGAGTGACTGGGAGGAAAAGCGGGGCCGCGCGGTCCCGCTATCGGGTCGCGTTGCCCGCGAGACCGTCCTTGTTCGTGATGAAGGCGGTCTCGCGGCCCCGGACACGCAGGCGGTGGGTGTCGATCTCGTAGTCGTCGAGTTCGTCCGTGATCTGGTGGCTCCCGCGGTTGGAGACGACGACCACGAGCGGGTCGTGTTCGGACATGTTGGCGACGGCGCCGCTGATGCGCTCCTCGCAGGCTACGTCGGCGTCGTAAGCCTCGACGTACCAGTGCAACGGTAGCGCGTTCCCGATGTTCAGGCACTTCGGATCCATCCCCCCGAAGCGGGGCCGGTCGCGGACGTACGGTGACCCGACGAACAGCACGTCGACGCCGTCGTGGTTCGGGCGGTTCTCGACGAAGCGCATGTCCGGGCGGAAGTCGTCGGCCGGCTGGGCGTACTGGACGAGGTCGTTGTCGTCGCTGGCGGGATTGAGATAGACGCCGTCGGCGAGCGCGAACGTCATCTGCCCGGCGATGAGGAAGAGAATGAGCACGGTGATGCCAAAGCGGATCGGGTCACCGCCCAGCGAGTCACCGGCCTCGCGGACGACGAACGCGAGGCCGACGCCGGCGGGGATCGCCAGCGGCACGAGGGCGTTGACCATGATCCACGCGTTGGCGATGTCGGTCCCGAGCGGATAGCCGATCACCGAGACGAAACCCCAGTAGCCGGCGAACATCACGAGGAATCGGGGGCGGCCGCGGCCGTACCGCTCGACGACGAAGCCGAACACCGACAGGACCGACAGCGCCATCGCGGACTGTTTGAGGGCGTTCCACGCGGTGTCGAAAAAGTCCGTGTACTGATCGATGAGGCCGCGTTCGCCGGCCTCGCTGGACTTGCCGAACCAGCTCTCGTAGCCCGTCGAGATGTCGTCGATCGTCGCGCTGACGAGGTCGGGCAGTTTCAGCGGACTCCCCACGGCCTCCCAGAAGCCGAGTTCGGCCGTGCCGGGTGTCCGCGGCGCGTAGAAGTACACCGTGACCGCACCGAAGACGAACACGACCAGGACGAGGTGGCCCAGGTAGTACAGCGGGTCGTCGATTACGCGGTCGATCCGTTCCCTGTTCGCTCGCAGCCGCTCGACGACCCAGTCGACGCCGGAGCGGTCGTCGCCCGAGCGAAAGAGGGCGTGGTCGATCAGCAGGGCGATGCCGCCGACCCAGCAGAGCAGATAGACGGCGGCGTTCTCCTTGGAAGCGAGCGTCAGCCCTGCGAAGACGGCCGCGTAGTACAGTGGCCGCGCGGAGCGTCTGTCGTAGGCCCGGACGAGGAACCCGAAGGTGACGAAGGCGAAGGCGGCGACGGGGATCGAACTCCGGAAGAAGCGGGAGTAGTAGACCAGCAGCGGGTTGAGCGAGAGGAAGAAGGCGACGCCGAGGATCTCGTCGCTCTCGAGGTGCTCGCGAAAGAGGAGGGCGGCGAGCGGGAGGAGGCCGCCGACCAGTGCGACGAACAGCCGCATGGTGAAGTCGTTGGCGCCGGCGACGGAGAACAGGCCGGCGTTGACGTGCTGGACGAGCGGCCCGTGGATGATCGGCCGGTAGGTAAACGAGCCGGTCTCGAGGAAGTAGTCGGCCCACCACGCGACGCGCCCCTCGTCGAAGTGGGCGATCCGCGACCCGAGAAACGCCAGGCGCGCGACCAGCGCGACGGCGACCAGCGCGAGGACTCGCCGGGTCGTCCGGTCGAGACTGGCGAGCGACTCCCAGCCGGGGACTTCGGCGAGTCCGGCGCCGCCGTCTTCGTGGACGGCGGTGTCGGCGCCACCGGCCTCGGCGTCGGCGGTGTCGGCCTCGGCGTCGGAGGTGTCGGCCTCGGCGTCGGCGGCGGGGTCGTCGGGCGAACGCGACATATCGCCGGTGTCGCTCTCTCTCGCTTTCAACCTTTTGAAGCCTCCCTCCGGCCTTTGCGGTACCGGAACCACTCACGGGACGATCCTGCTCACGACCGCGAGACGACCCACAGCGCGGCGACGCCGCCGACGGCGATGGCGAACCAGTAGCTCGCGACGCGGTAGACGGTGGCGACGGCGTAGCCGGTCGCGGTCGAAAAGCCGGCGAGCGCGCCCAGCAGGACGACCAGCGCGGCGGTCACGCCGCCCAGCCCGCCGGGCGAGGGGGTGAGGCCGGCCAGTGTGCTCGCGGGGACGATGAAGAAGACGAGCAACAGGGAGATGGAGCTACCGACGGTGAGGACGGCGAAGTAGAGCGGGAGCGCGAAAAAGAGCCAGCCGACGTAGGAGAACACGAGGGCGTAGGCGAGCGCGCGGCGGTCGCCCGCGATGCGCTCGAAGGCCGTGTTGAGTTCCCGCATCCGCTCGCGGAGGCCGTCGATGCCGAATCGCTTCGTCCGGCGCGTGACCGGCGCGGCGAGTCGGAGGACGAAGCGGCCAAAGCGGTGGCGATACCGCCAGCCGACCGCGGCGACCAGCGGTGCGCCCACGGCGAAGGCCACGAGCGCGCCCGCGACCGGCTCCAGCCGCTCGGGCAGGTTCGCCTGCACCGCGAGCACCGACATGCCGACCGCCGCAAACGAGAAAAAGGGCAGGAGGTTGAGCAGGTCGGCGGTGACGACGGAGGCCAGCGAGTCCTCGTAGCTCGCGTCCGTGTCCCGGGAGAGGACGTAGGCGATGAAGGGTTCACCGCCGGCCTGGCCCATCGGCGTCACGTAGTTGGCGAACGTCGCGGCGTAGTAGGTGACGACGAGCTTGCGGAAGGGGACGGGTACGCCGACGACCCGGAGGACGACCTGCCAGGCTTTGGCCCACGCGACCAGCCCGACCGCGGTGGAGCCACAGCCGGCCGCCAGCCACGTTGGGTCCGCGTTCGCCAGTTCCCGCCGGATGTCCTCGGTGCCGATACCGACCGCGAGCAACCCCAGCAGGACGCCGGCGACGACGAAGCCGGCGACTATCTTCGCTACCGTCCGGCGGTCGAGGAAGTCGAAGATCTCGCTGCCAGCGCGGGGCACGATTACTCGATGTAACCCAGGTCGCTGAGTCGGTCTTTGGCCTCCTCGCCCATGTCGTCGAGGACGTCTTCGCCGGCGTCGCCAGCCCACTCGCCGTCCAGTTCGCCCTCGAAGGTCCCCAGCGCCGTCTCCGTGTCGGCCACCACCGGGTCGTCGCTCCCGGCGGTGCCGTCGGCCGCGATGTCGTCCAGCTCATCGGGATCGACATCGAGACGGTAGGCCTCGTCGGGGATGCGCTCGTTCCGGATGACCTTCCCGTCGGGGCGGCGCGCGGCGCGCATCCGCGAGTAGAAGCGCGAATCCTCGCTGATCTCGATGCCGGCCGCGCTGGCCTTGCTCTCTAGCTGGCGCAGTTCGACGACGGGTCGGTGGTAGTCGACGAAGGCGTAGTCGTCGAGGGCGCCGTCGTCGTGGGCGGGGAAGCGCGACTGCGTCGCAGCGCGGTCGGCCGGTCCGTGGTCGGCGAACGACCGGTAGTCGTCGCGGACCAGCGAGCGCGCGGGGTCGAACGGTTCGCCGCCCGTGGCGGCGTCGGCCCCGGCGTGGTCGAGGACCGTGTGATAGAGGTCCTGCAGTTCGACCTGAGTTTCCGTCTCGCGCTCGGCGGGGAGGTCCGGGTGTTTCACGAGCAGCGGGACGTTGACCAGCGGGTCGTAGATGCAGAACTCGTGGCCGTAGAGGTCGTGTTCGCCGTGGAGTTCGCCGTGGTCGGACGCTACGACGACGAGGGTGTCCTCCCAGCGGTCCGTCTCGCGCAGCCAGTCGAACAGGCGGCCGAGGTGGTGGTCGAGGTAGGCGATCTCGGCGTCGTAGAGGCTCTCGATGTCGGTCCACTCCTCGTCGTCGATATCGCGGGCGCCGCAGTTGTACTCCTTGGAGTTCTGGCACACGTCAGTCGAGTCGACGCCGGGGGCGAACTCGTCGGCGTACTCGTCGGGCGGGTGATACGGAAGATGGGCGTCCATCAGGTTGATGAACGAAAACCACGGGTCGCCGCCCTCGTCGGCATCCGCGATGAACTCCCGGGTGCGGTCGACGATGTCGGGGGTCTTGGAGTCGCCGCCGCCGCCGGATTCGAGGTACTCGTGGGCGGTGTTGCCGAGCTTGACGAGCGTGTCGGCGAGCCGGCGGAGGGCGGGGCTGTCGTTCATCGTCTTCCAGGCCCGCGAGAGCGGCCCCGAGAGGAACTCGCCGGGCATGACCTGGAAGAAGTTGTCCTGGTCGTCGAAGCCGTCGGTGAGGTTCGTGTACGGCGTGATCCAGGCGTTCGAGGAGTAACACGACGAGCGGTAGCCGGCGGTCGAGAGCGACTCGGCGAGGGTGGTCGCGCCCTCGAGGTAGGGGTTCTCCTGGGTGGCCCCGTGCTGGGTGGGGTACAGGCCGGTAAAGAGAGAGGCGTGGACGGGGAGCGTCCAGGGGGCGGGGGCGACGGCCTCCTCGAAGACGGTCGCCTCCTCGGCGAAGGCTTCGAGGGAGGGCGTCGTCGGTCGGTCGTAGCCGTAGACCGAACAGTGGCTCTTGCGGACCGTGTCCATCACGACGAAGAGGACGTTCCCAGGGTCGGTCCCTGGTCCGTCGGTGCCCGGTCCGTCTGTCTGGCCCATACACGCCCGAGTGCGGGCCACGGAATTAAACTCCGTGATTCCCGAGTGAGCGCTCCGTCCCGACAGCGGGACTGGACCTCGCCCTACACAAGTCCCATCGCCGGGAGCGCCACGAACATCGCGACGAGGCCGCCGATCCCCCAGAGCGCGGTCCCGACGCCGAACGCGAGCACGCGGAACCGCTGACCGGCATCGCTGGTGAGCACGTCGTGCCGTCCGGCCCCCTCGTCGCGGAAGGAATCGCCGTAAGCAGCCATGTCCACGTCTGTCCTGTCTCTCGGGCGAGCCACCCACGCCGCCGCGAGAAATGCGACGACCATGACGACGAGCAGGCCCCCGGCGGCGACCAGTCGCGAACTCGTCGCGGCCACCCTGATGCCCGTCGCCGCCACGCCCACCGACGCGAGCGCGATCACGAGCGGATACGCCACCGCGTACCTGAGTACGTCCGCCCGCGGCGTCTCGGTCGCGTCGTATATCGACCCCGCGTCCTCTATGTCGGTCATCTGACCGGACAACGAACGTGAGGGTCAAAAACGTGTTCCCGCGACGATGTGAAATATATTTCTGAGAACGCTTTAGTGACGCCCACGTCTGCGAGAACATATGATAGCGGCGTTCGTTGCGGGTGATCGGGGATGAGCGAGGGCGCGACGGCCGAGGGGGCGGTCGACGGTGAGTCCGAGACGGCCTCGGAGACAGACGACGGCACCGGGACCGACCCGGTCGCGCTGGTGCCCCAGCTGGCGCTGGTCGGGCTGTACCTGGTGACGATCCTCGCCGGCCTCGCGCTGGTCGACGAGATGCTCGCCTACGACATCATGCTGTTCCAGGACGAGACCGACGTAGGCAACGTCGGCGTCTTCGCCGGCATCATCCTCGCGTTCACTGCAGTCCTGTTGCTGGCCTTTCGCTACGGCGTGAGCATGGCGCTCCTGCGGACGGGGCTGACGCTGTACTTCGGTCTGCTGGTCGGCACAGTTTTCGGTGTGACGACCGGTATCGGGACCGTCGCGGGCGGGCACAGCCTCCTCGCGGGCCTGCCGACCAGCCCCGCCACGGTCGCTGTCGGCCTTCTCGCTGGTGTCGTCCTCCTGCTGTACCCGGAGTGGTACGTCATCGACATCGCGGCGGTCGTCATCGGCGCCGCGGTGATCCCGATGATCGGCCTCGGATTCGGTCCGCTGCCCATCGTCGTCTTGCTGGTCGCCTGGGCGGGCTACGACGCCTACTCCGTCTACGTCTCCGGCCATATGCAGGAACTCGCCTCGGGCCTGGGCGAGCTGAAACTCCCCTTCGTCTACGTCGTCCCGCGGTCGCTCTCCTATTCGATGATCGACGACGACTTCGACCTCGGTCTGGAGGACGAAGACAACGCCGGTGGCGGTGACGCCGACACTGCGGACGGTGACGGTGGTGACGCCGACACTGCGGACGGTGACGGCGGGGACGCCGACACTGCGGACGCCGACAGCGGAGAAACGGACGCTGCGGACGCCGACGACGGCCCGGAAGTCGCCCTGCTGGGGCTTGGCGATGCGATTATCCCGGGAATGCTCGCGGTCAGCGCGGGCCAGTACCTCGACGCGCCGACGGTGGTCCCGGCGCTGAACGCCAACCTCCCGGCAGTCGGCGCCATCGCCGGCGGCCTCGTCGGGATGGCCGCCCTGACCTACCTCGTCCACCGCGTCGAGGGCGCACACGCGGGCCTGCCGCCGCTGAACGCGGGGGTCCTCGCTGGCTACCTCGTCGGCGCCGTCGCCGCCGGGATCCCAGTGACGACCGCGCTCGGGCTGTAGCCGGACGAGCGCGCGGTCGTGCGTCGCTCCGCATCGCCGTAAAGACGTGTGGCTACGGGCCGCGAAAACAGAGGGAGAAACCGGTCAGAACGGGGCTTCGGGGCCTTCGTCGCCGCCGCCGCCGACGTCGCCGCCGCGGGACTCGCCGGGCATCGAGGGCGAGGCGCCGCCGGACATGCCTTCGTTGCCGCCCATGCCGGTGTCGGCGTGGACGGTTTCGATCTCCGGGATCTCCTTGGTCATGCGGGTCTTGATCGCCTGGATGGTCATCGGCGAGATGCCACAGCCCGAACAGGCGCCGCCGAGCTGGATGCTGACAGTGCCGGACTCGCGGTCGATCTCCTGGATGGCCGCGCTGCCACCGTGCATCTGGATCTGCGGGAAGTTTCGCCGCAGGAAGTTCGTGATGCGCTCGCGCAGGTCGTCGCCGTCCTCGGTCTCTGTGCTCATGGTGTTGCGGTGTTGGCGACGACGGGGCTTAGACCTTTGGACTCAGGCGTTCGTTCCCGCTCGGCGACGGGTCTCCCGGTCGCTGATTCTGTCGTGTCGTGGACGGATCCATGCGTAGTAGCGAGACCGAGGGCTCCTGCCGTACAGCGCGTCCGTCAGTTCCCCGCAACGAACGCGGGGACACACGCTACGCTACGAACGCGGGGACACACGCCACGCTACGAACGCAGGGACACACGCCACGCTACCAAAGCAGGGTCGAACACTCGACGCAGTGAAAGCGGAGACGCTCCCCCCACGCAAAGAGCAGGTACGAAACGGGCGGGAACCGGCTCAGACCTCGTCGGCTTCGTCGGGGCTGTCCTCGACGGAGCGTTTCATCGAGTCCCGGCGGCTCTTGGCGTCGCGGCCGGTGGCTTCGAGCAGAAAGTCGTTTTTCGCGTCGACCGCGTCGGCAGCGGCGTCGGCGTTACCCTCCGCGATGACCTCCTCGGCGGGCCGCTCCTCGAAGTCGACCGCGAGTTTGTCTTTCTTGCCGCTGTACTCGACTGTGCCGGCGACGATGCGGTCGAAGACCGGGTTCTCCGGGTCTTCGACCACGTAGAGGTCGCTGTCTTTGTAGGACTCGGTCGCGGTGATCGATCCGAAGTAGTCCTCGACCGTCCCCTCCATGTCTTCGATACGCTCCTCGAGGTGTTCGCCCCGGCGCATCTTGTACTCCCGCATGGTCGGCCATTTGCGACCACCGTTCTTACCTTTTTCGAGCGCGCCACGTGACTGCCCGCCCGCGGCCCTCCGAGGGGAAGCGGTCGTGTCAACAGCGCCGGTTGGGTCGGTCGCACCGGCGGACGGTCTGTTCACTCTTCGGCGGCGGCGTCCTGGACGAGTGTCCCGCGGTGACACTCCGGGCAGAAGTCGCCTGCGCGCAGCGACGAGGCCTCGACTTCGGTGGTGTAGCCACACTCCGAGCATTTGAACATCCCTTCGGGGACCGTGATGGACGCCGCGTCTTCGCCGCTCAGTGACGGCCCTGTCGTCCCCGAATTGGCCGGCTCGTCGCGCTTTGTCTCTTCTGGCCAGTCGCCCATATCGCCCGGCGTCTCGCGGACCCCCCCGGAATCGTCGGGCCACTCGGCGGTGTCCTCGTCGACGCCGACGGCGGCGCTCGCCGCGTCGACGGTGTCGCCGTGCGTTCCCGGCTCCCCCGCTGTGTCCGTCCCGCTGGCGTCCGTCTCGGTCGTGCCCGTCCCGCCCGGCTCCGCTTCGACCGCACCCAGGTCCGGTGTCCGGTCCGCGCCCCTGTCGTCGCTCTCGACGGCCGCCGAATCGCCGGCCGCCTGGCTCGCCGTCCCGTCCCCCGCTGAGGCCGCAGCCTCGGCCGACGCTTCGTTCTCCTCGTCGCCCCCCAGGATCTCGACCTCGGCCGTCTCGCCGGCTCGCTCGGCCGGGTCGAGTCCCGCCGGCTCCTCCGGCCATTCGCCAGGGTCACGCTCGTCGTCGCCGGCATCGTCGCCGGCGCTCCCATCGACTGTGGCCGCATCGTCGGCGCCCTCCTCACCGGCGTCTGCGCCGTCCTCGTCGGGCCACTCGCCCGGCCCGCGGTCGTCACCGTTGATGATGACCGCGTCGTCCTCGCCCGCGTCGGCTTCGGCGGCGGTGCCCGCCTCAGCGTCCGGGATCGTTGTCTCGGTCCGCGAATCCGTCTGTGGGGCCACGTCGCCGGTCTCGTCGATGATCTCCCCGTCGGTGCCGCCCGACCGCGTCGCGTCACCGCCGGCGCTCGTTCCCGCATCAGCGTCGCTTCCGGCCGCGTCCGCGGGCGTCTCGAGCGTGGTCACCTCCTTGTTCTCGGAGACGACGCGCGTCTCGCCACACCGCGTGCAGGTCTCGAGCTCGGTGATCGTGATCACGACCTCGGTCCCTTCTTCCTCGCGCTCGCGTTCGACGGTCGTCTCGCCGAACCGGTGGCCGAGGAGCGAACACTTGATACTCATTGTCGTATCCTGTCGCCGTGCCATTTTAAGGGTACTGTTTGTCCACCCCTCGACAGGTGTCAGACGCCGCGAGGCGGTCGTTCGCGGCCACACGACCGGCTCACCGGGTCCTGTCGGATGTCCGAAGGACAAGCGTAAGACCCAGCCGTCCGAACGGTGTGGTATGCAGGCGCTGCCGGAGTACCGCGACCGGGACGACACGGAGGTCGCGGTGCTCGACGCGCTGGCCGACCGACGCGACGAGGGAATGACCGTCTTCGAGCTCCGGTCCCGAGTCGACGCCGACATCGACACGCTGGAGGCCGCGCTGGCCGACCTGAAAGCGGACGGTCTCATCGAGGCCACCGAGGAGCGAGAGCGGACCGTCATCCGGCCCGAGGAGGGTGTCGTCGGGTCGGTCGAGAACGACGAGAGCGATATTTTCGACGAGATCCGCGACCGACTCCCCTTCTGACTGCCGGGTCGCGGCGGGTCGAGACGGCCCGTCAGCGTCGCCGCCGACCGAGCAGCGCTGCCGCGACCAGCGCGAGTATCGCGAGCACTGCACCGAAGCCGGGGCCGCCGGAACTCGAGGTGGGCGTGTCGTCGGGCGCCGGGGTCTCGACCGGCGTGTCCTCCGGCGTCTCGGTCCCGCTCTCGTCGCTCCCGTCGCCGTCGGGCGTCGCCGTCGGCGCGGCCGTCGGCGTCCCGTCGTCGCTCGACGTGGTGGCCGTGTTGTCGCCGGGCGTCGCGGTGGCCGTGTCGTCGCCGGGCGTCGCGGTGGCCGTGTCGTCGCCGGACGTCGTGGTGGGCGTGGCCGTGTCGTCTATCGGCGTCGCAGTGGCCGTTGGGGTCGCAGTGGCCGTCGGCGACGGGGTCGCCGTGGCCGCGCGCTCGACAGTCAGCGCGCCCGCGTCAGTACCGTTGACGGTGAGCGCGTAGTCGCCGGCCGTGTCGACCGTCGCCGTCAGGTCGACAGCCGCCTGCTCGCCGGGTGCGACCGTGACGGTTGCCGTCGTGAGCGTCCGGTCACCGTCCGAGAGCGCGACGGTCTTCGAGCCCGCGGCGGTCCCGGTGTTCTCGACGGTTGCGGTGACGGTCACGTCGTCGCCGGCCGTCACTGCCGTCGTGTCGAGCGACGTCGCGGCCACCGAGAGGCTGGGCGCTCGTTTCTCACCGACGGCGAACACTGAGAGACCAGGCGTCAGCCCCTCGAACTTCGCACCGGTGTTGGTGATCTCGAGCAGTCTCGTTTCGAGCGCCTGCCACGCACCGTCGTGGTAGCGGTAAAGGACGACGTCGTCCACGTCCGTTCCGGACCGGAGCCGGTCCCAGCTCACCGTGAACCGTATCCGAACGTCGGTGAGCTCGCCGTCGCTCGTCGAGTGGTCGATCTGGAGGTAGCCCGAGACGTTCCGGCCGACGTCGGTGTCGGTCGGTTCCGGCACCGACTCGGGCGTGCTCTCGTGGTTTGTGACGTTCATCGTGAAGGCGTCGGTCCGGTCGGTCGAGAACGTCACGTTCGTCGCGGAGACGTTCGTCTCGGGACCTGACTGGCTGCCGACCTCGACGGACATCTGGGACGAGGGGTCTCTGACGACGACGTCCGTCCGGTTGCCGGACTCGGTGACCGTCACAGGGCCGGTTTCCTCCTCCGATTGGCTGTCGGAGTCGGCGGCCTCGACGGTGATCGTCCGGGTCGCAGTCGCGGTGTTGCCGGCGGCGTCGGTCACCGTGAGGTTCACGCCGTAAGTCCCCGCCGAGGAGAAGAGATGGCTCGGCTGGGTACCAGTGGCGTCGGTGGTGCCGTCGCCGTCGAAGTCCCACTCGTAGCTCGTGACGCCGACGTTGTCGGTCGAACCGCTGGCGTCGAAGTCGACCGTCGTGTCAGCTTCGATGACTTTGTCGGACCCGACGGCGGGCGTGGGTCCGGTCTGGTCCGCGACCGTGACGGTCCGGGTCGCAGTCGCGGTGTTGCCGGCGGCGTCGGTCACCGTGAGGTTCACGTCGTAAGTCCCCGCCGAGGAGAAGGAATGGCTCGGCTGGGCGCCGGTGGCGTCGGTGGTGCCGTCGCCGTCGAAGTCCCACTCGTAGCTGGTGACGCCGACGTTGTCGGTCGAGCCGCTGGCGTCGAAGTCGACCGTCGCGCCGATGCCGACCGTGGTGCTGGACCCGACCGCAGCGGTGGGTGCGGTCGCGTCCGCGACGGTGACGGTCACCGTTGCGGTGTCGGTGTTACTGGCACCGTCGGAGACGGTCAGCGTCACGTCGTAGGTTCCCGGGTCGGCGAATGTGTGACCGGGTGTGGCGCCGGTGGCGTCGGTGGTGCCGTCGCCGTCGAAGTCCCACTCGTAGCTCGTGACGCCGACGTTGTCGCTGGACGACGAGGCGTCGAAGCTGACCGCGGTGTCCTCATCGATGCTTTTCGACCCCGTCGCCGTCCCGGCGGTCGGCGCGGTCGCGTCCGCGACGGTCACCGTCAGCGTGTCCGTCGCGGTGTTGCTCCCGCCGTCGGTCACCCGCAGTTTCACCGTGTAGGTGCCCGGCGTCCCGTAGCTGTGGGACGGCTGTGACCCGGTCTTCTCGTAGGTGCCGTCGCCGTCGACGTCCCACTCGTAGCTCGTCAGCGAACTCTCGCCGTCGGACGACCCCGTTCCGTCGAAGGACAGCGACGTATCCTCGTCGACCGACTGGTCGGAGCCGGCCTTTGCCGTCGGCGCCGTGGTGTCAGCCGTCGATTCGACCTCGACGTAGCCGGCGGAGTAGCCGATGTTGTCCAGTCGGATGCGCGCGCCGCTGGCGGTGTCGGTCACCGAGAAGTCGGCCTGACTGCCCTTGTAGAGGGCGTTCAGCTCCGAGACCGGGTCGTCGACGCCCCAGGCGTCGAGCTGTGCCTGCGGGATCTCGGCCTGGTAGAAGCCGGTGTGGTCGGCGCCCCCGACGGTCTTGGTCGGTGCACCGACCCACACCTCCAGGGTATCGTTGACGACTCTCGGCACCGTGAACTTCTGGGCGTTGGTCGTCACGCTCATGCCGGAGAGCTGATTGCGGACGGCGTCAGGCAGGTTCGAGAGGTCGAGCAACCCGACGTGGATGGTCTGGTTGCGACCCGCGTCGGCGGTGTCACTGCGCCCGGTCGCCCACTGCGGGTTGTCCTCGAAGACCGGTCCGAAGGCGTTCTTCTGGCCGCCGACCGCCGCGGCGAAGGTCGCCTGGAGGTTGACCGGCGTCCCCTCGATCGTAATGTCGGTGCCGTTTTTCACGCTGGCGTTTTTCGACGTGCTCCACACCGAGTTGTTGATGCCCCACATCAGCGAGTTCGCGCTGAAGTTCGTCACCGTCAGCTCGATCTTGAACTTCGTGGTGTCGGTGACGCCGGCCGTCTCCAGTTCCGCCGGGGCACCGACAGTCCCCGTTGGCGGCGCGTTGTTGGCGCTCTCGTTGACGACCTGCACCCGGAGCGTCCCCTGCTGGAACATCGAGCGAACGCCCAGATCATCCGTGTTCACGCCGCTCGCGCCGCTCGTGACCTCGACAGACGAGTCGATAACGGACGTATTCACGAGGGTGAAGTCGGCGGTCGCGCTCGCCCCCGCAGTGACGGTCACGTCCGCCGAGGAGCCGGTCCCGTTGCGGGCGAACACCGACACCGTGTATTCGCCGGTGGTCGCCGAGATGTTGTAATCGCCGTTCGAATCGACGGTCCCGAAGAACGTCCGCCCGTTCTTCTCGGCGAGGATCTCGACGCCACCGGTCTGGGGTGCGCCGGATGCGTTCGTCACGGTCCCGGTGATGTACCCGGTCTTGGGTGCCTGGAAGGTCACGTCGGTGGTCTGCCCGGCAGTCACCGTGACGCTACTGTTCGTCTGGGCTGGCACGTCGCTGGTCCCGGTCGCGCGCACCCGGTAGGTGGCCGCCGGAACGGTCATCGTGAACTGGCCCTGGCTGTCCGTAGTCGTCGAGTTTCCGAACCGGTAGCCGAGTTCGCGCGCGTCGACCGAGGTGCCCGACACGGGATTACCGTTCGAGTCGAGCACGGTTCCGGAGATCGTCCCCTTCTCGGGGAACTCGGTCAGCTGGAAATCGACGACCTTCGTGTTCCCGCTCGAGACGGTGTAGCCGCGCTTGAACTCGAACTTGTGGTCGGGGTGGTTGTCGGCGACGAGGTCGTACTTCGTACCCGCGCTGACCGAGAGGTTGTAGATGCCGTTGGCGTCGGTCTGCGTGACGGTCTCCTGGCCGGACTGCGGGATCGCGACCACGTACGCCTTCTGGATAGCACCGTTCGAGTCGGTCACGGTCCCGTTGATGTAGGTGCTACTGCCGCCGCCACCGCCGGAGCTGTAGGAGTAGGTGGCGGTGAGACCGGACCCCTCGCCCTTCGTCCCGCCATTGTTGCCCGCCGAATCTTTCGCGTCTTTGACGCTCACGCCGTAGAATCCGTCACCGTCGTCGTAGGCCTGGGTCGTCGTCAGCGAGTACGTGTAGGTGCCGTCGCCGTTGTCGGTTTCGCTGAAGTCGTTGCGGTCGAAGGTGTAGGTCGCGCTGCTGGGACCACTCCCGGCCACGCTGATGTCGCCGGTGCTGGTCCCCAACTGCTCGTCGGAATCGAACGTGACGACCATGTTCCCGCTCGCCTCGGAAAGAGCCACGTTCGAGATGGACGGCGCGGTGGTGTCGCCGCCGGAACTGTATGAGTAGGTGCCGGACTGTGACGATCCCCCGCCGTCGTTGCCGGCGCTGTCTTTGGCCACGTCGACGACCGCGGTGTAGGTGCCGTCACCGTCGCTGTAGGCCTGGGTCGTCGATAGCGAGTACGTGTAGGAACCGTCGCCGTTGTCGATCTCGCTGAAGTCGGTCTTGTCGAAGGACTTCCAGTCGGTGCCGGCGTTCGGCCCGTCGACGGTGACTGAAAGGTCGCTCGTGCTCCCGCCGAGTTGCTCGTCGGCGACGAAGTAGAACTGGAGGTTGTCGCTGCCGTCGTTCTTGAGCGTGATGCTCGACAGCGTCGGCGCCGTGGTGTCGGTGCCGGAACTGTAGGAGTAGGTGTCGGACTGTGACGATCCCCCGCCGTCGTTACCGGCACCGTCTTTGGCCACGTCGACGACCGCGGTGTAGGTGCCGTCGCCGTCGCTGTAGGCCTGGGTCGTCGTCAGTGAGTAGGTGTAGGTGCCGTCGCCGTTGTCGATCTCGCTGAAGTCGGTCTTGTCGAAGGACTTCCAGTCGGTGCCGGCGTTCGGCCCGTCGACGGACACAGCGAGGTCGGTCGTGCTCCCGCCGAGTTGTTCGTCGGCGACGAAGTAGAACAGGAGGTTGTCGCTGCCGTCGTTCTTGAGCGTGATGGTCGAGAGCGTCGGCGCCGCCGTGTCGGTGCCGGAACTGTAGGAGTAGGTGTCCGAATTGCCGCTGCCGCCGCCGTCGTTGCCGGCGGTGTCTTTCGCGGTGTCGACGGTGGCGGTGTATGTTCCGTCACCGTCATCGTAGGCCTGGGTCGTCGTCAGCGAGTAGGTCCATGTGCCGTCACCGTTGTCGATCTCGCTGAAGTCGGCCCCCGTGAACGAGTACACGTTGTTGGTGCTGGCCCCGTCGACGCTGACGCTGAGCTTTGACGCCGCCGACCCGAGTTGCTCGTCGGTGTCGAAGGTCAGCGCGAGGTTGTCGCTGCCGTCGTTGTTGAGCGTGACGCTCGACACCGTCGGCGCGGTGCTGTCGGAGACGGTGATGGAAGCGGTGTCCGACGCGAGTTCGCTCGCCGGCGTGGTACTCGTGTCCAGGAGCTGGACCTTCATCGTGAGGTCGTTGGCGACCGCCGAGTTCGGAATCGTCACCTGGTAGTTGTCCTGTTCCGTCTGCGAGAAACTGCTGTGGCTGTTGATAACCGTGTTGTCAGTTGTGTTCAACAGCAACAGCTGGATGTCACTCGCCGAGACGCCCTGGTCGGAGACGTTGTACGACACCGGAACGTTCGAGTCCGAACTCGGGTCCACTGTCGCGTCCGGCACGTCGATCATCGAGGCGGTGCCGACGGACGGGTCGCTCCCCACCGAGGTCGTGTTGCCCACCGCGGGCGTCGCCCCGAACGTGATGACCACCGGCATCGCGACGATGACCGCTAGATACAGCGCCAGGACCTTTTGTGTCTGTTCGTTCATTTCTGTCCTCCCCGCCGGCGGTCGCTGTCCTCACAGCGACTCCCGCCACCGACACGTCGACCGAGCCACGGTCGCGGTGTCGCCAGCGCTCGCTGACTCTCGGTTCGCGTCGATCGACTCGCCATCCGCGATGTTCGACTCGCCATCCGCGACGGTCGATTCGCCGTCGACCCCGCCGACCGATTCAACTCTGGCCGCCTCCACCCGACCCTTGATCCCCGTTTGCCGCTAGTTGCACGCCTGTCTGACATGAGTCCCAATCGACCGCTATCCCAAATATAGTTCATCTCCGAATAATCAATCGTGATAATAAACTTCGGACTGGTTCAAAACCATTCGAACTGCGGGGGTAAAACCGCATGTCGTTCGAAATCTTCGTTGCCGGATCTGATACCAACCGCCGGACTGCGACCTCACTGTGTGGGCGTCGCGGCGCAGTTGTTCGGGCCGAGTTCGAGTTCGAACGCCGCTTCGTCGCTCGCGGCCTCGCGCCCGAGATTGATGTCGATCACCCGCTCGAAGTTCGCCGGCCGCGGCGGCATGTCGTCGGTGACGTACGCGACGAACGCCTCGGCGTCCATCGCGAACGGGCGCAGCTGGCGACACTCGCCCAGCGTTGCCGTGATGGCCCCGTCGGCCGCGGGGCGGGTCCGTTCAGCGTGGTGGCCGGGCGCGACGACGGTGTCGTCGGGAAACCGCGCGAACCGCTCGGTGAGCGTCCGGTGGAGTTCGCGGGCCAGGTCGGCGGCGCCGTCGGCGCCCTGTTCGAGGTCCGGGCGGGCGACGCTGTCGACGAACAGGCTGTCGCCGGAGAGCAGCGTGTCGCCGACCGCGAGCGCGACCATCCCGGTCGTGTGGCCGGGCGCCGCGACTACCTCGACGGTGAGGGCGCCGACGGCGAGTTCGTCGCCGCCGGTGACGGTCGTGACCTCGTCGGCGTCCTGCCGAGTCTGCGAGGCAGGGCTCGCGGAACTCCGTTCCGAGGCGAAGGCGACGCCGCGGTCGACGGCCCCCTCGGAGAACATCGGAGTTGCGCCGGTCTCCGCGGCGAGGTCGCGCAGGCCGCTGACGTGGTCGGCGTGGACGTGTGTGTCGAGGACGGACTCGATCGTCGCGCCGCGTTCGGTCGCGTCGGCGACGTAGCGGTCGGTGAACGCCGCCAGCGGGTCGACGACCAGCGCAGCGCGGTCGCCGTCCGTCGTCTCCCCCGACTTGTCGGCGACGATCATGTAGCCGAGACAACCGCTCGACGGCCGGCGGTACTGCAGGAGCGTCGTGCCGTTGCGGCCGGCGTCGAGTTCCGCAGTCCGGGCGAGCCGTGCCCACGCCTCCATCCCGCCGGCGAGGTTGTGCGCGTCGTAGCCGGCCTCGCGCAGTCCCTCGGCGACGACGTCGCTGGCCTCGCCGCGGGCGCAGACGACCGTGACCGGCCCCTCGCCGTCGATATCGGCGGCGAACTCGTCGATGCTGTCGGTCACGCGCGCCTGCACGAAGCGGTTGTTGGGCTTCTGTGTGAGCGTCACCGACGGCCCCGTCAGGCGCCACTGGTCGACCTCGTCGCGGTCGCGCAGGTCGAGTACGCGCACGGGCTCGCCGGCGTCGATGCGGTCCTGGAGCGCTGCCGGACTCAGGTCAGTCGTGCCCGCGGTCCTGTCCCCGGTCATACCGCTTCTAGTACACACGGCGAGAAAAGCCCGCGGGGCGCTCTGCTGGACGCTCACGGGCGGCCCCTCGACGGTTCCCACGCATGGTGTACGAGACGAAACTAACAGGGTGATTGACACCGAGGGTCGAACAATGACCGACTGGGATGTCTATCTCGTCACCCAGGAGACCCTCTCTCGGGAGCGCTCGACGCGCGCCGTCGTCGAGGCGGCCATCGCCGGCGGTGTCGACGTAGTACAGTTACGCGAGAAAGACCGGAGCGCTCGTGAGCGCTACCACCTCGGGCGCAAGCTGCGGACACTGACCCGCGATGCGGGCGTCCCGCTGATCGTCAACGACCGTGTCGACATCGCGGCTGCCGTCGCTGCCGACGGCGTCCACCTCGGGGACTCGGACCTGCCGATCCCCGTCGCTCGCGACCGCCTCGGCCCCGACGCCGTCATCGGTCGCTCCGTCTCGTTCGTCGAGGAGGCCCGCGCGGCTGAGCGAGCGGGCGCGGACTACCTCGGTGTTGGCGCCGTCTACTCGACGGGCTCGAAAGCGGATATCGACGACGACGAGTACGAGATCGGCCCCGGGCGGGTCGCGGATATCGTCGACGCCGTCGACATCCCCGCGGTCGCCATCGGCGGGATCACTGCCGAGAACGCCGCTCCCGTTATCGAGGCGGGCGCCGACGGTGTCGCCGTCATCACCGCGGTCACCCGCGCCGACGACCCCGAGACGGCGACGCGAGACCTCGCGACCGTGGTCGAGCAGGCGCGGGACGACTGACCGCTATTCGTCGCCGTCTTCGGTCTTGTCGCCGTCTTTCATCTCGTCGTCCTCGCCGTCCGCTCCGGCGGACAGCCCCGGGTCGTCGGGCCGGTCGAGCGCTCGCGGCGCGTCGTGGGACTCGGAATAGCCGTCGAACCAGCGGGCGATCCGCTCGATCCGGTCGACGACGTGGCCGGGTTCGCCCGACCGTGAGAGTTCGTGGCCCTCGCGCGGATAGCGGACCATGCGGGTGTCGACGCCCGCTTTCCGGAGTCCGCGGTGGAACAGTTCGGCCGTGTTCGCGGGCGTGCGGTAGTCGTCGTCGCTGTGGATCACCAGCGTGGGCGTCGTCACGTCTGTCGCCGCCGACGCGGGCGAGCGGTCCCAGAGGAAGTCGGGGTCGTCCCACGGCGTCGCGTCGAAGTCGCCCTCGACGAGCTTGTAGGCGGCGTCGGTCGAGCCGTAAAAGCCCGTGAGGTCGTAGACGCCGCGCTGGGCGACCGCCGCGGCGAAGCGGTCAGTGTGGCCGACGAGCCACGCCGTCTGAAACCCGCCGAAGGAGCCGCCGGTGACGAACTGCTGGTCGGCGTCGACGTAGTCGCGGTCGGCGACGGTGTCCGCGCCGGCGAGCACGTCCGCCGCCGTCACCGCGCCCCAGTCGCGCTCGATGGCCGCGGCGTAGTCCTCGCCGGAGCCCGTCGACCCGCGCGGGTTGCACCAGAAGACGACGTAGCCCCGCGCCGCGAGCGTCTGGAACTCGTGCCACATCGTGCCCGCGGTCGACCACATAGCGTGTGGCCCGCCGTGGATCTCGACGACCAGCGGGAACTGTTCGCCGTCTCCCTCCTGATCGGGACCGCCGAACTCTGGCGGCGTGAGTACCCAGCCTTGGACGTCGCCGGCGGCTCCGTCGCCGCTCTCGGCCGCGGTCGCGGGCTCGCCGTCGGGCGTCGTCGGCGCGGTCTCGTTGTCGCTGTCGAAAAACACCGGCTCTGGCTGGGCGACGGCGCGCTCGTCGAGATAGTCGCTGTTGAGTCGGGTGAGCCGGCGCCGCTCGCCCCCGCCTTTGGTCGCGACGAACACGTCGCCGGGGTGGTCCCACTCGCTCTGGGTGTACGCGAGCAGGTCCGCGCCGACGTGCATCCCGTCGACGTGTCCGTCCACGACGACCGGTTCGGGGCCGGGACCGTCCCCATCGCCGTCGCCGTCCCCACCGCTGTCCCCATCGCCGTCGCCGTCCCCACCGCTGTCCCCATCGCCGTCGCCGTCCCAGGCCACGCGCCACACCGGGACGCGCCCGCGGTCGGGCGCGACGAAATAGAGGAACTCGTCGTCGGGCCCCCACTGGGGCATCGCGTCGAGGCCGAGCGTCCGGTCGAAACCTGCGGTGGGGTGAGAGACCTGCGCGTCGCTGTCCGCGTCGGCTGTCCGGTCGAACACCTTGAGTTCGGTCGGCCGGAGCGTCGCGCGGTCGTCGTCCTGATAGCAGAAGGCGACCCGGCCGTCGGTCGTCGCGGCCAGCCCGCTCGTCCACCCCGTGGTCCGGTGGAGCGACTCGACGGCGCCGGGGTCCGTGCTGTCAGGGCCCGAGTCGTCGTCGCCCAGGTCGTGGGCGAGGATCTCGTAGGCGATCGCGTCGTCGGGGTCGTCGCCGACGCGCTCGGCGTAGTACAGCGTGTCGGCGTCGCCCCACGTCGGCGACTCGAAGTCCGCGTCGCCGCCGGTGAGCCGCCGGACCTCGTCGTCGCTCCCGGCGGTGTCGTCGCCGAGAGTGGCGACGTAGACGTGCGAGCGCCGGCCGTCGAAGTAGCGCTCTGTCGACCGGTACACCGTCCGGTCGATCACTCGCGGGTCCGGTTCGTCGGGCTCGTAGTCGGCGGGGACTTCACGGTCGCGGTCTCTCTCGCGGTCCTCGGCGCTCGCTTGCTGACAGAAGGCGATCCGGGTCCCGTCGGGGCTCCACGTGATCTGTGAGACACCACCGGCGACGTTCGTGACCTGGCGGGCCTCGCCGCCGTCAGTGGGGAGGACCCACAGCTGCGGGCGGTCGTCGTCGGCTCCACGCGTCGAGACGACGGCGAGGCGGTCGCCCGAGGGGCTCCACCGCGGTTCGCTGTCGGCCCCCTCGGCGACAGTGAACCGCCGGGGCTGGCCGCCGCCGGTCGGGGCGACGTAGACGGTGGCCTCGGTCTCCTCGTCGTCTCTGGGTTCGCGGCGGACGAAGGCGACGCGCTCCCCGCCCGGCGCCACGCGCGGGTCGGACGGGGTCGCGATGTCGTGGTAGTCGGCTGCCTCGACCGTCTGCATAGCCACGTGTTGGCCTCGATCCGGTTAGGTACTGGGGCGAGGAGCGGGCGGCTGGTGGTGGGTCCCTCGGGCAATCGGGCGCTCCGCGCCCGAGGATCTCGCTGTGTACGTCCCTCGCTGCTCGCGTCGCGGCCGCTCGCGTCCTCGGCGCGCGCTCACCGTCGGCGTCGTCGCTCACCCTCACTGGTTTGGCGGTGCGCTTGATTATCCACGGGCCATAGATGTGAGTATGAGTGCATGGACTGCCGACGACGTCCCCGACCTCTCGGGGAAGACGGTCGTGGTGACCGGCGCCAACAGCGGCCTCGGTTTCGAGGCGACGCGGGTCTTCGCCCGGAAGGGTGCCCGCGTCGTGATGGCCTGCCGGAGCACCGAACGCGGCGCCGACGCCGCAGACGAGATCCGCGAGACCGTGCCCGACGCCGACCTCGACGTCCGGGCCTGCGACCTCGGGGACCTCGACGCGGTCGAATCGTTCGCCGACGGCGTCCGGGGCACCTACGACGAACTGCACGTCCTCTGTAACAACGCGGGCGTGATGGCCATCCCCCGCAGCGAGACCGCCGACGGCTTCGAGACCCAACTCGGCGTCAACCACCTCGGCCACTTCGCGCTGACCGGCCACCTGCTCGACCGGATCGTCGCGACGCCGGGCGAGACGCGCGTGGTCGCCCACTCCAGCGGCGCTCACGAACAGGGCGACGTAGACTTCGACGACCTCCACCGCGAGGAGTCCTACGGCAAGTGGGAGGCCTACGGCCAGTCGAAACTCGCGAACCTCCTCTTTGCCTACGAACTCCAGCGCCGCCTGGACCAGGCGGGGATCGAGGGGACGAAATCGGTGGCCTGTCACCCGGGCTACGCCGACACGAATCTCCAGGCCCGTGGCCCCGAGATGGAGGGGTCGACGCTGAAACTCTACGCGATGAAAGCCGCGAACACCGTCCTCGCGCAGTCGGCCGAGCGCGGGGCGCTACCGATGCTGTACGCCGCGACCGCGCCCGACGCCGCGGGTGGCGACTACATCGGCCCCGGCGGCCTGTTCAACATGCGCGGCGCGCCCGAGAAACAGCGCTCGAACGACAAGTCCTACGACGAGGAGCGCGCCGAGCGGCTGTGGGCGGTCTCCGAGGACCTGACCGGCGTCTCTTTCGACTTCGACGCCCTCGCCAAACGGCGCGTCGAAGCCTGATTCGCCCGAGCTCTCGCAGGGAGTCCGCGCCCGCCCTGCTCGCTTCGCGCCAGGCGCGACGGCGCGCGCCACCGCAGCCGCTCGGGCGGTCCGACTGGCCGCGCCGCCGCCTCACTGTAGATTCCCGTTGAGGACCTTGGCAGCGACGAGAACTGGGTCCCAGACCGGCGAAAAGGGCGGCGCGTAGGCCAAATCGAGGTTCTCCACGTCGCCGACGGTCATGCCGGCTTCGAGGGCGGTAGCGACGGTGTCGATCCGGACGGCGGCGCGGTCGGCGCCGGCGATGGTCCCGCCGAGCAGGCGCCCCGATTCCCGGTCCGCGGTCAGTGTCACGACCGTCTCGGCGGCGCCGGGGTAGTAGCCCGAGCGCGAGCGCGTCGTGACCGTCTCGCTGACGGGGTCGAAGCCGGCCTCGCGGGCCCGCTCGTGGTCGACGATGCCGGCGCGGCCGCACTCCTGGTCGAAGGCCTTGACCGCGGCCGTCCCGGCGATCGCGCCCGTCTCGGTCAGGTCGCCCGCGACCGACTGCCCGATGGCGCGACCGGCCCGGTTGGCGGTGAGTCCGAGCGGGACCCACTCGTGCTCGCCGGTGACGACGTGGGGCGATTCCGCGCAGTCGCCGGCGGCGTAGACGTTCTCGACGCTCGTCCGGCCGTACTCGTCGACCGCGACCGCGCCGGACGTGCCGAGTTCGACCGGCGTCCCCTCGAGGAGACCGACGTTCGGGCGGATGCCAACACCGACGAGCGCGAGGTCGACATCGAGCGCGGCGCCGTCCGTACATTCGAGGCGCTCGACGCGCGGTCGCCCGTCGCCACCCTCTCGGTCGCCGGCGAGCCGTTCGACCTCCTCACCGAGGTGGAGCCTGACACCTTCGGCTTCGAGTTCGGACGCGACGCGCTCGGCGACCGCCTCGCCGAAGGCCGGGACGAGGTGCTCGCCGCGCTGGAAGGGATGGACGTCGAGGTCATGGGCGCGGAACGCCTCGGCCATCTCGACGCCGACGTAGCCACCGCCGACGATGGCGACCGTTTCCGGGGGCTCCCACGCGGCGTAGCGCGCGATGCGCTCGCGGTCGAGATTCCCGTCCCCGTCGAGTTCGTCCGGGCCGGTTTCCCCGGGCGGTTCGACCGCGGCGCGGATGGCCGCGGCGTCGTCGAGACCGTGGAGCGTGAAGACGCCCGCCAGGTCGGACCCGTCGATAGGGGCCGTCGTCGCGCGGGCGCCGGTCGCGACGAGCAGGTCGCCGTATGGCTGGTCGAAGCGCTCGCCGTCGCGCGGCGTGACCGTCACCGTCTCCGCCGCCGTATCGACGGCGACGACCTCGTGCTCGCGCCGGAGGTCGATGCCGCGCTCGGCGGCTTCCGCGGGCGACAGCGAGAGCAGGTCAGTGAGGGACGCGACCTCGCCCTTGACGAAATAGGGCGTGCCACAGTGGGCATACGAGACCCACCGGCCCTTCTCGAAGACTATCACCTCGCGCTCGGGTCGCTCGCGTGTCAGTTTGCTCGCGGCGCTCAGGCCAGCGGCGTCCCCGCCGACGACGACGAACGGGTCCATGGTCGCGATTCGGCGCGCGCCCACCTATGCGTTCGGTGAGAGCGAGGTAACCGCTCCGCGACGACCGAGTCGCGATCGAGCCGCGATCAGTCCGCAACTCCACGGTCGTTATCAGCAGTGATATCTAGGGGGGTGGAAATTTACCGGAGAAGTAGAACCCTACGGGTATGTGCCGAGCCACTCTCGACTTTGGGTCTGTGTCGGCCGGCCGAGCCCGGGGAGGAACTGACCGATGAGCGGGACCGTCTCTACGGACGTGTTCGTCGAGACACTCAGCGACCGGCTGAGCCCGGAGGAGGCACAGGAGACCATCGAGCGAGCCGCGGAGTACAAGAGCCTGGACGTACGCGACCAGTACGCACAGGACGAAGCACTGGAGCTGGCCGACGCGCTGACCGAAATGGACGACGTGAAGCTGTTCGTCAACATCTCCGGAAACACGATCAAAGCCCGGATCCAGAACGGCGCAAACTGAACTGATTACTGTAGCGATCTATCGGTACGCGCCGACGACGGGGCCGGCGGGATCCGGAACTAGTCCACAATAATCACTCTGACTCCCCGTCCGCCGGGTCAGTATATCGGTGGGACGTAGACGTTGAGCGTCTCCAGTGGTTCGTCGCCGTCCGCCCCGATTTCGTGTGCCTCACCGGCCTCGATGACGACGAGGTCTCCGTCCTTGAGGGAAACGTCTTCGCCGTCGACCGTGGCCCAGCCCGACCCGGAGACGACGTAACACCACTGGTCACTGTCGGCGTGGCGATTGTCCGGGCCACCGGTCGACTGACCGGGCGCGAGCGTCATCTGGGCACCCTGTGCGTCGTCGGTTGTCAGTCGCACGTCGAAGAATCCCTCGAAGTCGAGCGTGTCGCGTCTCATGAGTCTATCGGGCGAGAGGCGCGGGGGCGGCAAGTGCGTTGGGTCGGGAGCAGACGGGGTCAGTCGTCAGGGGCAGACGTGGTCAGTCGTCAGGGGCAGACGGGGTCAGTCGTCAGGATCCGAAACCGCCGCCTGCGTAGTCGGCGGGGTCGCGGTCGTCGACCAGCAGGTCCGTGACGACGAACTCGGCGATGGCGTCGCGCATCCGCAGGCTGGCGCCCTCGGCGCCGAGGGTCACCTGGTAGGTCCGCGCGCCCTGGAAAGCGGTGTAGATGCCCTCGCCGACGCGTTCCGGGTCGACCTCGCGGAAGACGCCCGCCTCGATGCCGTCGGCGACGATGTCGGCGATCGTCTCGACGTTTTGCTCGTAGTGGACGGCGAGTCGCTCGCGGAACGCCTCGTTGTGGACCGCCTGGACGCGGAGTTCGACCAGCGCGAGCGCGAACGTCTCGCGTTCCTCCTCTCCCGGTTCGACGACGAACCCGTCGATCGCTTCCGAGAGTCGTTCGAGCGGGTCCTCGGTGTCGGACTCGGCGAGGCGGTCGCCGATCCAGCCGACCATGTTGTCCACGAACGCGAGCAGGAGTTCCTCTTTGGTGTCGTAGTGGTAGTGGAGCAGCGACCGGCTCTTGTCGAATTCGTCGGCGATGTCCTGCATCGTCAGGCTCGCATACCCGTGCTTGCACAGCGCGTGATAGGTCGCCCCCATGATCGCGTCGTGCGTGTCCCCACTGGTCGTCTCAGGGCCCATACCGCCAACTCGTTAGGGGCCAATAAAAAACCTTCCGCGAAGGTGACTGACTCGACAGTCAGTCTTATACAGGCCGAGTCGGTACGTGGCGCCATGCCACCGGGTGGGCCCGACGACGACGAGTTCGAGGAGTTACGTGCCGAGGAGGGCAACGCGATGGTCCGGCTGTTCGACGAGTACGGGCGTGGTCAGCGGCTGCGCTTCGCCGTCGGCGGGGTTGCGAGCGTCGTTTCGACGCTGATGGAACTGGTGCCCGCGTTCCTGCTCGGGGTCGCCATCGACTCGTTTTTCAGTTCGGGACGGCCGTTCCGGCTCCCCTTCGTCCCGGCGGGGTGGCTCCCGACCGCCCCGCTCGACCAGTTTCTCCTCCTCATCGGATTGCTCGCGGGCTCGCACGTCCTCGGGGCGACACTGGGCTGGGTCAACTCCTGGGCGTGGAACGGCTTCTCCCAGCACTTCCAGCACGAGGTCCGCGTCGACGCCTACGACGCCATGCAGCGCCGGGAGCTGTCCTTTTTCGACGACCGCCAGACCGGCGAGGTCATGTCCATCCTCAACAACGACGTCAACCAGTTAGAGGGCTTTCTCACCAACAGCTTCAATCAGGGGATCAGCATCGTCTTTCGGGTCGGCGGGATGGGCCTGGCGATGCTCTGGCTCAACTGGAAGCTCGGGATCGTCCCGACGCTCATCGTCCCCGCGCTCGGGCTCGCGAGCTACGTGTTCGTCAAGCGCATCCACCCCAAGTACCAGGAGGTCCGCTCCTCCGTGGGGCAGCTCAACTCCCAGCTCGAGAACAACCTCGGCGGCATCGAGGTCGTCAAGTCCTACACGACCGAAACTATCGAGACCGACCGCGTCGCGGACGCCTCCCAGGAGTACCTCGACGCGCAGTGGGACGCGATCACGACGCGGATCAAGTTCTGGCCGACGCTCCGACTCGTCACCGCGGCGGGCTACACCGCGACCTTCCTGATCGGCGGCTACTGGGTGATGGCGGAACGCGGCCTCGTCGCCGACCCGTTGCCCTTCTTCAACGGCCCCGGTCTCACCGCCGGCCTGCTGGTCACCTTCCTCTCGTACTCGCGCCGCTTCGTCTACCCGATGCGCCAGTTCGGTCAGATCGTCAACGACTACCAGTACGCCGAGGCCGCCGGCGAGCGCATCGTCGGCCTGCTCGACACCGACCCCGGTGTCACCGACGAGGACGACGCCGCAGTCCTCGACGACGTCGAGGGCCGCGTGACCTACGACGACGTGAGCTTCGGTTACGAAACGGAAGACGGCGGCGACGAGCAGGTCCTCGAACACGTCTCCTTCGACGTCGAACCGGGCGAGATGGTCGGGCTCGTCGGCCCCACGGGCGCCGGCAAGACCACGCTGATGAAGCTGCTGATGCGGATGTACGACGTGGACTCTGGCGAAGTGCGCGTCGACGGGACGGACGTGCGCGAGGTAACTCTCAGGAGCCTCCGCGAGCACGTCGGCTACGTCAGCCAGGAGCCGTACCTCTTCTACGGCACCGTCAGCGAGAACATCGCCTACGGCCACCCTGGCGCGACCGACGAGGACATCGAGGCGGCGGCGAAGGCCGCTGGCGCCCACGAGTTCGTCGTCGACCTCAAGAACGGCTACGATACGAAGGTCGGCGAGCGCGGCGTCAAGCTCTCCGGCGGCCAGCGCCAGCGCGTCTCCATCGCCCGCGCGGTCCTCAAAGACCCCGACATCCTGATCCTCGACGAGGCCACCAGTCACGTCGACAACGAGACCGAGGCCGTCATCCAGAACAGCCTCGAAGACCTCATCGCCGAGCGCACGGCCTTCGCCATCGCCCACCGCCTCTCGACGGTGCGCCACGCCGACACCATCCTCGTCATGGACGACGGCGAACTCGTCGAGCAGGGCACGCACGACGATCTCCTCCGCGAAGACGGGCTCTACGCCACGCTGTGGCGGGTGCAGGTCGGCGAAGTCGACGCCCTCCCCGAAGAGTTCCTCGACCGCGCCGCGGGTGGGTCGGCCCGCGTCGGCGACGACGACTAACGGTGGGCGTGGACGACTAACGGTGGGTGTGGACGACTAACGGTGGGTGTGGACGACGACTAACCGCGGACGTGGACGACGACCGACCGTGCCACCCGCCGCGGGGGCGCCACTGTGGCGCCGTTCGGAAAGTACCGAGACAGTTCCGTCTCAGGCCGGTTCGACCCGCGGCAGCTCGCCGACGAAGCGGTCTTCCTCGATGCAGTCGAGGATGAACGCGGCCACGTCGGCGCGGTCGATGCGCCCCCACCCGGGGTCGACGTCGCCGGCCTCGTAGTCGCCGGTGCCGTCGCCCGACCCCAGCCGCGGCGTCCGGACGACTGTCCAGTCCAGGTCGGTCTGGCGGACGACCTGGACGTGCGCAGCCGCGTCGGCGAGCATCTCCGCCGCGACGAACCGCAGGAGAAAGGTCCGCACCCACTCCGGGAGCGTGGTCGGCGGGTGGTCCGGGTAGACGCCGGCGCCGACGAGGGTCACGAAGCGGTCGATGCCCGCCTCGGCCATCGCTGTCGTGATCCGCTCGCCGGTCTCCTGTCTGAGGTCCTCGGGACTGTCCGCGTCCTGCCCGATCGTCGAGACCACCGCGTCGGCCCTCGCGACGGCGCTGTGCACCTCGTCGCCGGTGTAGGCGTCGCCCTCGACGACTGTCACCGACCCGCCGGCGAACGGGAACGCTTCGGCGTCCCTGACGAACGCGACCACCTCGTGGCCCCGGTTGAGTGACTCCGCGACGACCCGCTCGCCGGTCCGACCCGCGGCCCCGAAGACGGCGATCCGCATACCCAGAGCGTGACGGCCGGCGATATTTACCTCCGTCGGCCGGCGGCCGTCAGGCCCGACGGTCGTCTACGTTGCCCACTTCCTGACTAACACGACAGTTAGGTTTTAGTGTCAGGGAGCGTTACCAGGGTCCATGTCATGGGGCTTCTCGGGCGGGAACGACGATGCGGACACCTTCGAGCATCTTCGGGAGGGGGTCGACCGGCCGATGTGGCGCATCTTCCGCCGGTACGGGCGCGGGTACATTCCGGAGTTCACAGTCGGCGCCATCGCGACCGTCATGGCGCGCTTTCTGGAACTGGTGCCGGCGCTCGTGCTCGGGGTCGCCATCGACGCGCTGTTCGTCTCCGACGCCCAGCGCGAGTTCGCGCTCCCGCTCGTCCCGCAGTCAGTCATTCCGGGGACCGAGGAGGGACAGTTCTGGTTCGCGGTCGCGATCGTCGCAGCTATCTACCTGCTCGTCGCCGTGCTCAGCTGGGTAAACTCCTGGGCGTGGAACCGCTTCGCACAGCATCTCCAGCACGAGGTCAGGGTCGACACCTACGACGTCGTCCAGCGCCAGGAGATGGCCTTCTTCGACGACAAACAGACCGGCGAGACCATGTCGATCCTCAACAACGACGTGAACCAGCTGGAGAGCTTCCTCACGAACGACCTCAACACGGGGATCCGGATCACCGTGCTCGTGATCGGCGTCGGGGCGTTCATGGCGTGGCTCAACTGGCAACTCGCCCTCGTGGCGCTGGGTTCGCTCCCGCTGCTCGCGCTGGCGAGCTACGTCTTCGTCCAGCGGATCGGCCCGAAGTACGGCCGCGTCCGGGGGTCGGTCGGCGGGCTCAACTCCCGGCTGGAGAACAACATCGGCGGCATCGAGGTCGTCAAGTCCTACGGCCGCGAGGAGTTCGAGCGCGACCGCGTCGAGGAGGCCTCCGAGGACTACCTCGACGCCAACTGGGACGCCATCACGACGCGGATCAAGTTCTTCCCCTCGCTCCGGGTCATCACCGGGCTGGGCTACGTCGCGACCTTCCTCGCGGGCGGCTACTGGATCATGTTCGGCCCGCCCAGCACGACCGTCGCCGGGACGACCGTCGGCTTCTCCGGAACGATCCAGGTCGGGATGCTCACCACCATGTTGCTGTACTCGCGGCGCTTTCTCTGGCCGATGCGCCAGTTCGGGAACGTCGTCAACAACTACCGCTACGCCTTCGCCGCCGCCGAGCGCATCGTCGGCCTCATGGACAAGAAAGGGACGATCCAGGAAGAGCCGGACGCGATCGACCTCGACAGCATCGACGGTGATGTCGAGTACGAGGACGTGAGCTTCCACTACTTCGGCGCCGAGGAAGACTCCGTCAGCGACGTGAGTTTCGACGTCGAGGGCGGCGAGTTCGTCGGCCTCGTCGGCCCCACCGGTGCCGGCAAGACCACCGTCCTGAAACTCCTGCTCAGGCTCTACGACCCACAGGAGGGGACCATCCGGCTCGACGGCCACGACGTCAAAGACGTCTCACTGTCGAGCCTCCGCGAGCATATCGGCTACGTCAGCCAGGAGCCGTACCTCTTCCACGGGAGCGTGGCGGAGAACGTCGCCTACGGCATCGACGCCGACGAGTCGGAGATAATCGAAGCGCTCGGTATGGCCGGCGCGATGGAGTTCGTCGACGAACTGCCGGAGGGGATCGACACCACCGTCGGCGAGCGCGGCGTGAAACTGTCGGGCGGCCAGCGCCAGCGCGTCGCCATCGCACGGGCTATCCTCGAAGATCCGGAGATCCTGGTCCTCGACGAGGCCACCAGTCACGTCGACAACGAGACGGAGGTGCTGATCCAGCGCTCGCTGGAGGCGCTGACCGCCGAGCGGACCACCTTCGCCATCGCCCACCGCCTCTCGACAGTGCGAGACGCCGACCAGATCCTCGTCATGGACGACGGCGAACTCGTCGAGCAGGGCAGCCACGACGACCTGCTCGCCGCCGACGGGCTCTACGCGAACCTGTGGAGCGTGCAGGTCGGCGAGGTCGACGCCCTCCCCGACGAGTTCGTCGAGCGCACCGCCGAGCGCGAGCGGATCGGCGTCGGCGACGACGACTGACCTGTCGGCACCGGTCGTGCCCGCGTCCGCTCGCTGTTCCTGACCGATGGAGCCAAATCCGTCGAACCGAAAGGGTAGCACGATGAACCTGCGGTTTTGCGGTGGTGCGCGCGAGGTCGGCCGGAGCGCCGTCCTCGTCGACGACAGCCTCCTCCTCGATTACGGACTGCTGACCGGAAATCCGCCGCGGTATCCCGTCGGCGACACCGACCCCGATGCGGTGGTCGTGAGCCACGGCCACCTCGACCACGCGGGCGCGGTCCCAGCGCTCCTGTCGGGCGACGCCCGTCCCCCGGTTCACTGGACACCCCCCACGAGAGACCTCGCGCTCGAACTCGCTCGCGACACCCTGAAACTCCACGGCGGCACACTGCAGTGTCCGTTCACCGAGACGGACGTGCGCCGGGTCACGCAGGTTTCCGAGACCCACGGCTACCGCGAGTCCTTCGCGGCGGCCGGCTACGAGGTCACCTTCTTCGACGCCGGCCACATCCCCGGCAGTGCGCACGTCCTCGTCGACGACGGCGACACGCGACTGCTCTACACCGGCGACTTCCACACCGACGATCAGCGGGTCGTAGCAGGGACGACCACCCGGCCCGAAGCGGACGCCGTCGTGTGCGAGTCGACCTACTCGGACGTCGACCACGCCCCGCGCGACCGGATCGAACGCGAGTTCGTCGAGAGCATTCGCACCACCGTCTGGGAGGGCGGGACCGTCGTCATCCCTGCCTTCGCCATCGGACGGACCCAGGAGCTGCTCATGGTCTGTGCGGCCCACGACGTCGACTGCTACGTCGACGGGATGGGCACCCGAGTCACCGAGACGCTCAGGCACCACCCCGACTTTCTCCGCGACGCCGACGCGCTCCAGCGCGCGAAGTCGCACGCTCGCGTCGTCGACGGCCGCGACGGCCAGCGCCGCCGGATCGCCGAAGACAACACCGTCGTCGTCACCACGAGCGGGATGCTCCGTGGTGAAAATGTACTAGCACCAGTCGCTTCTTGACTTCCATCGATGGAAATATCTGCTAACACGGATTCACGCTGCGACCGAAGAATACCCTCTCAGAATCCGAGACCGAATTTGAACACGTTCTCCCGATACAAGTTTTCGATATCTTCATAATTTGTGTGTAGATAGGTGTCTATCGCTTCGTTCTGGTCGTTTTCTTCCCCCAACTCGTCTCCTCGCAGGTACTTGGTTCGTTCACGAGATAGGTTCTGGGTGATTTTCCAGAACGTGGTCGCATAGTGCCGACCATAGTGGCTCGTGATCGGTTTATAAAGCTCAGTTTCGGCAAATTCTGGATGGAACGCCTCTTTCCACATCTGATTAATTCGCTTGGGCCACAACTGATCGTTACGCTCCTGTGATAGAAAGACGTATGGCTCGTCTGCGTCGGGCCGGATCAGCAGATATCGAATCAAGAGTCGGCGAAGTTCGTCGTCGATCGGGAGAATTCGGGGATTCGCTGACTTATTCCTGTCTCGTGAGTGCCTGTCTGGGATGACTACTGCATTCTGGTAGTCGTCGAGCCGGGGATGAGTGCCGAGTTTAGGGTAATGATTCTTCAGCTCACTGTGTTGGATGTCGATATCGCACAGCAGCATCTCAGTCATTGCTCCGACCCTGGCGAGCAATTTGAATTGGGCGCTCAGTATGGTTTGCTCTCGAATGTTCTTGACAGAGTGAAGTTTCTCGCTGATCACATTTTGTGAGAGAATTCGCACTTCCTTTTCTTCCTCTTTCTCCCGCCGCTAAAACTCCACAGAAGGGAGTGAGCAACAGGGTCAGATAGTGTGTCGTTCGGTGACTTCGTTGCAAAGGTTGATGAGAACCGTTCGCCGCCACTGCTGATGGTCCGTCCAATGGTCCATCGTTTCGAGGCTGGGGCTGACACGCTCGACGACTATCTCGTAGTGAGGGTTTTCAGCCGGACGCTCCCACGCCCATGTCCCGACTGAGGCCACGTTGCTCTGGAATGCTTCTTTGTTTTCGACGAGGCGCCGGTACAGCGTCGATGGTGCAGATTGTTGGACTCCTAGGATAGTCAAACTCCGGGAGCAGCAGTTCTCCGAGTCGAGGGATTTGGAAGATGTCTGCCCCCAAAATTAATAACTCTTAGGCATTTATATTACCACGATTATGCTCAAAGGACATTTCACGTCGGCAGGGGCGGTCATCGACTACGGGGATGCCGCCGGATTATTCCCGGTTGTGGAACTCGATGCGACCGTTCTCCAGTACCGGGACGCTCAGCTCGCGCTTGACGACGTCGATGGGTCGGACGTTATCGTCGTTGGGCCGACGAGCCTCGCTACCAGTTACTTCCTCACCCAGCACGCACTGACCGCGATCCCCGTCGAAACCCTCCCGGAAGCGGTTCGAGCACGACTCGACGACGAAATTCCAGCACCCATCGAGACTTTCGAACTCATTCAGGTCGGCAAGTGGAACACCGACAACCCGAACCACTCGCTTGCCGAATTCACGAACGCCTGATCAGGAAATCCTGACCACCGCCCAATTTCATAATCAGCAAGACACACCAGCTAATGACTACTACTATCGAAGACGAATACCCGGAAGGCGCTCAGTTTATTCGCCAAGCTGTCGCCGAACACGGCGAACAGTGGGTCCTTGAGAACTACTATGAACAGCTGTATCCGCTCGGTGTCGTGATGGCGATGCCTGAGAAAGACGAACTGCCGTTCTACGATGAGGATGAACACGAGACGATGACGAAAGAGGAACGGGTGGAGATGTATCGGGCGTGGGGCGAGTATCGGGAGAATCTCCGCACGGGAACGAAGCCTGATGAATGAACGTGACTCGTGATTTTCTCGGATATAGCTGAACCGCTGGGGTACCCCACAACGTCAGCTTCAGTGAGAGCTTGATTGCTGGGGAGGAACGATCAACTCGCCTTGATCAAACGATAGATAGCCACTGTGCTTATATTCGGCTCTGCTTCTCACGAGTCAGCATGTCCTATCGAGACTGTGTCTCCAATCGACGGTGCGGTTACGCCGGCATGTTGCCCTTCGAGTTCGGCGGCGAAGGCGTCACATCGGTCGCCGTGAGTAACTAAAAGTTCAGCGGCAGGGTACTCCTCGAGGAATTCGAGGAGGCCATCCCGGTCGGCGTGGGCCGAGAAGTCGTAGGATTCGACCTGCGCGGCGACGGGCATCCGCTGGCCGTCGATCTCCGCGCTCCCGGTGTCGAGGAGGTCCCGGCCAGGCGTCCCCTCGACCTGATAGCCGGTCAACGTTATCTTGTTCACCGGCCGGTCGCGGATCGCCGGGATGTACGTCATAGCAGGGCCGCCAGACAGCATTCCGCTGGTCGTGATTATCGCGGCGTTCTTTTCTGCGATGCGTTTGCGCTGCCCGTCGCGGCCGGTAACGAACCGCGCGTGCGATTTCGCTCGGGCAAGCGCGTCAGCGTCGCGGACGAACTCCGGGTACTGCCGAAGCATCTCGGTCACGCGCTTCCCCATCCCATCGACGTAACACGGGATGTCGTGGGCCTCGCAGATCATGAGCATCTCCTGTGTCCGGCCAATCGCGAAGGCCGGAACGACGACGGTCCCGCCTTCCCACAGCGTCGTTTTCACGCTCTCGGCGAACCGTTCTTCGAGCGTCTCGCGGGCCTCGTGCTCGACGTCGGAGTACGTACTTTCACAGATGACCACGTCGGCGTCAGGTCGAGCAGTCGTACCTGCGACCAATCGCTGGTCGTCGGTGTGGAAGTCGCCCGTATAGAGTAACTGCGTCTCGCCGTCGTCGATGAGGACGTGTGCGCTCCCGGGGATGTGGCCGGCGTTGTAGAGCGTCACCTCGTGTCCAGCAGCTTCGAAGGTTTCTCTGTACCCGTGGGTCTCCGAGACCTGCGTAACGCGTTTGATTTCCGTCTCAGTGAACGGGCAATCGTACGTTCCGCCGTGGAGTTTCAGAGTATCCCGTGCGAGCGTAAGGGCAAGTTCCCGAGTCGGGGGTGTCCAGTGGATCGATGGGCGCCGATTTCCCGAGAGCAACGACGGTATCGAACCGACGTGGTCGAGATGACCGTGTGAAACGACCACTGCCTCCGGTTCAGGCTGCTCCACTGGAAACTGTGGTGGGGTGGCTGTCTTCATCCCGTAGTCGAGCAGCAGCGAATCGTTGACGAGGACCGCACTGCGGCCGACCTCGCCCGCTCCACCCAAGAACCGGATGTTCATTCGTATCTTAGTTGACGACCACTACGTTTGGGTTCGTCGTTTCTGTACTCGTTTGTCAGTCCCAATATATCGCCATGTCGTAGCCACCCTCATCGACTATCCTATAGTAACCGTTAGAATTTTCCGCTCAGAGACTGTTGCTGTGATCAATGGACCACCTCGACGATATCACCATCGAAGAACTCCAAGACGCCCTCGACAACGTCGAGGGAAACAAGCCGACACAGCGGTTATTAGCGGCGATCGCGTACAAGAACGGTGTAACACAGACCGAACTTGCAGAGTGGCACGACACTGGTCGAAGAACGATCTACAGCTGGCTGATGCGGTTCGACACAGACGAACCGCTTGGGCAAGCCGTCTCTGATGCTCATCGATCCGGAAGAAAAAGAAAACTCTCAGAAACACAGCAAAAAGAGTTCGAACGCACGGTTCACGAACCTCCCGAAAAAGTCGGGATCGACGCGCCGGCGTGGACGCCGGCGCTCGTCCAGGACTTTCTCGAAGAGACCTACGGCGTCGAGTACTCCTATCCGAGTTGCCGGCGGCTGTTGAAAGAAGCTGGACTCAGCTATCAAAAACCTCGCCGCACAGCCGGCGAAGCCGAGGAATCCGACCAGGAAGCGTTTCACGACGAGATCAAAAAAAGCGAGCGGAGATGGACGCCACAATAGTCTGTATCGACCAAACCAAGAAATCCGTCCAGGTTGAGCCGCGTGCCGCGTGGTTTCCGCGCGGCACGCGGCCGAGCGTCGAACTGTCCGGACAACGCGACTGGACGTGTCTGCTCGGCGCGATCACCGACGATGGCGAACGCTTTTTCTCACGGTTCACCGAATACGTCACCGCCGATCACGCGAAACATTTCATTCTTGCCTTATGCGAAGAATTCGAAGACGATCTGATCATTGTGCTGGACGGAGCGCCGTCCTTCCAGGCGTCGGCCGTCACGGACTTGGCGGCCCGTGACGACCTCGCCTTCGTCACGTTGCCGTCCTATTCGCCGGAACTCGATCCTGTCGAAGAGTGCTGGCGACAACTCCAAGACGCTCTCAGCAACCGATTCTTTGACTCGCTAGACGAGCTCACGACGGCGATCGATACGGCTCTTAACCAACTGTCGATTCCAAAAGTGAGCCATTATTTTTAATGTCTACTATAGCAACCTGTCGTCCGGCCTGCTCTTCGAGACTTTCGAGCGTCATTTCCAGGGTATCGTAGAACAGTTCATGAGGGGCTTGATGTCAAGGACTGTTAGAATGATTCACCTGCTCAGTACATCTGCGAAATTATCGAAACACGCCGCTCATCCTTGGCAACAATTAGCACAAATACTAACTTCCTGAGCTTCAAATTTGATGCACAATCCTCTCACCATGGATTCATTCGCATTGGAGGATGTTACAGTGCTCCACGTTGACGATGAACCCGGATTTGCGGAAATGGTTGGGGATCTGCTTGAACATGAAGATTCAACGCTATCAACCCACACTGCAACAAGTGTAGAAAATGGATTATCGATTCTCCGGAATAATAGGATTGAATGTATCGTTAGTGACTATGATATGCCCGGAAAAGATGGGCTTGATTTTTTAGAACTGGTTCGAGACGAGTACCCGAGCCTTCCATTTATCCTGTTTACAGGTCGTGGTTCAGAACAGATTGCAAGTGAAGCGATTTCTGCTGGCGTAACCGAATATCTCCAGAAAGAAGGCGGAACAGACCAATATAAGATTCTCGCAAATCGAATCAAGAACTCAGTCCAGAACGTTCACGCCGAAGCAGTTATTGAACGGACTGAACAACGGTATCATAATTTGGTGGATACTGCTCCGATTCCGATTATTCTATTTGATCAAGAAGGACAGGCCGTCTACTCAAATGAGGCCGCGGTGGAGTTTTTTAATGCCGATTCACACGCTGAAGTCGAAGGAAAACCGTTTGTTGAGTTTCTACATCCCGAAGATAGAGATACTTCACGCCAACGCTTTGAGAAGCTCATGACCGAAAGTCAGTCAATGCCTGAAATAGAATATCGTATCCAAACTCTTGACGGCGAAATCAAATCTGCGACAGTTGCAACTGCTCACGGCTACTATCACGAAGAACCTGTAGCTCAAGCGATGGTCTATCAGTAAGGTATTCCTCTTTAGTTAGCAGCAGTGTGCCAGCGGCGGTGTTCAGATTAGGATGAAAAGTGAGGCGGTTCGTTTTCTGAGTGCTCTATGCCCGAAAACGACCGCCTCGGTGGATATTTAGACGAGATCGACTTAGAGTTTGTTGAACGCGAAGCGACACCGCAGTTGCTGATGGAGCTCAGTATTCAGCTGCATCTCGCAGGACTATCGCTTTCGAATACTGTTTCATTTCTCGAGGTATCCGGTGTCAACCGCGCTCCTTCAACCGTCCACAACTGGGTTCACAAGGCCGATCTACAGCCGGAGTCTGGTCGGTCACCGGATCACGTTGCGGTCGACGAGACCGTGATCCGGATCGATGACCAGCAGTACTGGCTGTACGCCGCCGTCGATCCTGACTCGAACGAATTACTCCATACAAAGCTTGAAACGACCAGAACGAACGTTCTCGCGGAGATATTTTTCGGTGAATTCCGCGAGAAACACGATGTCGACGACGCCGTGTTTCTCGTCGATGACGCCACCCCGCTGAAAGAAGCGTGTCACCGACACGGCCTCGATTTCAGATACGAACGCCACGGAAATCGCAACAGTGTCGAACGTGTCTTTCGTGAGGTGAAACGACGAACTGATTCATTCTCAAACTGTTTTAGTCACGTTGATCCAGCAACCGCCGACGACTGGCTCAACTCCTTCGCATTCGCATGGAACCAGCTTATCTGAACACTATCGAAGATTTCACCCTACGGTTTAAACCGACAAAGCTGCGAGCGATCTCCGAGGGTGTCAGGTGGTGGTGCCGAGAGCAACCGATTTATTCTGAATCAATTCGCATCTGGTATTGATGCCAGACACGATGCGTGCAGCTGTCCTTCCGGAAGCGGGCGCAGAGTTACAGCTTGTCGAACGCGAGATTCCCGAGCCCGATTCCGATGAGGTTCGAGTCGAAGTCGATGCCTGTGGAATCTGTCACAGTGACGCATACGCAAAAGAGGGCACATATCCCGGGATTTCATATCCGCACGTTCCCGGCCACGAGATCGCTGGCCGGATCGATGCCGTCGGCACCGATGTCGAGGGTTGGTCAACCGGTGATCGCGTCGGAGTCGGTTGGCATGGCGGCCACTGTTTTACGTGCGATGCCTGCCGCCGTGGAGATTTCCTGCAGTGTGAAAACGGTGAGATCACTGGGATCACGTATGATGGCGGATACGCTGAGTACACGACTGTCCCATCGGAAGCCTTGGCGGCAATCCCCGACGAGCTCGCCGCTGTCAATGCTGCACCGCTGCTTTGTGCCGGCGTGACGACATATAACGCGCTACGCAACACTGACGCGCAACCGGGTGATCTCGTCGCCGTGCAAGGTGTGGGCGGTCTCGGTCACCTCGGCATTCAGTATGCCCATGCGGCCGGATTTGAGACTGTCGCACTCTCGCGGTCATCCGACAAAGCAGATCTCGCACGAGAACTGGGGGCCGATCACTTCGTCGACGCTTCCACCGAAGACCCAGCCGAACGGCTGCAAGAGCTCGGTGGTGCGGATGTTATCCTCGGGACTGCCCCATCCAGCGACGCAATCGAGTCGACGCTCGGTGGAATCGGGACGGACGGATCGGCCGTTCTCGTTGGTGTCCCCGGAAAACCGGTCAGAGTCGATGTCCAGAATCTCGTCGGGACGCGAGGGAGTGTCGAAGGATGGGCTTCGGGTCATGCGCGTGACTCCCAAGATACGCTCGAGTTCAGCTCTCTTCGTGAGATCACCCCGAAAATCGAGACGTACCCACTTGACGACGTGGCCGAAGCGTACGACCGAATGATCGAAAACGAGGCCCGATTCCGCGTCGTGCTTGAACCGTAGCTCGCCATCAGGTGTCGAATATCGGTTCGAACGGACATCCCCGGCATCAAGCAGCCTCGCGATCTCCGTCCTCACCGTTGACGGTCACCCAAAGCTATCGAACTAGTCGTAGCCCGTCCGTTCGACGATGTCCCCCGCGGTGTCGCTCGCCCGTGCGGTGATCTCGACGAGCGGTTCGTCGAACGACAGGATCTCGCGATTCTCCATGACGATGCCGCCGGCACAGACCAGGGTGTCGACCTCGAATCCCTGGGCGTTGTAGACGAGCGCGAACACCGGGTCGGGGCAGGGAGTCAGATGCGGGTGGTCGAGGTCGACGATGGCGATGTCGGCCTGTTTGCCCGGTTCGAGCGAGCCCAGGTCATCGGCGCGACCGATGGCCGCAGCGCCCTCTCTGGTCACCAGGTCGAACGCGCGTTGTGCAGGGACGACGCCCGGGTCGCGGTGGGAGCCCTTGTGGCCGGCGGCCGCGGCACGCAGGTCGCCGAGCGGGTTGACCGTGTCGCTCAGGATGGAGTTGTCGGTGCCGAGACCGACGGTGACGCCGCAGTCGAGCATCTGGACGACTGGGGCGTAGCCCGTCGCCAGGCGCATGTTCGCCATGTAATTGTGGGCGACGGCGGTG
>Ga0207733_100167_pt1 | contig 61681 bp, 64 predicted proteins | sample A23P3SouthBayCA_FD_187735 | JGI IMG/M metagenome (GOLD analysis project Ga0207733, IMG submission 187735) | Aerobic enrichment media microbial communities from Eden Landing Ponds, California, USA - A23 P3 (SPAdes) | ecosystem: Environmental > Aquatic > Marine > Unclassified | place: Emeryville...
ACGTCCCGACGGAGATTTGAACTCCGGTCCCTGGCTCCGGAAGCCAAGAGGATAGTCCACTACCCTATCGGGACTTGCGTTCCGGGGTTGGCCGGAACGACGTATATACCTATTGATCGGCGGTGCAGTCGGCCGGGTGTCCCGTTCGCCGGTGGGCGGTTTGCAGAGTGAAGACCGTCCTCGCTGGCACGACGACCCGCCCGCGACGAGCCGCGTTAGGCACCGATTACCGCCGATTAGTCACGGATTAGCGTAGATAACGAACCAGTAACTAAAGTGGTAGAACGAGTGGATCCCACCGACAACGGGGCGCCCACGTCCCGATCCGCCCATGGACGACGACACCTCACTCGATTTCACGAGACGGAAGGCCCTCGCCGCGCTGGGCAGCATCGGCATCACGTCGGCAGGTGCAGGGCTCGGCACGAGCGCGTATTTCAGCGATCAGGAGACGTTCGAGAACAACCAGTTGACGGCGGGAACGCTCGACATGACCGTCGCGTGGACCGAACAGTACTCCGACTGGTCACCGGACGAGGGCACCGGCGTCTCGGTTCGGATGTACGAGGGCCCTACGGGCGACGTCGGCAGCGCGAGCGACCTGCAGGACGGCGAAACCGGATTCCCGTCCGACGACGCGTGGCTGATCGCCGTCGACGACGCGGCACAGTTCGCAGCCAATACGCAGGAGGAGGGGGTCGCCATGGCGGAGGCGCCCTGTGACGGGCTGAACGTTCCGGAAGGGCTCACGAATCAGGGGGGCGACCGACCCGTCGTCAGCATCGAGGACGTGAAACCCGGCGATTTCGGCCTCGTCTCCTTCGAGTTCGCCATCTGTGACAACCCCGGCTACGTCTGGCTGAACGCCGGGACGCGCGCGGTCAGCGAGAACGGCACGACCGAACCGGAGGCCGATGCCCCGGACGAAGACGCGGCGACCGTGGAACTACTGGACGAGACGCTGGCGCTCGTCTGGGTCGACGACGGTAACGGCACTCTTGAGGCGAGCGAGTCGACGGTGTTAGCCGACTCGCTCCGCAACGTGCTCGCGACGTTGGGGACCGGCACCGGTATCGACCTCGCCGGGAACGTCGCGGCCGCGGCGGGAGGGGGCACCGGCCGGAACTGTTTCTCCGGAGCCGCCGCGGACGGCAGTGCGACCGTCCACTCCGCCGTTTTCGCGTGGGCGGTCCCACCGGGGCGTGTAAACGCGCTCCAGAGCGACGGCGTCACGTTCGACCTCGGCTTCTACACCGAACAGTGCCGGCGCAACGACGGCGTGGGGCTGACGACGGACCTCCTCGGGCACTACCACCTCGACGGCACCGCCGACGACGCGAGCGGCAACGACTACGACGGGACGGTGGTCGGCGACGTCTCCTTCGTCCCCGGTCCGAGCAGCAAGGCGGCGGCGTTCGACGTGGACGGGAGTACCGGATACGTCGCCATCCCAGACTTCCCGAACGAGCCGGTCGGCTCCGGGCTGACGATCACCGCGTGGATTCGGACGGTGGACGACGCCGCGGTCGGCCAGCGCATCTTCGCCGACGACGAGCACAACACGGGGGGCTACGCCCTGTCGCTGGGTGATCCGGGGCCGGGCGCGATACGGTTCTACAGTCGCCACAAGGACACGATCAGCCTCGACACGTCGACCGGTGTCGTAGACGCCGACACGTGGCACCACGTCGCCGGCGTCTACGACGACACGGCGAAGGAACGGTACGTCTACGTCGACGGTAGTCTCGAAGCGACGCTCTCGGACGACACCGGCCCGTGGGGGTCGGACGCCGGTTCCGCGACTATCGGTGGCGAGACGGACGACAGCGGCGAGAGCGACCATCGGTTCCGCGGTCGGATCAGCGACGTACACGTCTACGCTCGGCCTCTCTCGGGGGGCGAGGTCGAAGCGCTGTACGACGAGGGGTGAGCGGGCGTGGCGGGAGTCCCGCGAGCGACCGTAGGGAGCGAGGGGGACTACGCCACGTGCGTCGAGTGACCGAAGTGAACGAGACGCGCGTGGCGAGATTCGAACCCGATGGCGAATCCTCGCTGACGCTCGGATTCGCGTGGTTCGAATCTCCGGTCTCCGTTCTCACGGCTCGCTTCGCTCGCCGGAGAACGGGCGTGGCGGGATTCGAACCCGCGCTCTAGAGGTTAGGAACCTCTCGCCCTAGTCCGCTAGGCCACACGCCCTGCCGGGGGTAGACGGGAGGCCACCAAAAAAGTCGGTATCCCCCGCCGGCACTCGCAGATTTCGACGCATACACCAGAGTTTATTCATGCCGGATAACATAAGGGACGTTCATGAGCAAGCGACTGACGACCGCCGACCGACGCCGAATGCTCGCCCTGATCGGAAGTGGACTAACCGCGGGACTGGCCGGATGTGGCGGTGGCGGTGGGGGTGGTGGCGGCGACGAAGCGACGGCAACGGCGACGGCGACGGATACGCCGTCGGGCGGTGGCGACGGCGGCGACGGCGGCGTCCCTGCCGAGTACGAGACGGCGACCAGCATCGGCGGCACCGAGCGCAACCCCGACGCCCTCTCCGCGAAGGCCGACGTGAACTATCAGGAACAACCGAACGACGGCCAGCAGTGTTCGAACTGCCAGTTCTACATCGAGGACAAGAACGGCGACGGGATGGGGGCGTGTGCCATCGTCGCCGGGACCATCAACCCCGAGGGCTACTGCGTGAGCTACGCCGAGTACCAAGGTTAGACAGCCACACCAGACGAAGTAAATACGCCCGCGGACTACGACGAGGTGATGAGTAGCGGGGCAACGCGGAAGTGGCAGCTCGTCGCAGGAGTATGTTCGATACTCCTGATTACGACGGCCGTCGGCGCCTTCGCCGCCGACCTCGGCGCCGCGCGTCCCGATCCGGTGCCGTTCGCGGACACCGTCAAACTCGGCCTCACCGCCGAAACGGAACAGGCGGCCGAACACGCCGGAGGCTCCATCCCGCGTGTCGAGGTGTTCTACTCGCAGTATCGGTACGTGGTCGGCTACGCGGGCGTCGCACAGGCTATCTCGGCGCTCGACGAGCCCGGCCGCGAACAGCAGTTCGGCTACCCGCTCGCCGTCTACGCTTCCGACTACGCCGGACGCTCGCCGCGCTGTACGAACGGCACGCTCGTCACAGACACCAATCCCGACTGGGTGTCGGTGACGGACGCACAGTTCGTGGTCGGGAGTCGGGCGACGCTGGCCGGCGAGTCGGTCGTCGTCCCCTTCTCCTCGGAACGTGACGCGACAGCCTTCGCCGACGCCTGTGGCGGCCGGATCGTGAACTGGGCGGAACTCCGCCGCAATCCGCCCCCGGTGCCGAGCGCGGCCGGCGTGAAATCACAGGTCGACGACCGCCGGGCACGGGCGGATCGGGCAGTCGCCGCCGTCGAACCCCACCTCGACCGCGAGGCGTCGGTGGTGGTCGGCCGCGACGCGCCGACGATTCAGGCGGCCGTGACCGCCGCACCGCCGAACACGACCGTCGTCGTACCAGCGGGGACGTACGCCGAACACGTCGTGGTCGAGAAACCGCTCACCCTCCGCGGCGAGAACGCGACGCTCGACGGCGGCGGTGAGGGGACGGTGATCGACGTGCGGGCGGACGACGTGGCGGTGACCGGGTTCACCATCCGCGGCGTCGGCAACGCGACCCGCGCCGAGAACGCGTCCGAGAGCGGCGACTGGGACGCCCCGATCCAGCAGGGGTACGGCGGCGGCGACGCGGGCATCGACGCACGAAACGTCTCCGACCTCTACGTCCACGACGTGACGATCCACACGCCGGCCAACGGGGTGTTGCTCCGGCGGGCGCCCGGCGCCGCCGTCGACGACCTCCGGGTGTACGGCTCCGAGGAATGGCTCGACGGATTCATGGGTGTCATCGCGATGAACGACGCGGTCGTCGTCCAGAACTCGTACGTCGAAGGCGGTCGCGACGGCGTCTACCTCCACCGCGCCCACGGCACCGTCGTTCGGAACAACACCTTCCTCGACCACCGGTTCGGCGTCCACCTCATGTACACCTCGGACACGCTGGTCGCGGACAACGTCGCCCGCGGTCAGGTGGGGAGTGGCGTCGTGGTCATGACGCGTCCGACGGCCAACGCCATCGTCGGCAACGACGTGCGCCACGCCAACGGCGGCATCTTCGTCGGCGGGTCCCAGAGCTACGTCGCCCGCAACGTCGTCGTCGACACCGACCGCGGGATGGTGGCGTACGCCACGCAGACGACCTACGAGCACAACGTCCTCTACGAGAACGAGGTGGGCTTTGCCGCCTCGACGGTCGTTCCCTCGAACCGGGTCGTCGGAAACGACTTCGTCGGCAACGACCGCCACGCTACCGCTGGCCCCGGACCGCTCCGGATCTACACGGAGGACGGCCGCGGTAACTACTGGGAGGGGGCGTACGACATGACGGGCGAGACGGGCGAGGACGGGACGTTGACGCGCGCCTACTCGCCGACCGACGAGCTGGACCGCCGGCTCCACCGGACCGACGCGGCGGTCACGCTGAGCGCTGCCCCGACGGTTCGGGGCCTGCGGGCGTTCCGCGGGACGACGCCCGGATTCCGGAAGGCCAGCATCATCGACCTCGCGCCGCTGCGGCACCCGGCGAATCCGGACCTCCTCACGCAGGCGCGCAACGAAACGGACACGGACACGGACACGGACACGGACACGGAGACGGTCACGGAGACGGAGACGAGACGCGAATGACGGACACCGACACCTACCTCCACGCGACCGACGTGCATCGCACGTTCGGCGACGTGACTGCGCTTTCTGACGTATCGCTCGACGTGCCGGCGGGCAACGTCGTCGCCCTGATCGGCCCCAACGGCTCGGGCAAGACCACCCTCCTGCGGATTCTGGCTGGCCTCCTCGCTCCCAGTGACGGTGAGGTGACCTACGACGGGCCGGACGCGACGCGCCCGCTCGGCTACCTGCCGCAGGCGCCGACCTTCCGCCCGGGCTTCAGCACGCGCGAGACCATCGCGTTCTACGCGCGCCTCGTCGACGACGACCCGGACGAACTGCTCGACCGGGTCGGCCTCGACCGAGTGCCGGATCGCCGCGTCGAGGCGCTCTCCGGCGGGATGACGCGGCTGCTCGGCATCGCGCAGGCGCTGGCCGGTGATCCCCCGGTTCTCGCCCTCGACGAACCGGCGAGCGGGCTGGACCCGGGCATGAGTCGGCTGGTCTTCGACATCGTCGAAGAGCTGGCCGCCGACGGCCACTCGGTCGTCGTCACCTCACACGACCTCCCGCTGGTCGAGCGGTCGGCGGATCGGGTCGTCGTCCTCGACCGAGGTGAGGTCGTCGCGGCCGACACCCCGGAAGCGTTGCGCGAGCGGACGGGCGGCCCCCTCCACGAGACGTTCACGAGTCTCGTGCAGGCCGACGACAGCGTGGCCATCCGAACGGAGGCGACGCAATGACGGGCCCGCTCGACGCGTTCTGGGCGGTCTTCGCCCGCGAGGTGCGCGGCGCCAGTCGGAGCCGAACGTACCTCCTCCTCGCGCTCGCGCTGACGCTCGTCGTCTTCGGCCTCGCGCAGGCGGGGAACGGTCCCTCCGCCGGCTACATCCCGACGGTGGTGGACGTGTTGCTCGTCGTGGAGGTGCTCGTCCCGGCGGTGGCCTTCGCCGTCGGGTACCGTGCTATCGCCGACGACGCTGTCCGCGGGACGCTCGACGTCCTCGCCACCTACCCGCTTCCACCGTGGGCGTACGTAATCGGCGTCTACGCTGGCCGAGCGGTCGCACTGTTGACAGTCGTGCTGGTGCCACTGACGATTCTCGGCGTGGCCGTCGCGGCGATGGCCGGCCCCGCGACGACGGTGTTCGCCACGCATCGCGGCGTCGACTCGCCGCTCCTGTTCGTCCGCTTTCTGGCGCTCACGGCGGCGTTCGCGCTCACTGCGCTCGCCATCGCCGTCGCCATCTCCGCGCTCGCGGACTCCCGCCGCCGGGCGATCCTGCTCGCGCTCGTCGGACTGCTCGTCGTGGTCGTCGGCGCCGACGTGACCGTCTTCCGGGCAATGACGGGCGGCGTCGACGTGGGCCTCGACACCCTGCTCGGCCTGTCGCCCGCGAGCGCGTACCGGGGGCTGGTGTTCGAGACGGTGCTGTACGTCGCGTTCGCTGGGCGATCAGGCTTTATTGCGGTGCCCGTCGCGGCCGCGGGCCTCGTGGTGTGGGCCGGCGTCTCGCTACTGGTCGCGACGCTCGCGGTGCGGATGCGCCGGGCCTAGTCGTCGGCGGGGTTGCGGTGACCGCCGTCGACGAGCCGAACGAACCGGTCGACGAGCGTGTCCGCGAGGGAGGGCGTGACGGCCTCTAGAAACCGAATCGTCTCCTCGGGGCGGGTCAACGCCACTTCGACCTGCCCACGGTCACCGTACGACTGGTCCACGATGCCGGCATCGGCTAGCGTGTCGACGTGCCAAGAGACGGTACTGCGCGCGAGATCGAGTCGTTCGGCGACCGCACCCGCCGAGAGCCGCCCTTCGTCGAGGAGGAGCGTGATGATAGCCCGAGCCGTCTCGCGGCGGTAGAGCGCGAGCATCCGGCGCTCCCAAGCCTCGTACTCGGGATCGAAGTAGTGGGTCCGGCCCCGGATGTGCTCGGCGACGACATCGTCGCTCCGGCCGAGTCGTCGGAGGTGGTACTGCGCTTGGCCGGTCGCGATGTCGAGGTTGCGCGCGAGTTCGTTGAAGTGGACACCGGGATTCGTCCTGACGTGCTCGCGCACCTGACGGCGAACGTCGCTCATGCCACCTATATTGTACCGCAATAACAATACCGTCCGGTCGGTTCCCAAGGTCTGGGAACGACGCTCACTGCTGGGCGACGAGTTCTCTGGAGATGTCCTCGGCGGCGATTATCTCGCCGCCGTACGTCGACACGAACTCCTCGGCTGCGCCGGTGTCGCTGAAGGGAACTATCGCCGGCCCCATCGCGCCCTCGACTTCCGACCCGATCACTACGTCCAACTCTTCGGTGGCGGCGAAGTCCTCGGCGGCCAAATGCGCCGAGAGAACCGGCACACCCCCCTCGCGTTCGACGCTGTAGTCGACGATAGCGTAGTCGGTGAGATACGTCACTCGAGGCCGCCAGCCCCGGTTGCTCGTCGCGAACCGGTGGCGGTAGGTACACACCGTGCTACAGAATCGGGCTGGCGGGTCGTGGCCCTCGGGGCTGTTGTCCCGGTAGTAGGTCTGGCCGGAGGGGCCCGGGTGCTGATCGATCACCATCCCACACTGGTCGCAACTCATGTCGCCAGTCAGCGTGATCGGACCCGGTCGATCCGACGACCCCATACAGCCCGCGAGTCCGGTGGCGGCCACCGCCGCTGCGCCGAGGACGAACTGCCGGCGAGAGGGACCGGCGGCTGCGCGTCGTGTCATGGCTCGGTATAGGTGATTCCCACGTTTAGCTATCTTGGTGTAGGCATCGAAAGGCACCGCTCGACGGCACGGCCGCGTTCGGGGGTAAAAATCGTCGGTCGGTCGCCGACCCCGTTACTCGCTAGCGACGAACGCGACTGTGCAGTCGGCGTTCAGCAGGACGAGCTGGGAGACGCTGCCCATGAGGGCCTTCCCGATGGGAGTCTGCTTCCGGGGTCCGAGTACGATGTACGAGGCGTTACGCTCCTCGGCTTCGTTGAGGATGCGCGGGGCCGGGTCACCGAGCGCCCCCGCCGCCGTGACGTTCTCGGGCTCGTCCAGCGCCAGTTTGATGGCGTTCTCGGCCACCTGCTCGGCGTCCTCGATGCTCTTCGTCTCGGGCTGGACGTTCAGAACCACCAGCTCCTCGCCGAACGCCTGGGCGAGTTCGTAGCCTCGCTGTACGACATCGGTTTGTTCGTCGTCGTCGACCGCAGCCAGGATTGACATGGCATGGCACTGTCGTATCGGGATTTAGATAAACGTTGGTGATGATTGTCAACCTTGGAGAATGTTTTTTCGGGCTAGTACGTATCGTCCCGGGTGGGCCCCCGTCACTCCCGACGTATCTGACCACGAACGAATGTCAGTTACGCTACTGTTCCTCGAAGCCCTTTCCAGTCCGATATCCATCGACACCCCGGACGACCGCACTGAGTCGGGCTGGCCTACCCGTACCCACCCGAACGTATAGGTGGCTGCCGCCCGCGACGGCGGAACGATGGATCGCGTCGTCAGCCTCGGCAGCATCAACGTCGATCACGTCGTCAGCGTGACCGACGCCGAACTCACGTCGCTCGCGGAGCGCTACGACTGGTTCCCAGAACGCGGGCACACCGTCAGGGTCGACGCCCTTCCGGACGACTTCCCGGTCGACGCCGACGAGATCCGGCACGGCGGCAAGGGCGCGAATCAGGCCGTCGCGGCGGCCCACGCCGGCGCGGACGCGACGATGCTCGGCAAGGTCGGTACCGACCACGACCACTACGACGTGCTCCCAACGCTCACGGCCGACGGCGTCGACGCCGACCACGTTCGCACGGCGGACACCCCGACCGGGTCCGCCTACGTGTTCGTCGAGGAGAGCGGCGACAACTGGATCGTCGTCCGCTGGGGGGCCAACGCGACGGTCGACGACGCGTACGTCGCGGCGGTGCGCACCGTCGTCGGCGACGCGGACTGCCTCCTCCTACAGAACGAGATTCCCGTCGACCCGGTGGCGACCCTGCTCGCCCACCTCGCAGACGACCCCGACCGGCCGACGGTCGTCCTCGACCCCGCGCCGCCGGCGGGCGTCGATCCCCTCCTCGCCTGCGACGCCGTCGACTATCTCACGCCGAACGAACACGAGTACGCGGCCATCGACCTCGACGACTACGGCGGCGTCGTCGTCCGCAAACGCGGCGGCGACACGCTGATCGTGGAGGCGCCGGACGGTCGCTTCACGGTCGATCCACCCGCCGTCGACCCGGTCGACACGACCGGCGCGGGTGACGTGCTCAACGGCTTTCTGGCAGCACGACTCGCTGCCGGCGATTCGCTCCGAGAGGCCGTCGAGACGGCAGTCGTCGCGGGGTCGATGGCCACGCGGACGGCGGGAGCGCGAAACGGTATTCCGACGCTGGCCGACGTGCGCGCGTTCCAGTCGGAGACCTGACGGTCGGTGCCGTCCCCGGAACAGATACAAATAGCACAGCCGAGAAGGGAAGACGATGGCGCACGCCGGGGAGCCCGAGGCGTCGCTCCGGGATCGGGTGGCGGCCACGACTGCCGACCTCGTAGAGTATCGCACGACCGAGGACCGCCCGGCAGAGATGGAGGACGCCCTATCGTACGTCGCCGACTTCTTCGCCGACGAGGCGGTCGAGCTCGAACGCTTCGGCCACGAGGGCACCCCCTCGCTCGTGGCGTCGCTCGACGGGTCTCGGTCGCCCGAACTCGTCTTCCACGGCCACCTCGACGTGGTCCCGGCTGCCGACTCCATGTTCACGCCGCGGTACGTCGACGCGGGCGAACTCTCCGGGCGCGGGACCGCGGACATGAAGGGCGGACTCGCGGCCATGATGCACGTCGTGCGCGACCTCTCGCGGCACGAGTCGCCGCCGTCGCTCGCGCTGATGGTCGTCACCGACGAGGAACGCGGCGGCCACCACGGCGCGCGCTACCTGCTGGAGGAGGTAGGCTACGACCCCGCCTTCTGCATCACGGGCGAACCCAACAACCTCGACGGCTATCTGGACATCGTCTACCGGCAGAAAGGGGTGATCCGGATCGATCTGACTGCGGCGGGTGCGTCGGCCCACGCCGCGACGCCCGAACAGGGCGAGAACGCCATCGCGAACCTCATGGACGCCCACCCCGAGATTCGGGCGGTGTTCGACGCGGAGTCGGGCGACTGGCCGACGACCGTCAACTACGGCCTGATCGAGGGCGGCACGGCGGTCAATCAGGTGCCCGACCGCGCGCGCCTCCGCCTCGACGTGCGCTACCCGGACGCCGACGCGCGCGGCCGGGTGCTGACCGCGCTCCGAGACATCGACGGTCTCACCGTCGAGAGCGTCGGCCACGGCGCGCCGGTCGACACCGACCCCGACGACCCGCACGTCCGCGGCTTGCAGCGCCACGCCGAACGGGTGATCGGTCGGGACGTGAACCTCGTCCGGAAGCCCCACACGAGCGACCTGCGGCACTTCGCCACCCACGGCATCCCCGGCGTCGCGTTCGGACCGGAGGCGTACGGCTCCCACGAGGGCTACGAGTATCTCGTCGTCGACAGCCTCCCCGACTACTGCCGGGCGCTCGCGGCGTTCGCGGAAGGTGCGCCGTATCGGTGAGCGGGGCGACTCACGCCACGTCGAGTTCCCAGTACCAGTCGTGGTCCGCCACGACGCGATACTCCATCTCCAGCACGTCCAAAAGCGCCTTCACGTCGGCGACGACTTGCATCGTGGTCGGCCGTTCCTCGGGCGGGTGCTGGAAGACGAAGGCATCGCGGTTCTCGCCGTCGCGGGTCAGCCAATCGGGGATGAAACCGGCGGGGTAGAAGCCGACGCGTTCGAGCGGTTCGTACAGCGCGAGTAGCTGCCGTGCGTTGGCGTCGATGGGCACCATCAGGTGTTCGTCGTCGTCGCGCACGGCCGCCAGCAGCTCCGACTTGGTCTCCGCCCACGACTCGCTCCCCTCCGGCGTCACCTCCCAGAGGAAGCCCGCCTCGTGGGACAGCGCCATCCGCAACTGATCCGCGGTGGGGTAGGTGACGGTGTTGACGGTGCGAATGTGCCGCCCGAGGAGGTCGAGCGACGCCTGCGCCAGCGTCCGCTCGACGACGTGGCGGTAGCGCTCGGGCACGTACACGTCGCGTTCGTCGTACTCGATGCTCGGCGTGTAGAGCATGATCGCCTCGCTCTCGGCGTCCGGCCCGAAGTAGCCGCCCTGAAACAGTTTGTGGATGGAGTAGGGCTCGAACCCGCGGGCGATCAGGTTGTGCTGTGAGGCGGGGTGGGAGGTGACGGCGGCCGAGTAGATCAGCCCGTCGAAGGCGGGGTCGGTGCGGAGGACGTTCAGCCGGTGTTTCAGGAGTTCCCGCCCCAACCCTTGGCCTTGGTGGTCGGGGTGGACCGCGAGCTTGCAGATCTGGGCGTTGCCCTCGTCGAAGGAGTCGTACTCGACGGCAGCGACGCCGGCGACCCGGTCTTCCGTCTCGGCGACGAACGCCGCCGTCGTCTCGTCGTCGAGCAGCGAGCGGACGGCCGCCGCCTCGACCAGCGGGTAGTCGGTGTCCGACGGGTACGCCGCCGCGTACACCCGTGCGATGGCCGGCGCGTCCCCTTCGCGGGCGTGCCGGATGGCGTAGCCCGGGGGGAGGTCCGGCGTGAACGGTCGAGGGACGGTCGTCATGGGAGTGTCAGCTCACGTCGATGCGCGTGCCCTCCGAACTCGGCTCGGCCTTCGGCATCCGGACCGTCAGGACGCCGTTGTTGTACGTGGCGGTGATCCCGTCGGCGTCGACGGCGGCGGGGAGCGGGACCGACCGCGACACCGAGGTCCAGCGACGCTCGCGACGGACGTACTCCCCCGTCTCCTCCTCTGCCGTCTCGTCGTGTTCGGCCGCGACGTGGAGCGTCCCCTCTTTCACCCGCACGTCGATGTCCTCCGTCTCGAAACCGGGGAGGTCACCCGTCAACACGAGTTCGTCCCCCCGGTCTTCGAGGTCGATGCTCATCGCTGAGGCTCTAGGCAGGTCGCCCGCCAGCGTCTCGGGGTCCCACATCCGAGCCGCCTTCTCCATGTTCGCCTGCATTCGGTCGAACAGCTCGTCCAACTCGTCGAACGGGTTTCGCTTGGACATGACAGGGATCTGTACGTGACTCGTCCCTGAAAATTCTGGCAGTCGTTCCTGATAGTCGGGAAACATACTGGTCGTTCATAGGCCGCCCCCGGCTCAGTCTTCGGCGTCGAGATACGCCATCGCCTCCTCGTCGCTCACCTGATCGAACCGGTCGTAGAACGCACCGACGGCGCCGAAGGACGCCGGCGTCCGGAGGACGACGACCGAATCGGCGACGCCCTCCAGTTCGGCGACCGTCTCGGGCGGCCCGACGGGAATCGCGAGGACGACCCGCTCGGCGCCGCCCTCACGGACGAGGCGGAGGGCGGCGATAGCGGTCGATCCCGTGGCGATGCCGTCGTCGACGACGACGACCGTCTTCCCGGTCAAGTCGGGTGCCACCCGGTCGCCCCGGTAGCGCGACGCCTTGTCTCGGGCCACTTGCACCTCGTGTTCTCGCTCCCGTTCCACGTACTCGTCGCTGACGCCCAGCCGGTCGACGACCTCGTCGTCGAGCCACACGCTCCCGTCGCTGGCGACGGCGCCGATGGCGTACTCCGGGTTGCCGGGTGCGCCGATTTTCGAGGCGACGACGATGTCGAGGGGGGCGTCGAGCGCGTCGGCCACGGCCCGGCCGAGCGGGAGGCCGCCGCGCGGAATCGCCAGCACGAGGTCGGCGTCGACTCCACGGTCGACGAGTTCGTCGGCGAGGCGCTGCCCCGCGTCGATCCGATCCGCGAATCGTTCTCTATCTGACATGCGTCATGCTACGTCGACGAGCCCCAAATATCCGGAGTTCGTTTCCGTTCGGCGGGAACGACCCGGTCAGTCGCCGGCCGCCCGCACCCACCACGCGATCAGGTCGTTCACGTTGTAAAAGAGGATGGCGACGGTGAGCAACGTCGTGAGGAGGTAGACGACGAAGCCGGGCGGGCCGCCGACGGTGCCGCCGACGAGGCCGCCAGTGATGCCGACGACCGTGAGTTCGATCCACGTCACCAGGATTCGGGAGGCGAGGCGGGGGTTCGGATCGTCGGTGTCTGCCACGTCAGCGGCGTCGGCGGTCGCAGTGTTGGCGTCGCCGTCGGCGGTTGCAGTGTTGGCGTCGCCGTCGGCAGTCGTCGCGTCGGTGCCACCCATCAGTACGACTCCCCCGCCTCGATTGGCCCGCTGAACGCCGAGTAGAGGACGACGAAGTAGACGAACACGAGGGGAAGCAGGAGGGCGGCGCCGATGGACATGAGGTTGAGCGAGAGCGTCGGTACGATGGCTGTCTCGACGGTCAGGCCCGCCGCGGGGTCGATAGCGGGATACAACAGGCGGGCGACGACGGCGACGAGCGCGAACACGAGGCCGGCGACAGCGGCGAAGGCGGCGTAGTACCGGTCGGCGCGCGTCGCCAGCGCGTAGCCCGCGGCGAAGAGAAGCGTCAGGCCGACGAGGCCGAGGACGAGCGGCGAGCGCATCGTCGGTCGGAGGCCGGGCGCGAGCGCGTAGAGGCCCGCGAGCGTCAGGACGACGAGGACGAGGTAGGCCGCGAGCGCCCGGTAGCCGTCCGACTGGAGGTCCGCGCGGAGGTCACCGCGGGTCTTCAGGCGGAGGAAGGCCACGCCGTCGACGACGGTCAGCGCGACGACGGTCAGGCCCACGAGGACGCCCGGGAGCGTCACCAGCGTCGTGGATCCGAGGAGCCAGTTCGCGGTGAACATTCCGAGGAAGAACGGCGTGGCGAGGCTGCCGCCGACGAACGCCCGCCCCCACCAGCGCTGCCACCGCTCGTCGTGGCGCTGTTCGTACATCTCGGGGGCGAGGCCGCGAAGGATGAGCGCCCCGAGGATGGCGAACATGAGCAGGTAGTGCCGGCTGAAGAGGTTGGCGTAGACGGACGGGAAGGCGGCGAAGAGCGCGCCGCCGAAGACGACCAGCCACACCTCGTTGCCGTCCCAGAAGGGGCCGATGGCGGCGAGCAACTGCTCGCGCTCCTCGGCGTCGTCGCGGGTGGCAAAGAGCGCACCGACGCCGAAGTCGAAGCCGTCGAGAAAGAGGAAGGTAGCGAAGATGAAAAAGAGGAGGCCGAACCAGAGGTCCGGCAGGGGTAGACCGAACAGCGGACCGCTCGACAGCGTCTCGACGCTAGTCATCGACGCCCACCCCCGAGGGCGTCGGCTCGGCGTCCGCCTCGGTGCCGACGCTGACGAGGTCGGTCCCCGTCGGCGGCCCGGCGCGGACGATGCGGGTGATAACGTACCCGTACAGCGTGAGCAAGCCGAGGTAGACGACGGCGAACCCGGCGAGCGTCGCCGTCGCCTCCATCCCCGTGAGCCCGGGCGAGACGCCCTGCATCGTCTTCATCTCCCCTTGGATGATCCACGGCTGTCGACCGACTTCGGTGACGACCCAGCCGAGTTCGACGGCGAGGATGCCGAGCGGTGCCGACGCCATCAGCGCCTTGTGGAGCAGGTCGTCCTCGAACAGCTCGCCACGGAGCCAGCGGTAGCCGCCCCAGAACGCCAGTGTGACGAACCAGAAGCCCAGCGCGACCATCATGCGGAACGACCAGAAGACGATGGCGACTGGGGGTTGTGGGCCCTCGAACTCCTCTAGCCCCCTGATCGTCGCCTGTGGATCCCCGCCGCTCGCCAGCCACGACGCACCGCCGGGGATGCCGATGCCGAAGATGTCCTTCGCCCGCGGGTCGAGCACGTCCTGCACGGAAGTCGGGAAGGCGATGAGGTACTCGGGGACGTACGAATCCGTCTCCCAGACGGCCTCCATCGCCGCGAACTTCTGCGGCTGGGTCTCGTAGACGTGGCGAGCGTACATGTCGCCGTGGATCACTTGGAGCGGCGCCGTGATGAGCAGGCCGATCAGCGCGATCTTGAGCGTCGTCTCCCAGAAGCCGACGTGGTTGACGGGGTGGTCCCAGACGTGGTGTCTGAAGACGTAGTAGGCGGCCACCCCCGCCATCGCCAGCGACACGGATTCGACGGCTGCGTTCTGCATGTGGACGAACATCCAGAAAAATCGCGGGTTGAGGTAGGCCGCGACGGGGTCGACGAGGTGGACGACCTGCTGGCCGTTCTGGGTGACCATCTCGTAGCCCCGCGGCGTCTGCATCCACGAGTTGGCGATCAGGATCCAGACGGCGGAGAGCCACGTGCCGAGGCCGACGGCGACGGCCGACACCATGTAGAGCGCGTCGCCGACGCGTTCCCGGCCGAAGACGAAGACGCCGAGGAAGGTGGCTTCGAGCATGAACGCCATCATTCCCTCGACGGCGAGTGGGCCGCCGAACAGCGGGCCGGCCGTCGTCGCGAAGGCGGCGAAGTTGGTGCCGAACTCGAACTCGAGGACGATACCCGTCACCGTCCCGACGACGAAACTGACGGCGAAGATGCGGGTCCAGAACCGGCGTAACTGCTCGTACACCGGCTCGCCCGTCCGGATGTCCTTCCACGTGAAGTAGACGAGAAACGGGGCGAGTCCCATGCTCACCACGGGGAAGACGATGTGGACGATGGTCGTGAGTGCGAACTGGAGTCGGCTGGCGATGATTGGGTCAACCATGGGTCGAGGTGTGGGAGTCGGGCTGGGTGGCCGGCACGCTTCGCGTTCCGGCCCGATTCGGGCGCGGCCGTGGTAGGCATTTCGGGCGATTCGAGGGGCTGGCGTCGGCGCCGACGCCTCGGTGACGTGGTGAGACCGTCATCTAACCGCGAAAGAGTGACAGCACTTCGTCGACCACGTCCGACTCCACGGCGACGATGTACCGCTCGCCGGCCCGGAGTTCCGTGTCGCCCCGTGCGACACAGCAGCGGTCGTGCCCCGAGATGACGAGGCTACCGTGTGGGAGACTGATCTCGTCGAGCGTGTGCCCCGCGACCGGCGCGCCCTCACCGACTTCGACCTCCAGTATTTCGAGGTCGTGGTGGTCGCCGACGATGGTCCGCACCTCCTCTCCGGAGAGAATGTCCGCAGCCGTCGCGGCGCTCAACTCCTGCGGGAGGATCGTGGCGTCCGCGATCTCGTCGTAGGCGTCTTCGGTGCCTGCGTCGGTGCGGGCCAGCGTCCGAAGGTTGGGGGCGACCTGTTTGGCCGCGAGACAGATCGCCAGATTCGTCCCGGCTTCGTCCGTCAGCGCCGCGATGGCGTCGGCTCGCTCCGGGTCGGCCTGTTCGAGGATCGCCGGCGATGTCGCGTCGCCCTCGATGACCATGGCGACACGTTCGTCGGCCACCCGATCCGACTGCGCCGACTCCTTCTCGATCAGCACGATTTCGTGGCCGCGGTCGGCGAGTTCGCGCGCTGTCCGGAGCCCGACGCGCCCGCCACCCGCGATGATGATGCGCTTCGTGTGTGACATGGGTTGCTCCCGGCGACGAGGGTGTTCGTGACCGGTACCGTGTGTACCTCGACCCGGACCGCGTTTTAATCGCTCCCCGGTTCCCGCTCCCCGGGAACCGTCGCGCCCGATCCGAACGGGCCGGGGCGATCAGTCGCCACTCGTCTAGACAACCCAACAACAGTTATTTGCGTCGCCGTTGTCAGTCCTCCTATGCTCCTCCGCATCGCTGCACTCGTCCTCGGCGTACTCGAACTGCTCCGCCCCCGTCGCGTCGTCGACTTCTGGATGAACCTCGCGACCGAGGGAGACGACGTGTCGCTCCGGCCGTGGGTGTACACCGCCGCGCGTATCGAGGGCGTCTTCCTCGTCCTCTGGGCGCTCCGCCGGTCGCGGTCCGGATCGCAGGACGACTAGACGCTCGGCAACACGCCGCTCACGCCGGCCGCTTCGAGGGCGATCCAGCCGACGAACGCGGCGTACGCCGCGAGCAGCGCGTAGGCCTCCCCGTTGGTGAGCGACAGGTCGGTCCGAAGCAGCGTGAAGAGAACGAGCGTCGCGACGGTCAGACAGGCCATCATCGGCACGGCGGCGGCGAAGTCGATGGGAGCCGCGCCGGCGATCAGGACGCCCGCGGGCACCGCCACCAGCAGGTCGAACGTGTTGCTCCCGAGGACGTTGGCGACGCTCGTTACCCCGCCTTCGGCCCCGTCGTTGGCGGCGCGGAGGCTCACGAACAGGTCGGGGAGGCTCGTCCCCGCAGCCACGATGACGAGCCCCCAGACGAAACTCGGCGTGCCGAGCAGGTCGCCGAAGCCGATGGCCGCCCGGACCAGCCCCTCGACGGCGACGACGATCAGAGCGAGGCCGCCGAGCAGTTCGAGCCACCGCCGACCGACTGCAACCGACTCCAGCGACTCCCCGTCGTAGTCCGCGATGTCCTGAAACTGGATGAAGACGTAGAGGCCGTAGAGCCCGACGGGGACGAGCGCGAGCGGCCGGGTCACCGTCCCCACGAGTCGGCCGTTGCCGACCGGCGCGTAGATGACGGCGAAGGCGAACGTCAGGAGGAGGACCGACACCGCGAGCATGTAGAACTGCGCCTCCTTGTAGACGAGTTCGCGACTCGCCTCGAGTTCCTGCCGGCGCGAGAGCGTGCTGACCGCCGGGATGACGAGGATGTTGAACACGGCCGAGCCGACGATGGCGCCGACACCGAGGTCGAACTGGCCGTGCAGCAACGTCGCGAGGACGGTGCTCGACAGCTCCGGCATGCTCGACCCGACGGCGGCGATCACCGCCCCGCGGATGATCGGCGGTAGGCCGTAGTAGCGCGCCAGTCGCTCGCTCGCCTCGTCGAGAAAACCGCTTCCCTTCCAGATGACGGCGGTCGACGCGGCGGCGACGGCGGCGTACCACACCCCGGTCGCGAGGGTCATCGACCGGCGCTACACGGCCCCCTACAAAACGTTCACCGATGACGGCTCGGCGGCGGAGCGTGGATGTGGCCGCTACGCCTCGTCGACGTACGCCCCGGCCGACTCGATACCGTCCGCGAGCGTCCCGAGGAATCGGGCGGCGTCCGCGCCGTCGACGACCCGGTGATCGAAACTCAGATCCAAGGGGAGCGTCCGGCGGAAGGTGACGTTGCCGTCGTCGTCCGGCCGTGCCCGCTCCTGCACCCGGTTCACGCCGAGGATGGCGACCTGTGGCGGATTGATGATCGGCGTGAAGCCGTCGACGCCGAGCGGCCCGAGATTCGAGACGGTGAAGGTGCCGCCCCGGAGGTCGGCCATCGCGTAGTCGCCGCGCTGGACGGCCTCGGTCAGTCGCTGACGTTCGGCCGCGACGTCGTCGAGCGACCGGTCGCCCACGTCCGCGACGACCGGCGCCACCAGCCCGTCCTCGATGGCGACGGCCACGCCCACGTTGTGCTCCTCGTAGAGGCGGTGGGTGCCGTCCTCGAAGGTGGCGTTGAACGCCGGGTGGGCCGCGAGCGCGTCCGAGAGCGCGCGGAGCAACACGTCGACGAGCGAGACGCCCGCGTCGTCGGCAGCGGTCACCAGCGCCTCGGCGTCGACATCGCGACTCACCGTGACGTGGACCGCGTTCCGATAGCTCTCCTGCAGGCGGTTCGCGATGGTCTTGCGCATCGGACTCGGCGTGCGCTCCTCGCGGAGCGTCCGGGGAGCCGGGCCGTCGTCGGCGTCGTCGGACACGCTCACTCCCCCGGTTCGATCCACGCCAGCGTGTCGCCGATGGTGAACTCCGCGTTCTCGTCGCGGACGATTTCGACGAGTTCGCCGTCGGTCGGCGCGGCGATGTCGACGCTCACTTTCTCCACCTGCACCTCACAGAGGCTCTCGCCGGCCGTGACGCGTCGCCCCTCCTTCGCGAACCAGTTGACGACGACGCCCTCCTCCTCGTCCACGTCGTCGGTCCACGCGCCGTCGGCGACGACGGGCACACGATCCTCGCTCATCGGACGTTACGGACGGCCGCTTCGATGTCGTCCGTGCCGGGCAGCACCTCGCCCTCCAGTTCCCGGGCGTAGGGGATGGGCACGTCGGGCATCGCCACGCGCTCGACCGCCGCAAGCGAGTCGAGCGCCTCGTCCGCGACGGTCGAGACGATTTCGCCCGAGAGGCCGAAGGAGCGGTAGTCCTCGTCGACGACGACGAGGCGGCCGGTCTTGCGGACGCTCTCGACGACCGTCTCCCGGTCGAGGGGGACGAGCGTTCGGAGGTCGATCACCTCCACGTCGACGCCGTCCGCGGCCAGCGATTCCGCGGCGTCGAGCGCGCGGTGGACGTGCAGGCCGAGCGTCACCACCGTCACGTCCGCCCCCTCGCGCTTCACGTCGGCGCGGCCGAAGGGGATGGTGTAGTCCTCCTCGGGTACGGGCGTCTTCGGCCCCGGCGGCGCGGGCAGCCAGCCCAGCCCCATCAGCCGCTTGTGGTACATGTAGACGACCGGGTCGTCGTCGCGGATGGCGTTGTGCATCAGGCCCTTGGCGTCGTACGCGGTGGAGGGAACGACCACCTTCATCCCCGGCAGGTGGGCGAAGGTGCCGTAGAGGGTCTGGGAGTGCTGGGCGGCGTCGCTGTAGGTGCCGCCGACGGCGGTGGTCATGACCATGGGCACGCTCACCGATCCGCCGCTCATGTACGTGTTCTTGGCCATCTGGTTGTAGATCTGATCCATCGCGACGCCGAAGAAGTCGACGAACATGAGCTCCGCGATGGGGCGCATCCCCTGCTGGGCGGCGCCGACGGCCGCGCCGAGGTAGGCCGTCTCGCTGATGGGTACGTCCATGATCCGGTCGTAGCCGAACTCCTCCAACAGCCCCTGCGTGCTGTCGAAGATGCCGCCGTAGTCGGCCACGTCCTCGCCCATGTAGAACACTTCCTCGTTCTCGCGCATCTCCGAGCCGATGGCCTCGACGATGGCGCGACTCATCGTCAGTTCGCGGTCGACGGTCATTCGCTCTCACCCCCCGTCTCCGCGAGGTCGAAGTCCGGTTCGGTGTCGGTCACGCCCGACGGCGGATTCGTGAAGACGTGCTCGTACGCGCTCTCGGGGTCGGGTTTCGGCTGGTCTTTCGCCCACGCGATGGCGTCGTCGACGCGCTCGTGGGCTTCCGTCCTGATCGCGTCCAGTTCGTCCTCTGCGAGGCCGTGGTCGCGGAGGTGGGCTTCCATGCGCTCGATGGAGTCGCGGTCCAGCGCCGCCTCCTGATCCTCGTCGGACCGGTAACTCTGCGGGTCGCCCATGAAGTGACCCATTCGGCGGTGGACCTGTACGGAGAGGACGGTCGGGCCGTTCTGGTCGCGGGCGCGGCCGACGGCCTCGGCAGCCGCCTCGTAGACGGCGACGGCGTCGTCTCGGTCCACTCGCGCACCGACCATGTCGAACCCCTCGGCGCGCGTCGCGGCGTTCTCCACGTCCGTCACCCGCTCCTGTGGCATGCTGATCGCCCAGTCGTTGTCCTCGACGACGAAGACGACGGGTAAGTCGTGGACGGCGGCGAGGTTCAGCGACTCGAAGAAGCCGCCCTGATCGACGGCGCCCTCGCCGAGATACGCGACGGCGACGCTGTCGGTGTTGCGCTTCTTCGCGGCGAGGCCGGCGCCGACGGCGGGCGGACAGCCCTCCGCGATGATGCCGCTACACGCGAAGTTCACGTCGGGGTCGAACAGATGCATGTGGCCGCCCTTCCCCGAACAGAGCCCCGTCTCGCGGCCGAAAATCTCCGCCGTCATCCGCTTCAGATCGACGCCTTTCGCGATGGCGACGTGGTGGGGCCGGTGGGGCGCCGTGACCACGTCGTCGTCGCGCAGGTGGTGACAGACGCCGACGGCGGCCGCCTCCTGCCCCGCCGCCAGATGGAGTTCGCCGGGAATGGGGCCGGCCGAGATGTCGAACGCCGGCTGCTTTCCCTCCAGATACTCCTCCTGTAGCCGTTCCTCGTAGTAGCGCGCCGTCACCATGTCGGTGTACAGCGCCCGGAGTCGTTCCTCGGATGGCATGCCTCCTAGGTGTCGGAAGCCTCACACATAACTGTGCAGGTGCTTCGGGATTCGGAGGGAGGCGCCACTCAGGCAGTCTGGGCGATTCGGGCGTCGCGTTCGGGGAGTTCACGGCGGGAGATGGTGAGCTCGAATCCGGCGTCGGCGTCGACTAGCACCTCGTCGACGACGCGCACGTACTCGCTAGCGTGTTTCCCGTCGGGACAGAGCCGCGTCCGTTCGGCGAGCAGTCCGGCCTCGGTGAGCGCGTCGAGTTTTCGGTAGGTCGTCGAGAGCGGCAGGCCACAGGTGTCGGCGAGTTCGCTCGCGGATAGCGACTCCTCGTCAGTCGCTTCCAGCACGGCCCGGCAGTCGTCGTCCTGTAGCGCGTGCAGAATGGCGTGCACTTCGTCGGCGTCCGTGACTGTCGTCTCTCGGGTCGGGCGTTCGAGGTGGGCGGAGGTTGCGATAGCCATCGTCGTTCAGCCCCATAGATGTGCCCACCCACGACCAGTCTGCACCCACGATATCGTGGGTGTTTTATAAGCAGGGCCCAGCGCGTGCAGCCCGAATCACGCCGCTGGTCGGTGCGTTTACGAGCGTGCGGTCCGAACTGTGTCGGTGATGGGTTCCGGCATCCGCGCGGAATTGCGTGTCGACGCCGACGGGTCGTGTCCGGTTGCGTCGACGGCAGCCGACGCCGGCACGTCCACCTTCTCCGTATCGAGAGGCATCGATCCCGGTGAGTCGGGGACGGTGACCGAGGAGTTCATGCTCGACAGCGCGACCGCCGACGACCACGCCACCGACGAGATCGACGCCGTGTTCACGTACGGCTCGAAGACCGTCTATCGGTTCAGCCGGGAGCGTGGCCGTGGCTGCCCGTGCGAGTGCGTCGAGCAGTTCGACTGCCCAGTCGTCGACGTGCAAACGCGCGACGGCATGTTGTATTTGGTCTTTCACGCGGCCGACATCGGGGAGCTACAGAACATCATCACGACGCTCCGCGAGACGTTCCCGCAGGTCGACATCCGACGCCTCCTCCGGACGCGTGGCGAGCAGTCGAATCACGACCTCGTCTTCGTCGACCGGGGACGACTCACGGAGCGACAGCGGGAAGTCCTGACGACCGCCCACCGACTCGGGTACTTCGAACGGCCAAAAGGGGCGAACGCGGGCGAGGTGGCCGAGGCGCTCGACATCTCGCGGTCGACGTTCACGGAGCATCTGGCGGCCGCACAGACGAAGCTCCTCGACGCGATTCTGGACGAGTAGTGTTCCGGCGGGCGGCTTCGCACCGGACCGGGGCTGCGAGGGTGACCCAGCGACGCTGAGCGACGCTATTCGTCGGCGAGGTCGATCCGCCGTCCGCTCAGCTCGTCGGGCTCGAGTTCGTACAGCTGGATGTCGAGGTCGACTTTCGCCTCGTCCCACATCTCGAACAACGGTCGTTTCGCCGCCCCGTACCGCTCGATGTGTTCGGGGGTGAGCTCCGTTCGCGGGATGCGTTCGAGCTGACCGTTCGCGATGGCGCTCCGATATGTCGTCTCTTCCTCCTCGTACACGACGAATCGGACCTTCGGCGAGTCGGTGAGAAACCGGCGTTTCTCGCTGTCCGGGGTGGACACTAGTCGCATACAGAACCGCCGAACGTCGGCGTCGTATCCGTACGAAACTGGGACCGCGTACGGCTCGTCGGCCCGGGCGAGCGCCAGCACCCCCGTCTCGCGGCGTTCGAGGAGGGCGTCAGTTTCGGCGCCCGTCATCACGGTCTGTTGCTCGACGGTCATACCTGTTGTCTGCCGCAGAATAGCGTGGGGGCCGTTTATATTTGTTCACCTGCCGCTGACGGCTCGTGCCGGACGGGTCACTCGGGGTCGGCGGCGGAGAACGCGCTCATCGAGACCGTCGTCCCGCAGACGACACAGCCGTGATCGAGCAATGCGTCTCGCATCGGCTCGTTCACCGCCATGGCCTCGCCACACTCCGGACAGTGGAAGGTGAGGTTGCCGCCCCCGCTCATCGTTGGTCGACATTGGGAGGCTGCCGATATATGAACCCCTATTGTTCCAGCTAGGTGAGAACGGCTCCCGAACGAGTTAGCCGAGTGATATATCGAGGTAGAGCATCACGATCACCCCCAGTAGCGTCCCGAGCGTCGCGACCCGTTCGTTATCCCGCGTGTGCGTCTCGGGCACGATTTCGTCGCTGATGACGAACAGCATCGCGCCCGCGGCGAACCCCATCGCGTAGGGGAGTAGAGCCGAGACGGTCCCGACGGCGTACGCCCCGAACACGGCCAGCGGAATCTCGACCACGCCGGACCGGACGCCCGCGAACACGGCGTAGGCGCGACGGTCGAGGCCAGCGTTGATCGCCGCCACCGACACCGCCAACCCCTCCGGCACGTTCTGGATGCCGATGGCGAGCATCAGCGGGATGGCGGTGCCGAGGTCGCCGCTCCCGAACCCCACGCCGACGGCCAGACCCTCCGGCATGTTGTGCAGGGTGATCGCGAGAACGAAGAGGACGACGCCCGCGAGGCGTTCGTCGTCGATGGGGAGCCCTTCTTCGGACGCTGCGGCGTCGGTACGGCGGCGGCCCGAGACGAGGTAGTGCGCGTGCGGGACCAGCACGTCCGAGCGATCCAGAAAGAGCGCGCCGAGCGCCACCCCCAACAGCACGGGCACCGGGTTCCCGTTCGAGTACGTCTCGATGCCGGGAATGATGAGGCTCGTGAAACTGGCCGCGAGCATGACGCCGGCGGCGAAGCCGAGCGCCCCGTCGAGCGCCCGTTCCGAGGGGTCCCGCCAGACGAAGACGAGCGACGCGCCGAGAAGGTTGAGCGCCGCAATGACGACGCCGCCGACGAGGCCGTGGATTACCGGATCGGTACCGAACAGCTGTGTGAAGCCGTCGATTACCACGGCCCCGTGCTCCCGTCGATCATGGCTACGGCCACCGATTCACTCGCGGGACTATTGAAGATTGGCCGCCGCGGGACCGCGCCGAGCCGCGGCGTCGCCGTCGTCCCGTCGACTCTCCTCGCCGTCGCCGAGCCGCCGAATCGTCTCGTCGATGTCGCGGATGCGTTCGGTCTGCTCCTCGTTGGCCGTCGCGACCTCTTCGATCCCGTCGGAGACGCGTTCGGTCTGTGCGACGAGCTGGTCGATCATGCTGGCCACCTCTTCGGTCGAGGCGGCCTGATCGTCGGTCGCCTCGGAGACCTCTTTGATCCCCTGTGACGCGTCGCGGACGGCGTCGACGATCCCCTGCAGTTTCGCCATCGCCGACTCGATCTGATCCATCCCCTGATCGATCTCGTCGGTCGTCCGTTCGAGACTCTCGACTGTCGCCGCCGTCTCGGATTTGATGTCGCCGACCATCGTCTCGATGTCGCTCGCGTGACGCTGTGACTCCTCGGCGAGGCCCTTCACCTCGTCGGCGACGACGGCGAAGCCGTCGCCCGCCTCGCCCGCCCGTGCCGCCTCGATGGACGCGTTCAGCGCCAGCAGATTCGTCTGGTCCGCGATGTCGTTGATGACTTCGACGACCTCGTCGATCTCGTCGATCCGATCCTCCAGTTCGTCGACGTCGGTCGCGGCGTCGCGCGAGGACTCGCTCACCCGCTCCATCACCTCGATAGACTCGGTCGCCGCTTCCTGGCCCTCGGCGGCCAGTTCCTCCGCACGCTCGCTGGTCGACGCCACCTCGTCCGCCGTCGACGCGATCTCTTCGACCGTCGCGCTCATGTTCGACACCTCGCTCGCCACGTTGGACATCGCGTCGACCTGTTCGTCCGTCCGCTCGTCGATAGATGTCGTGCGCTCGGCCACCTCCTCCGCGGAGTCGCGCAACTCGCCTATCGGCTCGGTCAGATCGCGCTCGACTTCCGTCATGAGGCGCTCGCGCTCGTCGATTATCTCCTCCAGCTGCTGGCTGTAGGAGTGGATGTACGTGTCCGCCACCACCTGCATGTCGAGGTTGATGATTCGCAGGACGGCGAGCAGTTCCTCACGTCCCACGTCGAGCGCCGAGCGCACGGCGCCCTCGACGGCCGTCTCGTCTGTGGCCGCCGTCTCGTCGGTCACCCGCTCGACCAGCCGGTCTTCGAGCCGGTCGAACAACAGCGGCACGAGCAGGTCGTAGTAGACGCCGTACTGCCCGATGTAGTGTTTCATCGGCATCTCCAGCATGTCGTGCAGTTTGCCGACGCGGGCGCGGTTGCGGAAGTAGTCCCCCCCGTAGTCGCCGCCGGCCAGCGTGACCAGATAGGCCGACTGAGTCCGTTTCAGCTGCTCGATACCCTTCTCCGACCGGCCGATCACGTCGGTCGTCTGGTCGTACGCGGTGAGGTTGTCGTAGAAGTCCTCGGCGATCCGATCCGCGTTGGCGCGAAACACGTCCTCCAGCTCCGAGAGCCGGCGAGCGTCCGTCTCGTCGAAGCCGATGAAGTCCTTTCGCCACTCGATTTCCCGTTCGTCCAGTCCACATTCCTGCATGAGGTCGTCGGCGGAGAGCTGGGCGTTCAGCGAGCCCTGACCAAATACGGATCCGTAGTCCTCCATACCTGCCGTCGTCCAGTAGGTGAAATAAGTGTACCTACCGGCTACAGTGTATGATAATTGGAGTCGGAAGTGGGGGTGGCGAGGGGCACCGAGTGTGTCGATTCACGACTCGGTATCGGCGCCAGCCGCACCCCGCACCGTCAACACCGGCACCGGCGCCGTCCGCACGAGTTGCTCCGTGACACTCCCGAGGACGTACCGGTCGAAGCCCGTCCGGCCGTGGGTGCCGACGATCAACAGGTCGATGTCGTGGTCCCCGACGTACGTCCGGATGGTGCGTGGGACGGAGCCGCCGAACTCGACGGCGGTGGCGGCGGGGGCGACACCGGCCTCGCGCGCCCGCTCCGCGGCCACGTCGAGTATCTCCGTCGCACTCTCCTCCAGCGCCGCCGTCTGGATGTCGGTGCGGACGTCGACGCCGAGGCTCGTCACGTCCACGACCGAGAGGAGGTGGAGGGCGGCCGACGCGGTGCTCGCCACGTCGATACCGACGCTCAGGGCGGCGCCCGCCGGGTCGCTCCCGTCCGTCGGCACGAGTACGTTCCGATACGGATACCGGACGGTCACGTCGTCGTCCGGGCGGACCGTCAGGACGGGCACGTCCGACCGCCGGACGACCCGTTCGGTCGTGCTCCCGAGGAGGAAGCGCTCCAGCCCCCGCCGCCCGTGGGTCGGCATGATCACGAGGTCGATGTCGTACGTGTCGGCGTAGTCGACGATGGTGCGGTAGGGCTCGCCCTGCATGACCTCGGTGACGGTCGGAACGCCGCGGTCGCTGGCGCGTTCGGCCGTCTCCTGAACGATCCGGACGCCGGCCTGTTCGAGGGCGTCGATCACCTGTCCACGGATCTGCGTGACGCTCTCTCTCGTCGTGTCCGCGACGTTGAGGACGTGGACCGTCGCGTCGTGGGCCTCGGCAACGTCGAGGACGTGCTCGAAGACGGCGGCCGCACCGTCGCTCCCGTCGGTGGGGAAGAGGACTTTGTCGAACATACGACAGCTATCGCGGTGAGACGGTAAAAAAACGGGGCACGACCGGCGGGAGCGTCGGGCGCGACGGCTCGGGCGTTCGACGGCCGAGTGGTCGAACACCAACGGGGACTCGCATCCACTGGCAAGAGTTAACACGCTTCGCCGGCAACGTCCTGACGATATGCCAACAGTACCGGATCCGGCTCCGTGCAATCAGGACGAACAGCTCTACGAGTGTCTGGAGTGTGGGAAACGTCTCTGTAGCTCGGAGTCGCTCGCGGCTTGTCCCGGCTGTGACGGGACGCTGCAGAACCTCAGCCGGCCGCGACCCGAGTAGGTGGCCGGGCATCCGCCGAGCGACCGGGGCGTCCGGTCCCAATCGTTTTCACTTCTCCCGCCAACGCCTCTCGAATGCGCATCTCAGAAGTCGAAATTCACGAGTTCGACTACGAAGTCGAGCGGACGGGCACCGTCGGCGGCAACTGGGTGTACGACCCCGACTCGACGCTCGAACCGCCGGGATTCGTCCTGACCGTCCGCACCGCCGACGGCACCGAGGGCCACTACCGCGGCTTCGCGTTCACGCCGCCGAGCATCGCGCAGGTGCAGATGGTCGCCGAAGAACACCTGCTAGGTCGCGATCCGTTGGCGCGGCGCGGCATCTGGCAGGACTGCTGGCGCGCGCTCAGACACACCGACCACTTCGGCCTCGGCGCCATCGACGTGGCGCTCTGGGACCTCGCCGGCCGGCACCACGACGCCAGCGTCTCCACGCTCCTCGGTGGCTACCGCGACACCCTCCCCACCTACGCATCGACGATGTTCGTGGACGACAACGGCGGACTGGACGGCCCGGAGGCGTTCGCCGACTACGCCGAGCAGTGCCTCGACCGCGGTTACGACGGCTTCAAGTTCCACGGTCACCCCGACGTGCGTCCGGACGTTGACATCGCCATCTGCGAGGCGCTCGCTGACCGCGTCGGTTCGGAGATGGACCTCATGATCGACAGCTCCAGTCTCTATCGCACCTACGCGGACGCTCTGAAGGTCGGGCAGGCGCTCGACGAACTCGACTTCTTCTGGTACGAGGACCCGATGCACGACGGCGGGGTGAGCGAGCGGGCGACGAAGAAACTCGTCGCGGCGCTCGACACGCCGATGCTCGGCCTCGAACACGTCCGCACCGGTCCCTACGGCGCCGTCGACAGTCTCGCAGCCGAGTCGACCGACCTCGTCCGTGCCAGCGCGCACATGGACGGGGGCATCACGGGCGCGCTCAAGACCGCCGAGGCTGCCGAGGCGTTCGGGTGCGACGTGGAACTCCTGCTCGGCGGCCCGGCGCACATGCATCTGATGAGCGCGCTCCGCAACTCCAGCTACTTCGAACACGGTCTGCTCAACCCCGAGAGCGACTGGATTCTGAATCAGGGCTTCGAGGGGCGACCGGAGTCCATCGACGACGACGGGCGGATGGTCGTCCCCGACGGGCCGGGCCTCGGCGTCGACATCGACTGGGCGTTCGTCGACCGCCGGCGGACGAACCACACCGTGATCGACTAGTCTATTCGTACGTCGTCGTGTAACCGCCGTCGAAGAGCAGGTCGCCACCGTTGAGGTGTTTGCCGTGCTGGGAGAAGCCGAAGACGAAGAGGTTCGCGACTTCGGCGGGCGTCATCATCTCCTTCGTGCGCGCCTGCCCGAGCATCACGTCCTCGACGACCTCCTGCTCGGAGATGCCCCGTTCTTCGGCCGTATCCTCGATCTGGTTGACCATCAGCGGCGTCAGCACGTAGCCGACGCTGACCGAGAACCCCCGAAGCGTCCCCTCGCCCTCGGCGGCGATACACTTCGTCAGCCCGTTCAGGCCGTGTTTCGCGGTGATGTACGCCGCCTTGTCCTTGGTGGCGTAGTGGCCGTGGGCGGAGGACATGTTACCGATGGCGCCGCGCCCGTCTGCCTCGCGGATGTGCGGCATCGCCAGTTTCGAGAGCAGGAACGGGGCACGGAGCATGATGTCGAGCAGGCGGTCGTACATCTCCATCGGGAAGTTGGGGATGGAGGCGATGTGTTGCATCCCGGCGATGTTGGCGACGTACCGAAGGTCGCCCTGCTCGACCGCCGTCTCGACGATGGCCTCGACCTCGGCGTCGTCGGTGAGGTCGGCCTCGATAGGAACGATATCGCCGTCGACGCCGACGTCGGCACCCTTCGCGACCGTCCCGTCGAGGCCATCGGCGTCGATGTCGGCCGCGACGACGGTGAGGCCGTTGGCGGCGAGTGCGAGCGCCGTCGCACGACCGATCCCCGACGCGGCGCCAGTGACGATACTCGTCGTCTCCGGGCCGAAGTCAGGGTCGTCGAGGACGAGGAGGTCGTCGGCGGTTAGAGTCGGTTCCGTCAGTTCGAACGCGTCGTCAGACATATCTGGGGGATTGTGGTGCCCGTGCCTAAAACTCCCCCTCCGGTCGTCGATATCGGCACCCGGCCGTCGCTCACTCGGCCAGCGGCAGTTCGACGACGAAGACGGCTCCCTCCGGGTCGTTGTCCTCGACCCGCACGTCGCCCCCGTACTCCTCGACGAGCGTCTCGACGAGGTACAGTCCGAGACCCGTTCCTTCGCTGTCGAGCCCTTTCTTCCCCCGCCCGAAGATGGTCGCTTTCTGCTCGTCGGGGACGCCCGGTCCGTTGTCGGCAATCCGGACGGCTACCTCGTCACCCCGCGTCGTCGCGGTGACGACGACTTCGGGCACGTCTTTGTCGTTGTGCTGTACCGCGTTCGTGAGGAGGTTCCGGAAGACGGACGCGAGCATCTCGTTGGCTCGGACGACCGCGGACGGAATTGCCGACGCCACGGAGATATCGGCGTCCGGGTAGCGCTTCCCCAGATCCTCGAGTTCGTCTTCGAGCACGGGTCGAACGGCGACCGGTTCGTTCTCCGAGTCGCGCGTCTGCATCATCTTGGCCGTGTCTCGTGCGGTCTCCGTGAGTTCGACCGCGTGGATGGCGCGGTCGCGGACCGTCGTGAGATGCTCCACACCCTCGTCGTCGACGTGGTCACACAGGATGTCCGCGTAGGCGGTCACCAGTTGCAGGTCGTTGCGAATGTCGTGCCGAAGCACCTGATTCAACACTTCCAGTTCGTCGCGTTGCTGTTCGAGAAGCTGATTCTGTTCGCGCAGTTGATCCTCGTACTGTTTGCGCTCGGTGATGTCCCGGGCGACGCTCAGAATCGCCGTCTCGCCCCGATAGGAGATCAAACTGGAACTGATCTCGACGGGGATCACCTCACCGCCTTTTGTCCGGTGGGCCGTCTCGAACACCTGTCTCTCGTCCTCGGGCATGTTCTCGATGAGCGACGTAATCTCGTCGTCCGAGAGTCCCGCGTCGATGTCGTGTGGATCCATCGAGAGAAGCTCCGACCGCGAGTATCCCATCCGCTCCACGGCCGCGTCGTTCACCGCCAGAAACTGTTCGTCGGAGTCGATGACCCAAGCAGTGTCGTTCATCCCGTCGATCAACTCTTGGGACTCCGCTCGGGCCCGCGCCAGTTGGTGCTCCCGCGCTCGCCGCTCCGTCACGTCCCGCGCCACGCCGACGACGCCCTCGATGTCGTCACCGATCCGCAACGGGACGAGACGGTAGTTCACGAACACCTCACCCCGGTTCGGGAGTTCGAAGGCCTTCTCGCCACGGACGACCGCCTGATCGCCGTCGAGCAAGGCCTGAAACGGGTCGCCGTCCCCCTCCTCGCGGAGTCGCTCGACGAGTCGGCTCGGCTGCCCTTCGAGCGCCGCCCGCGTCGTGCCGTAGAAGTCCGCTAAGTAGTCGTTGACGATTTCGAATCGGCCGTCCGCGTCGTACAAACACGCCCCCTCCTGCATCTGCTGGAAGATTCGCTCGTAGAGATGCAACTCCTCGTTTCGTGCCGTCAGGTCCCGGTGTGACCGGTACGTCGCCACCGCGTCCTCGATACGGGCCGCCAGCATGCCGGGCTGGTCGCTCGCGCGCTCCGTCCGAAAGTAGTCGGTCACGCCTGCGGTGATCGCTTCGCTCGCTACCGCTTCGTCTCCCTCGTCCGTGACGAGAACGAACGGAAGGTCGGGAGACGTGTCGCGAACGGCTTCGAGGAATTCGATCCCGGTTCGGTCCGGCAAGACGTACGCCGAGACGATACAGTCGAGTTCGTGAGCGGCGAGCTGATCGAGCCCCTCGGCAACGGTCTCCACCACCTCGACGTCGGCGCGCCCCTCCCGCTGCTCGAAGACGTCCGCGAGTGGCGCCGCAAACACCGACTCGTCGCCGACGACGAGGATCCGTCGCGTGCCGTCACGTTCGCGCATAAGCTGGTAATAACGCACGCTTCTGTAAAAGCTGTGCAGATCATGTCACACAGAAGATGCTTCTCCTCGTACGTTCAGGGGCGGGCCACTCGACCACCGCAGGGAAGATACCGCCAGCAACCGGTCACGGCCGAGATACCGCGAACAGGCCGTCGTCGGTCAGGACCGCTCGAACGCGGCCGTGCCACGCGTCGGCGAACGCCGCGCGTTCCTCGTCCGTCGCTGTCCCGTCGATCAGTTTGCGCAGATACTGCGTGGCGGGGCCAGCGCCCGGCACGTCCCCGACGTGGTACACGACCCGGACGGCCTCGCCAGTGTCGGTGCGCTCGAACCGGAACGTAGGGTCGGTGTCGTCGGCGTCGGCGTCGCCGAAGTGGAGACGGTGTTGCCGGTCGCCGTACCCGCCGGCGAGGCCCCCGAAGCCGTCCTCCTCTGCCGCGCCCGTGACGTACGAGACGATTCGAGCCATCACGCCGTAAGCCGGGTCGTCCTTCGGCCCAGCAGCGGTGACCTCGATATCGCCACGGATCGGGAGCTCGTGGGGGTAGAGGGCCGCGAGGCCGAGCTGGGCCATACGGAACGCGCCCGCTGCCGTCGGGCAGGAGTGGCCGGCCGCTTTCACCACGTCCGCGTAGCTAATCTCGAACGGATCGCCCGGCGCCAGAACGGTCAACGCTTCGGCGACGGGGTCGCGGATGCGGATGGGCTCACTGTTCGGATACTCGACGCACCAGTTCGGTCGATTGTGGGAAGGTTCGCTCATCGTGTTGTTGGTCGTGAAGTCACTGCTCAGTACTGCAGCAGGCGCATCCCGTTGAGGATGACCAGTAGGACGCTCCCCTCGTGGACGAGCATCCCGCCGGCGAGGTGGACGTTGCTCGTCAGGACGCCCGACAGCAACAGCACCACCGTGAGGACCGCGATGCCGACGTTCTGCAAGACGTTCCGTCTGGTCGCCTTGCTCAGTTCGACCGCGTAGGGGAGGCGTTCGAGGTCGTCGGCCATCAGCGCCACGTCTGCCGTCTCGATGGCCGTGTCCGTCCCGGCCGCGCCCATGGCGACGCCGATGTCGGCCGTCGCCAGCGACGGGGCGTCGTTGATGCCGTCGCCGACCATCGCCACGACGTGGCCGTCCTCGCGGAACGCCTCGATAGCGGCCTGCTTCTCCGCTGGCAGGAGTCCGGCGCGATAGTCGTCGATGCCGACCTCCTCGGCCACCGTGCGGGCCGTACGCTCGTTGTCGCCGGTGAGCATCACCGTCCGCACCCCAGCGGCCTGCAGTTCCTGCACGACGCGAGGGGCCGTCTCTCGGAGTTCGTCGCGGATGGCGATCACGCCGACGACCGTCCCGTCACCGGTGGCTTCGCTCCGGTCGGTCGTTTCGTCCGCCAAGGCGACGTGGACGGCCGTCTCTCCGGCAGCCTCGCGCTCGCGGACGTGTGCCGCGACGTCGTCGGGGACGGTGACGCCGCACTCGTCGAGCAACGCCCGATTCCCGACGATAATCTCCCGACCGTCGTGGTGGGCGACGACCCCGCTCCCCGCGACGACCTCGAAGTCGTCCGGATCGGGGATGCGTTCCTCGGCGACCGCTCCCCCGTCGGGCCTGACACCGCCCGACGTAGCGGCGCCACGGGCCGCGTCGAGGATGGCGTCTGCGAGGTGGTGTTCACTCTTCTTCTCCGCGATGGCAGCCAATCGGAGTGCCTCGGCGTCGTCGTAGTCGAACCCTCGGACGCCGACGGGCGGGCTGGCGGCGTCGCCGACTGCCTCCTCCCGTGACGGCGTCGACGCCACGCGTGCCTCACCGCTCGTGAGGGTCCCCGTCTTGTCGAAGGCGACGAGGTCGATCTTGCCGGCGCGTTCCAGATGCTCGCCGCCTTTCAGCAGGACACCCTTGCGGGCGGCGTTACCGATGGCGGAGACGATGCTCACCGGCGGGCCGATGACGAGCGCACCGGGGCACCCGATGACGAGCAGGGTGAGCGCCATCAACACGTCGCGGGTGAGGGCGTACGCTCCCACCGCGAGCAGGATAATCGCGGGCGTGTAGTAGCGTGCGAAGCGGTCGACGAACTGCTCGGTCGGGGCCTGCGCCTCCTGTGCTTCCTCGACGCGGCGGACGATCCGCTGGAGCGTCGTGTCCGCTCCCGTGCCCGTCGCGACGACGTCGAGCGCCCCGTCCTGATTCACCGTCCCCGCGTACACCTCGTCGCCACTGGTCTTGGGGACGGGGGCGCTCTCGCCGGTGACGGGCGCCTGATTGACGGCGCTCTCGCCGTCGACGACCTCGCCGTCGACCGGAACCTTCGCGCCGGGTTTGACGACGACGGTCTCGCCCTCCGCGACATCGCCGGCGGGCACCTCGACCACGTCCCCATCTCGGCGGACCAGTGCCGTGGTCGGCGTCAGTTCGAGCAGTTCTTGCAGGGCGGTGCGCGTCTTGCGCATCGTCCGCCCCTCCAGATAGCTCCCGAGGCTGAACAGGAAGACGACCGCCGCCGCCTCCCAGTACTCGCCGATGGCGATGGCTCCGACGGCCGCCAGCGTCACCAGCGTCTTGATACCGACCGTCCGACTTCGGAGCTCGTAGTACGCGCGCTTCGCGACGTCGTACCCGCCGACTGCCGCGGCGAGGACGAGCACGAACGCACTCGCCGTGTCGGCCGCGGTGGCGTACCCGAGGCTCCAGCCGCCGGCGTACAGGAGGCCGCTCGCCGCGGTTACGACAGCCTTGCGGTGGTTGCGATAGTACTGTGTGACGTTCATCGATGTGTCCCCCGACTTACGCGGGCTGCGGCGTGTACCCCTGATTCTCGATGGTGGTCTGGAAGTCCCCCGGCTCTGTCACGTCGGGGTCGTACGCTATCTCGACACGGCCGGTCGTGTAGTGGACCTCGACAGTCTCGACACCCGAAGTCTGTGCCAGCGCGCGCTCGACGGTGCTCGCACACGTCGGACAGTCGAAGTCCACGACGCGGAACTGAGTCGTTTCGGTCATGCTGGTTCTCCTCACTCGGACGTAGGGCCCACCTGCGCATAAGTATTAATTAAATGATATATCGGAGTAGTTACAGGGCCGCTTCGACCGGTTCAACGCGCCGTTGCAACGGTCACGACAACCGCTCGTACTTTAGGTGGCGACACGAATATCGGCCCCATGAGCGCGTTCGAATCCGACGTGGAGCTAGCGGACATCGTCGTTCGGGACACCGACGTGTCGAGCGCGGTCGACGAGCCCGTTCGAGCGACGATTCTGGACATGCTCGCGGAGCAAGCGATGACGGTCGACGAGGTCCACGCCGTGCTCGACGACCGCGGCTTCGAGCGGACCGTGAACACGGTTCGCCACCACGTCAACGAACTGCGGGATGCCGGCCTCGTCGAAGTCGAGCGACTCGAGGAGCGCCGCGGCGGGACGCTGAAGTTCTACCGGGCGAACACCATCGTGCTCTCGTACTCCGTCCCCGAGGACTCTCGGGCGGAGATCGCCGAGATGGCCGACTGGATGGGTGCCCGGCTGGCGCCGCTGATCGACGAGTTGCTGGACGAGTACGGGGACGACATCGAACGAATCGCCGATCAGATGGCACCGTGCGAGCACTGCCGAACGCAGAAGTACGAGACGTATCTCCTCCTCACCGTGTTTCGTCGCGGGTTCGTCGACGCGTACACGGACGAGTAGCCGAACGGTGACCGGGAGAAGATGGGCGCTGCAGGACTCGAACCACGGTCGCTCCGCTCGCTAGCGCTCGCGTCACTCCCTGATTCAAATCCTTCGCGGGATATCTTCCGCTCCTCACGTTCGTTCGTCGCAGGAAGATGGGCGCTGCAGGACTCGAACCACGGTCGCCCCGCTCGCTAGCGCTCGCGTCACTCCCTGATTCAAATCCTTCGCGGGATATCTTCCGCTCCTCACGTTCGTTCGTCGCAGGAAGATGGGCGCTGCAGGATTTGAACCCGCGACAATCTGGTCCGAAGCCAGACACTCTGTCCAGGCTGAGCTAAGCGCCCTGACACCCGTATTCGAACGCCGCCCGGGGATAAATTAACCGATTCGCGCGAGTCCGAGCCCGGGGTTTAACCCGCCGCTTCCCCAACGAACGATCATGACAGATGTCGAAATCGAATACTGCGTCCCGTGTGGCTTCCTCGACCGCGCGGAAACCGTACAGCACGCCATGCTCACGTCGCTGGGCGAGGACCTCGACTCGGTGGCGCTGGTGACCGGCGACAAGGGCGTCTTCCGGGTCCACGTCGACGACGAGACCATCTACGACAAGGACGAGGACGGCGACTACGACGTCGACGACCTCGTGTCGACGGTTCGGGATCGGATCGACGCGACCGCCTGAGAGACAGTATCGCGCGCCACGACAATTACGACGCCGACGAGCGGAAACAGAACCCTTACTTCCACACCGACGCCAGCGTCAAGTATGGTCGAGGCCGAAGCAGGGGCCCGGTCGGCGCTCGTCGCCGACGGCGTCCGCAAACGCTACGGCGACACGGTGGCGCTCGACGGCGTGTCGCTATCGATACCCGCGGGCGAGGTGTTCGGGCTCGTCGGCCCGAACGGGGCGGGGAAGACGACGCTCGTCCGCGCGCTCACGGGGACGACAGCGTGCGAGGGATCGATCAGCGTCCTCGGAGCGGCACCCGCGGACGTGGACCCGCACCGAGTCGGACTCCTCCCACAGTCGTTTCACCCCGCGGATCGGCTCACAGCACGCGAACTGATCGCCTACTACGCCGGCCTCTACGACGAGGCGCGCGCTGTCGACACCGTCCTCGACGACGTCGGGCTCGCCGACGCCGCCGACACGTGGTACGAGAACCTCTCGGGTGGGCAGCAACGCCGTGCCTGCGTCGGCACGGCACTCGTCAACGATCCAGACGTACTCTTTCTGGACGAGCCGACGACGGGCATCGACCCGGCGGGCCGGCGGGCGCTCTGGTCACTGGTCGAGGAGCTGGCGGCTGGCGGTACGACCGTGTTGCTCACTAGCCACTCGATGACGGAGGTCGAACGCCTCGCGGATCGGGTCGGTCTGCTCCGCGACGGACAGGTCGTCGCCGTCGGGTCGCCCGACGAACTGATCGCGGAACACGGTGGCGACAGTCACCTGCTCCTCGACGGCGTTGGCTTCGACGCCGACGCCGTCGCGGCCGCACTCGACACCGAGGTGGGCGAGCGGGACGGTCGGCTCGTCGTCCACAACATCGCTCTTGCGGATGTAGGGCGGGTCGTCGCCGACTTGGAGGACGCCGGCGTCGACTTCGACTCGTTCACGTGGGCGGAGCCGAGTTTGGAGGACGTGTATCTCCAGTTGACGGGCGAGGCGCTGGAGGGTGACCGATGAGCCGTCGCCGACGCATCCGTGCCGCCTTCGTCGCCGCTCTCTTCGCCTTCCTCCGCCGGAAGACGGCCGTCTTCTTCACCTTCTTCTTCCCCATCCTCATCATCATGATCTTCGGCGCGCTGGTACAGACCCAGCCGACCGGTGGCGGGCTGTTCGCTCGCCCGCCGGCGTACTACATCCCCGGCTATCTCGGGGTCGTGGTCGTGTTCACGCCGCTGTCGCGGGTCGGGAGCACCATCGCGCGCCACCGCGACGGCAACCGTTTCGAGAAGCTAGCGACGACGCCGCTTCGCCGCTGGGAGTGGCTGCTCGCGCACACGCTGGTCAACGTCGCCATCATCGGCCTCGCGGCGCTGCTCCTGTTCGTCCTCGTCCTCCTCGTGACGGGTGCGAGCGTGGTCGTCGGCCCGTCGCTACTCGTCCTCGTTCCGCTGGTCGTCGCGGGCGTCGCGCTGTTCTGTGGGCTGGGTTCGATCATCGGCCGCGTCGCGGACTCACAGGACGGCGTCATCGCCGCCAGCAACGCCGTCGCCTTTCCCGTGTGGGTGCTCTCGGAGACGTTCGTCCCGCCCGAAATGCTCCCGGCGTGGTTCCGCACGGTGACGGCGCTGTCGCCGCTGACGTACTTCTCGCGGGGCGTCCGCGCGGCCACCGCGGGCGGCGATCCGACCGTCGCTCTCCTCGTCCTTACGGTGGTCGCGCTCGGCTTCTTCGTCGCCGGCGCGGCCGCCGTCCCGAAGACGGAGTGAGACGACCGGTTGTGAGGCTCAGGCCGAGGGCGCACCGTCGGAGTCGGTCGACGCGTCGCCGCGTCCGTCCGTGGTCGCGCCGCCCCGCACATCACCCGCCTCGTCGACCCATCCGCGCCGCGCCGCGAGCGCCTTCCGAAGACGCGTCGGGAGAGCAGCCCGCAGGTCGTCGGCGACCGACTCGTCCACGTCGACCGCGGCGGCGTCGTCGCCGACGAGCGAGCGCGAGCCCGCGGTGTCGGCGGTTACGGTCGCCACGCCCCACCGCCGCTGGAAGAGCGTCCGCGAGTCGATGACCGTCTGGATCCGGTAGTACGGCACGATCTGAATCCGACGGCGGAGGAAGCCGTTGCGGGTGACGACGTGATCCGGCCCGAGCCAGTAGCCGCGATGGCGCCACTTGTAGTGGGCGGCGACCGGGGCGAGGAGGGCGAGCGGGACTGGTGTGTAGGGTGGCCACGGGAGCGCGCCTCCGGAGAGCCAGTCGACGCCGTAGAGCAGTGCCACGACGCCGCCGAGCGCGAGGAGATACCGGACGGCGTAGCGGCGGCGCACCCGCTTCGGCGGCCGGGAGAACGTCGGCGACCCGACGGGTTCGATCCGGTTGGCGAGGGCGAACACCCGCTCGCGGGTCGCGAGCGGGACGGCGGCCTCGGAGCCGCTGTCTCCGGGCGCGTAGCCCGCCGTCTCGATTCGGAGCGACGCGTAGCCGAAGTAGCGTTTGAGCGGGTCGTCGACGACCGTCAGCGTCTGCACCTTGTCGAGCGGGATCGACCCGTCGTACCGGCGTAACAGGCCGCGCTCGTACTGGAGTTCGTCCTCGACCTGCGTCAGCCGGAAGTCGTAGTAGTTGAGGACGGCCACGGCGGCGCCGGCGAGCCACGAGACGAGGAGGACGCCGACGGCGGCGGTGAGGAGCCCCACGGCGACGAGAATTGGCCCCGGCCCTGCGGGGGCCATCGAGGACATCGCGGGCACGCTGCCGGAGAGGAGGACGAAGAGGAGACCGGGGATCCGTACGTCGAACGACAGCGCGCCCACGAGCGCGAGTTCGCGCGGCGAGAGCGCGAAGAGCTCCTCGGCCGTCGGCGCTTCGACAGCCTCCCCTTCGCTCGTCGTCCCACTCTCGCCGCCGGCGCGTTTCAGGCGGCCGATCTCTCCCTGGAGGCGTTTGGCCTCCTCGAACGCGACGAAGCGGAGGGAGGCTTCCGTCTCGCTCCCCCCTGCCGTCTCGAAGTCGACGGCCGCGATGCCGAGGAGACGCTGGACGACGTTCCGGCTGATGTCGACGTTCTGAATCCGGCGGATGGGGATTTCGCGGTTGCGCCGCGAGATCACGCCCGAGCGGATGTCGAGCGTGTCGGCGTCGAGGTCGTACTCGAACCGGCGGTAGTAGGTCACCTCGTAGGCGACGAGCGCGAGCAGAGCGAGGCCGACGAGGAGGACGCCGACGAGGCCCCCCGCCGGTCCGAACGCCGCCGACGCACCCGAGAACAGGATGACTGCGGTGAAGACGATGCTCCCGCCGCGTTCGACGACGCGGTAGGGTACCGAGAGGGGAGAGAGCGCTCGGCTCATACGGATCGGTGGAACTGATTCCCAGGGGGTCGTCGATCCGTCGTGGCCATCCTCCGACGACAGCCGTCGACGAGTCCCCTCATACGGCGTCCTCACCCTCGGCGCGGATGGCGAGTCCTTTCAGCCGTTCGCGCAGGTCGTCGGCGCCACCGGGTGTCAGCCCCGGCACCGTCACGTCGGCGCCGCGAGAGCCGGCGGTGTAGACGACGGTGCTGGCGAGGCCGATCAGCCGCTCCAGCGGGCCGCGCGAGGAGTCGACGTGCTGGATACGGACGAAGGGGACGACCGTCCGAACGCGGGTGAAGACGCCGCGTTCCAGATACAGCGCGTCGTCCCTGATCTCGTAGCGCCAGACGCGATAGCGCAGGAGTGCGAGGCCGACGCCGAAGACGAGGAAGACGGCGAAGACGACGAGCGGAACCCACACCGGAAGCGAGAGGGCGAGACGGCTCACGGCGAAGGCGACGAGGCCGAGGATAGTCGCCGTGACGGCGGCCTGAACCGCCCAGACGACGCGAATCCGTGGATGGAGCCGGTTCATTCGGCCCTCCCATCGCGACGGTCGAACATGCCCACGGCTTCCGGTCGGCGATTCAAATAGGTGCCGGGCGGGGGCGCCCCGACCCGCCTCACAGCGCGTCGAGCAACGCGTCCACGTCCGCGGCCGTGTTGAAGACGTGGACCGACGCCCGGGCCGCGTCGGGATACGGGAGCGACCGGATGTGGATGCCCTCGTCGGCGAGTCGGTCGACCAGTCCTTCGGGGTCGTCGGCGGTGAACGTCACCAGCCCCGACTCGTACGCGCGGGGGCTCAGGAGGCGGTCGCCCAGTCCGTCTTTCAGGCGGTCGGTGAGACGCTCGATACGACTCGTGATCGTGTCGTAGCCGACGGCCTCGACGGTGTCGATGGCGGCGATCAGCCCGCGGTAGGGGGCCGGCGATGTCGTCCCTACTTCGAAGCGGCGCGCGCCGGCGGCCAGTTCCAGTTCGTCGGCCCCCGAATCGGCGACGCTCCGGTAGCCCACGACGCCGGGCGTCATGCCGTCGGCCACCTCGCGGTCGACGTAGAGGAAGCCGGCGCCCCACGGCCCGAGCAGCCACTTGTGACCCGCGGCGGCGACGAAGTCGGCGCCCCACTCGCGCACGTCGACGGGAGCCTGTCCCGGCGACTGGACGGCGTCGACGAGGACGAGCGTGTCGTGGTCGTGGGCGATGTCCACGATCTCGGGGATCGGCAGTCGCGTCCCGTAGTTCCACGTGATGGAGTTGAGACAGAGTAGTCGCGCGTCGGGGTCCGCGACGGCGTCGGTGAGGGCGTCGAGGTCGAGGCGGCCGGCTTCGGTCTCCAGTACTCGAACCTCGACGCCCCGATCCCGAAGGTTCCACCACGGGATCACGCCCGCGGAGTGTTCGAGGTCGGTTCGGACGACGGCGTCGCCGGGCGACCAGTCGACCGCGGCGGCGACGCGGGCGATGCCGTCGGCCGTGCTGTCGGTCAGGGCAATCTCCGTCGGGTCGGCACCGAGGAAGTCGGCGACGACCTCGCGCGTCTCGTCGAACGTCTCGAAGGCGGCGGGGTAAGCCCCCTCTTCGACGGGGGCGACGTACTCGTGATGTTCGAGGAAGTCGGTCGTCGCCTCGATCACGTGCCGGGGCGCAGGGCCCGACGCACCGGTGTTGAAGTAGATGCCGCGCTCACAGACGGGAATCGACGCCCGAAGGTCCTCCGGTTCCATGTTCCACCGTGGGGTGGCGGGCCACCTGAACGTTTCCTAGGCCGTCGAGGCGAGGGTGCGGGCGACCCGCCGACGAGCGCGTTCCAGATCGTCGCCGAGGTCGGCCAGCGCGTCGAGGACGGGGTACGAGACCGGCAGGCCAGCGTAGAGGTACTCACACAGGTCGGTGGGCACGCCCGGTAGGTCGCTCCGGTGGCTCCGGATCGTCTCCTGCCGGTGGAGCGACATGCCGTCGACACGGCCCTCGAAATCCCGAAGCGTCGACCACAGGTCGTGCAGGTCGTCGAAGCCTCGGGCCGAGAGCGGACGGTCGTCGAGGGCGTCGAGGTCGGCCCGCAGAGTGGCGATATCGTCCGCCGCGGTTTCGAGCGAGTCGGCCTCTCGATCTAAAACGTCGAGAAACCCCTCGCGTTCGCGCCGGGCTGCCGTCGTGGCCGCACGGACGGCGTCGCGAAGCTCCGGCGTCAGCGCCGTCCCACCCAGCAACGCAGCCGCGAGGTCGTCGCCGAACTCGGCGGCGAGGCTCTCCGCGACGGTGTCGTCGTACTCGGTCTCGTAGTGCGGGACGCTCATCACCGTCTCCTCGTAGGCCGTTCGGACGCGCTCCAGCGACTGGCCGGACGGTTGCGGGTCGGCCACGAGCGGCGGCCCAGTCGAGACGGTGACCGTCGAGAGTTCGGCGACCCGCCGGTCGAAGGCGGCGAGCGCGTCGTCCTCGGCCCGAACGGATGCCCGTTCGTCGGCCACGGCCTCGAGCGCCGCGTCGATCCGTGCCGTCATCCGGGCACACTACTCGCTGGGTCGCGTCGCTCCACAGTCGTCGTCGGTCGCCTGCCGGCCACGACCCGTCCCCGCACCGTCGGGGTACACGGGCGGGACTCGTGGTCCGCGTGATCGGCGGTCATAACAGGATGCAGTCGTTGTGTCGAAATAAAAATAACGTATATAATATATAGTCCGCTCGGTGTGAGGGATAGACTCGTGGAGAGCCCGGTCGGACGAGTCGGTCAAACGGTCGTTTGTGTTTTGAGAGGGATTTTGGGACGGCGTCGAGAAGGGAGAGTATGAATCGACGACGAACGGTCAGCGCACTGCTCGTTGTGTTGGTGTTGCTCGCCGGCTGTGGAGGGTCGGCCGGCGGCGCGCAAGTGAGTGGGGGTGGTGGTGGCGCCGACTCGGCGACCGTCGCGGAGACGGCCGTCGAAGCGGAACGGGCCGCCGACGGTGGCGACGGTGGCTCCGGCGGCGGCAGTGGCGGCGATGCGACCCAAGCGGTTGCGGCTGGCCGGTCGATCATCCGCACCGGCGAGGTTCGTCTCCGGGTCGACGACTACGAGGCGGCGCGGGCGAACCTGACCGCCGCCGTCGAGGCCCGTGGCGGCTACGTCAGCGACTCGACCCAGCAGGTCCACGACCGGGGCGACGAGTCGTGGACCTCCGGCCGGGTCGTCCTCCGAGTGCCCGCCGAGAACTTCTCGGGGATGATGGCCACCGCTGAGGGCGAGGGCCGCGTCCTCGAATCGAGTACGTCGACGCAGGACGTGACCGATCAGGTGGTCGACCTACAGGCGCGACTGGAGAACCTCCGCGCGGAGCGCGAGCGACTGCGTGAACTCTATCAGCGCGCCAACGACACGGAGGACATCCTCGCCGTCGAACGCCGTCTCTCGGAGGTGCAGACCGAGATCGAGCGCACGGAGGCTCGCCTCCAGAACCTACAGCGGCAGGTCGCCTACTCCACCATCACCGTCGAGATGACCGAACCGCGACCGGACCGGCCAGCGCCCGATCAGTGGTACGACACGCCCGTCCTCGCCGCCTTCCTCGACTCCGTCCACGGCGTCGGCGTCGTCCTCCGGGCGACGGTCGTCGCCGCCGCCTACGCCGCTCCTTACCTCGTCGTCTTCCTCACGCCCTTCGCGGTGGGCGGTGGCCTCCTCTACCGCTACCGGAACCGAATCCTCGGCGGCGACGACAGCGACGACGAGCCCTAAGGGGTTGCGTCGGCGACCCCGACGGCGCCTACGACCGGAATTGCATTGGGCACGTAGGGCAATACAGCATCCGTGTGAACCGGCCCATATCGCCATTTCGCGAGCATAGTATTGAACATAATCTGCAAAACTGTTAAATCGGTCCGGCACGAACATCAGTTGATGAGTGACACCGACGACATCGAACGGATTCGCGAGCAGAAACGGGAGCGACTCGAACAGCAGGCGAGCGGTGGCGACGTGGCACCCGAGGACCCCGTCCACGTCGAGGACGAAACCCACCTCGACGACCTGACGAGCGAGTACGACGTGGTGCTCGCGGACTTCTACGCCGACTGGTGTGGTCCCTGCCAGATGCTCGAACCCATCGTGGCGTCGCTGGCGGCGGAGACGCCGGCAGCAGTGGCCAAAGTCGACGTCGACGCCAACCAGATGCTCGCTTCGCAGTACGGCGTCCGCGGCGTCCCGACGCTCGTCCTGTTCGCCGATGGCGAACCCGTCGAACGCATCGTCGGCGTGCAGGACAAGGAGCGACTGGCCGACCTGATCGAGCAGCACGCGCCCGGCGCGGCCCAGTAGTCGACGAACACGCTTTTTACACGACGTGCGAATCTCCGGGTGATGCCCTCCATCACCCGCCGACGCCTCCTCGGTAGCGGTGCCGCTACTGTCCTCGCCGCCGGCGCTTACGGTGCCTACCGCCTCCACCGCGGCGCGACGGACGCGACGTTCGCCTCGTGGACGCCCGAACCCGGCACGTGGCCGCTCCCCCGGTACGACCCCGCGAACACCGCACACAACCCGAACGCGAGCCCACCCCGCGAGTCGCCGTCGGTGTCTCCCGTCGTGTCGGCGTCGACGGCTGCCAGACGCCCCCGGTTCGCCCCGCTCGTCGGTGCCGGTCACCTCGTCGCGTACGGGTCGGGACTGGTGGCCGTTCCACGCGACGGCGAGCGACTGACGCTCGACCGAGACACGTCGACCCCGCTCGCCGGCTTCGGGCCCGATAGCCGCCTCCACACGGTCGACGCGAACCCACCGGCGACCATAATCGGCTACGACACCGACCTGCGCGAGACCTACCGCGCACCGCTCCGCGACGACGCTCCACAGGGCCTGACCGTCGGCGCCCGCGAGGTGTACGTCGGCTGCGAGAGCGGCGTGGTCCGCGCCCTCGACCCCGAAAGCGGCCAGCGCTGGCGCGTCGACGGCGCGATGCCCGCTCTCGTCGACGGCCGCCTGTACGCCACCGACGCGCCGCTCGACGGCACCGTCGCCTACGCACCACGTACGGACCTCGACCGACGCCTCACGGTCGGCCCGAAACGACTGTGGAGCGCCGGCCCGACCGACGGCTTTCCCCACCCGCCGTCCGTCGCAGACGGTCGCCTCGTCCTCGGCACCTACGCGGAGGGCGGCGGCGTCGCCGTCGCTATCGACGCCGACTCCGGCGAGCGACTCTGGGCACCGCGACCCCTCGGCCGGAACGTCGCGACGCCCGCCGTCGTCGGTGGCCGCGGCTATACGGCCGTCGAGATGAGCGACGGGTCCGGCTCCGTCGTCGCCCTCGACCTCTCGACCGGCGAGACGCACTGGCGCGCCGACGTCGAGTGGGTCGCCACCACGCCCACCGTCGCCGGCGAGACGCTCGTCGTCGCCGGCGAGCGAGCGGACGGGACGGCCACGGTCCGCGCCTACGACACCGGCGGCGACGTGCTGTGGACGCACACGTTCGAATCGGGGACGGGCGGGCCGGGCGGACTGGCGCTCGTCGAGGACCGCGTGCTCGTCACTGTCGGGGCGACGGTGTACGAACTCGCCTAAAGTCGTGCCCGCCGGTCGCGGAAGGGCACGTCCGCGTCCGCGTCGACGACGCCGGCGATGGCGTCGGCTGCGCCGAGCAACCACTCGGCGCGTTCGATCCGCGACTCCAGATCACCCGGCCCGATGCGGAACTGCTCGACCAGTTCCTCCGCGCTCGCGCCTTCCGTCCACTCGTGGAGGATGCGCGCCGTCTTCACCGCCGTCAGCCACCCCTCGAAGTCGTCCGTCTCGCCCATGCGGGTGGTGAACTCCTCGGCGTGGGCCCGCGCGAAGCGGTACATCTCGGCGCGCTCGCGGTTGCCGAGATACGTGTCCTGCATGTCCGGCGTGTCACAGACGATCTCCAGCGCCGTGAGACCCGTCACCGCGTCCATCCCCGCCGCGGTCCGCAGGCCGTCGACGATGCGCGCACCCGTCGCGGGCGTGACGTACTGCCGGGACACCTGCGCCCCGAGGTCCGTCGCCGCCAATCCGTCCTCGTCGACGATCATCTCCATCTCGACGAGGTCCGCGACGGCCGTATCGAGGACGCCACTCAGTTCGGCCGTCGGCGTCCCGTGGGCGAAGAAGGTGGCGTCCAGCACGTCGAGGACGCCCTCGCGCGACGCCGCGAAGTCCGAGGCGACGACGGAGAGGACGTGCGTCCGGAGCGCGTTCGGGTCGGCGAGTTTGGAGTCGACGCGCTCCGGCCCCGCCTCGACGTAGCGCTCCCACAGCTCGTCGCGGGTGGTCGGATCGCCCACCAGCACCGCCTCGCCGTACGGATCGAGGTGGGGGCGCCCCGCGCGGCCACACATCTGGTGGACTTCGAGCGTCGGCAACCACTCCATCCCCGATCCGGTGTACCGTTTCTGGTCGCGGATCACGACCCGGCGCGCGGGGACGTTCACGCCCGCCGCGAGCGTCGGCGTCGCGCAGATGGCCCGGAGGCGTCGGTCGCGGAAGGCGCGCTCGACGGCGATCCGGTGGGCGCTCCGCAGGCCCGCGTGGTGGAAGGCGACGCCACCCTCGACGCAGTCGGCGAGGCGACGACCCGTCTCGGTGCCGTCGAGGTCACGAATCTCGTCGGCCACCTCGGGCGACGAGCCCAGCCCCTCGCCCGCCAGTCGCTCCGCGAGCGTCTCCGCCTCGCGGCGGGAACGGACGAACGCCAGCGCCTGCCCGCCGTCCTCGACCGTCTCGGCGACGAGGGCGTCGGTCGCGTCCGTGGCGTCGGCGGGGTCGCCGGCGACCGCCACGTCGCGTTCGGTGCCGTCGTCGCCGGCTTCGCCGGCTGCCCGAGGCGCCGAAGACGCCTCGCTGTCGAACGCCACCTCGCTGCCCGCGTAGACGCCGGTTCGGAGGTCGACCGGCCGCCACGTCGACTGCACGAGGCCGGCGTCCAGCCAGTCGGCGATCTCGTCGGGGTTGGCGACCGTCGCCGAGAGCGCGACGATCTGGACCCCGGGTGCCCGGCGCCCGAGGGTGGCGAGTGTCACCTCCAGCGTCGGCCCCCGCCCCTCGCTCCCGACCAGATGCACCTCGTCGACGACGACGCAGGCGAGGTCGGCGATCCAGTCGGCACCGTTGCGGATGGCCGAATCCACCTTCTCACTCGTGGCCACGACGATGTCGTTGTCGCCGAGTTCCGCTGCCGAGGAGTCGAAGTCGCCGGTCGAGATGCCGACGCTCACGTCCGGAAGGTCGGCGAAGGTCTCGTACTTCTCACGGGCGAGGGCTCTGAGCGGGACGATGTACAGCCCCGGCCCGTCTGCGGTCAGCATCGCCAGCGTGGCGACGAACGTCTTGCCGCTGGCGGTGGGGACCGCAGCGACGAGGCGTCGTCCTTCGGTCACGCCGGCTTCGACTGCCGCGGCTTGGGGCGGGTACAACTCGTCGATCCCCCGCGACTCGAAGTGGTCGATCATCGTCCTCGACAGCGGGAGGTCCCGAACGCGCATCGGGTAGTCGTGGGGCGGCTTCGTATCTAAATGTAGTCGTGCTCGGCCAGTCGCTCGACGCCCTCGCGGAGCCGTTCCTGACTCGCCGCGTAGGAGATGCGGGCGTAGCCGGGCGTGCCGAACGCGCTCCCCGGCACCGTCGCGACGTGAGCGTCCTCGATGGCGCCCTCACACCACGCCTGATCGTCGGAATCGACGGGGAGCATCATGTAGAACGCGCCGTCGCCGACGGGCACGTCGACGCCGTGGTCGGCGAAGAGGTCGGCGAGCATGTCGCGGCGCTCGCGGAAGGCGTCGCGCATCTCGAGGACCGCCTCGTCGGTGTTCTGCAGTGCCTCGATGCCCGCGTGCTGGACGAAGTTGACCGCACAGGAGACGGAGTGCGACTGGATCTTGCCCGCCTGCGAGACGAAGTCCTCGGGCGCACAGAAGTAGCCCAGCCGCCACCCGGTCATCGCGTAGGCCTTGGAGAAGCCGTTGACCGTGATCGTGCGGTCTTCCATCCCCTCGAAGGTGGCGAGGCTCGTCGGCTCGACGCCGTACGTGATGTCTTGGTACATCTCGTCGGAGATGACGGTGATGTCGTGGTCGACGGCGAGGTCACGGACGCCTTCGAGCGCGGCGTCGGAGTAGACGGCGCCCGTGGGGTTCGACGGCGAGTTGACGACGAGGAGTTCGGTGTCGTCGGAGACCGTCTCGGCGAGGTCGTCGAGCGCCGGTTCGAGCTGGAAGCCGTACGGCGAGAGGTCGACACGCGCGAGGTCGGCACCGGCCATCTTCGCCTGCGCCTCGTAGGAAACCCACGCCGGGTCGAGGAGGGCCACCTCGTCGCCCTGATCGATCAGCGTGTGGAAGATCTCGTAGAGCGCCTGCTTGCCCCCGGGCGTGACGATCACGTTGTCGGCGGTGCAGTCGATGCCGTCGGCCTGCAGTTTTGCCGCGATGGCCTCGCGGAGTTCGGGGACGCCGTTGGAGGAGGTGTAGCTCGTGTCGCCGGCGTCGAGCGAGGCCTTGGCGGCCTCCTTGATGTTCTCCGGCGTGTCGAAGTCGGGTTCGCCGACCGAGAGGTCGACCACGTCGATCCCCTCCGCCTCCAGTTCGTTGGCGAGGTTGCTGATCGCGAGGGTCGCGCTCGGTTCGACCCGTCCGACACGCGCCGCGAAGTCGAAGTCCGTCATGGTAACGTGCGTACCATCTCGACCGCCGCGTTTACCGCTTCCGCTCCTTTCTCGACGCGCTCCCGCGCTTCGGCTCCGCTCATGCCCGGCCCACTGACGCCGAACGTGACCGGTGTGTCGCGGTCGAGGCTCACCTGCGTCAGCGCCTGCGCCGTCGCGTCGCCGATCACCCGGTCGTGTGCCGTGTCGCCCGTGACGATGGCGCCGACGACCGCCACGGCGTCGATGTCGTCCCGGCGGGCGAGTCGATCCGCCGCCAGCGGCGCGTCGTACGAGCCGGGCACCTCGACCGTCTCCGCGATGTCGGCGCCCGCCTCCGCGGCCGCCGCCCGTGCTTCCTCCGCCATCGGCTCGGTGACGGACGCGTTGAACTGCGCCACCACCAGCCCCAGTGTAACCATGTCCGGCGCGTCGGCGCGGGGTGGGAAAGAGCTTACTGTCCGGGTGGGTGTGGTGGGGAAGTCACTTTGTAGCCCCACCGCGCACGTTCTCACAGACGATGGATTCGGACCGTCCGTGGGGCGTGGTCGTCGCGTGAGTGCTGCCGCCGTCGACATCGTCCAGACCGTCGTCACGATCATGGCGCTCGGCGTCGCCGCACAGGTCCTCGCGGACCGGCTGCGGATTCCGAGCGTGGTGTTTCTGATCCTCGCGGGCCTCGTCGTCGGCCCGGAGGGACTCGGCCTCGTCGCCCTCGACATCGGCGGCGGCGCACTCCGGGCCATCGTCGGCCTGAGCGTCGCCATCGTCGTCTTCGAGGGCGCGTTTCACCTGCGGATCGAACGGATTCGGAGCGCGCGGCGCGAGACGCTCCGGCTCATCACGGTCGGCGCCGTCGGCTCGCTCGTCGGAACGGCCGTCGTCGTGCGGTACGCGCTGGGGGTGCCGTGGGATCTCGCCGTCCTGATCGGGGCGCTCCTCGTCGCGACTGGACCCACGGTCATCACGCCGATCATGAACGTCGTTCCCGTCCGCGAGCGCGTCGCCTCGACGCTCGAGACGGAGGGAGTCGTCAACGACGTGACGGCCGCGATTCTGGCCATCGTCACGTTCGAGTACGTCGTGCTCGGATCGCGGGGTCTGCCGACGCTCGTCCGGCAGTTCGCGCTCCGGTTCGGACTCGGTATCGCCGTCGGGGTGACTGTCGCAACCGTCCTGTGGGTCATCCTCCGGTACGGGACACAGGCAGTCGAGAACGCGCCACAGAACGCCCGACTCATGGTGCTCGTGTCGTCGCTCGTGATGTACGGTATCGCGGAGGTTCTCGGCGCACGATTCGGCGCGTCCGAAGCCGGCATCGCAGCCGTCGCGACGGGCGGATTCGTCCTCGGCAACACGGACGTCCCCTACCGCGACACCATCGAGCGGTTCAAAGGCGACGTGTCGCTGCTCGTCATCGCGTTCGTGTTCATCACGCTCGCCTCCCTGCTCTCGGTCGACGACCTGCTCGGCCTCGGCGTCGGTGGCCTCGTCGCCGTCGTCGCCATCGCGGCGCTCGTCCGGCCGGCGGTCGTCCTCCTCAGCACGATGGGTGATCGGCTGACCCTCCGCGAACGGCTCTTCGTCAGCGCACTCGGCCCTCGTGGCATCGTTCCCGCGAGCGTCGCGACGCTGTTCGCGCTCGAACTCCAAGCCCGGAACCCGGCGGCCGCGACGACGCTCGTCGGGACGGTCTTTCTCGTCATCCTCGTGACCGTCGTGTTTGAAGGGGGACTGGCCCGTCACGTCGCACAGGCACTCGACGTGATTCCGAAACGCGTAATCGTCGTCGGCGGCGGGCGGGTCGGGACGGAGCTCGCGGAGCGACTCGACAGCCGCGGCGAATCCGTGGTGATCGTCGAACGGGAGCAGGCGGTGATCGAAGACCTCCGCGAGCAGGGGTTCACCGTCCACAATGGCGACGGTGGGGACCGGGACACGCTGGAACGCGCGGGCATCGAGAACGCGAAAGTCGTCGCCGCGGCGACCCGTGACGACGACCTGAACCTCCTCGTCGGACAGCTCGCGAACACGTACGGCGTCGAGACGGTCGTCGCTCGCGTGAACGAACCGGGGAACGTCGCGGCGTTCGACGACTTAGACGTGGAGGCGATTTCGACCTCCTCCTCTATCGCGTGGTCGATGGACAACGTCGTCGAACGGCCCGGCATCTCCCAGTGGATGCGGGAACTCGACCGCGACGGCGACGTACAGGAGATCGAGATGACCGATCCACGTCGCGCCGGCAAGACGGTCGCCGAACTGAGCGACGAACTGCCGGAGGGTTGTCATCTAGCGCTGATCAGCCGCGACGGGAGCAATCACCTTCCTCATCCCGACGACCGACTCGAACCCGGCGACCACCTGACGTTCATCGGCCGGCGCGAGGCCGTCCGCGACGCCATCGAGTACTGCACGGACTGAGACGGGGTGTGAACCGTGCGAGCGCGTGTATCGACGTGTGTAGCCGTCCGCATCGGCGTCGCTCGCCGACGCGACGTGTGTCGTGATCCGCGCCGCAGACGGTCGATTGGCCGGCGCCCCCTAAAACAAAAGAATTGTTACCGCCGAGGCGACAGAGGTTAGCGATGCGTTTCGACGGTCGCCGCCGCGCCCTCCCGGCGGTCCTCGCGATCACTGCCCTCGCCCTCGCGGTCCGTCTCGTCGGCCTCGGCACGCGAATCTTCCACTGGGACGAAGGCCGCGTGGGTTACTGGATCCTCCGCTACCACGAGACGGGGCAGTTCAGCTACCGCCCCATCGTCCACGGCCCCTTCCTCTTTATCGTCAACGACTGGGTGTTCTCCGTCCCCGGGCTCGGCGCCTCGGACTTCAGCGCACGCCTGATCGTCGCGCTGGTCGGCGGCCTGCTGCCGCTCTCGGCGTGGCTGCTCCGTGACCGCCTGCGTGACGCCGAAGTCGTCGCCCTCGCCGTCGTCCTCGCGGTCAACCCCCTGCTCGTCTACTACTCGCGGTTCATGCGCAACGACCTGCTCGTGGGTGCGTTCGCGTTCGTCGCCCTCGCGCTGTTCGTCCGCGCTCTCGACCGGGGCGACGCCCGCCTCGTCTACCCCGCCGCCGCCGTCTTCGGCCTCGCGTTCACCACCAAGGAGAACGCCATCGTCTACCTGCTCTGCTTCCTCGGTGCGGGTGCTCTCCTGATCGACCACCGCCTGTTCCGGGCCGCCCGCTCGGATCGGTCGGTCTATCGCTTCGTCACCGAAGACTGGCGACGGGGCGTGGCCTACCGCCTCCAGACGTGGGGCGGCTCCGTCCGCGGAGGACTCGGCCGCAGCCTCGCCCACACCGTCGGCGCCGTCGTCGTCTTCCTCGCCGTCGTCACCTTCTTCTACGCCCCCCGACCCGAGCTGTGGCAGGCGCTCGCAGCCCCGGGCCGGCTCCCCGGCGTCGTCGAGGAAGCGACGATTGGCTCGTGGGAGGCCTTCTACGACCTCTGGGTCGCCGGCAGCCACCAGAACCACGACTACCTGCCCTTCCTCTACGACTACCTCGAAACCCTGCTGTACGGCGCGCCTTTCGTCTGTCTCTTCGCCGCCATCGGCTTCGTCGCCGACGGCTACGGCGGCGAGAGCGGCTACCGCGATATCGTCGCCTTCGCGACGTACTGGGGCGCCGTGAGCGTCCTCGGCTACCCAATCGCGACGGATATCCGGGCGCCGTGGGCCACGGTCCACGCCGTCCTCCCGCTCGCCATCCCCGCAGCTATCGGCGTCGCCGCCCTCGCCCGGCGCGTCAAGGGGGCCATCGCCCGTGCCCGAACGGAGGCCGACGGCGAGGGCGGATCCACACCGCTCGCGGCATTCACGTCCTCGTCGGCGTGGACGCTCCCAGCCCTCCTCGCGGCGCTCCTGCTCTGTGGCGCGGCGGTGGGGGTCGTCGGCGCCAACGCCACCTACGCGAACAGCGCCTCCGAAGCGGAGGCCGGCCAGATCATCCAGTGGGCACAGCCCGAGAACGAACTCAAGGACACGCTCGAACTCGTCCACGGTGTCGTCCGCGTCAACGAGGGGACGGACGTGCTCTTCGTCGGTACGCACGCGCCGAACAACCCGAGCGACGTGCGCTTCTACGTCGAGAACGAGAGTTCGCTCCATCAACCCCGACCGGGGGGGCCGTCGTGGCACACCCGCCTTCCCCTCCCGTGGTATCTGGAACGCTACGACGCTGAGGTGACGAGCATCGCGCCCGACGCGACGCTCCCGGCCGACCCGCCGCCGGTCATCGTCGCCGCGAGCTGGGACGAGGACCGCGTGGCTCGACAGGTGTCGGGCTACGAACGCCACCGTCACGATTTCCGGCTCTGGAGCGACGAAATCGTCGTGTTCGTCGACGAGTCGGCGCTGGAGCGGGCGCGCGAGCGCGGGTACGTCTGATCGACGGCGCAGTCGACAGTATAAAACATCGGCCCGCGAAACCGTGAGTCATGAACTATCACGCCGCGGCGGACTTTCTCTCCGACCTCCGCCGATTCGCACTCGATCCGGGCACGGCGTCGGTCCGAGAGCTACTGGCTCACCTCGACGACCCCCACGAGGACGTGGCGTTCGTCCAAGTCGCGGGATCGAACGGCAAAGGAAGCACGGCGCGAATGACCGAGTCGATCCTTCGGGAAGCGGGCTATCGGGTCGGGCTCTACACCTCGCCACATTTCGACGACCTGCGAGAGCGGATTCGCGTCGACGGCCGGCAGATCACCGAATCCGCCGTCGTCGAGTTCGTCGAGGAGGTCCGGCCGTTCCTCGTCGAGCGAGCGGTCGAGGGCGATCCGATCACCTCCTTCGAGGCCCTGACCGCGATGAGCCTCTGGTATTTCGGCCGCTCGGACGTGGACGTGGCGGTGCTCGAAGTCGGCATGGGCGGCCGCCTCGACGCCACGAGCGTCGTCGACCCCGTCGCCGCGGCGGTGACGGCGGTGAGTCTCGAACACACCGACATCCTCGGCGACACGCTGGACGAAATCGCGGCGGAGAAGGTGACCGTCGCCCCGGATGACGCGCCGCTGGTGACGGGTGCGACCGACGAGTCGCTCCGTGCCGTCCGTCGTCACGCGCCCGACGCCCTCGCCGTCGGGTTCGCGGACGAGTCGCCGGACGTGACCGTCCGCTACGACGGCCTCCGCAACCACACGGAGGCGGGCGTCGTCGTCGAGGGCGACGACTGGGGCGTCGAGACGCGCGTCCCGATGCCCGGCGCGTATCAGGCGCGGAACGCGGGCGTCGCCGCCGTCCTCGCTCGGCAGGTCGGTGGCGACCGGGTGACCGAACCCGCCCTCGCGCGCGGCCTCCGGAGCGCACACTGGCCCGGCCGGTTCGAGGTGGTCGAGCGTGACCCGCTGGTCGTCCTCGACGGTGCACACAATCCCGGCGCCTGCGAGGCGCTGGCGACGACGCTGGCGGAGTACGACTACGACGATCTCCACCTCGTCTTCGGCGCGATGCACGACAAGGACCACCGGGCGATGGCCGCGACGCTGCCGCCGGTGGCGTCGGTGCGGACCTGCGCGCCGGCGCACGAACGCGCCTCCGATCCCGCGGTGCTCGCGGCCGCGTTCGAGGCGGCCGGCGACGCCGACACAGTGGAGACCGCTCCCTCGGCCGCCGCCGCTCTCGACGGCGCGCGTGACGCTGCCGACGCGGACGACTGCGTCCTCGTCGTCGGGTCGCTGTTCGCCGTCGCCGAGGCGCGGCGGACGTGGTCCAGACTCGCCGTCGGTCGACGGGTCGACGGCGAAGCCGACGCCCGGGCGGTCCTCGAACGCGCCCACGCCACCGAGGCTGACGTGGCGAGCGAGTGCGTCCACCGCGTCGTCACGACGCGACTCGACCGCCGAGAGGCACGGGCGCTCGACCGTGCCGCCGGCCGCGTGGGCGCGACTGCCGTCACCGCCGACTACCGCACCGGCCGCGAACTGCGGCAGGCCGTCGTCTCGGGGACGGCTGCCGACCTCCGGTCGTTGCTGGCGTCGCTCGACGGACACGGACTGGGGACCGTGGCCGACGTGCTTCGGGCGCGAATCGACGGCGGAGACGAGGCTGGCGACGACGCCCACGCGTACCCGTGGGCCGAATCGCCCTCGGTCATGGGCATCCTGAACGTCACGCCCGACAGTTTCCACGACGGGGGCGAGTTCTTCGACGCGTCGGCCGCCGTCGCGCGCGCCGAGGCGATGGTCGAGGCCGGGGCCGACGTGATCGACGTGGGCGGCGAGAGCACGCGCCCGGGCGCAGATCCCGTGCCGCCGGCCGAGGAAATCGAGCGCGTCCGCCCGGTGATCGAGGCGCTGACCGACCTCGACGTGCTGGTCTCTATCGACACGCGGAAGGCCGAGGTGGGCCGGGCGGCACTGGAGGCGGGTGCGGACATCCTCAACGACGTGACCGGCCTCGCCGACCCCGAGATGCGCTTTCTGGCCGCCGAGTTCGACGTGCCGGTCGTCGTGATGCACAGCATCGACGCGCCGGTCGTCCCCGGCAAGACCGTCACCTACGACGACGTGGTATCGGACGTGATCGACGAACTGGCGGAGCGGGTGGCGCTGGCCGAGCGGGCCGGCCTGAGCCGCGACCAGATCATCGTCGACCCCGGCCTCGGCTTCGGGAAAGATGCCGTCGAGAACTTCGAACTCCTCGACCGCCTCGACGAGTTCCGGGCGCTCGGCTGTCCCATCCTCGTCGGCCACTCCCACAAGTCGATGTACGCCCACGTGGGACGGGACGCGGGCGAACGGCTCCCGGCGACCGTCGCGGGGACGGCGCTGGCGGTCGACCGCGGCGCCGACATCGTCCGCGTCCACGACGTGCCCGAGAACGTCGCCGCCGTGCGCACGGCTGTCGCCACCGGCGACGCCGCGGGCGTCCCCGACGAGTGGCGAGCGTAGCGCGCCGACTTTAACCGCCTCGCTCCCCTACCCGCTCGCGTGTGTACTCTGACGCTCGCGTGGCAGGTGTTTCCCGACGCCCCGGTCGTCGTCGCCGCCAACCGAGACGAACGTCGTGACCGCCCCTCGGAACCGCCCCGGCGGACGGAGGCCGACCCGGTCGTCGTCGCTCCGCGCGACACCCGCGCCGGCGGGACGTGGATCGGTTACAACGAGGCCGGCGTGTTCGTCGGCGTCACGAACCGCTGGGTCGACGGCCTGACCGCCGGGCGCTCTCGCGGCCTCCTCGTCGCGGACGCCCTGCGCGAACCCGACGCGCTGTCTGCCGCCCGCCTCGTCGAGCGGTCGGTCGACGCCAACGACTACGACGGCTTCAACCTCGTCGTCGCCGACGAGAACGCCGCCGTCCTCTTCGAGTGGGGGGGCCAGCTCCGCGTGACCCAGCTCGAACCCGGCGTCCACGTCGTCGTCAACACGGGGGCGGCGCTGGGGGGCGGCGGCGCCGTCACCGACACGTTCCTCGCGCCCGCAGACACCGCCCACGCCGACCGGGCCACCGAACAGGCCGAGAGCGCCCGCGAAGTGCGGACGGCGTTGACTCCCGAACCCGGCGAAGGGGCGGCGGCGTGGCTCGACCGCGCGGCGGTGGTTCTCGCCGACCACGAGTACGGCGTTTGCGTCCACGAGAACGGGTACGGCACCCGGTCGTCGTCGCTGATTCGCCTAGACGCCGACGGCGAGACCGAGTACCGCTTTGCCCCCGGCCCACCCTGCGAGACGGCGTACCAGTGGGTGGCCGAAAGTCAGGTTTAAACCTGCCCCGCCAGTTCGTGACTGTATGTTCCGGATCGTAGACTGGGGGGTGTGCCGATGAGCGCGGCCGACGACGCCGACCTGTCGGAGGACGAACGCGCGGCGCTCGAACTCGTCTTGGAGACGCGGGGTATCCACCAGAGCGAACTGTGGAAGGAACTCGACGTCTCGTCGCGGAAGGGGAGCCGACTCGCCGAATCGCTCGTCGAGAAGGCTCTGATCCAGCGCGAGGAGACCGTCTACGAGGGCCACAACACCTACTTCCTGATGCCCACCGCCCGCGACCTCGACTTCTCCCTGCTGATGGCCGGCGACATGCTCTCGCCCTTCATCGGCGAGGAGGAGGTCGATCCCCGGAGCGACGCCTTCTCGCAGTGGCTGATGAATCTCGCGTACGAAGAGTACTGATCGGACACGGCGGTCGCTATCCCGTCGACGAAACGGTACGGGGACGAACAATCGAGAACGGAGACCGCAGGATCGGAGCGTCGGAGAGTGCGGCGGACGCCGCGGGCGATTCGCAGCCGCACGGCGCGAATCCGCGGCGGGCGCGCTGCTCGACTACTCTTCGTCCTCGCCCTCGTCCTCGCTAGGCAGGAGGCCGAGTTCGGCGAGGTGGGTCTCGATCTCGTCGTTGTCGAGTTCGTGGAACTCCTCGGTCTCGACGGAGACGGTCGCCACGTCGACGCCGGCGGGTTCGAGCGTGTCGTCGTTGGTCGAGGCGAGCGCGCGGAGCGCCAGCGCGATGCCACCGTCGAGGTCGAGGCCGTCCTCGTAGTTCTCTTCGAGGTACTCTTGGAGGTCGCCACGATTGGCGCCGATGGAGACGGCCTTCCACTCGTAGGGCGTCCCCGAGGGGTCGGTCTCGTAGAGGCGGGGTTCGCCGTCCTCGATGCCGCCGATGAGGAGGGCGACGCCGAACGGGCGCGCGCCCCCGACCTGCGTGTACTGCTGGATGTGGTCCGTGACTTCCTTCGTGAGCGTCTCGATGCCGATGGGCTCGCTGTACCGGAGGCGGTTGATCTGGGCCTGCCGGCGGGCGAAGTCGATCAGCTGGCGCGCGTCGGCGACGTGGCCCGCGGAGGCGATGCCCGCGTGGTCGTCGGCCTTGTGAATCTTCTCGACGCTGGTCGGCTCCATCAGCGGCGACCGGGAGCGTTTATCGGCCGCCAGTACGACGCCGTCTTCGGTTCGGATGCCGATACTCGCTGTCCCTCGCTTGACGGCCTCCCTAGCGTATTCGACCTGGTAGAGGCGGCCATCCGGCGAGAAGATCGTTATCCCGCGGTCGTATGCCTGCTGTTGGGCTTGTCCCTGCATTGTATCACGTTGACTCTGACTCGAGATCGAGTTCGGTCGCGCCCGTGAAGTCCGCCGGCCCGGCCACGTCCACGTTGCCGTCGCGGTCGTAGCCACGCCGACGGTCGTTCTCGAACACGACGCGTCTCTCGGCCGGGACTCCGGCCCGGCGTCCTAAATACCTTTCTTCACAGGCCCGGATCGTTCCGGAGACGCCGCGGACGTGGAGGCCCACCGGGTGGCCGTCCACCTCGTGCACGCAGGCCAGCGCCGCCCGCGCCGGCCCCACCTCGCCACGACGGACGCGCACGAGCGCCTCGCCCGTGCCGCCGGCGAAGGAGAACTGCAAGACCCGAAGGTCGGCGTCCGCGCTCCCCGCGTCCCCGAGGAGGTTCCCCGCCGCGTACCACACCGCCCGCTGGAACGCGCCCCGCGAGAGGTCGGCGTCCGGCCACGTCTCCAGCCCGACGGCCAGATAGCGCCACCGCGGGCGGAGGTGTTTGGGGAGGTGTTTCATTCCTCGTACCGACCCCGTTCGACGCCCGGGCCAATGAACGACTCGGACTGCCGGTGGCGGTTGCGCTCGGCGAGGGTACCCCACTCGCGCAGGCCGGCCCGGACGGTGTCGGGGTCGAAGCCAACCACTTCGCCGACGGCGATCAGTTCGCGGGGCGCCCGGAGGTCGAGGTGCGAGGCCGGGTTCGCGCTGACGACGAAGGGGGCGTCGGCGTCCACGACGAGTTCGCGGAGTTTGCGGAGGTTGCGAAGCGCCTGCACGCGTTCGCCGCCCGTCGCACGCAGGACCGGCCCGAAGTCGAACTCGACCCGGACGCCGTTCTCGGCGGCGCGGTTGACGAGGACGTGATTCACGTCACCTTCGTCCGCCATCGGCCGCGTGAGCACGTCGACGCGCTCGTTCTCGACGGCGAAGCGGTTGAGGCGGTTCGTCCCGCCGCGGACACAGAGCAGGGTGTGGTCCGGACGGAGGCCGCCGACGGCGCCGCTGGCGCGTTCCGGGTCGGGGGCCACGATCTCGACGGCGTCGACCACGTCGATGCCCGACGCCTCGCGGATCGCCTCGTAGTCCGGCGTCGCGTCCCGCGCCCGGACCACGACGCCCTCGTAGCCCATGCGGGCCGCCGTCCTGGCGAACCGCGCCGCCGTACTCTCGCCGTCGGGGTGGGCGTGGACCGCCTCGTACATGCGTCGAGAGAGAGGCCCCGGTCGCTTGGGGATTGCGATGTCAACACTCGTCCAGCACGCTCGCCTCCACCGTCGCCGCCGCGTCGACGACGACGAAGAGCGTGTTGTCGGTACAGCCCTGCATGGTGAACGCGACGCTCGTACTCGCCGCGCCGTCCAGCGTCACGTCCACCGTGTACTCGCCGGCAGCGACGACGTTCTCGTCGGTCCGTTCGGTCCCAGCGGCCACCTCGAACCGCTTCTCTGTGACGAGGTCACCGTCCGACAGGAATTCGACATCCACCGCGTGTCGCCGGTCGTCGCGGTTGTCGATGCGGACGGCGACCTGCCCGGAACGGAGGGCGTCGAGACAGCCGGCGAGCGGGACCGTCGCGCAAGCCGACAGGACGGTTCGGCGCGTGGGACCCATACACGGGACCAGTCGACGCCGTCGGAAAAAACCTCAGCCGAGCAGGGCTCCGAGCGCGTCGGTCAGCGCCGTCGCCGCCCGTTCGACCTCCGCGACGCGAACGTACTCGCGGTCGGCGTGGGCGACGGGGCCGGCGTCGTCCGCGAGGACGCCCGGTCCGAAGACGACGGTCGGCGCGGGCGCGAAGTACGAGGCCTCGGTGGCGGCAGTGAACGGGCGGACGGCACCGGCCGCGCCGTCAGTCACGCGTTCGGCCGCCGCCGCGAGGTGTCGGACGACCGGTTCGTCCGCGTCCGTGGCGAAGGCTTCGAGGAAGTGCGTCGGACGCTCGGTCAGTTCGAAGTCGACGCCCACGGCGTCGGGCGTAGCGTCGTCGACGGCCGTCGCCAGCGCGGCGCGGAAGCCGTCCGCGGACTCCGGGGGAACGCTCCGCCGGTCGACCGTGATCGCACAGTCGGCTGGCACCTGATTCGTCGCCGCGCCGCCCTCGATGACCGTCGGCGTCAGCGTCGCGGGGCCGAGGTCCGGGTGCGGGTCGCGGTCCGCGTCGAAGGTACGGATGGCTTCGAGCGCGCCTTCGGCGGCGGCGACGGCGTTGACTCCCGTCTCCGGTTCGGCGGCGTGGGCGTTCCGCCCCGAAAGGTGGATCGTTCCCTCGAACCGCCCCTTCGCCGCGGTGCACACGTCCAGCCCGGTCGGCTCGCCGACGACGTAGGCGTCGGCGGTGGAGTCGGCTATTTCGGGGAGCGCAGTCAGGTCGAGCGCCGCCGCACCGGTGGAGTACACCTCCTCGTCGGGGGTGACGGCGAGGGTGAGGCGGCCGCCGTCGCCGACGCCGTCGCTATCGCCGTCGCCGTCGCCCGCGTCGTACGCGATAAACGCCGACAGGATGGCCGCGAGCGGCCCCTTCGCGTCGCAGGCCCCTCGGCCCCGGACGATCCCGTCCTCGCGCTCGTAGGGGACGTGCGGCGACACGGTGTCGATGTGGGTGTTGAGAACGACGTGGGGCGACCCCGATCCCTTCGTCGCCAGCGTGTTGCCCGCGTCGTCGACGAGGGGGTCGGCGCCGTGATCGGCGAGCGTCTCGACCAGCAAGTCGCGCATCTCGGTCACGTCCTCGTGGGATTGGATGCGGACGGCCGAATCGAGAAAGTCGATGGGGTCGAACGCGGCACTCACGCCGGCACCTCCAGATCCACCTCGAACTCGCGTTCGACCGGGCCGGTGAGCGTCGCCGGGCCGTCGTCGGGGACGACGATCACCAGATCCCCGCCCGGCGGCGACACGCGAACCGGCCCCTCGGTGTCGAGCCGACCGGTGCGCTTCGCGGCGGCGACGACGGCCACCGCGCCCGTCCCGCAGGCCAGCGTCTCGCCCTCGACGCCGCGTTCGTAGGTGCGCTGGCGGAAGGCCTCGGGAGCGCCGGGGGCGCCCTCGCGGGCGTCGTCGTCGATGTCGACGCGCGAGGCGAGCGTGACGTTCGCGCCCTCGGGGAACACGTCGGCGTGGCGGACCGGCGGGGCGACGGCCGCCAAATCGACGGCGTCCACGTCGTCGACGAACGCGACGGCGTGAGGGACGCCCGTGTTGACGGCGGTGACGGTCAGGCCCTCCACGTCCGTCTCGATCAGTGGCCCACCGGCGCCGTGGGCGAGGGGCACGTCTGCGGGGTCGAAGGAGGGGCGACCCATCTCGACGGTGACGCCCTCGCTCTGGACGACTGCGTGGCGGTCGCCAGCCGGCGTCTCGATGACGACTTCGCGGGCGCCGGTGGCGCGGGCGGCCCAGACGGCGGTGACGCGCGCGCCGTTGCCGCACATCTCGGCGACGGAGCCGTCGGGCTGGACGAGCGTCATCGTCACCCGGACGGGCGAGGCGGAGGGGTCGAGGTCCAGAAAGAGGACGCCGTCGGCGCCGGTGCGCTCGCCGCCGACGCCAGTCTCGCGGTCGCAGTGGAGCTTGGCGAACGCGGCGCGGTCGGGGACCGGGGCGTCGGCCGGGAGCACGAGGAAGTCGTTCTCGGTGCCGTGGTACTTCTCGGCGGTGACAGTGGTCGTCGCCGTCATCGCTCGGCCTCCAGCGCGGTGATGTCGTCGAGCGTCTCGCGTTCGCGGGCGACGCGCACGTCGTCGCCCTCGCGGACGGCCTCGGCAGGCCGGGGCCGGGAGTTGTACGTGCTGGCCATCTCGTAGCCGTACGCACCGGCGTTGCCGATGGCGAGGAGGTCGCCTCGCCGCGGCGTGGGCATGGGTCGCTCCTCGCAGAACAGGTCTGCCGTCTCGCAGACGGGACCGGCGACGGTGACCGGGCGCTCCGGGCGCTCGTCGGTCAGGTTGCGGATGGCGTGGTAGGCGTCGTACATCGCCGGGCGGAGGAGGGTGGTCATACCGGCGTCGACGCCCGCGACGACTGGCACCTTGCCCGTCGCACCCGCGTCGTCGACGGCCTTCACCGTGTTCACCCTAGTCAGGAGGACGCCCGCGTCGGCGACGACGTAGCGGCCGGGTTCGACGGCCAGTTCGGCGTCCACGTCCCCCAGCGCTTCGCGGGTCGCCTCGGCGACGGCGTCGAGGTCGAGCGGCGGTTCGTCCTCGTGGTACGGGACGCCGAATCCGCCGCCCACGTCGACGAACTCCAGCGGGCCGACGGACCGAGCCAAGTCGCCCATCCGGGCGACGAGTTCGCGGTGGGCCGAGAGGTCGTCGCCGGAGATGCCGCTCCCGGCGTGGGCGTGGATGCCGACCACGTCGAAGTCGGCGCGGGCGTCGTTCACGAGTTCTGCCGCGCGGTCGTAGGGCACGCCGAACTTGGCGTGGCCGCCGGTCGTCACCTTCTCGTGGTGGCCGGCGCCGACGCCGGGGTCGACGCGGATGGCGAGTCGACCGTCGAAACCGCGGTCACGGAGCCGAGAGACGGTGTCGCCCGCGCCGGCGACGACGGTCAGGTCGGCGCCGTCGCGCCAGCGGTCGAGGACGATGTCGAGGTCCTCCGCTGGCGGCATGACTGCCGTGTACTGGACTTCGTCGTAGCCGGCGTCGAGGGCGCGCACCACCTCGCCCGCCGAGGCACACTCGGCACCGAGGCCGGCGTCGCGGACGGTTTCGAGGACCGCCCGGCCCGTATGTGCCTTGACGGCGTAGCGCACATCGGCGTCGGGGAACGCGGCACGCAGGCGCGTCGCGTTCTCCCGCACCCGGTCGAGGTCGGTGACGTACAGGGGCGTGCCGTACTCGTCGGCCAACTCGGAGAGGTCGGCGGCCGACCACTCGGCGAGGCGTCGGATCGCGGGGCCGGCCGCCGCCTCGCTCATTCCCGAAGCGCCTCCTCCCGCTTCGTGGCGTCCCGCGTCTCGGCCTCGATGTCCATCGCCACGACGGCGGGCTTGTACGCTCCGCCCGCGAACAGGTCGTGGTCGCCGATGGAGGACTCCACCATCCGGGTGAAGGCGCGGCGCTCCGGCGGCAGGTGGCCGTAGAGGACCTCCTCCTCGACGAGGTCGTAGACGGGGATGCGCGGCGAGAGGAGCGTGTTCTCCCCGACCACGGTGTTCTCCCCGACGACGAAGCCAGAGGTGACCCGGCAGCCGGCGCCGAGGGAGACGCCGTCCTCGACGATGACCGGAGCGTCCTCGACCGGTTCGAGGACGCCACCGATGAGCGTGTTCGCGCCGAGTTTGACGTTCTCGCCGATCTGCGCACACGAGCCGACGGTGTCACAGGAGTCGACGAGGGTGCCGTCGCCGACGTACGCGCCGACGTTGACGAACGAGGGGCTCATCATGATGCAGTCGCTCCCGAGGTAGGCGCCGCGGCGGATGGTCGTCCCGTCGGGCGTGTTGCGGGTACCGCGCTCGCCCAGATCGCTCGTCTCGCGCAGGGGGAGCACGTCGTGGTAGTCGACGCCGCCGTAGGAGCGGGCCTCCGTGGGCCGGAGGCCGAAGTTGAGCAGGATGCCCTGCTTCACCCACTCGTTGGCTTCCCATTCACTGCCGCGCTTCTCGGCGGCGCGAATCTCCCCCGCCTCCAGCGCGTCGAGGAAGGCGTCGAGCGTGTCGTAGTCGTCGGGCGACGCCGTCTCGGCGTCGACTGCGTCGTCGTCGTAGCGCTGCCACAGATCGAGTACGTCGGATTCCAGTGTCATATCGTGTCCTCGAAGTCGTACTCGCCGGCCGGTCGGCCGACGAGCCAGTCGGCGGC
>Ga0207733_100169_pt1 | contig 61512 bp, 58 predicted proteins | sample A23P3SouthBayCA_FD_187735 | JGI IMG/M metagenome (GOLD analysis project Ga0207733, IMG submission 187735) | Aerobic enrichment media microbial communities from Eden Landing Ponds, California, USA - A23 P3 (SPAdes) | ecosystem: Environmental > Aquatic > Marine > Unclassified | place: Emeryville...
TCCACGTCGGACACCATGCCGTACATGGAGATCCAGGAGAACAAGGTCGACGTGGCCCACGAGGCGACCGTCGGCAAGATCGGCGACGAGGACGTCTTCTACCTCCAGAGTCGCGGTCTGGACGACGACGACGCCAAGCAGATGATCGTCGCCGGCTTCATCGAGCCGATCACCGAGGAACTGCCCATCGAGTACGCGGTCGAGCTCAACAGGCTGATCGAACTCGAGATGGAGGGCTCGCTCGGGTAACCCCCGGTGACCATCATGAGTACGCAGGTACACGCGAACCTCACAGAGGCACAGGTAGAGCAGATAAGCGACCAGCTCGACGAGCCCGAGTGGCTCCTCGAGACCCGCAAGGACGCCCTCGCGGCGCTCGACGACCTCGACATGCCGGACGTCATCACGACGCCCGGCCCGCGCCACTGGACGAACCTGGTCGACCTGGACTACGAGACGCTCGTCGACCCGCTCGAGTTCGCCCAGGAGAAAGACCGCGTCGAAGCAGAAGGTGCGGACGTTCTCTCCTGGAGCGAGGCGCTCGCCGAGCACGGTGACCTAGTTGAGGAGCACTTCGGTAGCGTCGTCGACCCACAGCGGGACTTCCTGACGGCGCTGTCGACGGCCCTCTTTTCGGCGGGGACGGTCGTCTACGTTCCCGAGGGCGTCGCCGCCGAGGACGTGAAGATCCGGACGAGAATGAACAGTCGGTCGCTGTTCAACTACACGCTGGTCGTCGTCGAGGAGTCGTCTTCGGCAACGATCCTCGAACGCCAGACCACCGGTGAATCGGTCGAGGGCGACCAGTACTACTCCGGTGTCGTCGAAGTCGTCGCCGGCGAGAACGCGAGCGTCCAGTACGGCGCTTTGCAGAACCTCGCCGAGGACACCTACAACTTCTCGGTCAAGCGCGGCCACGCCGACACCTACGCCACGGTCGACTGGATCGAGGGTAACATCGGGTCGCGACTCACCAAGTCAAGCGTCGAGACGCGTCTGCTCGGCGAGGCCTCCGAGACGCAGATCGTCGGGGCCTTCTTCGGTCACGAGGACCAGCACTTCGACATCAACAGCCGCGTCTGGCACGAGACGGAGAACACGACGGCCGACCTCGTGACTCGCGGCGTCCTCGACGACGAGGCCCGCTCGGTCTACGAGGGCGTCCAGGACGTGGGCCGCGACGCGTGGTCGACCAACTCCTACCAGCGCGAGAACACGCTGATGCTCTCGGACGACAGCGAGGCCGACGCCTCCCCGAAGCTCATCATCAACAACCACGATACCGAGGCCTCCCACTCCGCCACTGTCGGACAGGTCGACGCTCAGGACCTGTTCTACATGACCTCCCGCGGCGTCGGCGAGGAGCGCGCGAAGAACATGCTCGTCGAGGGCTTCTTCGTGCCCGTCCTCGAAGAGGTCGCCGTCGACGAACTCCGCGACGACCTCGACGACCTCGTCGTCGAGCGTCTCACGGCCTGACCACTCGGTTCGTTTTTCCCCGTTGCTAAGGCTTATGACTCCAGACGGGGACGCCGCACCATGGAATTCGATCTCGAGCGGGTCCCGCTGAGTCGCTACGGTTCCTATATGACGTGCTCTGTCCGGGAGACCGACGGCCAGCCGCGACTGTTCGTCAGGCGCGTCCGCGGCGATGCTCTCTTCGACCGGATGTTCCGCGTGGACCTGCTCGACGTGGCCGCCGACCTCGTCGCCGCCCGCCTGCGGGAGCAACCGCGCGTCGCCGACGAACGCCCCGACTCCGCTCCGCGGTTCCGGTCCCGCTTTGGCGAACGGCTTCGACACGCGTTCTTGCGCGTTGAAAACGCACGCCTCGTTTAAATACGCAGTCGCGTCTCCCGGATCCTAACGCATGAAACCACACGGACTGGCGCTGGGGACGGCGTTCGCCGTCACCGTCGGCCACTCGGCCCACCCGAGCCAGTACCATCTCCTCGTCGATTCGGTGCTGGGCGTCGGCGCCGGTGTTTTGCTCGTCGTCGCCTATTTGCTCGTCTTGCGGTGGTATAGCGGTCGCGACGGGGACGGTGAGGGCTCCCGAGACGCCCGCCAGCGGGCGGACGAGGGCTCCGATTCCGGATGAGGCCGTCGCAGACGGATTGCTGTAACTGTTTGCCGCGACAACCGCCCGCCAGTGGGCGGTCGATGCGGGACTGACTGACAGCAGCCGGTCTCACACCACCCAGTCGATCCACGACCCGTACGCGGCGAACCGTGCGAGTCGCTCGCTCGTCGCAGTACCGTCCTCGAATCTGACGTGGCGGTAGGTCGGTGACGTCACTTCCACGGCCGGGTCACCCGAGAGCCAGTGGACCGGCCCGTCCCGCTCGCGGCTGTGTTCGGCCAGCGTCTCGTGGAGAGCGGCGACGGCCTCGTCCGGGAACTGATAGAGGACGAGCGTACTGTAGACGACGATCGTCGCGTCCGCGGGCGCCCGGTCCAGAAGTTCGAGGAGCCGGTCGACGGCGTCGCCGGCGACGACCTCGGGCGGGTCCGCCGCCACGAGGTCGGTCGCGGCCGCCAGTCGCTCGTGGCGGTCGCGCTCGCCGGGGAGGACGAGCGCACGCAGCCAACGCGCGTCGTCGGGGTCTGTCGGGTCCATCGGATTCAGGTCGACGCCGACGCGGCTGGCGACCGCCGGTGGGTCCGACGGTATGTCGGGACCGTCGCCATCTTCGAACCCCGATGCGATGGTCACCGGCGAGTCCGTCCGGCCGACGACGCGGTCGTCGTACTCGTAGCGATAGCGGTCCCAGCAGAGATTGAGGCCGGCGCTCGACCCGACCTCGACGAGCGCGAGCGGGCCGCCGTCCTGGTTCACAACCCGAGAGAGTGCCGGGTAGACCACCGCAGAGCGACCGACGTCGTTGGTCTGGACGAGTCGGGATCCGAGCCGCTCGCGTATCGCGTCGGCGTTGTCGAGACAGAACGCCCGGAACGCGGGGAACGGGTCTGTTTCGGCGGGGTCGAGCGGGTCGTCGGTGATAGTGGCGTAGAAGTCCGCGATCCGTCCTTCCACGCCGGCGAGGAGGCAATCGTGGACGGCACCGAACAGGAGGTTCGGCATCGGTTGGGTCTCGGGCGCAGCCCCGGCCAGTTCGAGGAGGGCGTCGTCGTCGGCGGTGGCGCGGGCGAGTCGCTCGTAGAGGAGCGAGCGGCCGCTCGCCCAGTCGGCGTACTCGCGGAACTCGTCGCGGCCGCCGTCGAACGCACGGGCACGACCGTTAGCATCGGGGGTCGCTCCGTCGTCGTCAGTGGGGGTCGTTCCGCCGTCGCCAGTGGGGGCCGCTCCGTCTTCGGTGGGCTGTCCGTCGTCACCGTTCGCGGGGGCCATGTGCTCGGGTATTGTCGTCGTCGCGTTAAATCCCGGTGGTGAGCGACCGAGGGAAGGACTTACGTCCCCGCCTCCCCGACAATCGCCCATGAATCGAGTCACGAGCGCCGAACGCGGGTGGCGAGCGTGAGCCTCACCGTCCCGGTCGGGTCGGACCACCAGCTGGCCCGGCTTCTGCAGATCGGCATCGTGCTGGAGGAAGTCGTCGAGGCCCGCGCGGCGAAACACGCCGAACTCTCCGAGGCCGACCTCGACGCGGACGTTCGCGAGATGCTGACCGAGGCCTCCGCTGAGTCGGCCGACCACCGCGGCCGCCTCGAGGACCTCATCGACGAACTCGACGCCGAGACGGTCCCGTTCGAGGAGATAGAGACGCTCGTCGAGGCGCAGTACGAGGTCGAACGGGACTTCGACGGCGTCCTCTACGACCAACTCTGCAACGAGGAGACCGCTTACAAGTTCTACGACGACCTCATCGAGGCCGTCGAGCTCTCGGACGTGGATTTCGGCGTCGACCGCGAACGCGTCCTCGAGACGCTTCGCGGCATCCGCGAGGAGGAGGCCGACGGCGTCGAGGAGGTTACGACACTCATGGAGGCCAACCGATGACAGCCGACCAGCCGAGTTGCCACAGCGGGACCGCGAACCGGCCGAGCAGCCGCCGCCAGCCCGTCTGGGGGGACGCACAGTGAACACCGCTGACCAGTACCTCAAGGCCATCTACCTGGTCCAGGAGACCGAGAACGGCCCCGCCTCGACCGGTGCCATCGCCGACATGCTGGATGTCAGTCCCGCAAGCGCCAACGAGATGATCGGCAAGCTCGAAGACCAGGGGCTGGCCGAACACGAGAAGTACAAGGGCGTCACGCTCACCGACGACGGGATCGTCCGCGCGAGCGAGGCGCTCCAGAACTACTGCATCATCGAGCGCTTCCTCGTCGGAGTGCTGGAAGTCGAAGAGTTCCGCGCTGAGGCCCGCCAGCTAGAGAGCGTCATCGACGAGACAGTCGCCGACCGCCTCGACACCATCATCGACCGCAAACCGCAGTGTCCGGACTGTTTCGACGCCGAAGACGACGTCTGCGCACTGCTGGAAGTGCCCGCGACTGCCGACGACTGACTGGGTTCTCGTCGTTTCGTGACGACCCGGCGGCGCGGTCCGCCGTCGCGCTCGCGCTCTATCGCTGGCCCTTACGCGCTCAGTCGTCGGCCGTCACGCGCTCGACGAACTCGTCGGGCAACTTCTCTATCTTACCGACCTGCACGTGCCAGAGGTTCGCGTAGGTGCCCTCGCGTTCGACGAGCGTCTCGTGGTCCCCACGCTCGACGAGTTCGCCGTCGTCCATGACGAGGATGTCGTCGGCCCCTCTCACTGTCGAGAGGCGGTGGGCGATGACGAACGTGGTGCGGTCCTCGGTCAACCGGCGGAGGTTGCGCTGGATCAGCACTTCGGTCTCGTTGTCGACGTGGCTGGTCGCCTCGTCGAGGACGAGCATCTCGGGGTCGGAGACGAGCGCGCGGGCGAGGGCGATCCGCTGGCGCTGGCCTCCCGAGAGCTTGACGCCGCGCTGCCCGACCTCGGTGTCGTAGCCGTCGGGCAGGTCGGCGACGAAGGCGTGCGCGCCGGCCTCCCGCGCGGCCGCCTCTACTGCGTCCCCCGGGGATTCGCTGGCTGCCCCGTCGCCACTCGCGGCTCGCTTCGCTCCCCGCTCGCCATTCGAGGCCTCGCGGTGCTCGGCTTCGCCCAGGCCGTAGGCGATGTTCTCGCGGACGGTCCCGTCGAAGAGGAACGGGTCCTGGTCGACGTAGCCGATGGCCGACCGCAGGCTCTCGACGTCGACCTCGCGCACGTCCCGGCCGTCGACGCGGACCTGCCCCGAATCGGGGTCGTAGAAGCGACAGAGAAGCTTGAGAAGCGTGGACTTCCCCGCCCCAGTCGAGCCGACGACGCCGACCGTCTCGCCGGCGTCGACCGCGAAACTCACGCCGTCGATCACTGTCTCGTCGCTGCCCGGATAGCTGAAGGTCACGTCGTCGTACGCGACGCGCCCCGCGACCGCGTCCAGCCGCTCGGTGCTCTCGTTGTCGTCGCGGCGGCGGTCCGATTCCCGGACGCCCACGATGCGTTTGGCGGAGGCCTTCGCTCGCTTGTACATGTTGACGAGTCCGGAGATGTTGCCGATGGGACCCTCCAGCCCGCGCAGGTAGTAGACGAACGAGATGAGTTGACCGGCGGTGAGCGCGCCCGCGAAGACTGACGGGGGCCCCTCGACGACCCAGATGCCACCGACGAGCAACACGCCGGCCATCGTCACGCCGGTGACGCCGCTGACGATGGGGTCCTGCCGCAACGAGACGCGATTGGCGGTCCATTGCGTGTCGCGGAACTCGCTCGACGCCTCGCGCAGGCGGCCACGCTCGAACGCTTCGGCCCCGTGGGCTTTGATCACGTCGACACCGGCGAGGCTCGTTTCGATTCGGCCGTTGAGCGCACCCGCGGCCTGCCGGACCGGGTCGTACACCCGTTCGAGCACTCGCGAGAAGTAGTAGTTGACGCCGAGAAGCACTGGCACCATTACGAACACGAACAGCGTCAGCTGCCAGTTCAGCAGCGTCATGAACAGGAGCGCGCTGCCGATGTTGGCTGCGCCCAGTACCGCCCAGTGGATGCTCCCCGAGAGCGACGATTCGAGGCTGTTCACGTCGCTGTTGAGGACGGTCATCAGGTTGCCCGTCTTGTAGCGGTCGAAAAAGGCGAGGTCCTGGCGCTGTGCGGCGTCGAACGTCTGGACGCGAACGTCGTCGAGGGTCCGCTGGCCGAAGCGGTTCAAACACCACTCCTTGCCAAAGGCCGCGGTCAGCCCGAGCGTCGAGACGGCCACCCAGAGGCCGCCGATGAACCAGAGCCGCCCCAGTCGCGACTCGGGCGCCCAGGCGGCGACGACCGGCAGCCAGATGTCGCCGTCGTCGAACACCACGTCGAAGGCCGTACCGATGAACAGCGTCGTCACGTTCCCGATCACGCCGGACAGTATCGCCGCCGCTAGCCCCGCGTAGAAGTAGGCGAGATGGGGCCGCGCGCCCCGGCGGAGGACGTGCAAGAGCGGCCACTCCACGTCGGCCTCGTCGGCGAGCGTCTCGTCGCTCATCGGCCCACCTCCTCGCTCCCGGAGACCGCGCCGCACGGACCGCCGTCGACCCGCGCCCCGCCACTCTGGCCGCCATCGGCCCGCGCCTCGTCGGCCACGCGGTCGAGGAACGCCTCGGAGACGGCGTCGAGGTCGCCGACCTGCACGCGCCAGAGGTCGGCGTAGACGCCGTCGCGGTCGAGCAGTTCCTCGTGGGTACCCTCGCCGACGAGTTCGCCGTCGTCGACGACGAGGATGCGGTCGGCGTTCCTGACCGTCGAGAGGCGGTGTGCGATGGCGAAAGTCGTCCGCTCGCCCGCGAGCGACGCGAGGCTCTCCTGGATGCGCAGTTCCGTCTCGTTGTCGACGTGGCTGGTCGCCTCGTCGAGGATCAAAATTGCGGGGTCGCGATACAGCGCGCGAGCGATAGCGATCCGCTGGCGCTGGCCGCCCGAGAGTTTCACGCCCCGTTCGCCGACGGTCGTGTCGTATCCCTCCGGGAGGTCGACGACGAACTCGTGTGCGCCCGCGAGCTTCGCCGCCGCTTCGACGGACTCGTCGTCGGCGTCGGGGTCGGCGTAGGCGACGTTCTCCCGGACGGTGTCGTTGAAGAGTACGGGGTCCTGACTGACATATCCGACCGCCTCGCGCAGGCTCTGTCGGTTCACCGTCGTCACGTCCTGTCCGTCGACCGCGACCCTCCCCGAATCGGGGTCGTAAAAGCGCAAGAGGAGTTTGAGGAGCGTGGACTTCCCCGCGCCCGTCGAGCCGACGACGCCGACGAGTTCGCCGGGTTCCGTCTCGAAGGAGACGTCCGAGACGGCCGGATCCGCCCCGCTCTCGTAGGTGAACGACACGTCCTCGAAGGTGACGGTCCCGTCGGTCACGTCGAGGTCGGGAGCGTCGTCCGCGGTGGTCGCGTCGGGGTGGTCAAGCACCTCGCGGACGCGCTTCGCCGAGGCCAGCGAGTCCTCGTACCTATCGATGACCTCGACGAGCACCTCCTTGACGGGGCCGAAGAGGTTGGTCGTGTAGAGCATGAACGTCAGGAGCGTCCCGGCGGTGAGCGGGCCGGTAAAGAACAACGGTGGCCCCTTCAGCACCCAGTAGCCGCCCAGCAGGAACAGGGTTTTCGTCCCGACGGAGTTGACGGTCCACGTCGAGATGTCGAAGCCGACTTTCAGCCGGATCGTCTCCCACTTCGACTCGCGGAAGGCGCGCGAACTCTCGCCGACGCGTGCGCGCTCTTTCGACTCTCCAGTGAAAGCTTTCACCGTCCGGATCCCCGAGAGCGCGTCCTCGACGCTCGCGTTGATCGCGCCGACGTTCTCGCGGACGCGCTCGTACCGCGGCTCCAGCGCGCGGGCGTAGAGCCTGCTTGCGACCCCGATCACGACCGGGACTGCCAGGACTGCGAGCGCGAGCTGCCAGTGCAACAGCGCCATGAACGCGAACGTGACGACGACGCGGGACACGTGCAAGACGGCCTGTTTGGCCGCGCTGACGACGCCAGCGACGTTGTTCACGTCGTCGAAGACGACGCTCGTCAGGTCGCCGCTCCCCCGGTCGTCGAAATACCCCATGCCGAGCGCCGTCGTGGCCTCGTAGGCGTCGGTGCGCAGGTCGTGGACCGTCTCGAGGCTGGCCCGCATGGTCAGCCAGTTCGACGCCCAGTCGAGGAAGTTCGCCAGCACGACCGCGCCCGCGAGCAGGCCGGCAGTGAACCAGAGCTGTTCGAGTCGGCCGGACGGGATCACCGTCTGGGGTACCAGCGGGAGCGAATAGGTCCCGCCGGGATAGAGGACGGCGTCGAGCGCGACGCCGATCAGCACTTCCGGCGCCCGCTGTGGCACTCGCGCGAGCAACATCGTGACCAGTCCCGCCCCGTAGTGTCCCGCCCGCGGTCGGACGTACGGCCACAGCAGGCCGGCCAGCGGCCGGTCAGATTCTATACTATCAGTGTCAGTTCCAGTCGACATTCGTGTCCAGTCGATAACTCCCGTCGGTCTCCACCCGGTTCCCCAGTGTTGGCGGTCTGACTGGATGCGTCGAAGCGGTCGGATTTATACTTATTCGTCCTGTGTTACACGTTACCAGCTATCGAGGAAGAACTGCGAGACGGAACGATCGTCGAGTCTCGTCGATGGTTTGTCGCTTTGCCCCGAATCCCGACCGCGGAACCAGTGACGTTGCCGTCCCCTCCGACACGCAAGAGTAACGCTATTATGAGACGACCGGTTACGTTCGCCCGAAGTCCCGTGGTGTAGCGGCCAATCATCATGGCCTTTGGAGCCATGGACGACGGTTCGAATCCGTCCGGGACTATGACAAAAATTTTATACTAATCGGTGTCGCTGATCGGGCGGTGACCGGCCCGATACCCCTCGTCCGTCGTTTCGAGGTTACTCACCGCGTAGAGTCGGATGTCGCGTTCCTGCTTGGTGCGGACGGGGAAGTCGTAGTGGACGGCCTCGTAGGCCAGTTCGTCGCCGTCGGCCTCGCAGTCGGCGACGAACTCGCGGTGGCGGTCGAGGCGGCGCCGCGCGACCGCCTCGGAGAGAGCGGGCACGTCCGCCACCTCCTCGTCGAAGACGTCGACGAACTCCGGTTGTCGTTCGACGCCCACCGAATCGCGGCCGGCGACCATCGCCGCCAGTGAGGTGGTCCCGGTCCCCCAGAACGGGTCGAGGACGGTGTCGCCGTACGCGGAGTACATGTTGATCAGGCGGTAGGGGATCTCGAAGGGGTAGGCGGCCGAGCGCTCGCGCAGGTCGTCGTGGCCGAGCGCCTGCAGGTCGCCCCTGACCTCGGTCCAGACGTCGGAGAACCAGCGGTTGCGCTCCTCCCAGAAGTAGGCGGCCTCGTAGCGCCGGTCGGCACCGGGCTCGAACGAGCGCGACTCGCCGCCGTTGCGGAAGACGAGGATGTACTCGTGTTCGAGTGTCACGTAGGCGTTCGGGGGGACCATCCCCGAGCCCATGAACTTCGCCGCGCTGTTGGTGGGCTTGCGCCAGAGCACGTCCGGCAGCGGGTCGAAGCCGAGCGACTCGAACGCCGAGAGAACGCGGGCGTGGTTGGGATACACACGGAAGCTATCGCCGACCGTCCGGGTCGCGTCGCCGACGTTGACACAGGCGATGCCACCCTCGACGAGTACCCGGTCGAGTTCGGCCCACACGTCGTCGAGCACCGCGTGCATGGCGTCGTAGGCGCGTTGCCCGTCGCCCGCGTCCAGTGCCGGCGCCACGGCGTCGGACTGGGCCGCGAAGGCGTCGTCCCACATCTCGATCATGGGGTAGGGTGGCGACGTGACGACGAGTTCCACGCTGTCGTCGGGGACCGCGAGATCGCGCGCGTCGCCGACGACGACGCGGTGGCGCGTCTCCATTGCCGATCCACTCGCCCTCCCCCGCCTTCAGTCTCTCGACACTCGCTGACGCCGGCCGGTCGCGGCCGCGGACTACAAATTTTTATTATCTCGACGCCGCTGAGTTAACATATGACCGTCGTCAGTGTCTCGATGCCGGACGAACTCCTGGAGCGGATCGACACCTTCGCCGACGAACACGGCTACACGGGTCGCAGCGAGGTCGTCCGCGAAGCGGCGCGCAACCTCCTCGGGGAGTTCGAGGACAAGCAACTCGAAGAGCGTGAGCTGATGGGAGTGGTCACCGTGCTGTTCGACTACTCGTCGTCGGGCGTCGAAGAGCGCATGATGTCGTTGCGCCACGAGTACGAGGACCTGGTCGCGTCGAACGTCCATAGTCACGTCGGCGACCACTACTGCCTCGAACTGTTCATTCTCGAAGGCTCGCTTGCGGACATCTCCACCTTCGTCGGGAAGATCCGGGCGACCCAGGACACGCTCTCTATCGATTACTCCGTGATGCCGGTCGACCGCATCGACACGCTCCCCGGTGAGAGCGGTGTCTGACCCGGATAGACGGACTCACTCAGACGGGGGACTCGACCTGACTCGAAGCAACTGACCGCCCAGCGGCCGGGTTAGAGATAGGCAGCGTCCCAGCGGGTGGGCTTGCGGGTGTTCCCGCAGTTGTCGCATTCGATGCGGCCCATCGAGTCCATCGCGTTCGCGAGGGTGTCGCAGTTCGCACAGAAGTAGCCGTACTGACTCGCTTGCTCCTCGTCGCTCCAGACAGTGTAGAAGTGTCCCGCGGAGCCGGTGTCGGAGTCGGTGTAGTCGACGAAGACGGTCCGCTCCGCTTCGGTATCGATGGCTACGATCCCCGAACTCTCGTGGAGGGTCCAGACGTTCTCGACGTGGGTTCGGTCGCCGATCTCGACGGTTTCTTCGCCGACTTTCTCGAGGCCGCGGGCCTCGTAGAAGGCGTTGCCGTCCGTGTTGTCGTCGAGCACGCGACCGTAGATGTGCTCGAACCCCTCGCTGTGGAGGCGGTCGACGGTCACGTCGAACAGCTCGGTCGCGACACCCTCGCTGCGGTAGGACGGGTCGACGTGGAGCCACAGGACCGTCGCCTCGTCGCCCGATTCCGAGTGGACGCTCTCGGAGAAGCCCACCACCTGTCCGTCGCGTTCGGCGACCAGAAAGAGCCGCGAAGAGTCCTCGAACCGCTCGGCTAGTTCGCCCTCGTCGTACCACTTCTCGACGGCAGTCGTGATCGCCTGGGGTGAGAGTGAGTAGGACCGCTCCAGCGACCGCCGTGCTACGTCTCTTATCGCCGGCCTGTCTGCCGGTCTGGCGCTCCGGATTTGCATGATTGGGAAATCGCGCGCCCTGCCAATAAAACCCACAGTCAGTCCCGACTCGGTGTGACGTTTGTGGCCTGGCCGGCTGTCGAGCGTCCGAATCACAGATCGCCCTCGCGAGCGACCGGCGCGGCCCCGTTCGTGTGCAGTGGCGTTCGACGGTGGGCGGTTCGCGGACGGACGACAGGCCGGTGGCGGGTAGAGGGCGGGTGTGAAGCGGATAGATGGCGGGCAGAGGGTGGGTGTGAAGCGGATAGATGACCGGCGAATGGCGGGCCTGCAGCGGCGTCACGGTGTGCGGACAGTTGTCGTAACGCCTAAGAGTCGAACGCGCCTTTTGACGTAATAAGATGACTACAACGTTTCCGTTTCGGAGGTGGTTCCGTGGGCGTCGAGATTAGGGAGTCGCCCGTTTCGGACGAGGCATTCGAGGAGATGCAGGCCTTCGTCCACGACTACCTGGCAGCTAGCGTCGAGAGCGAGGACGACGGCGGGCGGATGCGGTGGTACCCCTGGCACTCCGCCGAGTACCGCTTCAACCACATTCTCAACGTCGTCGAGCTCGCCGCGGAGATCGCTCGCGAGGAGGGAGCCAACGTCGACGTGACCCGCGTCGCCGCGCTCTTTCACGACATCGCGAAACTCGAGGTCGACCAGGACCTCCACGCCGAGGAGGGCGCCCGGATCGCCCGCGAGTACCTCGAGAGCCACGGCGACTACCCGGCGTCGTTCGTCGACGAGGTCTGCGCCGCGGTGCGCGACCACTCCTACCAGGGTGACCTCTCGGACCTCTCGCTGGAGACGCAGTGTCTCATCGAGGCCGACCTCCTGGACAAGGTCGGCGCCAACGGCACCGCCCTGATGCTCCTCCGGATGGGGTACGAGTCCCGCACGCACGTCGACTCGGCGGAGATGGTCGGGCGCGTCCTCGAACGCGGCCACGACGCCGCCGACCGCGTCGAGAGCGACACCGCCGAGAGCATCGTCCACCGCCGACTCAAGCGCGTCCGCTGGTTCAAGGAGTGGCTCGAGGGCGAGGTCGCGGACATCGACTCCGACGACGGCCTCGGCGACGTGACGAACCGCCTCGACGAGAACGACTGACCGTTCTCCGCCGACCGCGGTCTGCCCCAGTCACCCCAGCAGCGTCGTCGTTGCCGTCCAGCAGAAAGTGACGCCGAAGCCCGCGAGGACGACCGCCGACAGCGCCGCCACCGCCGGCGCGAACGTGTCGACGCGACGGCCGACGCCCACGAGCAGCGCTGGAAACCCGACGATCCAGACGCCGATGCCGCCGAACAGCCCGGCGAGCAGGGCAGCACTCCCCGTGTTGACGACGAGCGTGCCCGCCAGCGGCCCGCCGCCGCCCGGCAGGTGCGAGAACACGTCGACCGTTCCCGGTTCGAGCAGGCCGACGCCGACCGTCACCCAGAAGAGTATCTGGTAAGGGTTGGTCAGCGCGAGCACGAACGCCTTCCTGAACCCGCGACCGTCGGGGAGTCCGTCGCCCGTCTCGCCAGCGGTGAAACCGCCCGACTCACCGCTCGTCGCGTCCTCGCCAGCGGCTAGGACTGCCTGCCCTTCTTGTGCGGCGTCGTAGGCGAAATAGAGCATGATCAGGCCGCCGAAACCGACCATGACGGCGCGGGCAGTCGCGGCGTCGCGGAGAACAGCCGCCACGCCCGCGAGCGAGAGAACGAAAAAGAGGAAATCGGCGCTCATCGCGCCGAGCCCCGCGGTGACGCCGGCCAGCCAGCCCCGCAGGACGCTCTCCTCTGCGATGACGGCGTTCATGGGTCCCGGCGGCGCGGCCAGCGCCAGTCCGAAAACCGCGCCGACCACGAGCGTCGCTATCGTCGTGGCGACATCCATCGCGTCGGGATTTTGACCATGGCGTGAAAAGTCCGGGGAGTCTCCGGTCGCGCGACGCCGCTGGGATTACTGATACATGCCCATCGGCTGGGCCTTGGTGCTCTCGTCCTGGGCGGTTTCCATCCGTCGCGCGAGTTCTTCGCGGGCCTCGCTTATCTCCTCGGCCTGCTCGACGAGGCGGTCGGTATCGACGTCGAGGCCGGCGATGGGTTCGATCCCGTCGACCAAGAGCACGCGCGCGGCCTCGGGGTCCGGGAAGTTCCTGCTGGACTCGACGACGAGGCCGACGGCACCGAGACCCTCGCGGCCGGCCTGATAGAGGAGGGCGCCGGTCGGACCACTGACGACGCCGCCCTCGGCGGGCGCCGCGATGTCGTGCTCGTCGAGAACGGCGTCGCCATCGCCGCTGGCGATGCCGTAGAGCGCGGGTACGCCGTCTTTCTCTGCGGGCAGCCCGGAGAGGTACAGCGGCGTCACGTCGTGGTCGGCGAGCCAGCCGGTGAGACAGCCGGCGAACTCGTCGGCCGCGCTCGGCGAGACGGGGACGTCGCTCTGGAGGACGAGCAGGTCCCGCGACTCGTCGGCGTAGAGTCGGACTGGCGGCCGGTACTCGCGCGTGCCCTCCTCGAAGACGGCGACCTCGGCGAGACCATCGCAGTGACACGAGGCGTAATGGGTCATTCCGAGTGTTTCGACGAGATGGTCGGCGGCGATTTTGCCCACGAGGCCGATGCCGGGCAGCCCCTCGACTAGCGTCGGCGCCGTCAGATCGATGTCGTTGCGGTGGACCGTGACGTGTGCCATGCGGCGACACTCTCGGGCCAGCGGCTTAAACCGGGCGACGGCCCGGAACCGTCCCGACCACGCGCCGCAGGCTCGCCGTGGTCCCACCTCGTGCCGCAGGCTCGCCGTGGTCCCACCTCGCGCCGCGGGCTCGCCGTGGTCTCACCTCGCGCCGCGGGCTCGCCGTGGTCTCACCTCGCGCCGCGGGCTCGCCGAGACGAGGGGGTTAACAGGGACGGCGGGAAACGGGAGGCATGGACGTGCTGGAGCGCTACGAGCCACTTGTCGACGACTACGAGGCCTTTCGCGCCGCCTGCGACCGCCCGCTCCCGTCGGTCGTCCGCGTCAACACGATCAAGACGACCGTCGAGCGAGCGCGGGCAGCGCTCGCCGAGACCGACCTCACCGTCGAGTCGCGAGCGTGGCACGACGACCTGTTCGCGCTCCCCGGCGGCGACCCCGGGACGAACTGGCCGTACGTCCACGGCTGGCTCCACGGCCAGGAGGAGGTCTCGGCGCTGCCGGCCCTCGTCCTCGACCCCGAACCCGGCGAGCGGGTCTGGGACGCCTGCGCCGCGCCGGGCTCGAAAACCACACAGCTCGCGGCGCTGATGGACGACTCCGGGCTGCTGGTCGCGACCGACAACAACCTCGGACGGATCTCGGCGCTGCGCTCGAACGCCGAGCGCCTCGGAGTGACGAACATCGCTGTCACCCACGAGGACGCGCGCAACCACTCGCTCAAGCCATTCCGCGCGCCGGGCACCGACGAGGGAACCGAGGGCGCGCCATACGACCGGGCCCTGGTCGACGTGCCCTGCTCCTGCGAGGGGACGATCCGGAAGAACCCAGACACGCTGGAGGAGTGGACGCTGGACCACGTCCACGGCATCTCGGGCGTCCAGAAGGGGGTGCTCAGGCGGGCGATCCAGGCGACGCGCGAGGGCGGCACCGTGGTCTACTCGACGTGTACCTTCGCGCCCGAGGAGAACGAGGCCGTCCTCGACTACGCGCTCGCCGAGGAGTCCTGCGAACTCGTCGCGTTCGAGATCCCGCTCGACTCCGTCCCGGGCGTCACCGAATGGAACGGCGAGACCTACGACGGAAGCGTCAGGAAGGCCAAACGCATCTACCCCCATCACAACGATACAGGCGGTTTCTTTTGCGCGAAATTCGAGGTGACGGCCTGATGACTGAGACACCCGAGAACGTCGGTCAGCGGTTCGACCGTCTGCCCGCGACGGCCGACGAGCGCGTCGTCGACGGGCGACCCACGCGCTCAGAAGTGCTCGAATGGTGGGACGAGCGCTTCGGAATCGCTCCGGAGACGTTCGCCGACCACAGCTTCTGGGAGCGCGGGGCGGGGAAGATTTGGGCCTTCACCGACGACGCGGCCTCGCCGGTCGACATCGAGGGGCTGGGGATGGCCGTCCTGCGGACCCGACGCGAACACTGGAAGCCCACGCTGGAGGCGGTCCAGCGGTTCGGCGGCGCGGCCGATCGGAACGTCGTCACCCTCTCCCGGGAGCGCGCTCGGACGTTCGTCGCCGGCGAGGACCAGGAACTGGACTGGGACGGCGACTGGGGCTACCTGATCGTCGCGCACGAACTCGCGGGCGAACCCGAACCGCTCGGCGTCGCGCTCTACGTCCACGGTGAACTCCGCTCACAGGTACCCAAAGGGCGCCGGCGGGAACTCTGACCCGCGGCTACGCTTCCCGCGACTCTCGGGAGAGAGGTCTGGCCCGGGCGCGTCGGGCCGCGTTCACGTTGCTGGTAGTCGCGGCCGTGCCCCCTGCCGAAGTCTTCATCGGTACGACCTGCGGCGGCGCGCGTCCCGGTGACGGCCGCCGCTGACTGTTCCCATACTACTCGTCGCGCTCGCGGACCGTCCCGCCGCCGAGTCCCTCCCACTCGACCCGGTAGCCGAGCGCCGACAGCGCCGCGCTCGCGTCGTCGATTCCCGCCTCGTCGAGGATGTCCTCGGCTGCCGCGAGTGCGACCCCGGCTTCGATCCGGTCTGCCAGCCCGTCGAGGACTCCCGGCCGAACGAGCGTCCGCCCCACCTGTTCGTGGTCGGGGAAGGCCTTGTCCTCGACGACGCTTTCGCTGACGCCGTACTCGGCGGCCAGCGCTTCGATCGTGGTCACGTCCGCGTCCGGGACCAGTTCGTCGGGGAGCGCCGCGGCACTTTCGGCGACGAGTTCGTCCTCGTAGCGCCGGAGCGCGTCGCGAACGTCCTTGACGCGCACCGTCCCCGAGTAGGGGATCGCGCGGTGGTCGCGCGCCTCGACCGCCTCGCCGACCCCGAGACTCTCGTCGACGGCGACGAGCAGCTCCACGTCCTCGAGCTCGTCCAGTTGCGAGAGCTTCTTCGCGACGTACTCGGGCGTCCAGAAGCCCATGATCTCGAAGAACACGCGGAAGTCGGCGTGGCGATAGTCGAAGGCGAAGTCGGGGATCGCGACGCTCGCACCGGCTTCGAGCGGCTCCGGTTCCCGCGTCAGGTCCCAGTCGAGGCCGAGCGACTCGAAGCGCGCGGCGAAGTCGGCCTCGACGCCGCTGTCGTAGCTCACCTCCGTGACCGGCTCGACGCCCGGCACCGACACGTCGGCGTCCGAGAGCGTCATCGTCCGCTCCGTCCCGCGGTCGTCGACGGTCGCTTCGAGGTGCCACTCGTCGGCACTCGCCACCGTCCGCAGGAGTCGCGCGAAGCGTGTCCCGTAGCGCCGGGTCCGGCGAAAGAGCGTCGTCGGCCCCGTCACGACGACTTCGCGGTCCGAGAGGCCGCCACGTCGCCCGTCTCCGCGGTCGGTCTTCCGGATCTCGTACAGCAGCCGCAGCCGCTTGACCGCGGAGACGAGCGCCTTCGGGTCCGACGAGCGCACGCGGACCTCGGTGGCGTCGAACAGCGCCGTCTGGGCCAGCGAGAGGTCGTACTGCGCGCACAACTCCGCGGGTGTCCACCGCGGGTCGACCGTGGCGAGGACCTCCCGGGCTTCGAGGTCGGCGTACAGCGACTCTGCGACGGCGTCCGCGGTGGTGTCCAGCCGTTCGCCCGCCCGCGAGAGCGCGTCGTCGCGCTCGTCTTCGGTGACGACACCGACGGTTTCGGCCGCTTCGAACGCTGCCGCTCGGGCGCGCTGGGGCTCGACCGCCGCGCGCGTCTCGAAAGCCGCGTCGCGCTCGACCAGTTTCGCGAACCCGCGGACGAGTTTGAAGTCGTCGGACTCCTGTTCCAGCGACTCGAGCGCCGCCTCGAGGGCGGCGCGCGAGTGGTCGACGTGGCCCTGGTAGACGCCGAGGACGCGCGCCGCGAGGTCGCTGTCGCCCGGCGCGGTGAACTGCGGGTGATACCCCCCACCGGCCCGCGACACCCGGAGCAGGTCCTTCGTCAGCACGCTCGGGTATCGGCCGGCGACCGGGAAAAGTGCGACGGCGGACCCTCCGCTCGGCTGGCGCTGTCGCCCCGCAACGGAGACGGGAAGATTCTTCACGACTGCTACCGCGATGGCAGATATGAACCGGCGGACGTTCGTGCGGTCTCTCGCGGCGCTGGCGGCCGGGGTGACCGGTGCGGGCTGTACCAGCAATCAGGAGGTGCCAGCCACGGCGCCGGCGGTGCCGGTTACGGGGACCGAAGAGGAAGTCACAGAGGTACCTGGCGGGAACGACGACCGGTTCGACCCGCCGACGCCGCCGACAGGCGACGGCGAGGGAGTCCTCACGGTCCCTGGGGAGGTCCAGACCCGCCGGCCCGGCGGGCCGACGCCGAGTCCGACCGAGACCGACGGAGCGACGCCCACCCGAACGGAGACGCCGACACCGACCCCGATCTCGCAACTCGAAACCGGTGGGTTCGACCTCTCGAGCGACGACGACGGCGAGCTCGTCGTCTCGGTCACGGTCCGAAACGAGTCGACCCGCGAGCGGAGCGGTCGCGTCCTCGTCGTCGTCGAGGCCGGCGGGGAGACATACGAACGGTCCAAATCAGTGCAGGTCTCGACCGGCAGCGAGCAGTCGCTCCCGTTCTCGTTCCCCGTCGAGTACGACCCCGACGTGCCGCCGAACGTCTCCGTGTCCCTGACCGCTGGGACGGCGACTCCGGGCGGTTCGACCGCGACAGACGGCCCGTAGCCGCCGCTCTCGACCGACCCAGTCGTCCGCTATCGCCGTCGCCGCGCCACTCGTTCCTCGGCTGTTTCCTCGCTGACTATCTCGTACAGCAGCGCGCGGCCGCCGGGAGGCGACGTGGTCGCCTCTCGAGCCTCCGGGTCCGCGGGCCCGGAGACGCCGCCGGCCTTCGGGCGGAGGATCCGGCCGAGCCGCTGCGTGAACTCCCGCTCGCTCCCGCTGCCCGAGAGCACGACCGCGACGTTAGCGTCGGGCACGTCCACACCCTCGTCGAGGACGTTCGCCGTCACGACCCGTGAGTACTCCCCCGTCCGGAACCGTTCCAGGATCTCCCGGCGCTCGCTTGCGCCCGTCTCGTGGGTGATCGCCGGGATCAGAAAGCGCTCGGAGAGCCGGTAGACTAAGTCGGTGTGGGCGGTGAAGACGATGACCCGGTCCTCGCGATGGCGGTCGAGGATAGCCGCCAGTCGGTCGACTTTCCGGTCGGCGTTCATCATGACTTCGCGGGCGCGCTGCTTGGCGAGCAGGGCCTCCCTGGCCCGCGGGTCGGTGCCCGAGCGCTTGACGAGTTCCTGGTAGTCGCTCCCGCTGCGTAGCTGGATCCCGGAACTGGCGAGGTAGTCGGTGAACGTCTCCTGGTGACGCTCGTAGACCGCGCGTTCCTCGTCGGTCAGCGCCACCGCGACGCGCTTGATGTCGTACTCGGCGAGGTGCTCGCCCGCGAGGTCGTCGACGGCGACGCGGTGGACGAGCGGGCCGACGAGCTCCTCGACGACCTCGTGAGCGCCGTCCTGCCGCTCGAAGGTGGCGGTGAGGCCGAGGCGAGCGGGCGCGGCGAGCAGGCGAGCGATCTCGCGGTAGCCCTCGCCGCCGAGGTGGTGGACCTCGTCGAAGACGACGAGGCCGAAGCGGTCGCCGAGTTCGTCCGCGCGCAGATACGCCGAGTCGTACGTGGAGACAGTGAGACTCGCGACGCGTTGTTCACCACCGCCGAGTTGGCCGATATCGGCGTCGAACTCGGTTTCGAGTTCGCGGCGCCACTGCTCCAGCAGGTCTATCGTCGGGACGACCACGAGCGTCGGCGTCCCCAGCGCTTCGATGGCCGCGATGCCGATCACCGTCTTGCCGCTGCCCGTCGGGAGTTCGAGGACGCCCCGGCGGTCGGCCGCCTCCCAGTCGTCGAGTGCCTCCTGCTGGTACTCCCGGAGCTCGTAGGCCGACGAGAGATCGAGGTCGGGCACGTCGAGCACGCAGTCCTCGTAACCGACACCCCGGTCGTCCAGCGCGGCCAGCAGGTCGACGTACCGGTGTGCCGGCGCTCGCCGGGTCTTCGAGCGGGCGTCCGTCTCGACGGACGGGAGGGACAGGTCTGGGGCGTCTTCGACCCGGATCGTTCCCTCCTCGAACGTGAGCCGGACCATGGTCCGGGTCCGTGGCGGCACCTGTTAACGGTGTCGGGGGCCGCGGTGCCCGCTCCGACCGTGCTATGTCTGGCCCCGTCCGGCGAGGACGACATTCAGGACCGCGCCGCCGACCAGTAGCAGGCTGGCGACGGAGAGCCAGGTCACGACGACGACCGCCCCAAGCACGCCGCACAGCGACGCGCCGCCCGCGACCGCGAGGTAGGCGCTGAATGCGGTCCGGAGCACTACTATAGCGAGGGTGTCGTAGAACTATTCACAGGGCGCCTGGTTTCACTGTGGGACCGGTCGAAAGTGCTGGAAAGTCGTCTGCGGACTAGACAATTAGAGCCAGTTGTCGGGAAGTTCATCGGCGTGGTCGCGCATCAGTTCGAGCAGGGGACAGATCTCCTCGAATCGTGGTCCCTTCGTCACCTGCTGTGAGCCCCGATCCCAGCGGATAAATCCTGTTTGCTCCAGTTTGGGGAGATGCATATGATAGAAGTCTGCCTGAAGTGTTTTCAAGCCGGTCTCCCCCTCGTGGGCGTCTTCAACTACATTCACCTGGTCCAAACCGTCCTCTTGTGGGGTGTGGTCGAGTAATGCGACGAGTACCCGACGGCGGTGGACGTTCGTCAGTACGTCGAAGATATCGTCCATTACCGACGATGTTTCGATCGGTGTTCCGAAAAAGTGTACTCTAAACACCTAGTTAACACAGTGTCTCGATCAATTTAGTGGTGAGCGGGCGATTCAACGACCAACCAGTGGTAGCAGGGGGTGTGAGGACCACTAATACGGTTCGCTACCCCATCTCTATGGCCGAATCCAGTCTTGACTTTTATTCGGGGCCGGTCGCCAATACACAACAATTGGGGGCCGGTCGCCAATGCACAACAACTGGGGGCCGGTCGCCAATGCATAATAATTGGGGGCCGGTCGCCAATGCACAACAACTGGGGGCCGGCGATCAATGCACAATATCGGCCAGGAGGCCCTGGGGGGCCCACCACAGCAGTCATTCAAGCGGTGGCAACCGCGGCCGGCACCGACCCGACCGATTTAGCCCCACTGTACGAGGCTATCGATACAGAGGCCCCCAACCGACTGTTTGCAGAGCACCAGGGTGTCGCCGGGGCTGGCGCTGTTCTCAGTTTGACAGTCGATACGTGGAACGTCTTCGTCCGCGCTGACGGCCACATTCGGGTATATGACGCCACTCAACCGACAGACCCGGAACCGGTCTTCGAAGGCCAATCAGGCTGAGCAATCCAACGATCGAAGAGAAGTGACTGATGAACGATATTGAGCGGCACGTTTACTCCCTCTACTCATGATTCGCAACAGGTGTGCTAACGGTTCTATGACAGCAGCTGTTGTCTCGCTCGTGCCGTGACCGCCGGGACGCGGCCAGTCGGATTCTCAATCCTTTTGTCCGAGCGGCGACTCCGATCGAGTATGACCGAGCAGGACGCCGCGGACGCCGAAACGGCCGACGAGGACGCCGGAGTCGGCGCTGAACCGGGGACGGAGACCGTCGAGGGCGCGGAACCTGACGACGGGGCCGCCGAGCGCGAGAACGGAGAGTCGGACCCGCTCGCAGACGTCGAGGTTGGCGAGGAGTTCGACCCCGACGAGGCGTTCGAAAACGACGGTGAGGTCGACGACGCGCTGGTCGACCGTGTCGCCGAGTCCGATCCCGAGTCCCTCGCCCGCGAACTCGCGGCCCTGCGGACGCAGGTCGACGGGCTCGAAGCGCAACTCGACGCCCGCGAGGCGGAACTCGAAGAGGTCACTGCCAAACTCAAGCGCAAGCAGGCGGACTTCCAGAACTACAAGAAGCGCATGGACAAACGGCGCGAGCAGGAGAAAGCCCGCGCGACCGAGGACCTCGTCGAGCGATTGCTCGAGGTGCGCGACAACCTCGTCCGGGCGCTCGACCAGGACGACGCCGACGTCGAGGACCTCCAAAGCGGCGTCGAGTCCACGCTCAAAGGCTTCGACCGCGTCCTCGCAGCGGAGAACGTCGACGTTGTCAACCCCGAACCCGGCGACGAGGTCGACCCCCACAGTCACGAGGTGCTGATGCGCGTCGAGAGCGACCAGCCCGCAGACACCGTCGCCGATGTCCACCGCCCCGGCTACGTGATGGCTGACAAAGTGCTCCAGACCGCGCAGGTGACCGTGAGCGACGGCGAGTGAGTGACAATCCACTCCGCGTGCATCGCGGACGAAACACGCTGAATGCGGTCCTGTTATAAGTACACGGTCACCGTCACGGGACGGCACAAAACGACGGGTAGCGGGCCGAACGCGCGGGTGTCCGATCGCTCCGTCTAGCAACTTTTAACCGGCCGAACCGGCTATGTGGGGGTAAGATGGCTAGCAACAAGATTCTCGGTATCGACCTCGGGACCACGAACAGCGCGTTCGCGGTCATGGAAGGAGGCGACCCCGAGATCATCGTCAACAGCGAAGGCGAGCGCACCACACCCTCCGTGGTGGCCTTTGCCGACGGCGAACGACTCGTCGGCAAACCCGCGAAGAACCAGGCCGTCCAGAACCCCGACGAGACGATCCAGTCGATCAAACGCCACATGGGCGAGGACGGCTACGCGGTCGAACTCGACGGCGAGGAGTACACGCCCGAGCAGGTGTCGGCGATGATCCTCCAGAAGATCAAACGTGACGCCGAGGAGTACCTCGGTGACGAGGTCGAGAAGGCCGTCATCACCGTCCCGGCCTACTTCTCGGACAGCCAGCGCCAGGCGACCAAAGACGCGGGCGAAGTCGCCGGCTTCGAGGTCGAGCGCATCGTCAACGAACCGACCGCCGCCGCGATGGCCTACGGGCTCGACGACGAGTCCGACCAAACGGTCCTCGTCTACGACCTCGGTGGGGGGACGTTCGACGTCTCTATCCTCGACCTTGGCGGGGGCGTCTACGAAGTCGTCGCGACCAATGGGGACAACGACCTCGGGGGCGACGACTGGGACGAGGCGATCCTCGACTACCTCGCCGACGACTTCGAGGACGAACACGGCATCGACCTGCGCGAGGACCGCCAGGCGCTCCAGCGGCTCAAAGACGCCGCCGAAGAGGCAAAACACGAACTCTCCTCGCGCAAGGAGACGACCGTCACGCTACCCTTCATCGCCGCCGACGACGACGGTCCGAAAGACCTCGAGGCGACGATCACTCGCGCGAAGTTCGAGTCGCTGACCGCTGACCTGCTCGACCGCACGGTCGGCCCGACGCAGCAGGCGCTCGAAGACGCCGGCTACGACGAGGGCGACATCGACGAGGTCATTCTCGTCGGCGGGTCGACGCGGATGCCTCAGGTCCAGGAGAAAGTCGAAGAGCTGACCGGCCAGGCGCCGAAGAAGAACGTCAACCCCGACGAGGCCGTCGCGCTCGGCGCGGCCATCCAGGGCGGCGTCCTTTCGGGCGATGTCGACGACATCGTCCTGCTCGACGTGACGCCCCTCTCGCTGGGCGTGGAGGTCAAGGGCGGCCTGTTCGAGCGACTCATCGAGAAGAACACCACGATTCCGACCGAGGAGTCGAAGGTGTTCACCACCGCGGCCGCGAACCAGACGCAGGTCCAGATCCGCGTCTTCCAGGGTGAACGGGAGATCGCAGCGGAGAACGAACTGCTCGGCGAGTTCGCACTCTCGGGCATCCCGCCGGCGCCAGCCGGCACGCCGCAGATCGAGGTCACCTTCGCCATCGACGAGAACGGCATCGTCAACGTCGAAGCCGAGGACAAGGGCTCGGGTAACAAGGAGGACATCACCATCGAGGGCGGCGCGGGCCTCTCCGACGATCAGATCGAGGAGATGCAAGAGGAAGCCGAGGAACACGCCGAGGAGGACCAGCGCCGCCGCGAGCGCATCGAGGCCAGAAACGAGGCCGAGAGTTCCATCCAGCGCGCCGAGACGCTCATCGAGGAGAACGAGGAGGAGGTCGACGACGACCTCATCGCCGACATCGAGGACCGCATCGAGGACGTGCAGGAAGTCCTCGAAGACGAGGACGCGACGAAAGAGGACTACGAGGAGGCCACCGAGGCCCTCACCGAGGAACTCCAGGAGATCGGCAAGCAGATGTACCAGCAGGAAGCCGCCGGCGCGGCCGGCGGTGCGGGCGCGGCCGGTGCCGCGGGCGCTGGCCCCGGCGGCGCGGCCGGTCCGGGCGGCGCTGCGGGCGCTGGTGCCGGTCCCGGCGGTGCGGCCGGTGCCGGCGGCCAGGGCGAGGAGTACGTCGACGCCGACTTCGAGGACGTCGACGACGAGGACGAAGACGACGAGTAAATCGCGACGCCACTGCTGACGCCTGCGCTCCGACGACAGGCTTCGTGGTCACCGACCGACGACGGGCGGTGCAGTTACTGCACGACTCTCGTTTTCTGAGTACCCGGGTCCGCGAGAAACAACGACGACGAGCTACAGCCAGTCGCGTTTCGAAGCGACGGGGTCGCCGCCCTCGACGAGGGGGACCCCTTCCATGGCCGGCCAGTACTTGAAGAGGTTCGGGGCGGCGTCGCGGACGGTGTCGTCTTCGCCCTCGCGCTGGAAGCGCTTGATCGCCGCGATCCGGACCCGTTCGCCGGTGTTGATGCCGGCGCAGTGGAGCAGCCGGGAGTGCCAGAGGACGACCGTCCCGGCGTCACCGCTGATCTCGTAGGGGTCGGCCTGGTCGTGGTAGCGGCGGCTGTAGTCCCACTCGCCGGGCTCGTCGCCCATCGCGGGGAGCTCGGCGTTGTGCGGCTTGCCGCCGATGGTCTCCAGCGCGTGGTCCTCGAAGTACTTCGCGGCGAGGCGGTGGGTTCCGGGCCAGACGGTGAAGCCGCCGGTCCGCGGCGGGACGTCGTCGAGATAGACCGTCGCGCCGACGCTGAAGGCGTGGACGTTCGGGTTCTCGTCGAAGCAGGCGTAGCCGTCGAGGTGACCGGTGACGGATTTCGGCCCGTGGACCTCGTCGGTGGCGTCGGCGTCCGGAAAGTTGAGCGCGACCTGCATCCCGCCGCCCGGATCCTCGATCGTCCCCTCTCCCACTAGCGCGTCGACCGCGGGGACCAGCCCGTCGACGACCTCGTCGATCGGGTCCTCGTCGACTCCCTCGGCCGCGACGTTGTAGCCGTTACCGACGACCTGTTCGGGGTCGTCCGGATCCGCATCGATCGCGTCGATGACCGCCTGTCTGGCGTCGTCGACCAGCGCCGCCGGGAGGACGTCCTCGCGCGTCAGAAACCCGTTCCTGACGAACGAGCGACGCTCCCGGTCGGTGAACGTGACCATGCACTTGATGCGGTGGTGTACCGGGTTATGCCTTCTGACCGAGGAATTACACGCCGCTACGTCGGATCTACTGTCGTCGCTTGCCGCTCTGCCCACCCACGGTCGACCGTGTCAACCTGCGTGTTTCTTCGCGGTCGTGTACGCCTCGCGGACGCGCTTGAATTCGTCCTCGTCGCCGCCCTGGTCAGGGTGGGTCTCCTTGACCCGGCGGCGATAGGCAGACTTGACCTCGTCGACGGTCGCTTCGGCGGAGACACCCAGTTCGGCGAACGCCGCCGCGGCGGGGTCGCGACCCGTGCCGTAGCTCGTCGCGCCGACGTCGCTCGCGTCGTCGTCCGTGTCGGCGCCGAAGCCGACGTCCGGTGTCTCGAAGGGGAGCCGCTGACCCAACTGGGCGCCGGGCATCTCGTGTTCGACGAGGACGGCGTGGCTATCGGCGCGCTCGATGCGGTAGAACGCTCGCGCGTCGAAGGTGATCGCTACGTCGCGCTCGGGGAGATAGAAGGCGACGGACTGCCCCTCGACCGGGTGCTCCTCGGCGTAAGACTCGCCGATGGCGTCGAGGTAGTCACGAAGTTCGGCTCGCCGACGGATGTCGCCGCCGTGGCCGCGGCGGGATGCGGCGCGACTCGGATACCGGCGGTCGGCGACGGCGAACACGCCTGCGGCGAGAACGCTTACACCGATCCCGACCCCCAGACCGACGAACAGCCACTCCGGAATCCCGAACAGGCCGGCGTGTGTCACGAGCGGCCGTAGGGGGCGGGTGATTATCAAAGGCTCGGGACCGGAGCGACAGCGCGGTGTCGCCGAACGCCGGTCACCCGATGTACCGCAGGTCCTCGTCCGAGGGTGTCGGCGTGCCCTGCTCCATCTCCTGGATCTTGCGGACGACTTCCTCCATCTCGTCGGCCCGCTCTTCGAGGGAGGCGTAGTCGACAGTGAAGCCGATGGAGTCCTGCAGGATTTCGAGGACGGCCTGGGCGCTCTTGGGGTCGACGAGATAGCCAGAGGTTTCGCCCATCAGACAGGCGGCGTCGAAGCCGCGGCGCTCGCCAAGTCCCAGGAGGAGGCCGCTGACGCCGACGATACCGCCGGCGGGTTCGTCGTCGCGGAACTCCACCTCGAGGTCCTCGAGGTGCTCGACGAGGTCGTCCGTGGTGGCGGCGCCGAGAACGCTGTACTCCTCGATGAGTTCCCCCGTCGGAACGCCGCCGAGGGCGTACAGCCGCTCGGCGCCGTGGTCCGAAGCCACGTCGAGGAAGGTGTTCGTCAGGCCGTAGTGGCCCTGGTTGTCCTGGGCCTGGTGGTCGCCGGTGAGGACGAGCATGTCCTGGCCCTCGTCTGGCCGGACGGCGTGGAACTCGGCGCCGGCCAGCTCCGTGCGGCCGTCGTCGACGCTCACCTGCGGCGGGAAGTGCGTCGAGTGGACGCGCTCGACGAGTTCGCTCTCCATCTCTTCGAGGAGGTGCTCGGCGGCGAGTTTCCCCACGTGCCCGACGCCGGGGAGGCCCTCGACGAGGACCGGGTCGTCGAGTTCCGACTCGGAACACTGCTCGCGCTCGAATTCGTCCATACGGCCTATTCGCGGCGTCGGCGCTTAAGTGCGCGTCGATACTCCCCGTGAGGGTCTTCGGGACCGAACGGCGCCGGCGCTGAGTTGACAGCGTCGGCGCCGCAGTCGGGGCAGGTGTCGGCGAGCGTGTAGCGCGGCCGCTCGTGTTCCTCACGCCAGGCCGAACAGACGAGAATATCTGATTTCATCGCTGGAACTGTGCTGCGAGGGTGACCGCGCGCCTACTCGGTCTCTTCGTGGCGCTCGCGGTGGAAGTTGCCGGCACCGCCGTGGTCGCCGACGTACGCCGTCGCGCGCGCGGCGCTCTCCTCGAGCTGTGACTCGGCGGTCTTGTAATCGGGCGCGCGGACCTGGATGCGGTACTCCGGCGAGCCGACGTAGGTCACGTCGAGTTCGACCTCCTCGGGCACTTCGCCGTTGCCCTCGGCGGCCTGCAGGGCATCCTTGATGACGTCCACGCCGGCCTCGGCGGGACACTCCAGGGAGACGTAGCCGGTGACGTTGACGTAGGGGACCGAGACGTTCTCGCGGGCGGTGTCGACGATGGCCTCGACCTCGTCGTCGTCGAGGTCGGTGTCTTCGAGCGCCTCCGCGCCGTGGATGGCAGCCTGCTCGAACCCGTCGTACATCGAGCCAAAGGCGGCGAGGAACTCGTTTGCGATGGCGGCGTACTTCTCGTCGGGAATGTCATCGCCGAAGGCCAAGAGCATCCAGTTGTCTGCCTTCTGCTCGTTTTTCCACTCCTGGATCTTGTCCTTGCGCTGGTGGTCGTTGACGTCCTTGATCGACAGGTCGATCTGCTGGGCGCTCTCGTCGACGTCGAGCACCTTGGCGACGACGGTCTGTCCCTCGTTGACGTGGTCGCGGACGTTCTTGATCCAGCCGGAGGCGACTTCGCTGATGTGACAGAGGCCGCGCTTGTCCTCGTACTCCTGGAGGTCGACGAAGACGCCGAAGTCCTCGATCTCGTCGACCCGTCCGACGACCAGTTCGCCCGGTTCGGGCCAGCCGCTGTATTTCATGGTGGTGTTACCGCGCTTGGACCGTCTCGAGCACTTCGCCTTCGATGCTCGCCTTGCCGCCGGTCGGGCGGGCGAGCGTGTGGCCGCAGACCTCGCAGGCGACCTCGGTCGAGGCCTTGCCGAAGACGGTCTGTTCGTTCTCGCAGTCCGGACAGGCGACGGTGTAGAAGTTCCCCGCCATCGTCAGTCCTGGAGCTCCAGTCGACCGGCGCGCCATCCCTCGCGGAGGTGGGCCTTGCCACACTCCGAGCAGCGGTACTTCAGGTCCGTCTTCTGGGTGGGCTTGCCCCCGGAGGGGACTTTCGAGAACTTGCCCGCGTTCCCGTAGCCCGAGCGAGCGCGCTCGGCCTGGCGCCCGCCGACTTTCGTCATGCCGGAGGTGCGCCCGCTGCGGACCTTCTCGACCTCGTGTTGGTTGTGTTCGTTGCAGTGCGGACAGTACGTGTTAAACCGGCGTGGCATCTCCATAGATATCGACCTTGCCGGCGGTTGGACGTGGCCGCTTAAAACCCGTTTGGTTCGACGCGACGGCGGCTTGCTGTCGGTCGCCAAGCGGGCCGTCGGTCCGCGTCGCCCCGCTACAGTCCGTCGGTCACCTGGCGGCCGCTCAGGACTTCCGGGACGACCACCTCGTCGGCGCCCGCTCGGCGCGCCATCGACTCGTACATCTCGTCGCCCGCGCGGACGACGACCCGCGTGTCGGGGGCCAGTTCGCCGGCAGTGATAGCGATCTGGATGTTGACGTTCGAGTCGTCGATGGCGCCGACGACCGTGTCGGCCCGCTCGACTGCCGCCTCCGAGAGCAGTCCCTCGCGGCGGGCGTCGCCTTGCACTGCCAGGATGTCATCGTCGAGCGCGCGCTCGTACTCGGCGTCTTTGGTCTCGACGACCACGACCGGTCGGTCGCGGTCCTGGAGGGTCCGTGCCACCGTCTTTCCGAAGGTGCCGTAGCCGCAGACGACCACGTGGTCGTCCACGTCGGCTATCCGTCGTTCCACGTGCATCTGTCTGAGTTCCCTGCCGATCTGTCCGCCGAACGTCGCCGAGAGTACCGTTTCGCCGATCCACAGCCCCGAGAGGACGAGCGCGGCCTCGGTCCCGATGGTGAACGCCCGCAGTCGCGTCGCAGGGGCGTCGTGTGCGTCGATGAAGATCTCGACGCTCGTCGGGTCGACCAGCCAGAACGCCGCCTCGACGGCGCCGACGCCAGCGAGTGCGACGAACCCGCCGACGCCGAGACAGGCCACGGTCGCGAACGCGGCGACCGGTAGCGCGACCCGGCGCAACAACGGTCGCTGTATCACCGCCCGAACGTACTCGCCTGCCACGGTCGACGGGAACCAGTCCCGACTGATAAGTGTCACCTGCTAGGTCCTAGGTCGTCCTTTCAGCCCTTCCCATCGGTGGGGCGACGCTCGTGTTCAGACGACGGTCGCCGCTGGTCCGGCGTCCGGCACCGATCCGCGAACCCCGCGGTATCGGCGGTTCGAAGTTTTGAAATACGTTTCCGTCGAACCGACGGGTATGAAGAAGCTCATCGTCCACGGCGACGCGGGCTTTCGCAAGGACGCGACGATCGAAGTCGACGGCGAGGAGTACGTCGTCTTCGGCGTCGCTCGTCAGGGCGACTGGCACGGTCCCGACCGGCCCCAGATGTGGTGTACCGTCGGCTCCGCGGACGAGCGCGAGACCTACAACCGCCGTGACTACATCCCCAATCACCTCGATACCCAGGCCGTCGACGCCGAGGCCGTCACCGTCGTCGACGAGGCCTCCGCCTGACTGGGGCGCGCCGCCGACTCGTTTCTCTCGCCGTCACACCAGGTCGAGGTACGGCGGCTCGTCCCGGTAGGTGACGACGTTACTCGCGCCCGGTCTCCCCGATGGCGATTTGTGGACCGTCAGCCACTCCAACCCGCCGTCGTCCCGCTCGATCCGTAGTGTCTGCTGGCTGGTGTCGACGAAGAACTCGACGAGCGAGTCGGACTGGATCCCCGGATTGACCGTGTAGACGACGACGTCGTCCTCGCGGGTGTGGTTCGCCGCCGCGCGGTAGCGGACCTCCCGCGCTCGCTCGATTGGGACCGTCTCCAGAAGAGGTTCGGTGTCGACGAGCGCGAACAGCGGCCGGTCGCCAGCCCGTTCGTAGGACAGTTCCATCAGTCGCTCCCAGTCGAGGCCGTCCTCGGCGTCGTAGGTCAGGACGTTCCGGTGTTCGGTTTCGTTCTCGGCGACGAGCTTCAGCGCGAACAGCCGGTCCTCGTCCAGCAGGCTCTCGACATCGAAAGCCCAGTCGGTCCAGTACCGGTCGAGTTGGTCGAGCGAAACCTCCGCCGGGAGTGTCACCGACAGTGCCATACCCGCGTCGACGGCCGCGGCGAGCAACTGTGTGTTGAGCGTGTAGTAGCCCGTGGTGCCGTCGTGGACGAATACGGTGAACCCGCCGCGGACGAGTCCCCCGCCGAGCACTTCGTCGAGGGCGTCGACGCCGGTCGAGAGGTAGTGGTGGGCCTGGAGGCGGGCCGGTGGCGTCCGCCCGGTCGGCTGCACCGCGACCCCGTCTTCGTCCAGGACGAGTCGATGGCGGCGGTCGTCGTGCTCGCGGCCCCGCATCTTCGTCACGCGGAGGAAGCGATGCCGACAGCCGGCTCGCTCGTCCCAGTCGAGCTCGACGACACCGTGGGTGGCGTAGCGGATCAGGTCGCTCGCGACGGCTTCCTCTCCCTTGCCGGCTTCGGCTGTCAGGACCGATGTCGCCTCGAAGGTGTCGCTGAACAGCCGTATCAGGTCGTAGGTCGACCGCCAGAAGCTGATTCGGTCCGGTGCGATCGGCCTGATCCCCGAGACGCTGTCGAGGACGACCCGTTCCTGCGGACCGAACTCCGAGAGGTAGTGGACGACGTTCTCGCGGGTGAAGGGAAGGTCGAACCACTGGGTGACCGAGCGGTTCTCGCCGGTCAGCGCGCGGACGACAAGGTCCTCTCCGTCCTCGACCGCGTCGCCCGGTTCCGCGTGGACCGTGACGACGGTGAGCCCGTCCGCGTCGACATCGTAGGGATAGGGAGCGAACGTGTCTCGCAGTTCGTCGATGGTCTGCTCTGTGCTGACGAACAGGCAGTCCTCACCGGCCTCGATGCCTGCCTGCAGGAACGCCATCCCGACGGTCGTTTTGCCCGCACCCGGTGGTCCGGTCACGAGCAGGCTCCGGTTCGTCGGGATCCCCCCGCCGAGCAGTTCGTCGAACCGTCGGCAGCCGGTCGATGGTGCGTTCACGGTGAACGGAAGATGCATTCGGTCTCCCGACACTTCGGAACGGTACCACACTATTGAGGCAGGCTATCGTCACGCGGCCACGGCGGTGGTCGCCGGGGCCGCGCCGCTCGTTCGACGCCCGGGCGGCGGACTCCGGGCCATTACCGACGCGATGGTCGGGGGCGCAAGCTCGGATGTCGCCGTCCCGACTCCGGTCCGTCTCCGATCAGTCACGTGGTCCCGACGTCGCCGTCGAGCCAGCCTATTTTTCGTCGCCGAGTCGGTCAAGCGCCGTTTCCTGCTCCTGGCGCGCGATACCGCCGCTCTCGGCGTGCCGACCGCTGTACTGCTCTTCGGGGATCGCGCCCCAGACCGACCCGTCGCTGCCGTCGCGACTCCGGGCCACGAGCAGCCCACCGATAGCTGCGGGGATCGCTGCCGCGACGGCGAACGCCGTCAGGCTTCCACCGGGGATATTCAGGGCTTCCACCACCGGTGCGACCGAGACGAACAGAGCAGGGAACACGATCAGGAGGAGCGATCCGACGACGGCGACCCGGACGGCTCGTCCGGAGAGGGTGATCGTTTTGGCCACGTTTGGGCGTCTTACTGACACGAAAATAAGTGTTGTCGTCGCCGGGACGGATCCACGCCGAAAGAAAGGCTTACTTCTCCCCCGTGGGGACGGGGAGACATGGATACGGCCGCACGCGTCGACCTGGCGACCCGGAACACGGCAGAGGTCGTCGAGGAATCGGAACTGGAGACGCTGCTCGCCGACGGCTCGCCGTCGGCCTACATCGGCTACGCGCCCACCGGCGAGATGCACATCGGTCACTTCACCACGATGCGCAAACTCGCCGACTTCCTCGGCGCTGGCATCGAGGTCACTGTGCTGATCGCCGACCTGCACGCTCACCTCGACGACAACAAGAGTCCCTTCGACCTGCTCGACGCCCGGTCTGAGTACTATCAGGAGACCATCGAGGCGATGATCGAGGCCGCCGGCGCCGACGCGAGCGACGTGAGCTTCGTCCGCGGCAGCGACTTCGAACTCGACGAAGACTACTCGCTCGAACTCCTGCGGATGGCCGCCGAAACGACCATCTCGCGCGCCCAGCGCGCCGCGAGCGAGGTCGTCCGCGAGTCCGACTCGCCCAAACTGGGCGGCCTGCTCTACCCGCTCATGCAGAGTCTGGACGTCGACGCGCTCGACGCCGACATCGCCTACGGCGGCATCGACCAGCGTGGCATCTACATGCTCTCCCGCGAGATCCTCCCCGACCACGGCGGCGAGGCGCCGGTCTGTATGTTCGCCCCGCTCCTGTCGGGCCTCTCCGGCGGGAAGATGTCCGCCTCCGACGAATCCTCGAAGGTCAACCTCACTGACTCCCGCGAGGAGGTCGTCGAGAAGCTCGAAGCCGCATACTGCCCTGCTGGCGAGCGCGAGGACAACGGCGTGCTCGAGTACATGGAGTACCTCGTCTTCCCCATCCTCGACGAGCGCGGCGCGGACTTCGAGATCGAGCGCCCCGAGGAGTACGGCGGGGACCTGACCTACGAGCGGTACGACGAACTCGAGGCCGACTTCTGCTCGGGTGACCTCCACCCGGCCGACCTCAAGCCCGCCGCTGGCGCGGCCATCTCGGAGATCGTCGCCCCGATCCGGGAGCGGCTGACCGCCCAGCCCGAACTGCTGAGCGCGGCCTACCCCGAAACGTACGACTGAGCCCGGTCCGACTGACTCGACCGGTTCGAACCGTCAGCGGTCCGAGCCGGACTCGGTGACGGTTTCGAGCTCCGAGTCGTCGATATCGAGGTCACGGAAGCGTTCCTCGCCGATGCCTGAGCCTCGGTGGTTCAGGTGGCAGGACTCGCAGTACCAGTTCTCGCCGGCCTCCTCGGTGTACAGCGGGATCCCGGCCAGGACTTTCTCCTTCTCGTACTCGCGGACGACGCCGGTATCGACCGGTTCGCGACAGATCGAACACAGCTGGTCCGTGGCCAGCGCGGTTCGTTCGTCGACTGTGCTGGTCGTGCCGAACGTCGTCGGTGGGTGACGCTCCCGGAGCCGACGGCGGGCAGGCGGCAACACGAGAATCGACAGTACCAGCAGCCCGATCCCGAGCAGTATCCCGCCGAACGAGGTCAGTGAGGTCCCGATGACGAACACTCCGAGCAAGAGGAGAACGAGCCCGAGGGCGTAGTGACGTAACGACGCCCCGCTAGAGCCGTCAGAGCCGTCGATTTGCGGCCGCTCCGATGCGCCCACGTGCGTGACACCGTCGTCAGCGCTTATCGCCATGCGGTCGGCGTCCTTGGAGTAATTATACCACCCATAGATGACGTTCCCGATACCGCTGGTAAAGAGGAACAGAAGGACGTGGATCCCGATGGACCCGAACCCGCGGTCGACGAGTACGACCTCGTCGCCCGCGTCGTACTGCACCTCCCAGCCGTCCGCGAGGTAGGTGTTGACGCGTCGTCTGAACGCCCGCTGTTCGTCGGCTTCGGCGGACCCGGCCCGTCCGCTGTCAGCAGCCCCGTCGTCTGCGCTCTCCCCCGTCGATTTGGCCTCAGTGCCACAGTCCGAGCAGAACTGGTCACCGGGGTCGAGTTCGCTCCCGCAGCTGTGACAGTAGGACGGCCCCCCCGTCCGAGTCACGGGCACCACTCATTCTATCTGGACCTCGTTACGTCGGGTAGCAAATCCAGGTGGTGCCGTGACGGGTCCCCGACGACCCGACTGGCGGGGACAGGCGCATGGCTGCCGACCGCTCCTCTTTTCGACCCCGCGGCAGTAGCGGTACCAGAGATGACCGACGAGTCCGGGGTGGGACCGACAGGCGATGTCGAGACGGTCCGCGAGACGTACGACCGGATCGCCGACCACTTCTCGAAGACGCGAGCGTACCCGTGGCCGGAGGTCGAGTCCTTTCTCGACGGTCGAGAGGGTCGCGTCGGCCTCGACATCGGCTGTGGCAACGGCAGGCACGCCGAACTGCTGGCTGGATGCTGTGAGCGCGTCCTCGGTGTGGACGTGAGTCGGGCGATGCTGACGGCCGCGCGCCGACGGAATCCGAACTCCCGAGCTACGGCGGTTGCGCTCGCCCAGGGTGACGCAAGTCGACTCCCTGTCCGCGGCGCTCGCGTCGACCTCGCGGTGTACGTCGCGACGCTGCCTCACCTTCCCACGCGGGAACGCCGCGTCGCGAGCCTGGACGAACTGGCCCGCGTGCTCACCGACGAGGGGCGAGCCCTGGTCAGCGCGTGGTCGACTACGCACGACAAATTCGACGCCGCGGACGGGTTCGACACCACTGTCGCGTGGACGCTCCCGGGCGGCGAGACGGTCGACCGCTTCTATCACATCTACGACCCTGACGAGTTCCGCGCGGACGTGGCCGCGAGCGACCTGTCGCTCGTCGACTTCGAACTGTCGAGCGGGAACTGTTACGCCGTCGTCGAGCGAGCGTGACGACGGGAGCGAGAATCAGGCGTCTTCGTCTGGCTGGACGGCCTCGTCGTCGCTGACTGCCGAGTCACCGAGATATGGCGACGACAGCAGCCCCGACGCGACGAAGCCGAGTCCGATGACGAGCGCGACGCCGAGGTACGCCAGCGTGAGCGTCGGCCCGTAGGTGATCGTCAGGCTTTCGAACGGGCCGACCGCGGTCTTCGCGAGGAAGACGAGGGTGGCCGTCAGCGAGCAGACGACGCCGAGGCCGAGTTCTGCCCACCACACCGAGCCTGTCTCGGGCTGTACCGTCCGTTGCCGGTCGGTGTCGGTGGCGTGGTCTGGTCGTCTCGCGCTCGGATGCGGCGCGTCGGGTCGTTCGTGGCTCATCGTCGTGCTCGCCTCGTGCTACTATCTCTCATGTGTCGACGGATAAGGCTCACTCCGCAGGTATCACCGGCGATAACGCGCGTGCTACCTGAGTCTTTGGTCGGTCCGAAGGGAAACGGTCTTACTTCGAGCGGTGAAAGTCGGAGATGCGAGCGCCGGCGGCTCACCGAGCAACGCGAGGTGAGGCTCGGTGCGAACGCGCGAAGTAAGTGAGCGCCGGTGGTCTAGTGGTAGGACCTGAGCCTTCCAAGCTCATGGCCCGGGTTCAAATCCCGGCCGGCGCATTTCTGCGACGAGCGGACGCGAGGAGCGAAACGACGAGCGAGCAGGTGGAGCCACTCTCCCGGCTGCGAGACCCTCGAAGAGCGTTGCCGCGAGCCGATTCGCAGTGATAGCCCCAGACCGCTCACTTGTATCCGAGCGCCTCCAGACGGTCGGTATCGGCCTCGGCGCCGTAGACCCGGGAGACGGGGAGCGGTTCAGGTGGCGCGAGCGTCGGGTCGCAGGTCCCGTCGTCGCGAGCGGTCGTCTCCGCCCACGGGACTGCGAGTAGCGCCGGGACGGGTGTGTGCATCGGGTGGCCGTACAGCCCCCATTCGCCGAACAGGTTGCCGTGGTCGGCCGTGATTGCGACGCGCCCGTCGACGTTCTCCGTGAGGAGTTCGACCGACTCGAGCGCGTACTGCAGGTTCGCCTCGTAGGCCTCGCGGACGCGCTGTTCAGAGACATCCCCCTGTCGCAGGAGCACCCACGGACTCGTCTCGCTGCTGTACTCGCCGGTGCGAGCCATGCCGCTGTCCCCCGCTATCGGGTCCGGAACAAACGGGTGATGCGGTTGCATGTAATGGACGACCAGTCGGTCCGGGTCGTGCTCGCGAGCGACGCTGACCGCTCGCTCCGTGAGCGCCTCGGCGGGCACCGTTCCGAGGTCGTCGTCCCACGCGTACTTCCATACCTCGTCGAGCAGGGCGAACCGGTCGGCGTCGAGATACCGGTCGGTCCAGGTGTTGCCGGTCACCATCGCCGTCCGCTCGACCGCATCGCGGTGGTCGGGGACCTGGAACGTGTTCTCCAGCCACTCCGACGAGCAACTACCGACGGAGCGACGCGTTTCTACACCCTCGATGAACTCCCACTCCGGAGCGGCGGCGCGGAGCGCGTCGGGGCGACAGGCGTCGAGTACGACCAGCACGTCCCAGTCGGCCTCGTAGACGCTCGTCCCGTACGCCAGTCGACGGCCGACTGCCTGGACCAGTCGTAGATGCGCGCTCCCGAGCAGACCCATTCCAGGTTCTCTCACGACGAGGTCACTGTCACACAGAACGGGCGGGAGGCGAAAAACGACATCGGTTCGGTCGGTGCGCCATCCCGGGTCCGTCCGGTAATCACATCTATGTCGCCACGTCCCGTTATGTACTCATGAGCGGTCCGGAAACAGGGCGACCAGATCCCACCGAAGCACAGTTGACGACGGCTCATCGGGTGGGAGTAGTGACTGCCCTCGTCAGCGCTGCTATCCATCTCAGACTCGGCGCCGGGAACCTGCCTGACCCGCTTGGAGTGGCGTTGGCGCTGGCGGGGGCCGGATTCGTCGGTGGCGTCGTTCTGGTAGTGACTGGCGTCCGGCGCAGGCTGGTGTCGGCGGTCGGGGTCCCGTTCACGCTGGTCCAGATACTCGCCTGGTACTGGGTGAACTTCGAAAGTGGGTCGAAGTCGTTCCCGGCCGACGTGGGAATGCTCGGCGCCGTCGACAAACTCGCGCAGGTCGCGTTACTCGGGGCGTTACTCGTGATACTGCGGGGCGAACGATGAGTGACGGTTCGGTCGGTCCGCCGCTGCCTGTGACCGGTCGCCGCCCGCAGGAGTCGTGTTCGCACCGATGACCGAGGTGACACCCGCCCGCAGACGAGCGGTCACAGCCGAGGCCGGCAGCCTGTTCGCCCTGGGCGTCGCGGTTCTCGTCGGTCTCCGCCAGGTGTTACGGGCTGCGGACGTCGCCGCCGCGAGCGACGTGCTCGCCGCGGTCGTCGTGCTCTGGATCGTGGTGGCCGGCTACACTGCTGTGACGCTGCGAACCGCGCCGAACACGCACGGTCGGTCGCTCGGGCTGGCGACGATGCTCACGGTCGCGCGGGGCGGCCTGTACGGAGTCGTCGCCGCGTTCGTTCTCGTCGCGCCGGTCGGGCGGCTGGCGTGGGTCCCGGCCGTCTGTTACGCGGCGGGCGTCGCTCTCGACTGGGTCGACGGGTCAGTCGCCCGAACGGTCGGCCGGGTGACCCCGACCGGCCGGCGTCTCGACATGGCGTTCGACACGTTCGGTTTCGTGGCCGCGCCGGTTCTCGGCGTCGCGTGGGGACAATTGCCGGTGTGGTATCTCTCGCTGTCGGCCGCGCGCTACGTCTATCGAGCCGCGAAGTATCAGCGTCGCTACCGCGGCGCCCCGATGTTCGACCGGCCGGACGGTGACCTCGGCCGCTATCTCGCCGGTGGCCAAATGGTGTTTCTCGCGCTCGCGCTGACGCCGGTGACGACGCCCGGCCTCGTCGCATCGGTCGCCCCGTTCGCTCTCGCCCCGTCGGTCGGCGTGTTCCTCCGGGACTACCTCGTCGTCTCCGGCCGCCTCTCGACCGATACCGTCCGGTTCTGGGACGCGACTGTCGACCGGTGAGACGCCCGACTGACCGTCTCTTGGCGACCCGCCTTCAGCGGCCGCCCTCGGACGCTCCACGGACCGCGGCCTCGCACCGCCGACCGCTCCGACCCGCGACCGCGGTCCGAAACCGGTCGCGGCCGCACGCCCGCCTCGCATCGACAGCGGTCGTTTCTGGCCCGTGCGTCGACACCGCGCTCCCCATCCCGCAGTCAGTCGGCGGCGACGCGCTCTCCGTCCCGCAGTCAGTCGGCGGCGACGCGCTTGACGCGACACCCGAGCGGGCCGACAGGAGGAGTCAGTTCCCTTTGCCAGGTCGGACGTGTGGGGAAAACAGCTAATGGCGTCGGCCGCGTTCCACGGCTATGTTACGGACGGCCATCGTCGGCCTCGGAAACGTGGCGGACTGGCACCGACGCGGCGTCGAGCGGACCGCCGGGACGGAACTCACGGCAGTGGTTGACGTCGACGAGACGGTCGCCCGCGAGCGCGGAGCGGCGTGGGGCGCGACCGCGTACACCGACCTGGATGAACTGCTGTCGAGCGAGTCGGTCGACTGGGTCCACGTCTGCACGCCTGTCGCCACGCACGCGGATGTCGCGAAACAGTGTCTCGACGCCGGCGCCGACGTGCTCGTCGAGAAACCGATGACCGGCACTCGCGAGGCCTACGAGTCGCTGGTCGACCGCGCCGACGAGACCGGCCACCGCGCGACGGTCGTCCACAATCAGGTGTACTACTCGCCGTTCGTCCGCGCCCGCCGACTGGTCGAGAGCGGTCGGTTCGGTCGCCTCCACGGCGTCTCCGTCCGCTGGCTCGAGGACAACGACCCCCGCGAACCGGGACGCGGGGAGTGGGTGCTCGACCTCCCGGGGGGAGAGTTCGGCGAGGGGATCGTCCACCCGATATACATGGGGCTCCGTGCGGCCGGATACCCGGCGTCACCGGACGCGGTCGACGTCACACGGGTCAACAGCACGGGCGACCCGGATGTCGAGTACGACGGTATCGCAGTCTCGTACCGGACCGCTGCCGAGGTGACCTGTACGGTCCAGCACCACTCCAACGTCCGCGGGAACCGCCAGGTCGAGTTCCTCCTCGGCGAAGGCAGACTGGTCGTCGACATCCCGACACAGACGGTCCGGGTCTATCCGGAGGGGTACGGTCCGAACGCGACCGTCGAGAACCCGATGTTGAACGCGGCATACTGGGCGACCCGGAACGCCGGCGCCGCGGTCCGGTCTGCGCTCTCTGTCCGGGTGCGCCGGGCGGTCGCCGACGTCCGCGGACGCGATTTCACCGTCCACGACACGCACACTCCGGTCGTTCGTCGGGAAGCCCGTGCGATACGGGAGGGCACTGCGGGGCCGACACCGCGGGCTGAAGCCGACTGGGCCAACCGACTCTACACCGCGGTCAACGAGACACTGGGCGACGACGCCGAGCGCTGACCGCTCGCCTTTCCGCTCGCTCGACGCGCTCTCGAACCGTCATTCGTGCCTCTCGATAATCACGTAGTGGGTCGGGTGTTTCGACTCGTGGTCCCTGGCAGCGGCGTAGGCGTCGACGTCGGCATCGACTTCGCGCCCGAACTCGCAGGTGTCACATTCGAGTCTGAACACCACACGTTCGATTCGTGCTCGTGCCACAAAGTAGCACGGAACCGCTGCGACCGACGGCGCTCAGTCAGACCGGTCCGCGGTGTCGGACGGGACGGTCGGGTCTGTCTCCTGCCAGTCCGGGTGACGGAGCGCGTCGCCGGTGGCCCCGTCGAACAGGTGGACGCCGCTTTGCGGGATCTCGACGCTGACCGCGCTCCGCTCGCGGACCGCCGGCTCTCCAGGAACTGCGACGATGAGTTGCGGCCCGCCGTCGAGGTCGACGTACACAAACGAGCGCTCGCCGACGGGCTCGACCACGCTGACCCGACCGGGAAACGCGGGGGCGTCGGTCTCCTCATCCGGTTCGAGCAGTGCCGGAACCTCGGGTCGCACGCCGAGGGTCACCTCGCGCCCCTCTGTTGCGTCCGCGGCGGCCATCAGCGCGTCGTCGGCCGGGAACGTCACCGGACCGGTGAACTCGTTACCGCCGGGGTCGACCCGACAGTCCAACTGGTTCATTGAGGGTTCTCCGATGAAGGAGGCCACGAACCGGTTCGTCGGTTCGCGGTAGCAGTCCATCGGCGTTCCGACCTGCTGGAGCGTCCCATCGCGGAGAACGGCGATACGGTCACCGATGGTCATGGCCTCGGTCTGGTCGTGAGTGACGTAGACGGTCGTCACGTCCAGGTCCCGCTGGAGACGCTGGATCTCGGTGCGCATCTGCGAGCGGAGCGTCGCGTCGAGGTTCGAGAGTGGTTCGTCGAGGAGGAACACTGCAGGGTCGCGGACGATGGCCCGCCCGAGCGCGACGCGCTGTTGCTGGCCGCCAGACAGCGAGCCGGGCTTTTTGTCCAGCAGGTCAGTGATCCCGAGCGTGTCGGCTGCCTCTTCGACCTGCCTGTCGACCTCGTCGCCGGAGAGGTCGGTCGTCATCCGGAGGCCGAATCCGATGTTCGCTCTGGCGGTCTTGTGGGGGTACAGCGCGTAGTTCTGGAAGACCATCGCGATGTCGCGGTCTTCGGGCCGACGACCGGTCACCGACTCCCCCTCGATCAGTATCTCGCCGGCGCTCGGTTCCTCGAGGCCGGCGATACACCGCAGGGTCGTCGACTTCCCGCACCCGGACGGGCCGACGAGCACGAGCAACTCGCCGCGGGACAGCGACAGGGAGCACTCCTCGACGGCGGTCACGCCGTCGGCGTACTCCTTTCTGAGCCCGCGCAGTTCGAGATGCGAGTCGCTGGCGGTCCTGTTCGTCTCGTCGCCGTCGACTGAACGGTTAGCTGTCATTGTCCTTTGAGTGACCCCTCGACGAGTCCTTTCACGAAGTACCGCTGGAGTGCGATGAACACGACGACGAGCGGGAGCATCCCGACGACGCTCGCGGCCGCGATCGCCCGCCAGTCGTTGCCGAACTGATTCTGGAAGTTGTACACGCCGATGGAGATGGTGTACAGCTCGCTCTCGGTACTGATGACGGTGTACGCGAGCACGAACTCTGACCAGGTCAACACCGTATTGAAGATAGCGACGACGGCGAGCCCCGGTGCGATCGGCCGGAGGAGCACGTGTCTCAGCGTCTGGAGCCGATTGCACCCATCGATGCGCGCGGCGTAGTCGAGTTCGCGGGGGATCGTGTCGAAATACCCCTTGAGCAGCCAGATCGAGAACGGCGTCTGGATGCCGATGTACAGGAGGATCAGACCGATCCTGGTGCGGATGAGGCCCAGACTGGTCATGACCGAGTACAGCGGGACGATGATGATGACCGGCGAGATCATCTGGAACAGCAACACCAGTCCGAGGAGCCCGCGGCGGCCCCGGAACTCGAACCGGGAGAACGCGTACGCCGCCGGGACCGACACTGCGAGGATACCCGCGACGCCCAGTACGGAGACGAGTGTCGAGTTGAACAGCCAGGTGAGCATCCCCGCTTCGAACACCTGCTCGTAGGCCGACAGCGACACCTCCCTGGGGATCAGCCTGAACGGATAGCTGAACAGTTCGCCCTCGGGACGGAGGCTCGCCGACACGACCCAGAGAACCGGGAAGGCGAAAAACACCATCGCGAGGCCGTAGATGGCGTACACCACGACATCGAGCGGCCGCAAATCCACCGCTGCCGCCCGTTCCGCGATGCGTTTGAGCGACGGCCTGCCGGTCTCGCTGACGACGGCGCCTTCCTCGGTGACCCCGCCGTCGGTGCGCTCTGCTTGGTCACCGTCCGTTCTCTCGCCGGGAGGGACCTCACGGTCGGGAGGCGCTTGCTCCGTCCGGGACGGGTCGGTCCGTGCGTCCTCGCCGGTGTGGTCGTCGTCGGTCATATCTCGTCTCCGATGTCGAACGCGTAGAGATACACGCCGGTCAACAGCAGGTTGATACACAGCATCACGACGGCGATAGCCGCCCCGCGTCCCAGCGCGTAGTCGGTGAACGCCTCCTGATACATGAACAGCGCGAGCACTTGGGTCGCCCGGCCCGGTCCGCCGCCGGTCAGCGCGAAGATCAGGTCGAACGTATTCAACGCGTAGATCGTCACCAGCACCGTCGTCACGAACAACACGGGCTTGAGCTGCGGGAGCGTAACGTGCCGGAACCTGGCCCAGCGGCCCGCACCGTCGACGCGAGCGGCCTCGTAGAGCCGCTGTGGGACCCGCTGGAGCCCGCCGTAGATCATGATCATCGAGAAGGCGGTCCCGCGCCACGTGCCTGCGATGATGGTCGAGACGAGCGCCAGTTCCGGGTCCGACCGAAACGGGATCGGCCCGATCCCGACCTGGCCGAGAAAGTAGTTCACCGCGCCGAACTCCGTCTCGACGAGCATCACCTTCCAGATGAGCCCGATGATGATCCCCGGGACGATCCACGCCAGCAGCACCGCCACTCTCGTCGTCAGGTGCGCACGGAGCTTCCGTCTGACCCCGTAGTCGATCGCGAGCGCCAGCACCAGGCCCGACAGCACGTGGAGGACCACGCTGGAGAACGCGTAGATGCCCGTGATGCGCAGCATCTCGTAGAACTCCGGGTCGGTGAGCAGACGAGTGTACTGGTCGAGCCCGACGAACTCCGTCTCCGGACGGATGAGGCTCTCGTCGCTAAAGCTCATCAGCACGGCCTCGACCATCGGGTAGAGTTGGAAGACGGCCAGCCCGATCAGCGTGGGGAGCAGCCACGGCAACGGGTGGTCGACGAGTCGGCGCACCCACCCGCGGGCCCGGTCAACGGTCTCTCCGACGAAGTCGTCCGGTCCAGCGGTTGCCATACTTACGCTCCCGTCGACGGACCCGGCGTGACCGACGAATCGATACCGGGTCGTCCGCTCGACCCGGGCCGGCTGACCCTGGACTCGCGCCGTCGCCGGTGGTTCGACACGCACCCGGAACCCTCCCCGCCCCGTCGGCGCTGGCCGTCGTGTCGACAGCTGTTCGTCACGCGTTGTACTCCTCGTTGACGTTGTTTATCATCGTGTCGACGGCCGACTCGGGGTCGCTCTGGCCGGTGATGACCGACTGGATAGCGACTCTGTACTCGTCGGCTATCGTCGTGTATATCGGTACCGCCGGCCGCGCGACGCCGTCCTGGAGCAACTCGCGGAACGTGTCCTGGTATTCGATGGCGTCGTCCCCGTACTCGTCGCTGTCGTACGCTGACTCTCGCGTCGGCAGGAAGTTCGTCGCCGCGCAGTACCGGGCCATCGCGTCCGGTTCGACGAACTTCGAGACGAAGTCCTTCATCGCGGCCGCGTCGTCGCCGTCGCCGTCGATGAACGCGCCCTCTGTCCAGCCGCCGACGCCGGTGGCGAACTGGTCCGCTTCCATCATCGGAATGTGTGCGACCTGCCAGCGCTGCCAGCTGTCGTCCTCGACGACGTTCTTGAACTCCCGCTCGATGAGGTCGTTGTTGCCGATAAACATCGCGAGCTGGTCGTTGCGTCCGTTTCTGGGGAGGTCCTCGACGTCTTCGATGTTGGCCACCCGCTGTGGCGTGACGCCGGTATCGACCAGGTCTCGGATGAACGAGAGAACGTTCATCATCGCCTGCCGGTTGCTGTCCTCGTCGAGGACGGGTGCGCCCTCCTCGTCGACGAGTTCGCCGCCCTGCCCCCAGAAGTACGGCAGGTTGTCGAAGGGCTCGGCCCGGAACATGAACGCCTCCATGTCCTCGCCGCTGGTGATGTCCTGTCCCAGACCGATCAGGTCCTCCCAGGTTCGTGGCGGGTCACCGTCGCCGTACTGATCGATCAGGTCCTGCCGGTAGTACAGACACCGGCAGCCGGTGTACTTCCAAGCTGCCAACATGTCGCCGTCCTGCATCGTGACGTCCCTGACGAACGGGAAGAAGTCGTCCATGTCGTCGATGTGGTCGTTCAGCGGCGACAGGTACTGGTAGAAATCGGCCACCCAGGAGGAGTCGAGCGTCGACCCATCGGGCGCGTTGCCCTCCGCCGCCTGCCGCAGCAGACTGTCGCGCCACTGCCCGAACGCAGGGTACTCTACTTCTACCCGGTAGTCCGAGTGATTCTCCGCCCACGTCTCGTGCTGTGTCTGCAGCGCCGGCGCGGCCGCCGGCTGACTGCTCTCGTCCTCTATCGGCGTGTAAAACTCGCTCGTCTGATACGATAACGCGGTCCCGCCTTTCCCCCAGCGTTCGTGTGTCAGGACGGGGTCGGAATCGTCGAACTCGCTGTCGTCGCTGCCGAGCGAGCACCCCGCAAGCCCGCCTGCGAGCGCAGCGGAGCCCGCAGCTATTATCTCTCGCCTTGTCACTCGGGATGCATCACGAGTCATACCTGTAACAATATCGCCATGGATAAAAAAGGTCGTACGCCCTCGTGAAGTACATTGTTGCTGCGACGCTGTCTTGCGGTTTTCACGAACAGTTGAAGCAGGCGCAAGTAGTTCGAACTACCACTTTCACCGTCTCAAACATCGGTTCGCTGGTTTCGTAGAAACACGAACTGAGATATCAACAACCTGCTCCCCAGGAGCGAAGGTCGTACATTCGCCGCACGTTCCCTCTTTTCCCCCGAATTCAGACGCTGACCGGTTCTCTCGACTCCCGACGCCACGGGTCGCTCGCGGACGGAGACGACACGACGCGTCGAACCGCCGACGCGAGACATTCCCGCCGCCCACTCGCTGTCGGCCTCCGCGTCTCAGTGACCCACGCGACTGCGCCTGGGGCCGCCAGTTGCCTGACCAGGGGCGGCGGTAAGGATTCAAGACAGACGGGACCGAATCACGTCGTGTGAGCGAAGAAATTGGCCCCGCGGCGGAGGACCCGAAAAAGGCGCCCGACGCGGGAGACGAGGCCGCCGGCGACGGGGGAGACGAGGCCGCCGGCGACGGGGGAGACGGGGCCGCCGGCGACGCGGGAGACGACAACAGCGAGGGGACCGCCCGGTACGACCGTGTCACGCGGCACCCGACGACTGGCCCGTACAACTCCATTTTCCACTGGCCCGACGCCCGCCATCCGCTCCGGGTGATGCTCAACTACGTCGTCATCGTCGTCTGCCGGATCTGCCCGAGCATGCGATTGAAAAACTGGCTGTTGCGCCGGATCGGCGTCACCGTCGGCGAGGGGGTCGCGTGGGGGCTCGAATCGACCCCGGACGTCTTCTGGCCGGATCTCATCACCGTCGAGGACCACGCGATCGTCGGCTACGACGCGACCGTCCTCTGTCACGAATTCCTCCAGGAAGAGTACCGCACCGGCGAAGTCGTGGTCGGCGAGCATGCGATGATCGGCGCGGGCGCTATCGTCCTCCCGGGCGTCGAGATCGGCGCCGAGGCGCAGGTCGCCGCCAACTCGCTGGTCGCCGAGGACGTCCCGCCCGGCGAAACGGTCGCCGGCGTCCCGGCCTCGCCTGTCGAGAAGTGAGACTCGGCCGGACAGTCCGTACTCAGTCCCGGATACGAACTATCCCCGAGTTGAACACCTGCTGGTTGGGGATGATGTGCTCCTCGCCGTCGCTCTCGACGCGCGTGGTGAACATGTCGACCTCCTGGACGATACCCTCGCTGCCGGCGATCCGGACGCGGTCGCCGATGCTGTACGGTTCGGTCAACAGGAGGTAGATACCGGCTGCGCCGGCCCGGAGCATATCCCAGAACGACAGGAGCGTGAGGACGACAAGCCCGAGCGCGTACACCCGGAGGAGCACGAGCAGCGCGGAGATAGCGACGCCGAGTTGTGCGAGCGCGACCAGCGCGGCGACGTAGAAGATGCTGTACTTGACGAGGGCTGGGAGGACGCTGACCTCGGGGAGTTTCACGCTCTTGAGGCGTTCGCTGACGTGGATACTCGCCTTGTCGCCGAGGACGAGGCCGAGGATGACGGCGAGGGCGGCGACGAACAGCCGCGGGAGGTAGGCGGTAAAGCGCGACCAGAACAGTTCGGGATTGCCGAGTTGTGCGATGTTGACCGCCAGAATGACCGCGGAGACGTAGACGAACAACGCGGCGATGCCGGAGACGACGCCGACGGTCGACGTACCGAGTCCGCGGGCGGTCCGCTCGAAGGGCGTACCCTCGACAGCGTCCGAGATACCCCACTCGTGGAGGTACCGCCGGAACCCCCGCCAGACGAGTGTCCCGGCGATCAGCCCGAACAGGAGGATACCGATCGAGGCGACGAAGATACCCTGTTCGGAGAACGCGGCTCTGATCGCGTCGCCCCAGTCGATATCCAGGTCGACCTGCATCAGTACTCCTCCGGGTCGAGTTCGAGGACGATCTCACCCGCCTTGAATGCCCGGACGAGCCCGTCGCTCTCGCTCAGGACGATGGCGATAGCGTTCGTGTCCCGCGTCACCGCGCCGGCGGCCATGTGGCGCGCGCCGAGCCCTTTCGGGATGTCGACGCCCTCGGCGGAGGGTTCGAGATACCGGTAGGCCGAGACGATCTTCCCGGAGTCCGAGATGACGAACGCGCCGTCGAGCCGCGAGAACTCCTTGAGCATCACGTTGACGATCGGGTCGCCGACGTGGACGTGTGACTTCTCGAAGGGGTTGTACGAGAGCGGTCGGGACTTGTTCATCACTTTCCCCGCATCGCCGACGACGAACAGTGCGCCGACGGGTTTGCCCTTCTGGCCTTTCTTTCCCAGTTCGACGGCGACTTCGAGCACGTCCCTGATCACGGCCGGCTCGGCCCGCGAGTTGGCGAACAGGTCGTAGACCCCCGACTTCGAGAACGCGTCGGCGCGAACGCGGGTCACCGTGTCCATCTCGCCGGAAAAGACGCTGGCGACACAGACCAGCGACGCCTCTTCACCGACGTAGCCGCTGTCGACGGCGCCTTCGACCCCGAAGCGAACCCGCTCAGCGATGTCCTCGAACTCGAGGGGCAACTCCACGAACGACTCGGCGTCGACGTCGTTCTCCGTCGCGACGACGACTACGTCCCCGTCCGCCGCAAACGTCTCGTATCGCGATGTCCCCGGCGAGAACAGGAACACCGCGTCCGAGTCGGCGACTAGCTCGTCGACGAACTCGCCCAGCCCGGTCATTGTCGTATCAACTCATCCGACAGGAAAAAGCCTTGCGGCCCTGTCCGCCCTCCGTCCGACGCGCGTCTCACGCGCCCTGTGGGTCCAACCGCGTCACCGGTCCGGTCGGCCACTGAAATCCACGCTCCGTGACAGGTTGTCCTCGCCGCGACCCACCGGCGGCGTGTCCTCCCCTGTCGGATTCCATGCCATCGGTCGTTCCCGTCAGGATCGGGAAGCTCTGGCTGTCGCCCCCGGAGGAAATTTTATCCCTCATGTTCACTGTGGTGGGAGTATAGATGAGGGGCACTTCGGTGCTCGCCTGTCTCTGTGTGCTGGCGGTTCTCGTCCAGCCCGTGGCCGCGTTCTCGATCGACGCGGGTGAGCAGGAAAGGATGTCGCGGGCGTCGGTCGGGACCGGGAACGGAGCGCACCAGGTGACCGGCGGGCAGACCGATGGACAGACGACCGACTGGCGCGAGCGACCCGGCACGGGGCCACGGCGACAGGTCGGACAGGGACCGGGGACCCCCTCGACGGGGCCGCCGGAGATGCAACTCCGCCGGCGCGACCCGACGTGGATCCGGCCGGACAGCGACGCCGAGATCCCGCCGTCGGTCCGCCGCCGGTACAACGTCTCCGAGAAACACGAGCGCCAGTACACCGTCGTCGGCGCGCTCTCCAAGGTGGAGGCCTACCGCTACGAGAACGGGAGCATCACGGCCACCTACGAGGGACAGCAATACGGCGCGACCGTCCACCCCGGCGCGTCGGCGGTGTTTTTCGCCATCGACGTGCCCGTCGGAACCGGGGCGGGCGTGACTGACATCTCCGTCTCCGCGCCGCGGTATCCAGTCTCCGAGGCAGCACCCCCCTCGGTGGCCGACGCCACGGTGCAGACCAAACTGGACTGTGACGGACTGTTCGGCGGCTGTCACGGCGATGCGACGGTGTCGGTCACAACCGGCGAGCGAACGCCGGCCCGCGCGGTCGCCGTCGACCACGCGGGCGAGACGACCAACCGGAGTTTCCCGGTCGAACCTGCCGTCGAAACCGACGTGACCGTCGAACGCAGTACCTCGTGGGTCGACGCAGTGGTCGGCACGCTGTGGCAGCGTTCCGCCACCGTGCATCTGGAGGGGCCCTACGGCAACACGCGCACCGAGACGGTCCGCTCGACCGGCTACCTCGCGGACGCGGTCCTGTTGCCGTACCGCGCCGCGACGGCCGCGTTCGACGTCGTGGGTGACATCCTGGGCGGACTGCTCGGCGGTGGCGGCGGCGAGGACGACCCCGGGCGGTTCACCGGACGGTTGACCCTCGACGGCGACAAGGTGCCGGGGAAGTACGAGCGGGAGGTCCTCGGGAGCGACCCGCGCGATCCGGACAGCGACGCGGCGGTCACCGTCGTCGACGATGCCGACGACGGCGTCATCGACGGCCACATCCGCCTCGACGACGGCGACATGCCCGTCGCGGTTCAGGCGCGGATCGGTGCGGACCCCGAGCTGAACGACACGGACGGCGACGGGCTCACCGACCGGTTCGAGCTCGACGAACTCGGCCTGGTGCAGGCCGCGCCGGACACCGTCGACGCCGATGCCGACGGGATTCCCGACGACCAGGAGAACCCCGACACGGACGGGCTGACGAACCTCCAAGAGCAGCGCAACGGGACGGACCCACTCGACTCCGACACGGACGGCGACGGCATCACAGACGGCGTCGAGGCCGCCATCGGCTCTGACCCGCTGGACCCCGACACGGACGGTGACGGTGTCATCGACGGACACGAGCGCCGCATCGGGACGAGTCTCCTCGCGGCCGACTCCGACGGCGACGGCGTCCCCGACGGCGAGGAGACCAACACCGTCCGCCGGACCGATTCGGCGATGAACACGACGCTGACGCTCCGCGGGCAGGGGTATCCGGCACGGAACCTCACGATGGAGGCCGACGACGACCTGGCCGAGATCGAGTCGGCTGTCGGTCCCGCCGTCTCCGTCGACACCGACTCCGAGTTCACCAACGCGACGGTGACGCTCCCGTACAACGAGTCGGCGGTCGACGCGGGGACCGAACTCGCAGTTTATCGGTTCGACGAGGCGGAAGGGTACATCCGGCTGAACTCGACGGTCGACCGGTCGGCGGGCACAGTCACCGCGAACACGACACAGTTCTCGTCGTTCGTCGTCTTCGCCGTCAGCAACTGGAACAGCTACTTTACAGCCGAGGAGGTCCAGGAACGGTCGGACCGTGAAGACGTGACGCCGGTCGACGTCGGGTTCGTCATCGACCAGTCGAACTCGATGTCGGACAACGACCCGCAGGAGTTCCGCGAGGACGCCGCCCGGCGGTTCGTGGGTGCGCTCCTCGACGTGGACCGCGCGGCCGTTTCGGAGTTCGACAGCGACCCGCGGCTCCAGGCGACGCTCACCGACGACTTCGACGCGCTCAACGACACGATCAACCAGACGAGGCTCGGCGGCGGGACCGATATCGGGGCGGGCCTGTCGACGATGCTCGACGAGTTCCAGCGCAACAGTACCGACGACAGGGGACAGATAATCATCCTCCTGAGCGACGGACGCAACTACGAGGGGTTCACCGGGAACACCGACTCGCTCAACGAGAAGACGCTCGAAGTCGCCCGGACCGCGGCTGAACGCGGCATTCGCGTCTTCGCAGTCGGCCTGAGCGAAAACGCCGACGCGCAACTGCTCTCGCGGGTCGCCAACATCACCGGCGGGACCTACCAGACCGTCACTGAAGCCGGCGACCTGCCGGAGGTGTTCGAGCGCGTCGCCGGCGCGTCGACGTACAACCAGGGCCCCGACTCGGACGAGGACGGCTTGGCCGACAAGATCGAAGAAGAGGGGATCCGTCCACTCTCGAACCCGACCGAGCGGGTCTTCCTGGACCCCAACGAGAGCGACACCGACGGTGATGGCATCTCCGACGGCGAGGAAGTCGGTCGTCCCGCGCGCATCCGCGTCGGCAACGAGACGGTGACGGTGTTCCGGTTCGAGAGCCACCCGCGCTACGTCGACACCGACGGCGACGACTTCATCGACTTCCTCGAACACAGCGCCGGCACGGACGCGTTCGACCCCGACACGGACGGCGACGGCCGCCGCGATTTCAACGACTCGACGCCCACGCCCGAGGTCCAGCCCCCGCAGCCGCGCGTCTCCGGCCCGGCACAGGCGGTCAGGCTCATGGCGCTCGGGGCCGCCTACGGCGAACTCAAGGACGGCAGCGAGGCCTACCGGACGCCGAGCTACCTCGTCGGCTGGCTCGGCACGCAACTCGGTCTCGACCTGAGCAGCGAACTCATCGCCGGCACCGTCGTCGGCGTCCCCGCCGCCGCCGCGATGAAAGTCGTCGCGATGGGCATGGACCTGCGAGACTTCGCGGCAAACGTCATGCAGGGCGACTTCGTCGACGCGCTGATCGACCTCGGTGGGACGCTCGTCTCCGTCGGCGAGGCGGTCGACACGGTGTCTGACTTCTCGAAGTGGGCGACGAGAGTCTCGGGGGGGCGCGTCCTCGACGGCCTGAAGATGCTGCTCGGGAGCGTCCCCGACGAACTCCGTCGGTTTACCGACGGCCTCTACGAGGCCGCTGGCATCTCCGGCACGGTCAACACGCTCCAGCGGTCGCTCACAGAAACCAGGGTGTACAAGCTGTTCGACGACCTCCCGGAGGGCGCGTCGATCCGCGACGTCGCCGGCGCGGTCTACGACAGCGGGAAAGAGTACGTCGCCGTGGCGCTCCCGTCGCTGCCCGCACCGACGTCGGCGCTCCGCCGACTCTCCTCCGGTGACGGCGCAGTGGCGCGACTCGGCCGTGTCTCCGACGAGGCGGCCGGTTCCGCCTCGCGGGCCGCGGTGCGCGCCTCGACGCGCGCACACCTGAACTCGGTCGTCTCCCACGCGAAGGAACTCGGGAGCGCGACCGACGAGATCGCGACAAAACTCGACGACGCGGCGCGGGTCCCGGTCGCGAGCGACGCGGCACAGGAAGCCGCGACCCAGAGCGGCCGCCTCGCGAGGCGGGCCGACCGGCTCCCGTCGACCGTCGCCGACATCTCGGCGGACAACGCCTACGCCGTCGCACGACGCGCCGAGGACACGAAAGCTGCCGCCGATGACGTCTTCGAGGAGGCCCGCCGCGTCGCCGACGCTGCCCGTGAGGCCGGCAACGACGATGTCGCGCGACGGTGGCAGATCATCGCCAACGAGGCGCAGGTGACCAGTCAGCAGGCCGACCAGATCGCCCGCAGTGCTCGCGCTATCGACCCGCGCGCCGCCGACGTCGGGACGTCCGCCGCCGACAGCACCTTCGAACTGGTCGTCACCTCGGCACGCCAGTCGACAACCGTGGACGTGATCCCGACAGTCCGCAACCTCCGCGCAGGCACGCCCGGCGCGGGCGACGCGGCACAGATCGCCTACAGCGTCGTGAAACACCCCGTCACCGAGGGGACGCCGCTCGACGACATCCGGGACGCCCTCGTCAACGGGACGACCGCCATCGACAATTTCGTCACCGGCGACGACGAAACCCCCCAGACCGGTGAAGTACGCGGCCAGGCGGTCGCCGAGTGGGTCGAGGCGCTCACCAGCAGCTGTCTGAACGGCGCCCCCGCCTGCACCGTCGCGCCACAGTTCCGCTCGGACGGTGGTTCCGAGACCGACGAGGACTCCGAATCCGACGGGACGCCGACCGACGATCCGACACCGGCGGGCGGTGGCTCGACGCCCGAGTCAGGTGACGACGCGACACCCGGATCGGGTGACGGCGCGGCACCCACCTCGACCGCGCCACCGGACTCGGGCGGCGACGAGACGCCTTCCCCGACTCCTACCCCGGACCCGGCATCCGATGTCGAGCCCCGATCGCTCGGTGTCCCGGCGGCGGCCGTCGCGCCGAGACATCTCCTCGACGCCAGCGTCGCGGGGGTGGGGGCGGCGTGAGCGCACCGCGACGGGGGTCGAACACGCCCCGCTCGGGACCGGAACCGGCCGCTCCCGGGCGGCGTCCCCCAGTCGACCCGACGCTCCGCTGGCTCGCGCTCGCTCCGGTCGTCGGCTACGTGGGCTTCCTGGGCTACGCCGCTCTGCTCGCGACCGTCCTCGTTCCGGCGGGCAGCCCTCTCCTCTTTCTGCTCCCGGTGGAGCTCCTGCTGGGCGTCGCCTATGCCGGGCTCGTGGCGATCGACCGGCGCAACCTCGCGAACGCGGCGTGGTCGCCCGGTCGCTGGTGGTACCTTCCGGCGTTCGTCCTCGGTGGAACGGTGGTCGCCGCGCCGGTGTTCGTCGCGGCCTACTTCTACCGGCGCCGCCAGCGGACCGGCACTCCGCGGCGGGGCTGGCTCGCGACCGTCCGCCGGGTCGTCCCCGGGTTCTGAACGCCGCGGACCGAACCACCCGTTCCCCGCGGTCCGAACTCTCTTGTACCGAGGCGGCCCAGTTCTACCGGACGGATGGCCTCGTTCGATGTCTGGTGGGGCGCACTGTTCGGCACTGCTCTCGGGATCTGCGGAGTCTTGGCCGTCATCGACGGCTACAACAAGTTCCGCCGCGCGTACCGGCTTACGACCCTCCCCCGCTCGGGCGTCGCCGCGCTCACTGGAGTCGAACCGGGACGCGTCGTCCAGGTGAGCGGTACCGTCGAGGCGACCGGCTCGCTCGTTACCGCGCCGTACTCCGGGACCGACTGCGCGCTCTGTAAGACGACCGTCCAGTACCACAGCGCGCACAACTCGCCCGCCTGGCGGACAGTCGACGCCGCGGTCCGCGGCGACGCGTTTGCCCTCACAGACGACACCGGGCGGGTCACTGTCGACGCCAGCGACGCAGATATCGAGACCGCGGTCGCCGAGGAGGGGCGCTGTCCCGCGGATCGCGAGGCCGCACCGCCCACCCTCACCCCGCTACTCACCCGCGCGGACGGCGGCGAGTACGCCACGGTAAAACTGACTGGCCGCGATCTCAAACTGCTCGAACGGCGGATCGTGCCCGGAGACGAAGTGACCGTCCTCGGCGAGGTCAGGCCGGACGGGTCCGTGGGCGCGACCCAGGTCGGCGGTCTCGGAGCGCGCGGCCTCGCCGCGCTCGTCGGCGCCGCCGCGTTCCAGGTCGTCTTCGGCGCTTTTCTCGTCTCCGTCCTCTGGTTCGTCGCGCTCCCGAACTGGGCGACGCTCGTTCCGTGACCGCAGTGATGGCGAACAGTGCGCGGGACCGGATTTGAACCGGAGCAAGACGGTTGTGCTCGCTCACTCCCTTCGCTGCGCGCACTGCGACTTGCGGGGTTCAAATCGGTCCTGCTCGTTCGCGAGACTCACTCGCTCACGGGTCGCTACGCTCCCCGTTCGCTTTCGAGGCCTCACTTCGTTCGGCCTCGCACTGCGCGGGACCGGATTTGAACCGGCGGATCCCTACGGAACAGCGTCCTAAGCGCTGCGCCTTTTCCTGGCTTGGCTACCCGCGCTCGTCGCCTCCTATTCCCGACCCGCCAAAGAACCTGACGCTCGCAGCCCGCTGCCCGGTGTGACCTATCTGTCGTGGTATTCGACACCACGGAACTCGAAGCGGGCGCCGCCGTCGTGGCTCTCGGTCACGCCCACCTCCCAGCCGTGGGCGCGAGCGACTTGCGTGACGATGGTCAGGCCGTAGCCCGTCCCGTCTCGCCCGGTCGAGTACCCCGCGGAGAACACGTCCGCACGCTGGTCGACGGGGATCCCGCAACCGTCGTCTGCGACGTAGAGACAGCCGTCATCGTCGACGCCGACGATCACTACTGGTGCCGTATCTCCTTCCGCACGACCGCCGTGCTCGACCGCGTTGATGTACAGGTTCGAGAGCAGTTGGGTCAACCGACCGCGGTCGGCGTCGACGACGGCATCGGTCGCGACCTCGAGGGTCGCGTCGTCGGTCGCGACGTGTCGCCAGGCCTCTTCGGCGACCGTCGCGACCGACACCGGTTCGGTCTGCCCGACCGTCTCACCCTGCCGGGCTAACTGGAGCAGTTCCCGCAGGAGTTCGTCCATCTGGTCCAGCGCGTCGAGTGCATCCGCGAGGTGGTCGTCGTCGCCGGTCTGTCGCGCCATCTCGATGCGGTGTTTGACCGCGCCCATCGGGTTCCGCAGGTCGTGACTGACGACGCTCGCGAACTCCGCCAAGCGCTCGTTCTGGCGCTGGAGTCGATGTTCGCGCTCCTTCTGCTCGGTGATGTCGAGGTAAACGCCGTAGCCGTCCGGGCCGCGTTCGCCCGTCTCGACGGCGATGGTCCGGAAGAGAAAGTCCCTGATGCCGTCGGCGGTCTCACGTCTGACCTCCGCGGCCACGCGGTCGCCGGCCGCGATGCGCTCGCCGAGCGTCTTCGCCTCGTCCTCGTTCCCTTCGGAGACAATGAGATCGTTCATCGCCTCGCCGACTACCGTCCCGCGGTCGTAGCCGAACACGTCGGTGAAGGCCCTGTTGGCGGCCGTCGCGACGGGGTCGCCGTCGACGAACTCGTACTCGACGATGGGGTCGAGTGCGTCGTCGAACAGCGTTCGCAGTCGCGCCGCTGCGCCGTCGCCCTCCCGGCGCCGTCGTCCCGTTTCGATAGCCCGGTCGACAGCCGCGACCAGGTCCGCGTCCATGTCGAGTCCCGCCCGTGTCGCACTGGCGGGGAGGTACTCCGTGGCGCCGGCGGCGATGACGCGGTGGGCGAGTCTCTCGTCGCCGTCGACGCCTACGGCCACGACCGGCGTCCCAGCAGCGTCGGCTCGTTCGACGAACTCGACGGCGCTGTCCGGGTCGCCGTCGGCGAGATGGACGACGCAGTCGACGGCATCGGGGATGCCGTGCGCCCCGTCGGAACGGGATTCGACATCGTACCCGGCCGCGACGAGGGCCGCTCGGGGCCCCTCTGTCTCTGCGGGCGGCGTGGGAGCCCCGTGGCGCGTCCCCCCAGTCCACAGGATGCGCGCGGTCCGATTCATGTCAGATCGAGCGACGGCGGCTACTAAACAACTATCGACTCCGCTGGCCCAGACGGACGGGTGTCCCGAGAGCCGGACAAATTGGTGTTCCGAGGGCTGGACAAATTGGTGTTCCGAGGGCTGGACAAATTGGTGTTCCGAGGGCTGGACGGACAGGCGTGCAGATGGCCTGCCTCTTGATCGGACGGTTCGACGACAGCAGGAACTGACGGCTACCCGACTGTCTCAGTCGGTCGCGCCGACGTTCTCCGTGCTCTCGATGCAGGCCGGATCGGGTTCGATGTTCGCGTACTCGACCGCGCGGCGACCGAGCGTGCGCACCCGGTCGGTGTCGCCCTCGTCGGCCAGGTCGTCGCCGTCGAATTTCGTCCGGGCTTTCGGCAGCGCGGCCTGGTGAGGGATGACCCAGGCGTTGAGCGAGCGACAGACCGACCGGAGGTGGTCCAGCGACGTGACCGGAAAGCCACCGCCTGAGACACAGCACAGGCCGACCGTCGTGTTCTCGAACTCGTCGAACCCGCAGTAGTCGAGCGCCGTCTTCAGCACGGAGGAATAGGACCCGTGATAGACGGGCGTCCCCAGCAAGACCGAGTCGGCCCGTGCGACCCGCTCGCGGAGGGGGTCGGCGTCGCCGGCGTCGTCGGCGTCGGCGTCGAAGACCGGCAGGTCGAACTCGCGCAGGTCGATCAGGTCGGTCTCGGCGCCGGCCGCCGCGGCCTCCTCGACGGCGATAGCGAGGGCTTTCCTCGTGTAACTCTCCGTTCGCAGGCTCCCGCAGATCGCGACGACTCGCGGCTGTGTCATACCGACGCGAACACCTCGACAGTAAAAACTCCTGCCGGTCGGCCGCTGTCACTCGCCTGCGTCAGACCAGGGGACGGGCCGGGAAACGGAGGCGACTGACTGCGCCTGATCCGGACGAGGCCCTAAACAGCTAGAGCGAACGCTTATCACACGTAGCTGGGTGGTGGGCGTATCGATGGCACAGCCAGATATCGTTATCGGCAGCAACGGGACGACCGTGGTCGAGCGGGTGACCGTGGGCACGGCACGCACGGCCGACCCGAACGTCAGCCTCGACCCGGGTGCGCGAGGGGGGCTCCGGTTGGGGGCACAGGGGGTTTCCGGGGGGCAGTGGGACGCGCGGATCCAGCCCGACGAGGCGAAACTCGAACTCGGCGGCGGGAGTGCGGCCAGTTCCGAGGGGGAGATTACGCTCTACGACGGGCAGCCACAGAACCGGCACAACCCACGGATCGAACTGTCGGCGGTGGAGACGAACGGGCAGGCGACGACGATGGAGATGGCTCACCCTGACGGGTCCCGGATCGACCTGACGGCCGACGAGAACGCGGCCAGCGACTGGGAGAACGAAACGGCGATCGAGCTATCGAACGGGCAGACCAGAAACAGCTACGGGATCGACATCTTTGCCGGGAAGCGCGGCGGGACGGCGATGTCCGGGATCGAGGCCGGTCGGCGTCAAAACGATCCGTCGCTGCTGTTCATCAGGCGGACGGCCCCGAACGAAGTTCGCGTCTACCCCCAACTGACCGCGGGGGCCTTCTCCGAGGGGCAGCTGTTCAAGCCCGGCGAGATCGAACTGCTCGGCGGCCCGTTCGAGGACAGGCGCGCGACGGTCCGACTCGATGGCGGGCAGAACACCGACGGCGGCGTGGTATCGGTCCGCGACAAGACGGAAACGGAAAACATCAAATTCCACGGCCAGCAGGCCCGCGTCGACGTCGGCGGTTCCTCGCCGGGAGAGATCCGCGTCACCGGCGACCCGAACTCACAGATCGAGACGATCACGATGGAGGGCCAGCCCGCAGGCGCGCCGGGTGGCCGGATCGCGATGCGGGACACCTCCCGGAAAACGAACGTGGAACTGCGCGGCGACGAGGGACTGGTCGCGCTCGGGAGTTCGACCGGGAACGCCCAGTCGGCCGGGACCCACGGGAAAGTGGCGCTCGACGACGGGACCGGTGACACCCTGGAGATCAGAGCGGAGGACGGGACGATCACCTTCGAAACCGACGACGAGGGCAAGATATTCGAGATCGAGACGGACCCGTCGCGGACACAGGAGGTCCGGACGAAATATCCGATCAATGCACAGAGCCTGTGAGCCCGGACGTGACCGGGCATGACTGATGGAGAGCGAGGTGACGGGAATACACCCGATGGCTCGAAGCGCCTCACCGGAGCCGCCGACGGCTCTGGCATCGTGATCGCGGGTGTCGCGGTCCTGATCGTGAGTCTCGTCGCTGGCGGCGCGGTCGGGATCGGGGGGAACGACACGGCAGACGCCCTCGCCGGTCAGTCCGCAGAGGGCCCGACCGCGGGCGACCAGCCCGGGGACGCGGACGCTGCTGGCGGGGGCGCTCTCGCGACGGCCCACTCCTCGCCACCGGTCGCGCGCTGTTCGGTGTCGGCCACCGTAGTCTCCGTCGGCGAGTCAGTGACTCTCAACGCCTCGGAGTCCGCGGGCGTCGACGACTACCAGTACGACAAGTACGGCGGGAGCTCCTTCGGTGACTACCTGAGCGTGAACCAGACCACCGTCAGCTACGCCGAACCCGGGACCTACGAACCCCGCATCAAGGTCTGGAACTACAGCGACGGCGAGACGAGCGAGAGAGCGACCTGCGGAGAAGTCACCGTGACTGATTCGACGGCGACGCCCACGGTGACGGCGACGCCCACGGTGACGCCGACGCCCACGCCCGTGACGGGGCCAACTGCTCGCTGTTCGCTCTCGGGGCGTGAAATCGAGGTTGACGAGGCGCTGGCGATCGACGCTTCGGCCTCCGAGGGTGCGGATGACTACCAGTACGCGAACGACGTCGACGCCGCGTTCGGTGACTTCCACCAGGAGAACTTCGTCTTCTTCTACGACGAACCCGGCACCTACCGACCGCAGGTGCGGGTGTGGTCGTACCCGTCGGAGGCGACCGACACCGTCAGTTGTCCCGAGGTAACCGTCGTGGAAGGGACGCCGGAACCGACGCCGACCCCAACCTCAACGCCGACTGTGACGGCGACCCCGACAGCGACGCCGTCGCAGGGGCCGACCGCGCGGTGTTTCCTCTCGGACACGCAGGTCCAGGCCGGGGATCCGGTCAAGGTGAACGCCTCGCGTTCGACCGGGGCCGCGCAGTACGAGTACGATTGGGATGCCGGTAGTGGATTCGGACCGAAAACCGGGAGGAACACCTCGGCGAACCTGTATCAGGCGACCGGGACCTACCGACCGCAGGTGAGAGTCACGGCCGCGTCGGGCGCGACCGACACCGTCACGTGTCCCGAACTGACCGTCGTCACGGCGGCCGGAACGCCCACGCAGACGCCGGGTCCGACGCCGCCGGGGACGCCGACGCCGACGGTGGGGCCGGACACGGCAACGGCGACCCCGACGCCGACGGCGACCCGGACGCCCACGCCGCCGCCGACGGACACGCCGTTGCCGACGCCGACACCGACCGCGACCGCGGTCCCGACGCCGACCCCGAGTCCGACGCCGACCCTCTCGGGGCCGGCGACCGCGACCGTCCCCGGACCGTTGTCGGCCGACTGGTGGTATGAACCGCTTCGCCCGCTCGTCAACGAGACGGTGCGCTTGCGCGCCTCGGGGCCCACCGACGGCAACTACACCTATCGGTGGGACCGCGGCGACGACGGCTCCTACGAACTGCAGGGTCACGCCGTCTCGATCCGCTACAGGTCTGCGGGACCGAAGATCGTTACGCTCCAGGCCATCGCGCCGGACGGACGGACCGCGACCCGGACCCGAACGATCAGAGTTTCGACCGATCGCGAACGGACGACCGGTCCCGGCAGCGATGGAAGCACGTCCTTCCTGTTCGCGCCGGTCTCGCCCGAGAGCCAGGAGATCGTGACGCTGGTCGCCAAGCCGGCGACGCCGGTCGACGACGTGGTCGCGTACAACTGGGATTTCGACGGCGACGGCGCCTTCGACCAGCAGGGACGGGTCGTCGAACGGCGCGGCCGCGTCAACAACACCGTCGCGGTCGAGTTACAGGTCAACCGGAGCGACGGGAGTACCGAGCTCGTCAGCCGCCGGGTCCCCATCGACCCCCGGCGGTACTCTATCCCGCTCACGCCGACGCCCTCGCCGACTGCCTCGCCCACCGCGACGACGACGAGCAGCGACGGCGGACCGGGATTCGGGGCGCTCCTCGCACTCGCCGCGGTACTGTTCGCCTGTTACGCCGTCTTCCGGGGGCGGTCCGAATGACCGCCCGACAGGAGGGCAGTGGTACGACACCGCGTCGGGAGCGCTCTCGACCAGGACACGGTGACCGACACATGAGGACTCAGATCCACCCGACCGACGTATCGACCCCCGGACAGCGAGCAGTCTCGATTCCGGTGAGCAACCGAACCGACCCGACGGGTCGCGGGAGGGAGCCATGAGCGACGACCGCGGTCCGGCCGACGCCCGGCGGTCGCTGACAGCCCTGGAACGGGAAGAGATCGACAGTATCTGGAGGGATCCGGCGGAGGAGGACGAAGCCGACTCGTCGACTGCGCCCGCCGAATCCCCGGCACCGACTGACGCCGGCTCCGACGGCGCTTCCGCGGCGAGCGACTCGGCCGACGGCGCGATCCCGATCGAGCGCCGCGACCTCCTGAAGTGGGGTGTCGCGGGCGCCGTCGCCGACCGGTCGTGGTTTGCTTCGAGTGTCGGCGACAGCGAACCGGACGACGCGACCAGTCTGCGAGCGGTCTCGATGAAATCAGCCGCCAGGGAGTATCTCCCCAGCGACCAGTATCCGCTCTCGATACGCGGGATCGCGCCCGACGAGTCGACGGCCCAGGGTGCGAACGTCTGGACGGGACCCGACGAGTTCAGCGTCGCCGACCTGATCGCCGAACAGGGGTTCAATCGCCGTCCGATCTCACTCCGAGAGATCGTCACGCCCCAGCGGACCGGGATGCAGCAGTTCACCTGGTCGTCCGGCTGGGTGAACTGGCTGGACGACCACGAGCGGTCCGGTGCGACGGACTACAACTTCTCGGGGCGCAAGCGCGCGATTCAGGCCGTCGCGCGCAACGCAACCGGTGAGTTCCGCGCGGTCGGCTCCGGTCACTCGCACTCCGAGGCCGCGCGGCCGCGGTCGAACTTCAGCGACCTGAAGGGGATCTCGGGGAAACTCCCGACGCCGTGGTTGCGGGACGCGAGCGACCAGTTCTGGAACAACTCTCCCGTCGACCGGACGAATCTCGTCCGCCTCGGCGCGGGCACGGTGTTAAAAGACCTCAACCTCCACATCCTGCCGAACGAGGGGCTCGCGCTGCAGAACATGGGGTCGTTCGACGGCCAGACCCTCGGCGGCGCGATCAACACATCGACCCACGGGACGGGTCTCGGACTCGGGTCGTTCGCCGACCTCGTCAAGTCGGTCGAGATCATCACCGTCCCGGAGTCCCCCATCGCCAGCGGGCAGCCGGTCGTCCGGATGTTCCGGATCGAGCGCGGCAGCAATGGCCACGATATCACCGACCCGGCCGAGTTCGGGGCGGACACTGACCGCCACGACATGGCGCTGATTCAGGACGACGAGATCTTCCGCAACGCCGTCGTCGGCTACGGCAGCCTCGGCGTCGCCACCGCCTACACGCTCGAACTCCGGGATCCCTACTGGCTGCGCGAGAACAACTACATCGAGTCTCTGAACAACCTGAACCTCTACCAGGAGGCCCAGAACCACCGCCATCTAAGCGTTCTCGTCGACCTCGCGGGACCGCAGGTCACGGGGTCCCCGAACCCGAACCCGCTCTGTCGGGTCAGAGCGCAGGACATCGTCCCCTCGCGGGGGCGGACGCCGACGGAGCGCAAGACGATCGGCGAGACGGTCGGCGGCGTCACCGAGGCGATACTCAGCGAGATCGGGGAACTTCCGCTGGAAGCGATAAACAATCTCAACGACCCGGTCAGCGTGATCGAGCAGTTCCCGCGGGATCTCATGCGCAGCGTCGCGAACGCGGCGAGCCCGTTCAAAGGCGGCCGTAACGAAACGCTGTGGCACTACGCGCTCAGGCGCGTGCCGGACCAGACTGGGCCACAGGACAAACCGGTCCCGCCGAACAAGGCCATTACGACCGAAGTCGCAGTCCCGGCGAGTCAGGTGAAGTCGGCCATCGAGACGGTCATCCGGGCCGTCCAGAACGACAGCCGATTCTTCCCGATCCCGCTCGGGATCCGCTTTACTGCGGGGACGGACCACAACTTCACGCCGGAGTACCAGCGCGAGATAGCGATGCTGGAGTTCATTATCCCGGTCCCGCCGGGTCTCCGGAAGAACATCAACAGCGTCCAGACCGCCAAAGACACGAAGGGTCCGTTCGGGCCGGTGTACGCTGCCCCCAAGAAGATCCTCTGGCAAAAAGTCAGACTCTTCTTCCAGCTTGCGAACCTGATGCACTTCGCGAACCTCGGGGAGGCAAAAAAGGGCCTCTCGGTCGTCGAGGACGCTCTCGTCTCCCGGCACGGCGGTCGGCCCCACATGGGGAAGTTCAACACCATCGACACCGCGGCGAACCGGTCGTACATGCGGCCACAGAACATGCATCCAAACTACAGCCGGTGGGTCGAGGCTTTGGACTACTTCAACCAGTTCGGCACCTTCGACAGCGACTTCACCGACAACAAGGTGCAGTGACCATGCGCGACTGCCACGACGCGGTGACCGTGTGCGCAACTGCCAAGGTCCGGGCCGCTGAACGAACTGGTACACGCCCGCTTGCCCCGCCTATCCGGGCCGGGCGGGGCGAGTGATACACATGAAAGTCGAGATCGAGATCCCAGACAAGTACGCGGACAAGTTGGACGAGGTCGAAGCAGTCGAACCGACCATCCAGGACCAGATCGAGGTCGAGGTGCTCCCGCAGGTGTTGCGACTCATCAACGACGCCCACCGACAGCTCCAGCAGAGCGAGTCCGGCGGGCCGGCCATCGACCCCGGCGCCGGGTCGAGCGGTCGTGGGCCCGACGGGTAGATGGATTTTCGGCGGACGTGGGGGCGGTCTCAGGCTCGCAATCGCGCCACCGTCTCGCCGTCCTGTTCGTCCAGTTTCACGAGGCCGTCATCGGCCAGGTCGCCGACCAGTCCGCGCAGCCAGTCGCGTCCGTACTCACCTTCCGGCGCGTAGTCCACCCGAACCCGCGGCCCCAGTTCGTCGAGCGTGAGTTCGTCGTACTCTCGCAGGACCGAGATGGCGCGGCCGCGCATCTGGCGGCGACTCCCCTCGAACTCGGGCTGGCTCGGCACGTCCGGCGCGGTGAAGTCGCCGGTCTCGTAGGCGTGACACCACTCGCGCCAGGGACAGCCCGCGGCGTCACAGGATGGCGTCTTCTCG
>Ga0207733_100170_pt1 | contig 61381 bp, 59 predicted proteins | sample A23P3SouthBayCA_FD_187735 | JGI IMG/M metagenome (GOLD analysis project Ga0207733, IMG submission 187735) | Aerobic enrichment media microbial communities from Eden Landing Ponds, California, USA - A23 P3 (SPAdes) | ecosystem: Environmental > Aquatic > Marine > Unclassified | place: Emeryville...
CGAGGTGGCCGACGAGGCCGTCCAGGTCCACGGCGGCGCCGGCTACGTCAACGACTTCGACGTCGAACGGTTCTACCGCGACGCCAAGATCACCCAGATCTACGAGGGCACCACCGAGATCCAGAAGAACATCATCGCCCGCGAACTGCTCGGCAAGGGGATGGTCTGACTCCCCGGCCGCCTCTGTGACTACTCGGTGAATTCGCCTGACGGCGCGCGCTGTCGAGCGTGCTCGAACCTCGTGAGAGCCGCTCGAAATAGCCGTGCGAGGGACGAGGAGCACAGCGAACGGAGTGAGCGAGCACCGCAGTCGGCTGGGGAGGTGTGTGGCGCTGTGCGGTGCGGTCCCCGGGGGACTGAAAGGGCGAGGCGCGCTCGCGGGGAACGTCGTGAGCGGAGGCGTTGCGCGGGCACTATTCGAGTGAACGAAGTGAGCGAGAGTATCCTGCGCAACGTCCGCGAGCGGGCCGGGGGCTTTCGTCGCTCACCATCAGAGACTTTCGAATCAGCTGCTAGCGAGGGTCGGGTAATTTAAGCCGCTGGCAAGTCGAAGTCGAGCTATGCATCGCGGGCGCTCGCGCTCGTCCGGTCGCACCGGCACCGATCAGCCGAACACTGTTCGGCGCTGCTGTTGTTGAGCGCCCGCTCTTTCTCGTCTGCATCGACACCGCCGACCACCGCGACACCCAGCGATCCACGACACGGACCACCCACAATGTTCGACAGACTCCGCGAGGACGTTCGCACAGCCCGCGAGACAGACCCGGCCGCCAAAAGCGCCGCCGAGGTACTGCTCTACGCCGGCCTCCACGCCGTCTGGGCCTACCGGCTGGCCCACCGGCTGTGGACCCGCGACTTGCACTTCACCGCGAGGCTCGTCTCCCAGTTCACCCGGTTTCTCACCGGGGTGGAGATCCACCCCGGCGCCGACCTCGGTCGGCGCGTCTTCGTCGACCACGGGATGGGTGTCGTCATCGGCGAGACCGCCGAAATCGGCGACGACGTGGCGATGTACCACGGCGTCACGCTGGGCGGCGACGACCCGCGACCGGTGAAACGCCACCCGACCGTCGGCGACCGGGTCACGCTGGGGGCCAACGCGACGCTCGTGGGCGACATCACGATCGGCGACGACGCGTCCGTCGGCGCGGGTGCCGTCGTCGTCGACGACGTGCCGCCGGGCGCGACCGTCGTCGGGAATCCCGCCGAAGTCGTCGACGGCGGCGACACCACCGAGGACGGCGAAACGCCCGAACCAGCGGCTGAAGGTGCCGGATCCGAGCCCGGGGCGGTCTATTCGGAGCCGACCGACGACACCGCGGCCGACGACACGGCGACGGACGAACGCGACGGGAACGCCGACGGGGAGCGAGCGACGCCGCCGGAGCCGCCGGCCTGTTGCGGCGCGGCGGGGGCGAGCTGACCCGGCGCCGCGGCGGGCTCCGAAACCCCCATGCCGTCCCGTCCCCGACACTCGGGCGATGACAGCGGACCCCATCGAGGCACTCGCTGCTGACGAGGTGCTCGGGCCGGTGGTCGACGAGCACGGCTCCGTCACGATCGAGCCCGCCGAGGATCTCTACGAGCGGCTGGTCGTCTCGCTGATCCGTCAGCAGGTGTCGATGGCCGCCGCGGCGTCCATCCGCGAGCGGCTGTTCGAGCGCGTCGAGGTCACCCCCGAAGCGATGATCGAGGCCGACCACGCCGTTCTCCACGACGCGGGGCTCTCGGAGGCCAAGGCCGACTACGTCAAGAGCGCCGCGAGCGCCTTCCGCACCCGCGGGTGGGACCGCGAGACGTTCGCCGACATGAGCGACGACGCCGTCAGGGCGGAACTGACCGATATCCACGGCGTCGGACCGTGGACCGCCGATATGTTCCTCATGTTCGGCCTCGGCCGCGAGGACGTGTTCCCGGTGGGTGACCTGGGCATCCGCAAGGGGATGGACCGGCTGTTCGACGCCGACATGACCCGCGCCGAGATGACCGACGCCGCCGAGCGGTGGCTGCCGTACCGCAGCTACGCCAGTCTCTACCTCTGGCGGGCGGTGGAGGGCTGAGCCGTGGGCGACGACGCCGACCCGGGCGGCGGTGGCGACTCCCTCGCCGAGCGCGTCGAGCGACTCCACGCGGAACTCGAAGCCACGGAGGAGCGGCCGGTCGACAGGACCGCGAGCCGGTGGATCGGCGAAGCGCAAGCGATCGCCGGCGACGCCGCGGACCTGGCGAGCGAGGGGGGCGACGAGGGCGGCGAGGCGACCGTCCGCGAACGGGTCGGCCACGTCGCCGACCTGCTCGGCAACGTCGACGGAACCGGTGACGAGGCGGCCGACGAGCGGGTCACGGCGGCCCGGGCGCTCGCCGAAGACATCGCAGCGCGTGGCGAGAACGGCCGGAGGTAGCGCCGGTCGCTTACTCCTCGGACTCGACCTCGGGGTCGGACTCGCGGTCGGCCTGCCGGGACACGTCGACCTGGTAGTCGCCGAGGATGTCGCGACCGAGGATGACGGGGTAGTTCATGTGGCTGCGGTCCTCGACGCTGGCGGTGACGGTGTGGCGAGTGCCGCCGACGCCGATGACCACGTCCACCAGCGGCCGGCTCTTGGAGGCCTTGTTCGAACCCGAGCGGACCTTCGTGATCGACTTGATCGGGCCGGCACCGATGTCGGCGGCCAGGCGCGTGTCGATGCTGGTCCGCGTCGCGCCGGTGTCCGACTTCGCGACGACCGACTCCGAGCCCTTCGTCCCGCTGATCAGCACCTCTTCGGTGTAGCCGATGACCAGCGACTCCGCGGCCCCGGACGAGACCGACGGCGGTTTGCACGCCGGGACGGAGTCGTCGAGGAAGCCCGACAGCTCCTCGACGCGCTCGTCGTCGACGCTCCCGCCGGCCCGTTCGACGGCGAGCCGGGCGATGTAGGGCGCCGGGCTCGTCCCCGTCGCGTCGAACAGACCCTTGAAGCCCGCGGTGGGGTTGACCTCGAGGACGTACCAGCCGTCCTCACCCTCCATCAGGTCGACGCCGGCGTAGTCCAGGCCGACGGCCTCGACGGCCGTCCGCGCGGTGTCGATGACCGCCTCGTCGACCTCCCCGTCGGCGTCCTCGACGCGGCCGCCGAGCGCGACGTTGGTCCGCCACTCGTTGTCGGGGGCGTAGCGGAACATCGATCCCACGACCTCGCCGCCGACGACGTAGACGCGGAGGTCGCGCGTCGGCACGTCGCCCCGCTCCAGCAGCTTCTGGAGGAACGCGTAGCGGTTGCCGACGCGGGCGTTGACCCGCTCGGTCGCGTCGACCTTCCACGTGCCGCCGCCGTTGGTCCCGATCGCCGTCTTGTACACCGCCTCGTCGCCGAACTGCTCGCGTTCGAGGTTCAGCCGGTCCGACGACAGCGCGAGCAGGGCGTCCGGCACCTGCACGTCGGCCTCCGAGAGCGCGACCGCCGACGCCACCTTGTGCATCGACGTGAGCGTCTTCGCCGGCTCGTTGAGCATCGGACAGAGCTGCTCGAAGGTGTTCGCCAGGCCCATCTCCTCGCAGGGCTCGGTCGACTTCGAGAGCAGCAGTCGGTTGGCGATCACGTCGACCTCGGGCTCGAGGACCGGCTCGGAGCCCTCGACGCGCAGTGTCGTGTTCTCCCGGCGCAGCCACTCGGGGTCGTGACCCAGCGCGTCGACGGCGTTGAGGATCGCCTTCGTCTCCTTGCTGTTGTGCAGGCTCAACACCCCCACCGAAACGGAGTCAGAAGTCGTCATACCCCAACGTCGCCCGGGCGGCCGAAAGTACTAACGGTCCCGTATCGGGCCAGTGCGGCGATCTGACGGCGAAACTGAAAACATCGAGGCGTCGACCGCGAGGCGGGTGCGCGCCCTCGCGGTCCCGGAGCGTCCCCGCAACCCCGGGTCGCCACACGTTTCAACCCCCGGGCGTAGTGGGCGGTATGGACGAGGCCGAGCCGTTCACCTACGACGGCGGTCGGGTCGACCCGGGTGAGCGGGCTAACGTACGCTACACCGTCAGCGAGACCTATCTCGGCGATCCCGTCAGGATCCCCGTGACGATCGTCGTCGGCGAGGAGGCCGGGCCGACCGCCTTCCTCAGCGCCGCCGCTCACGGCGACGAACTCAACGGCGTCGAGGTCGTCCGCGAGGTGGCCCACGAGTGGGACCTGACGGACCTGGCGGGCACGCTCATCTGCCTCCCCGTGTTGAACGTCCCGGGCTTCATCGCCCAGGAGCGCTACCTCCCGGTCTACGACCGCGACCTGAACCGCTCGTTCCCCGGCAAAGCGGGGTCGACCAGCGCCAAGCGGATGGCCCGGCGCATCTTCGACAACTTCGTCCGCCCCTGCGACGTGGGACTTGACCTGCACACCTCTACCCGGGGACGGACCAACATGCTGCACGTCCGCGCCGACATGGAGGACCCCGCGGCCGCCCGCGTCGCGAAGGCGTTCGCCTCGAACGTCATCATCGACGGGCAGGGCCCCGACGGGACGCTCCGCCGGGAAGCCAGCGATCGCGGCACCGCCACCGTCACCGTCGAGATGGGCGAGGCCCACCGCTTCCAGCGGGAGTTCATCGACCGCGCGCTGGTCGGCGTCGAGAGCGTCCTCGCCGAGTTCGGACTGCTTCCCACGGAACGCGTCCGGTGGCCCGGCTGGCGGACGGTCGTCGAGGGGTCCAGCGAGAAGACGTGGATCCGCGCCGACGCCGGCGGCCTCGTCGACATGCACGCCGCCCGCGGCGGCGTCGTCCGCGAGGGCGAGACCATCTGCACCATCGCCAACCCGTTCAAGACCGAACGGACCCACGTCGAGGCGCCTTTCACCGGCCTGCTCGTCGGCATCCTCGAAAATCCCGTCGTCTATCCGGGCAACCCGCTGTGTCACCTCGTCAAACTCGACGACGACACGCTGGACGCGATCGAGCGCAGCGGCGGGTCGAACTCGCCGCGGGACCCGACCCCACCGAGCGCGGCCGAGTGAGCACCGGGCGGACGGGTCGAGCGGGCGCCCGAGAGAGTCGCGCGCGAGCGAGCGTCGCCGGCACGCGGGCGCGACCACTGACAGCCCGTTGGTACGTCCGCCGGCAGTCCCGGCGAAAATCCCCGAAACACCCACCGATCCGGGTAACCTGTGGGTGCGCGTGAACGTGTTCGGCGGCCGAGACGGGTCGGTGTAGAAACTACTATAGCCCCTGCTACCATTGCGCCCGTTGTATGAGCGGAACGTACGACCGCGGAGCGGTCGAGGATTTCGGCCGGTGGCGGGAGTTCCAGCCGGGCATGTGGGCCTGGATCTTCCACAAGTTCACCGGCTGGGTGCTCGTCGGCTACCTCTTTACGCATATCGCCGTGTTGAGCACCGCGACGGGTGGCGGGGTGCTGTACACGAACACGCTCCAGGGACTGGAAGAACTGCTGATCGTCCGCGTGCTGGAGGTCGGCCTCCTGTCGGTGGCCGTCTTCCACATCCTCAACGGGGTTCGGCTACTGTTCGTCGACCTCGGGTTCGGACTCGAAAATCAGGACAAGAGCTTCTACGCGTCGCTCGTCGTGACGGCCGCCATCGTCGTCGCGAGCGTGCCGACGTTCCTCGCGGGGGTGTAATCGATGGCACAGCACTACTCCTCGTTCGAGCGCGGCGGCGTCAAGTGGCTCTTCCAGCGACTGACGGCGGTCTTCCTGGTCGGCGTGCTCGCCTTCCACTTCTTCCTGCTGCACTTCGTCAACCACGCCGCCGAGGTCACCTTCGCCGGCACCCAGGCGCGGATGAGTCAGGTCGGCTACTTCGCGACGATGTGGCTGTTCCTCGTCACCGCGACCTTCCACGGCGTCAACGGCGTCTACAACGCCCTCGTCAACCAGGGGCTGAGCGGCACCCGCAAGACGGCAGTCGGGGCCGTTTTGACGCTGGCGAGCATAGCACTGATCGTCCAGGGAACCCGCGTGGCACTCGCGATGACCAACCTACTATGAGCACGCAAATTGAACAAGAGCAGACCGAAGAGCAGACAGAGGCCGAGGCCGAAGCGGCCGAGCCGGCCGAGCAGTCCCATCAGGACCGGCGCCTCTCGGAGAAGACGGCCCGGGCCGAGGCCCGCGAGCGCGAAGAGCAGGCTCGCGAGGAGGTCCGCGACGCCGACGACACCGTCCGGATCAAGGTGTTCCGCTACGACCCGGAGGTCGAGGGGAAGTCCGAACCGCGCTTCGACGACTTTCAGGTCCCCTTCTTCAAGGGGATGACCGTCCTCGACGCGCTGATCTACGCTCGGGACCACTACGACTCGTCGCTGACCTTCCGCCACTCCTGCCGGCAGGCGGTCTGTGGCTCCGACGCGCTGTTCGTCAACGGCCAGCAGCGACTCGGCTGCAAGACCCAGATGGCGGACCTGGAGGGGCCGGTCCGCATCGAACCGCTCCCACACCAGGACGTGGTCAAGGACCTCGTCGTGGACATGGAGCACTTCTACGAGCAGATGAAGTCCGTCGAGCCGTACTTCCAGCCCGACGATCTGCCGGAGGGCGAGCGCGAGGAACAGCGCCAGTCACCCGAGAACCGCGAGAAGGTCAAGATGTCCACGCGGTGTATCTGGTGTGGCGCCTGCATGTCCTCGTGTAACATCGCCGCGGGGGACAACGAGTACCTCGGCCCGGCGGCCATCAACAAGGCCTACCGGTTCGCGATGGACGAGCGCGAGGGCGAGATCCAGAAGCAGGACCGCCTGGAGATCATCGAGCAGGAACACGGCGTCTGGCGCTGTCAGACCCAGTTCTCCTGCACGGAGGTGTGCCCGAAGGACATCCCGCTGACCGAGCACATCCAGGAGCTGAAGCGCGAAGCGGTCAAGTCGAACCTCAAATTCTGGTAACCATGCACGAACACGACGTACTCGTCGTCGGCGCGGGCGGCGCAGGCCTGCGCGCGGCGATCGCGGCACACGAAGAGGGAGCGGACGTGGCGATGGTCACGAAGCTCCACCCCGTCCGGAGCCACACCGGGGCGGCCGAGGGCGGCATCAACGCCGCGCTCCACCCCGAGGACTCCTGGGAACTGCACGCCTACGACACGATGAAGGGCTCGGACTACCTCGGGGACGCCCCCGCGGTCGAGACCTTCGCCCAGGACGCGCCGGACGAGGTCATCCAGCTCGAACACTGGGGGATGCCCTTCTCCCGCGAGGAGGACGGCACCGTCTCCCAGCGACCGTTCGGCGGGCTCTCCCACCCCCGCACGACTTACGCCGGCGCCGAGACCGGCCACCACCTGCTCCACACGATGTACGAGCAGGTCGTCAAGCGCGGTATCACCGTCTACGAGGAACAGCAGGTCCTCGATCTGGCGGTGACCGACCACGACGACGTCGAGGACCGCGAGTGTCACGGCGTCGTCGCCTACGACATCGCCAGCGGCGAGATCGAAGGCTATCGCGCCACCAACGGCGTGATCCTCGCGACCGGCGGCCCCGGTCAGGTCTTCGACCACACGACCAACGCCGTCGCCAACACCGGCGACGGCTACGCGATGGCCTACCGGGCCGGCGTCCCGCTGGAGGACATGGAGTTCGTCCAGTTCCACCCGACGACGCTCCCCTCCACCGGCGTCCTCATCTCCGAGGGCGTCCGCGGCGAGGGCGGTATCCTCTACAACGACGAGGAGGAGCGCCTGATGTTCGAGTACGGCTACGCGAACAACGACGGCGAACTCGCCTCCCGCGACGTGGTCTCCCGCGCCGAGCTCACCGAGGTCAACGAGGGCCGGGGCATCGAGGACGAGTACGTCCACCTCGACATGCGCCACCTCGGCGAGGAGCGCATCCTCGACCGCCTCGAGAACATCCTCCACCTCGCGGAGGACTTCGAGGGCGTCGACGGCCTCGACGAGCCGATGCCGGTCAAGCCCGGCCAGCACTACCAGATGGGCGGCGTCGAGTGCGACGAGAACGGCCACACCTGCATCGACGGCCTCTACGCGGCCGGCGAGACGGCCTGCGTCTCCCTGCACGGCGCCAACCGACTGGGCGGCAACGCCCTGCCCGAACTGCTCGTGTTCGGCGCCCGCGCCGGCAAACACGCCGCCGGCGGCGACATGAAAGACGCCGAGATCGCGACCGGCCCCACCGCCGAGAGCGAGGCCGGCGACCTCGCCGACGACGTCGAGATCGGCGCCGTCGACGCCGGCGACCGGAGCGTCGCCGCGGACGGGGCGGCCGTGGACGCCGCGACCGTCGTCGAGGCCGAGATCCAGCGCCAGCAGGAGCGAGTCGACCGCCTGCTCGAAGAGGAGGGCGTCAACCACGCGCAGGTCCGCGACGACATCCAGCAGACGATGACGGCCAACGTCAACGTCTTCCGCCGCGAGGACAACCTCAAAGCGGCCCTGGAGGACATCCGCGAGGCCCGCGAGCGCTACCAGCACGTCGCCGCGTCGGACCCCTCGCGCACCTACAACACCGACCTGATGCACACGATGGAGACGCGCAACATCATCGACATCGCCGAGGCCATCACGGTCGGCGCGCTCGCACGCGAGGAGTTCCGCGGCGCCCACTGGCGCGAGCAGTACCAGGAGCGCCGGGACGACGAGTGGCTCAAACACACCATGCTCGCCTGGAACGACGGCAACCCCGAGCTGTACTACAAGCCCGTCCTCCTCGAAGCCGAGAAGGAGTACGAGCCCAAGGAACGCAGCTACTAGCGCTCACTTCGTTTTCGATCGCGATCTCGCGCTCGCTCGGCTCGCGCTGACAGTACGGGAAGACCGCCGAGAATCGGAGCCGCGGCCACAGACCGTTCAGGAGTCGTCGCTCTCGTCGCCGCCGTCGTCGGCCGCGTCGGCTTCCTCGCCGCCGTCGTCGCTCTCGTCGACGATCCAGTCCTCGCGGACGCGCTTGGTGCCGGAGTCGGTCTCGATGATGAGGACGTTGTAGTCCTCGGTCCCGGTCTTGACGCCGGTCACGGTCCCGCTGGAGGTGCCGTAGACCGAGGAGTCGGGGCCGGCCACGTGGAAGGTGACCTCCTCGCCCCGCTCGACGGGAACGTCGCCGAACCCGACGGGCGATCGCGGGACGGACTGGGCGCCGCCGCGATACAGCGGCTGTGTCCGTCCGGAGTCGTCGCTCGCGGCCGTCGCGTCGGGGCCGCCCTCCGCGTCGGCCTCGCCGACGCGACGACCGAACCCGCAGCGCTTCGTCTCCTCGACGACCACCTGGTCGATCGTCAGCGTGGGGTGGGACTCCTTCCACTCTGCGAGCGCGGTCTCCATCCGCTCGGCCGTCAGGTCGTCGCGCGCGGACACGTCGACCTCGAACGACCGCACCGACCGCTCGCCCGTCCGCGACTCGACGACCAACTGCGCCTCGAAGACGCTCTCCGATCTGTTCTTCGCCTGTCGCTCGTACTCGAGTTCAGATCCGTCGACAGTTATCATTGGCATGTCGATAGCTCGACTGTTCGTATATTGGTGAGAAGTGAGTGATATATCTTTTCCAAGCCGTTTGGGAGAATCGAACGGCCGGTGTCGCGATTCCACGGCGATCGCGAACGGACGGACCAGCGAATCGATCGCTACCGGACTACACGTCGATATAACCGAAGAAGATCGACCGAAAGAGGTTTTGGCGCGTTCTCGGTGGGTGATAGCATGACGTACACCGTCGCTGTCGTCGGAACGGGGCCGGACCCCGAGAACCCGACCGTCGAGGGGTTCGCGATGGGCTACCGCCACGCCGAATCGTTCGGGAACGACGAGCGCTGCGAGGTCGTCGCCTGCGCCGACATCGTCCAGGCGAACGCCGAGGCGTTCGGGCGCACCTTCGATCTGCCCGACGAGAACGTCTTCGAGGACTACGGGGAGATGCTCGCCGCGGTCGAACCGGACATCGTGACGGTCGCCGTGCCGCCGGCGATCCACGAGGACGTGGTCGTCGACTGCGCTCGCAGCGGGGTCGTCTCGGCGATCCACGCGGAGAAGCCCATGGCTCACACCTGGGGCTCCGCCCGGCGGATGGCCCAGGCCTGCTGGCGTCGCGACGTGCAGCTCACGTTCAACCGACAGCGACGGTTCGGGAAGCCGTTCAGAGAGGCGAAACGGCTGATCGACGACGGCGAGATCGGCGACCTCCGCCGGGTCGAGACAACGTGGAGCGACCTCTACGACACCGGCGCTCACACGATCGACCTGACCGGCATGTTCGCCGGCGAGGCCGAGCCCGAGTGGGTCATCGCCCAGATCGACTACCGCGAGGAGGACGTGCGATTCGGCATGCACCAGGAGAACCAGGCGTGGGCGCTCTGGGAGTACGAGACCGGCGTCCAGGGCGTCATCTCGGGTGGCGAGGGCGGCGACTTCGCCGACGCCGCCCACGTCGTCCGCGGCACCGAGGGCGAGATCCGCATCGACAGCGAGACGGGCAACATGCTGGAGATCCGCCGCGCCGGCGACGGCTCGTGGGAGGCCGTCGACGTGGACGGCGAAGACCTGCACAGCGCTCACGTCGAGGGGCGACAGTACGGCAGTGCGTACATCGACCGCGCGGCCAGCGAGGTCGTCGACGCGCTGGCGGAGGGCCGCGAGTCCGAACTCGGGGCGAAGAACGGGCTGAAGACCGCCGAGATCATCTTCGGGGCCTACGAGTCCGCCCGCAAGCGCGGTCGCGTCGACTTCCCGCTGGACGCCGAAGACAACGCCTTCGAGGCGCTCGTCGAAGCCGGCGAACTCGAATACGTCCCGGAGGGCGACGCCGACCCGACCGAGGACTGAGTCCGGCGAACGTCGGTTTCGGCCGGAGACGCTTTTTTGTGACAACGCCGCCCAGGCACCGGACATGCAGTTCACGGAGTTCGGCGACGGCGACGAGCGGGTCCTGTTCGTCCTCGGATGGGGAAACCGCACGCACCACGAGAACGTGCGCTGGCTGGTCGACGAGCTGGTCGCGGCCGGCTACACCGTCGACCTTGGACAGATACCCGACCACGGGAGCGACTTCGACGAGCAGTACGTCCGGCCGACGCAGGCGCGCCACGACGCGACCGATCCCGACCGGCTCCTCTCGCACAGCACCGGCGGCCTGGTCGCCGCACACCTCGACTCGGCCGCCCCGCGCGTCTATCTCAGTCCCTGGTGGGGGATGGCCAGTGAGGGGCTCGTCGAACGTCTCGTCGCCCTGCTCCCGACCGACCGGCCGGTGGTCCCGGTTCCGTTCGAGGAGGGCGCGCTCGGCGACCTCGCGACCGATCGCCAGCGCGCCGAGGGGCCCGACCGTATCGCGCCGGCGTTCCTGCGGACGGTCGCCGACGCGCAGTCGCGACTGCCCGCGTTCCGCGAGGACAGCGTCGTCTTCTGCTCGCTCCGCGACAGCGTCGTCGGTGTCGACGCGATCGGCGAGCGCGCGCCCGCCGAGCGGACGGTCCTCTACGACGGCGGCCACGAGTCCTTCTCCTCGTCGTCGCGCGACCGGACCGTCGAGTGGCTGCTGGCGGTTCTCGACGAGGGCCCGGACGCGCTCTCGGGACCGGTCCGGACCGCGTGAGCGCCCGTCCCCGTGAACGCCGATCCGACGGGCGGATCAGAACAGGACGTACAGCATAAGGTAGACGACGACGCCCAGGGTGAAGGAGATCAGCCACAGCGCCGCCGCGACCCGACCGACGGTCGGGTGGCGCGTTTCCCGCAGTTCCGGGACCGAGTGGGTCAGTGCCAGCAGGAGGACGTAGATCACCAGCGGGACGCAGACGATGGCGAGGAGGATGTGGACGGCGAGGATCCCGGGGTAGATCACGCCCTCGACCAGCGGCGGGCCCGAGAAGTCGCTCGGTCCCAGCAGGGCCACGCGGTAGAGATAGGCGACGAGGAAGAGCGCGAACAGCCCGGTCGTCGACAGCATCGCCGCGCGGTGGCGGGCCACGTCGCCGCGGCGGATCGCTCGCACGCCGACGACGATCGTCCCGACCGCCGTCGCACTCACGACGGCGTTGACGTGAGGGATCGCTTCCAGCACCGCGTCGGGCGCCCGCGGCAGGAGCGTCTGTGGGATCGCCTGCAGCGCCGCCGCGAACACCAGCGCCAGCGCGACGACCGAGAGGATACCGGAGACCGCGGGGACGTGCTCTCTGACGTTCATCGGTCGGAACTGAGGACTCGACCGTCAATGCAGTTGCGCTTCCGAGCGGCGGCCGTCGGTCGCGGGCGGCCCCGCGGGTCGCGGACGGCGGCCGCCCGTCAGGGCCAGAGCCCGCGCGCCTCGTGGGCCTCGGCGATCCGCGAGAGCGCGACGGCGTAGGCCGCGTCGCGCCAGGTCGCGTCGCCGGCCTCGAACTCCTCGCTCACGGCCTCGAACGCCTCGAGCATCTCGGTCTCCAGTTCCTCGTTGACGCGTTCGGCGGACCACGAGCGGCGGTTGATGTCCTGGAGCCACTCGAAGTACGAGACCGTGACGCCACCGGCGTTCGCGAGGATGTCGGGAATGACGGGGACGCCACGCTCGGCGAGAATCTCGTCGGCCGCGAACGACAGCGGCCCGTTCGCGCCCTCGACGACGACGTCCGCGCGGACCTCGGAGACGTTCGCCTCGGTGATGGCGTTGCCGACCGCCGCGGGGACGAGCACGTCCACGTCGAGTTCCAGCAGTTCGCCGTTCGGGATCGTCCGATCGGCGTGCGTCGCGACTGCCTCCGGCTCTTCCTCGTGAGAGGGGATCGACCGGGTGTCGAGGCCGTCGGGGTCGTAGGCGGCGCCCGTTACGTCGCTGACGGCGACGACGGTCGCCCCCCAGTCGTCGAGCAGGCGGGCGGCGTTCGCGCCGACGCTCCCGAACCCCTGGACGGCGACCGTCGCCTCCGACAGCGGCGTGTCGTAGTACTGCGCGACCTCGCGGGTGACGATGGCGACGCTCCGCCCGGGCGCTTCGGCGCGGCCCTCGCTGCCGCCGATGACCGGCGGCTTCCCGGTGACGACGCCCGGGATAGTCTCGGCCTCCTGCATGCTGTAGGCGTCCATCATCCACGACATCGTCTCGGCGTCGGTCCCCATGTCCGGCGCGGGGATGTCCGTCGTCGGCCCGATGACGTTGCGGATCTCGTCGGTGAACCGGCGAGTGAGCCGTTCGCGCTCATCGTCGCTCAGTTCCTTCGGGTCGACGACGACGCCGCCCTTCGCACCGCCGAAGGGGATGTCCATCACCGCGCACTTCCAGGTCATCCACATGGCGAGGCCGATCGACTCCTCGCGGGAGACCTCCGGGTGGAACCGTATCCCGCCCTTGTACGGGCCGCGGACGCTGTCGTGCTGGGCGCGGAACCCGCGGAACACCTCGACGCTCCCGTCGTCGCGCTCGATGGGGACGGTCACTTCGTGGACGGCGTCCGGGTGGAGGAACCGCTCGACGACGTTCTGGTCCACGTCGACCAGCGAGGCCGCTCGCCGTAACTGACGGCGGGCCGTCGACAGCGCCGACTCGGACTCCTCGGCCAGTGGTTCGGTACTATCGACTGTCGACTGCGATGGTGTATCGGAGGACATGGTGAGGCCCGCTCACTCCAGCGACATCGCGCGGTTCTGAAACTCTCCGTCACACTCGGGGCAGTCACCGGGGTGGGATTCCGCTTTCACGATCTTTCCGCAGACGAGACACTCGTAGGTCGATTTCGACTCCGCGCTGTCGGCGACGTCCTGATGATGGGGCACGTGGGAGACAACGACGCGAGATTATATAGTATTAAGTATTTAGGGTATATTAACACATATTAATACGGGATCGCGGTATCGGAGCGTCGTCACCAGTGGGACAAGTCGTCGAAAAAACCGTCGGCGCGGTGTCAGTTCGCCCGGGGCCTCAGTGGAAGGTGCGGCCGAGTTCGTCGTCCCCGGTCTCGGCTTCGGCGGTGTCGAACCGCTCCTCGATCTCCTCGTACTGCTCGCGGGTGTCCTCGTCGACGCTGGGACCGACCTCGTCGAGCGCGTGCTCGAAGTGGTCCATCGTGACCTTCACGTTGCCGACGGAGTCGCCGATGTCCTCGGGGTCGACGCTCGCGAGGAACTCGCGGGTCGCGGCCATCGACGCCTCGCGGGTGACCGCCTCGATGTCGGCGCCGACGTAGCCCTCCGTGCGAGCCGCCAGGTCGTCCAGGTCGATGCCCTCGGCGAGCGGCTTGTCCCGCGTGTGAACCTCGAAGATCTTGCGGCGGGCCTCCTCGTCCGGGACCGGCACGTGGACGTGCCTGTCCAGCCGACCCGGCCGGAGCAGCGCCGAGTCGATGAGGTCCGGTCGGTTCGTCGTCGCGATGACGACTACGTCCTCCAGCTCCTCCAGCCCGTCCAGCTCCGTCAGCAGCTGGGAGACGACGCGCTCGCCGACGCCCGAGTCGGTGGTGTTGCCGCCGCGTTCGCCCGCGATGGAGTCGATCTCGTCGAAGAACACCACCGTCGGTGCGTTCGAGCGAGCCTTCTCGAAGACCTCGCGGACGCCCTTCTCCGATTCGCCCACGAACTTGTTCAGCAGTTCGGGACCCTTGATCGAGATGAAGTTCGACTGGGCCTCGTTGGCGATGGCCTTGGCGAGCAGGGTCTTCCCCGTGCCGGGCGGACCGTACATCAGCACGCCCTTCGCGGCCTGCATGTCCATCGCCTCGAACACCTCGGGGTAGTCCAGCGGCCACTGGATGGTCTCTCGGAGGCGCTCTTTGGTGTCTTCGAGCCCGCCGACCTGGTCCCAGGTCACGTCGGGCACCTCAACGAACACCTCGCGCAGGGCCGAGGGCTCGATGCCCTTCAGCGCCTGCTTGAGGTCGTTCTCCGAGACTTCCAGGTGTTCGAGCACCTCGGCGTCGATCTCGTCCGATTCGAGGTCGAGTTCGGGGCGGATGCGCCGCAGCGCGTTCATCGCCGACTCCTTGGTCAGCGACTCCAGGTCCGCGCCGACGAAGCCGTGGGTGCTCTCGGCGTACTGGTCCAGGTCGATGCCCTCCGCGAGGGGCATCCCGCGGGTGTGGACCTGCAGGATCTCCTTGCGGCCGTTCTTGTCCGGGACGCCGATCTCGATCTCGCGGTCGAAGCGACCGCCGCGACGCAGCGCCGGGTCGACGGCGTCCACGCGGTTGGTGGCACCGATGACGATGACCTGGCCGCGCGACTCCAGCCCGTCCATCAGGCTGAGCAGTTGCGCGACGACGCGGCGTTCCACGTCGCCCTGCGTCTCGCCGCGCTTGGGCGCGATGGAGTCGATCTCGTCGATGAAGACGATAGCCGGCGAGTTCTCCTCGGCCTCGTCGAAGATCTCGCGGAGCTGTTCTTCGGACTCCCCGTAGTACTTCGACATGATCTCCGGCCCGGAGATGTCGGTGAAGTACGCGTCGATCTCGTTGGCGACGGCCTTCGCCATCAGCGTCTTGCCGGTGCCGGGCGGGCCGTGCAGGAGCACGCCCTTCGGCGGCTCGATGCCGAGCGTCTCGAACAGCTCGGGGTGGCGCATCGGCAGCTCGATCATCTCGCGGACCTGTTCGAGCTCGTCGTCCAGGCCGCCGATGTCCTCGTAGGTGATGTCGGGCGCGCCGCCCTCGGGGGTGCCGGGCGCGCCGCCGGTGATCTGCTCGGCGGGCTTCTCGGCCACGTCGACCTCCGTCGAGTCCGTCACGACGACGGTCCCGGACGGTTCCGTCCCGGCGATCTTCAGCGGGATCTTCTGGCCGCTCATCGACGAGAGCGGGCCGAGCCCGAAGCTGACGGGCACGGTCTGGCCCTCGGTGATGGCCTGGCCGCTGAGGTTGTTCCGGATCATCGGCCCGACGTTCCCGCGAACCCGGAGGTTCTGCGGGAGGGCGACGCTGACCCGGCTGGCCGGGTTCACGTCGGCCTTCTCGACGTCGACGTTGTCGTCGATACCCACGTCGGCCTCCTGGCGGAGGCGACCGTCGATGCGGATGACCCCGCGACCCTCGTCCTCGGGGTAGCCCGGCCAGACCCGCGCGACCGCGCGGGAGCCGTCACCGCCCTCGATGACGATGTAGTCGCCGTTCTCCAGGTCGAGCTCCGCCATGGCCGCACGGTCGATGGCGGCGAGTCCGCGCCCCGCGTCCTTCTGCTTGAGGGGCTTGACAGTGAGTCTCATGGGCTCACCTCGATAGTGAGAACGCCGTTGCGGATAAACGCTCGCGCGTCACCCGAAAGCTCCAGGTCGTACTGCTCGCCGTCGACGACGACGATGACCGCGTCGTCGAGCACGTCGACCGACGCGTCCCGGCCGGGACCGAGGTCCGCCGCCAGCACCGTCTCGTCGTCGCCGTACTCGTAGCGCCGCAGGCCGACGTCGTCGGCCAGCTGTTGGGTTCCGGTCATACTAACTCTGAGTTAGCGTGATAAGTATTTAAATCTATCGCTAAACTACCCCCGTACGGTGGCGTTTTTTCGCGAATCGGTACAATTGCGGTTCACACTGACAGCACCCAGGGAAGTCACCGCCGATGTCGAAACCCCCCGACACCTTTGGGCCGCCCGGCCCAAGGGTCGACATGGAGACCGTTCGTCACGACGGCCGGGAGACCGCCTATCGGGTCGCCGGCACGGGCGCGAACCCGCCCGCACCGAACTCCGAGGCGAGCGCCGACGTGCTCTACGTCCACGGGAGCGGTGCCACACATCGGCTCTGGGCCGCCCAGTACGCCCCCGACGGTCCCGCCCACCCCGCCGCCGCGCTGGACCTGAGCGGCCACGGCGAGTCCGACGACGTGGCGACCGCTCCGGGACCGGAGACGCTCGACGCGTACGCACGGGACGTGATCGCGGTCGCGGAGGCGACCGGCGCGGAGACGCTCGTCGGCAACTCCCTCGGGGGTGCCGTCGTCCTCTCCGTCGCGCTCGACACCGGTTTCGACCCGGGCGCGCTCGTGCTGGCCGGCACCGGCGCGCGACTCGCCGTTCACGAGGACCTGCGCGAGTGGCTCGCCGACGACTTCGACCGCGCCGTCGACTTCCTCCACGAGCGCGACCGACTGTTCCACGACGCCGACGACCGAACCCTCGAGCGGTCGTGGGCCCAGATGCGGACCACCGGCCGGGCCGTCACGCGCCGGGACTTCCTGACCTGTCACGCCTTCGACGTTCGCGACCGCCTCGACGATGTCGACGCGCCCGCGCTGGCCGTCGTCGGCGAACACGACTCCCTGACGCCGCCCGCGTTCCACGAGTACCTCGCCGAGCGTCTCCCGGACTGCGAGTACGTCGAGATCCCCGACGCCGCCCACCTCTCCATGGCCGAGCGACCCGGTGAGTTCAACGGCGCCGTCGGTCGGTTCCTCGACTCGATCGGTGGCTGAGCCGCGGGTGCGAGCGGCGGCGGCCCCGCACCGAGCGAAAACAGGAGACTCAAGGGGGCGTCGCCGAAACTGTCGCACGTGCCAGCGCGCGTCGAGCGAACGGACCCGGACGGCGTCGACTACGGGCGGGTCATGCAGCTCACCTTCGTCGTCACGATCGCCGCGGGAGCGCCGCTGGTGGCCGTGCTCTCGCTCGCCGTCGAGCTGACGACCTGGACCGAGCGCGCGCTGTTCGCCGTCCGCGTCGGCGCCGTCGTCTGGATCGTCACCGCGCTCTCGATCTACGTCTACGAGCGCCGAGCGAACGCCGAGTGAACGTCCGACTTCACCGGTCGTTCTGCACGCTCGGCGCGCGCTCATCGCCCGACTCGCCGGACACCGCTAGACGCGGTCCTCGACCCACTGGAAGTCGAGCCCGGCGGCCGCGGCGGCCTCCCGGTCTGAGTCCGAATCGCCGACGAACAGCGACGACGAGGGGTCGGCGCCCAGCAGGTCGACGGCGTGTAGCAAGGGCTCGGGGTCGGGCTTGACCGTCTCGTGAGAGTCCCGACCGACCACCGCGTCGACGTGGCGATCGATGCCGTGGAGCTCCAGCGCGATCCGACAGGCCGCCGCGCAGTTGAGCGAACAGACGCCCACGGGGACCGAGTGGGGCAGGTCGTCCGCGAGCGCGAGCCGTCGGGCGCTGCGGGCTCCCTCGCGCTCGAACTCCGCGATGGCGTCGTCGACCCGGTCGAGCAGGCCGTCCGCCGCCGCGACCTCGCGCATCGCCCAGATGTCCGCGTTCGACACGTCGTGGCCGCGCGCCCGCAGGATCGCCGCACAGCGCTCGGCGACCGCCCCCCAGTCGACGTCGAGGCGGACGAGCGTCCCGTCCAGATCGTAGACGATAGCGTCGTACTCCGTCACGGGTCCGGGTAGGGGTCGAGCCAGCAAATGCGTGTCGACCCGGGACGGCCCCGCCGGAGCCGGAGCGGACCCCGGCGACGACTGCCCGCGTCTACTCCCCCAGCAGGTCCCGCGCGACGATGTTTTTCTGGATCTGACTGGTCCCCTCGTAGATGGTCGTCACCTTCGCGTCGCGGTAGAGCCGTTCGACGGGGAACTCCGACGTGTAGCCGTAGCCGCCGTGGATCTGGACGGCCTCGCCGGTCACGTCGACCGCCGCCTCGCTCGCGAAGTACTTCGCCACGCTCGCGGCGGTCCGCGCGGACTCGCCGCGGTCCTGGGCGGCCGCGGCCTCGTGAGTCAGCGCTCGCGCGGCCCGCACGTTCGTCTCCATGTCCGCGAGTTTGTGGCGGATCGACTGGATGTCGGCGATCGGCCGGTCGAACTGCTCGCGCTCGCCGGCGTAGGCCACCGCCTCGTCCAGCGCCGCCTGGGCGAGCCCGACCGACTGGGCGGCGATGCCGATCCGCCCACCGGTCAGGATCGAGAAGGCCGCCGCCAGCCCGCGACCGGGTTCGGTCAACCGGTAGCGCGCCGGGATCTCGACGCCGTCGAACAGCAGGCTCGTCGTGTCGCTCGCCCGGAGACCGAGTTTGTCCTCCGGCTTCCCGACTTCCAGGCCGTCGGCGTCCGTCGGAACGAGGAACTGCGTCACCGACTCGGGGTCGTCGGGGTCGGTCTTCGCGAAGACGACGGCCACGCCGGCCCGCTGACCGTTGGTGATCCACTGCTTCTTCCCGTCGAGGACGTACGCCGCCCCGCCGTCGACCGCGCGGGCGGTCGTCGACATCTCCGCCGGGTTCGACCCGGCGTCGGGCTCCGAGAGCGCGAACGCGCCGACCGGTCGACCGTCGACCATCTCCGACAGCCACTCCTCGCGGACCGACTCGTCGGCGAACTCGGCGATACAGGAGGTGGCCAGGCAGTGGACCGACAGCGCCGTCGCGACCGCCAGCGACCCGCGGGCGACCCCCTCGTTGACGACCGCGTACGTCAGCCGGTCGGCGTCGAACCCGCCGTACGCCTCGGGGACGGTCAACCCCGTCAGGTCGAGGTCGGCAAGCCCGTCCCAGACGCCTTCCGGGAAGGTCTCCTCGCGGTCCGCCTCCGCCGCGACCGGCCGGATCTCCGACTCGGCGAACTCCCGAACCGCCTCGCGGATCGCCGCCTGCGTAGACGATAGCTCCATGGCACGCTCTTGGGTCAGCGGCGGCAAAAATTGCGCGGCCGCCCCGGTGCCGCGGCGGTCAGGGGCTGGTCGGTCAGTCGACGGCCGGGACGGTCAGCTCGACCGAGGGGCCGGTTCGAGCGCCATCGTACTTGTCGTAGTCGCAGGTGGCCGAGACGACTTCCCGCCGCTGGTCACTCGGACTCGACCAGCTGGACGTCCAGCTCGGCTTCCAGGGCGCCGATGAGCGACCCGCCGACGTTGGCCTGGGTCGCTCGTCCCTGTTCGACGGCGAGCACGTCCGACTCCTCGGCGTCGACGGCGTCGGCGAGTTCGGCCGTCTGGAGGCCGGCGGCCTGCCGGGCCTCGACGAGCACGTCGCCGTAGTCGCTGACGAGGTACGGGAGCTGGTCGTCGTCGTAGTCGGCGCCGTCCTCCCAGTGAGAGGCGTCGGCCCTGGCGGCGTCCTGCATGCGCGCCGTGTTCTGGGCCGCCTGTCGCTTCCGGTCGCGGTCGCGGTCGCCGTCGTCGGACCCCCCGCCCGGCGTCTCGTCGTGCTGGGCGCACTCCGAGCAGACCGAGAGGGTCGCCCCCGCGACGCTCGCGGTCTGAAGATCCACGTTCTCCGCCCCGCAGAGTTCGCAGCTATCGCTGGCGCTGGAGCCGGCGCCACCGGTCGAGTACTTAGCCATGCTGGGGGGTAGTGGAGCCCCCGTATTTGAATGGCCCGTTTCTGTTCGTCGGGATGACCTGACAGTCCGCCCGAACCGTCCCACCGGACCGACGGCGGACCGACCCGGGTGTCGCCCCGACTGGCCCGTGCGGTCGGCACTCACTGAGCGGCGAAACCGACAGTGATTTTAATGCCCCTCGGGAATGAACGAATGCGGAAAACCGCAAGAGCCGACGAGTGCGTGGGTAGCCAAGCCAGGCCAACGGCGCAGCGTTGAGGGCGCTGTCCCGTAGGGGTCCGCCGGTTCAAATCCGGTCCCACGCACTACCAGTCCGCCCACGGCGGACGAAAGTGCAGGTGCGTCCCTCAGGGACTGCACCCACGCAAACTTCCTATCGAAACTACTCGTGAGCCACAGGTGGTCCGGAGGGGTCCGCCGGTGAGCGGTCGGCTCTGCCGACCGCGAACGTCGTCACGAGCGAAGCGAAGTGACGGTCGTTCAAATCCGGTGCCACGCACTACCAGTCCGCCCACGGCGGACGACAGTGCAGGTGCGTCCCTCTGAGAATCCCGCTCGCAAACGTCCTACCGAAGCGAACTATCGAGCCGCGGCCGTGTTCCTCGCGGGCGAAACAGCGACGCGAGGCGGTCAGTAACTCGCGTCCTGGACGACGTTGAGATCGAAGCTCTCGTCGGCGGGTTCGTCGTCGGGGGTCAGGTACCCCTGGGCGAAGGCGGTGTAGACGGTCCCGCCGTTCAGCGACACGTCGTAGTCGGCGACCACGTCGCCGTCGTTGGAGTCGGTATCGCCGCGGATCTGGACGGTGTAGTCGTTGGCCTCGACGGTGGTGTAGCCGGACTCGCCGAACGGGACGCCGTCGAACAGCACCGCGTCGCCCCCTGCGGCGGTCACGTCGACCGCTGGCGCGTCCGGCGACCCGTGGACGACGCGTAGCCGCGCCGTGTTTCCGCCGGGGTCGCTGTTGTCGTCTTCGAGGACGAGCGGCTGGAACTCGGTGTCCTCGCTCGTCAGTTCACCGGCGGCGACGATGGTGTAGTCGCCGGTGCCGACCGTGACCGGCCCCTCGAAGGCGACGGTGTCGGCGTCGCCCGCGGCGGTGATGGTGACGGTCCGCTCGCCGGTGGGCACGGACATGTAGTCGCTGACGGCACCGAACGGCACGTCCGAGAGGGCCTCGCCGTCGTCGACGTACACGTCGACGTTCGGCGCGTCCGGGGACATGTGCGCGACTCGGACCGAGCCGGTCTCGACCAGGCCGCCGCCGCCCGCGCCCGAGTCGACGGCGACGGTCAGGTCGAACGGTGCTTCGGCGTCCTCGTCGCCGGGCGAGAGGTACCCGCCGGCGAAGCCGGTGTAGACGGTTCCCCCGGTGAGCTCGACGGTGAACTCGGCGACCACGTCGCCGTCGTTGGAACTCGTGTCGCCGCGGACCCCGAGCGTGTACGTTCCAGCGGGGACTTCGACGTAGCCGGACTCGCCGAACGGGACGCCGTCGAACAGGACGGTGTCGCCGCCGGCGGCAGTCACGTCGACCGCGGGCGCGTCCGGCGACGCGTGGACGAGGCGGACCCGGGCCGTGTCGTCGCCGACCGCGCTGTTGTCGTCTTCGAGGATCAGCGGGCGGAACTCCGAGTCTTCGCTGGACAGCTCGCCGATGGCGGCCACCGTGTAGTCGGTGTCGGCCTCGACGGTCACCTCGCCCTCGAAGGCGACGGTGTTGGCGTCGCCCGCGGCGGTGATCGTGACCGTGTGCGTGCCCGCGGGCAGCTCCATGTAGTCGCTGATCGCGCGGAAGGGAACGTCCGAGAGCACCTCGTCGCCGTTCACGTACACGTCGACGTTCGGCGCATCGGGCGAGAAGTGGGCCACGCGGACGTTCGCGGTGCCACCCATCCCGGATCCGGTCGCCGTGTCGGTGTCCATCCCGCCGTCCATGGCGTCCGTCTCGGTGTCCATGCCACCGTCCATGGCGTCCGTCTCGTCGCCGCCGTCGCCCTCGGTGTCGGTCGATCCGTCGTCCGATCCACAGCCGGCGAGTCCGACCGCGGCCGATGCACCGAGCGCTGCGAGCAGGTCGCGTCGCGTTTTGCGTGTCATCGCTAGGGTCGCAGGAAAACAGCGACGTGAAGGTTGTCCGACGTGACACCGTAGCCGGGCCCCGGAGTCACCCAATTTCGTTCGAACTCCGTGTCGAATCGCGGTCGAGTGCGCGGTCGGCCCACGGGCCGCAGACCCGACGGTCAGTCCCAGGTGACCCAGGCGAGAAAGAGGATGGCACCGAGTTCGAGGATCTGAACGAAGGTCATCGCGCGGCCGGCGACGGGGGCCGCAGAGCGCAGCAGCGTCGCCACCTGCGGGTCGATCACGTAGTAGTAGACCGACAGGCAGTTCTCGGCCAGCAACAGGAGGCCGAAGACCAGGAGGCCCAGCGGGTGCTTCGAGCGGAACGCCAGGTAGTTGCGGGCCCAGATGCCGACGAGCGCGACCAGCAGGACGACGTTCAGTGTCGCGGCCGCGCTCGCGGCGTCCAGCCAGAGACTCATCCGTTCCTCCTTTGTCCGCGCCGCCGAATATACGTGTTCCTAATTTCGACCATACTCACTCGACCCGTTCGAAGATCTCCTCGACTGTTTCCCAGTTGGCCCGAACCCGGTCGGTCGGCAGGTAGACGGCCCCGTAGTCGTCGCCGCTCTTGTCCACGATGTCGTTGTCCACCAACACGTCGAGGTGGTGCCTGACGGTCTTGTAGTCCAGATCGAGATCGGCGGCCAGCTGGTGGGCGTTGCGGGGTCGTTCGTCGATCGCCTGGAGGATCCTGATCCGGTTTCGCCCGCCGCGCGTCCCGGTGAGCACGTACCACAGGGTCCCCTCCATTACCAGTCCGCTACGGAGCGGAGGCCGTAAGCGTACCGGAGTCGGCGGGGCTGAGCGGACGCGTCCGCGCTGTCGACGCCGACGAACTCCGTCCCCGACGCGGCTCACTCGGTGATCGCGTCGGCCTCGCTCGAGTCGACGATGTCCGGTGTCTCCCCGGCCACGACGCCCTCCAGACGCTCGGTCTCGACCCCGAGCGACTCACGCTTGTCGGCCAGGCGCTCCTCGACGCGCCGGTAGGCCTCGCTGTCGGCGAGTTCCCCCTCGCCGGCGCGGGCTTCGAGCGTCGCCTTCTTCGACGCGAGCGCGAGGAACCGCCTGAGCGCGTCGTCGTAGGTGGCCCGTCGCCGCATCTCCTCGACGACGGCGACCAGCTCCGGCCGACCGACCGGCTTGACGACGTACTCGTCGAACGGCAGGTCGACGATGTCGGCCGCCGGGTCGACCGCCGTCACCATCACGACCCGACAGTCCACCGCCCGCTCCTCGATCCGGGCGAGCACCTCGTCGCCCGACAGCCCGGGCATCCGCCGGTCGAGCAGGACCACCTCGACCGCGGGCTCGAGCGCGTCCAGCGCTTCCGCTCCGCCGTAGACGGCCTCGACGGCGTACTCGTCCCCGAGGAACGCCGCGTACGTGTCCGCGATGACCCGGTTGTCGTCGACGACCAGTACCGTCGGCTCCGCCGTCACCGCCGACGCCTCCCCCTCGACGGCCTCGCCTCACCGTCGCGCGGTCGCTCAGGTCTCATCGCCCGATCGTTCGCCAGTTCGCGCAAATAGGTTACTCCCCGGTTCACAGAATTGATAGCCGAGACCGGAACCGACGCACCCGTCTGATCCCGTCCAGTCAGCCGATTCTCGTTCCCTCGCCCGGCTAATATAATATCAAAAACCAACCAAAATCAACATCGATATTCACTACACAAGCTTTATTACACACTGGCGGCTACGAGTAGATGCGGCACCAGTTCGGTGCCAACCCACCCACCCACCCCCACACCCACCCCACCTTTTGCGGGAGTCACCTACCGAGCGATAGCGTCGCCCAAGAGCGTCCTGCAGCGGCTGCCCGGTGACGTGTCGAAACCTCTGAGTAGCGAGTCGGTGTACGAGGAGCCATGGTATCGGCTACCACCGCCGTTCTCGCGCTAGTAACCGGATTTCTCACCGGTGCGGTCTTTCGATTTCTGAACGTCCCGATCCCCGCACCGCCGAACGTGGCCGGCGTGCTCGGGATCGTCGGGATCTACCTGGGGTACGTCGTCCTCGACCGCTTCGACGTGGGGATCGACCTGCTCAGTTACCTCTGAGAAACGGGGAGCGCGATCCGTGTCAGTCGTCCGCGGAGGAGTGGCCGACGGCCGGCCGCGTCACCTCGCGGTCGGTCTGCTCGCCGTCGATGTCGTAGGGGTACTCGCCGGTGACACACCCCAGACACAGGTCCGAGTCGGAGGTGTCGAGCGCGTCGGCGATGGCCTCGATAGAGAGATACGACAGCGAGTCGGCCTGGATCTCGTCGCGGATCTCCTCGACCGACCTGTCCGCCGCGATCAGTTCCTCGCGGCTGGCCATGTCGATGCCCATGTAACAGGGCGCGACGATCGGCGGCGCGCCGATGCGGACGTGGACCTCCTCGGCGCCGGCCTCGTAGAGCAACTCGACGAGCTGGGAGGAGGTCGTGCCCCGGACGATGGAGTCGTCGATGACCGTGACGGTCTTGCCCTCGACCGTGCTCTTGATCGGGTTGAGCTTCAGCCGGACGGCGCGCTCGCGCTCGTCCTGGGTCGGCATGATGAACGTGCGGCCGACGTACCGATTCTTCATCAGCCCCTCGGCGAAGTCGACGCCGTCGGGCGCCGCGTCGGCGTAGCCCGAGGCGAACGCCCGCCCCGAGTCGGGGACGGGCATCACCACGTCGGTCTCGATACCCGACTCCTCCCAGAGCGCGCCGCCCAGGTCCCGGCGCACCTCGTAGACCAGTTCGTCGTCGATGACCGAGTCCGGGCGCGCGAAGTAGACGTGCTCGAAGAAGCAGTGAGCGGTCTGCTCGGTCTCGACGAGCTGGTAGGTGTCGAAGCCGCTGCCGTCGTCGTGGAGGACGACCAGCTCGCCCGGCCGCACGTCGCGGACGAGGTCGCCGTCCAGCGTGTCGATGGCCGCGCTCTCCGACGCGAGAACGTACCCGTCGTCGAGTTCGCCGATACACAGCGGTCGGTTCCCCTGCGGGTCGCGCACGCCCAGCACCGTCTCGTCGTGGGTGATCGTCAGCGAATAGGAGCCGTGGATGCGGCTCATCGTCCGCTTGACCGCGCGCACGAGGTCCTCTTCGAGGAGATTTCGGGCGAGGTCGTGGGCGATCACCTCGGTGTCGCCGTCGGAGGTGAACGCGTGACCCAGCGCGGCGAGCTCCTCGCGGATCTCGTCGGTGTTGATGAGGTTGCCGTTGTGCGCGAGGCCGAGCGACCCGCTCTTGAACGAGACGGAGAACGGCTGGGCACAGCAGTTGTTGACCGACCCCGAAGTGGGGTAGCGGACGTGGCCGATACCGTTGGAGCCGTTCAGCGAGTCGAGGTCGCCCTCGTCGAAGGCGTCACCGACGAGCCCCATCTCGACGTGTTCGTACTGCTGGAAGCCGTCGTGGGTGACGATCCCGGCCGACTCCTGACCGCGGTGCTGGAGGGCGTAGAGCGAATAGTAGAGGGGGCGGGCGACGTCGCGGTCGGCAGTGGAGATGCCGACAACGCCGCACTTCTCGTGCATTCCTTACTCGCCCGCTTTGTCCTGCCAGGCGTAGTCCCGTCGCTTGGCCGATTCGCCGAACCCGCAGGACGCACAGACTTTGTTCTTGACGTGATACGACTTCTCGCCACAGCGACGACACTTGACGTGTGTCGTGGTGTTTTTCTTCCCCTGACTCGGGGTTCCTGCACCAGTCATGGGTTGATCGAGACGACGTTGTCGCCGCGTATAATCGTTGTGTCTTGGTCGTCCTCGAGGACCAGATTCATGTGCTGGTCGTAGCCCGAGAGGTCGCCGACGTACTCCTCGCCGCCCTTCAGACGAACCGTGACCTCCTCGCCGAGCGACGCCTCCAGCACGTCCAGCGGTCGTCCACTCATACCCAGACTGCCTGGCGTCGCGTGCTTAAACGTACCGCTTGCCCAATCGCCCCGCAGACCGCCCCACTCCACGGTGTGGCGCGGTCGCGCTCAGACGTCCACGCCGAACGGCGCGCGGGAGTCGGCCGCGGCGCCCACGGCGCCCAACAGGTCGGCCATCGCGTCCAGATCCGCCGCGTCGATCACTTCGACGGGGGTGTGCATGTACCGGTTGGGCAGTCCGAGGTTCAGCGCCGGCGTCCCGCCCCGGGCGGTGTAGAAGGCGTCGGCGTCGGTGCCGGTCCGCGTCCCCGTCGCCTGGAGTTGTACGTCCACGTCCCGCTCGTCGGCCACCTCGCGCACGGCCGTCACGAGCGCCGGGTGGTTCGCGCTCCCGCGGGCGACGACGGGCCCCTCGCCGAGTTCGACGCCCGTCGACTTCTTCCCCGGGACCCCCGGGGAGTCGGTCGCGTGGGTCACGTCGCAGGCGACCACCGCGTCGGGGTCCAGGTCGAACCCGACCATCTGCGCGCCCTGGAGCCCGACCTCCTCCTGGACCGTGCTGACCGCGTACACCGTCGCGTCGGCACCCGCCTCGACGGCGCGGCGAAGTCCCTCGGCGGCCGCCCAGATACCGACCCGGTTGTCCATCCCGCGGGCGGTCAGTCGACCGTCTTCGAGTTCCCGGACGCGCTGGGCGAAGGTGACCGGGTCGCCCACCTCGACGAGTCCCTCGGCCGTCTCGCCGTCTTCGACGCCGATGTCGACGTACTGTTCGGCGATGTCCGGCGCTTCGGCGTCGTCGCGGTCCCGCAGGTGGATCGCCGTCTGCCCGACGACCCCCTCGACGGGGCCGTCGTCGGTGTGGACGGTGACGTGCTGGCCCTGGGTGACCGTCTTGTCCGAGCCACCGACGCGGCCGATCGTCAGAAAGCCGTCGTCGGTGACTTCGCGGACGATGAAGCCGATCTCGTCGCCGTGGCCCGCGAAGGCGATCGACGCGTCCGCGTCGTCGCTCCCCTCGTGGACCGCGACCGCGTTGCCGTACTCGTCGACCCGCACCTCGTCGGCGAAGTCCTCGACGTACTCGACCCAGACGCGCTGCCCCGGCACCTCGTAGCCCGAGGGGCTTGCCGTCGACAGCAGATCCTCCAGAAAGTCCCTGTGGTGTCGCTCCATGCCCTCACGTTCGTCCCGACGGTCTTGAATCGTGTGACTGCCGGACGACCGAGCGGGGACGACGACCACCTCCCGTCACCACGACGTGATCTCGGCGTCCCGCAGCGGCCGGTCGAGCGGGATCGTCACCTGCCCCCCCGTGTAGTGCGAGAGGTAGAAGCCGACGATGATCTCCAGCGAACGCGTCGCCTCGCGGCCGGTCGAACGGTTCTCGGCGGTCCCGTCCAGCAGTTCCTCGACGTGGCGGGCGGCGTTCGGGAACGCGCGCTCGTAGTCGTCGTCCCACGTCCAGGCGCCCTCGATGCCGTACTCGGCGAGGGGTTCCTCGACGTGGTCGCCGTCGTCCAGCCGCCAGTAGCGCCACTCCCCGTCGTCGTTGTTGAGGTAGAGTTTGCCCTCGGTCCCGACGAACTGCATCGTCATCGAGGAGTCCGCCCGCGGGACCGTGCAGTCGACGGTCGCGAACGTGCCGTCGTCCATGACGACGAACCCGCCGCCGCCGGCGTCGTCGACAGCGGGGACTGCTCCGTCTCCCTCGCCGCTCTCGCCGTCACCGGCCAGCGTGTCGACGGCCTCGTTCTCGCCGGTGATGTATCCCGAGACGCGCTCGGCGCGGGCGTCCAGCAGCGAGACGAGCATGTCGAGCAGGTGCGTCGAGTTCCGCAGCAGCTCCATCCGGAACTGCATCGACACCGAGTGCACGTCCCCCAGGATCTCCCCCTCGCGGACGAGTTCGCGGAGTCGTTCCTGTTTCTCGGTGAACCGAAAGGAGTGGTTGACGAGCAGTTCCGTGTCGGTCTCGTCGCACACGTCGACCATCTCCTCGGCGCCCGTGACGGAGGCGGCGATCGGCTTCTCGCACCAGATCACGTCCGGGTCGGCCGCCGAGCGGGCCGCGTCGACGACGTGGTCCCGATGGAGGAACGAGGGCGTACACACCGACACGGCGTCGAGGTCCTCTGCGTCGAGCATGGCCTCGTGGCCGACGTAGCGGCGTTCGGGCGGGATCTCCCAGGCCTCGCCGAAGCGGTCGAGCTTGTCCTCGTCCACGTCGGCCACCGCGACGAGTTCGACGTCGTCGGTCGCCGCGTAGCCGCCGGCGTGGCTGGCCGTGAACTTCTTCTCGCCGATGTCCGCCTCGTCGTGCATCCCGAGGATGCCGAGCCCGGCGATGCCGCCGGCCCCGACGATGCCCGCGCGATAGGGTGCCATGTCGCCCGCATCTCCCGGCGGGGACTTGGCTGTTGCCCGGCGCCCGTCAGCCCGTCGACCTCAGCTCGAGCCGTCGTCCGCCGTCAGGTCCGACAGGACCCTCGCGTCGTCGAGGTCCCCCACCGTGCAGTACCACGCGCCGCGCAGCCCGCCCATATCGTTCTCGATCGGGCTCGCCAGCCGTTCGAGGACCCCCAGTTCGAAGACGACGACGGCGTCGGTGTCGACGAACGGGTCGATCGTCGCCGTCCAGTCGCGCTCGGACAGCGGCCCGGGCTCGCCCCGGCGCTGGTCGACCCGGTCGACCACGCGGGCGACGTGCGTGACCGTCGAGACGGGCGCCGTGCGGTAGAACGCCATGCACTCGAACGGCTCGCTCGTCCGGCCGTACGAGGCCGGTGCCGGGTAGAACCCCTCGCGACAGCGCTCGAACGTCGCCGGTCGCGTCGCGACGACGCAGACGCGGGCGTCCGGCGGCGCGTCGGAGGACACCGGGCGCTCCCCGTTCGTCATCGCTTTCCGAGCGCCCGCTCGAAGGTGCGCTGGGCGCGCTCGTAGCCCGCGTTCCGGTCGACGATCGGGTCGGGATAGCCGGGCGCCAGCCGCTCGCGCTCGGCCGCGGGGAGCGTCGGCCACTCGACCGCCTTCGAGGGGTCGACATCCCGCAGTTCCGGGACGTACTGCTTCACGAAGGCCGCCCCGTCGTCGTACTTGTCCATCTGGGCGACGGGGTCGAAGATTCGCACGTCCACGGAGTCGGTCCCGGTCGAGGCGATCCACTGCCAGCTCCCGGCGTTCGAGGCGGGGTCGTGGTCGATCAGCCGCTCTGCGAAGTGTCGTCGGCCTTTCCGCCAGTCGACCAGCAGGTGTTTCGTCAGGAACGACGCGACCACCTGACGCGGCCGGTTGTGGATGTACCCCTCCGCGCGAAGCTGGCGCATCCCGGCGTCGACCAGCGGATACCCCGTCTCGCCGCGCGTCCAGGCGTCGAACGTCTCGGGGTCGTCGCGCCACTCGATCGGGTTCGGGATCGACTCGTAGTTCGCCGACGGGAGGTCCGGGCTGTAGTACAGCAGGTGGTAGTTCCCCTCCCGCCAGGTGAGTTCGTCGAGGTACTTCCAGACGTCGTCCCGCTCGTCGCCCGTCGCCGCGTCGTGGCGCTCGCTCGCGTCCGCCCATACCTCTCGGACGCCGATCATCCCCGCCGCGAGGTACGGCGACATGCGCGAGACGGCGAGCGTCGGCTCCGCGACCGCCGCGGCGAGGTCGTCACGCGTCTCGCGATAGCTCCCGATCCCGTCGTCGAGGAACGCGTCGTACCGCTCGCGGGCCGCCCGGTAGCCGGCCGCCGGCAGGTCGATGTCGACGGCGGGCTCGTCCGGGACCGATCCGGGGTCGGCCCCGTCGACGGACGCGAGGTCGGCGGCGTCGGGGGCGGGTGCCGGCGGCTCCTTCGGGACCTTCTCCCAGGCGTCGCGGAACCGGCCGTGGTTCGGATATCGTTCGTCGAGGCGGGCGGGGTCGACGAGCACGAGATCGGTCTCGCTGGCGGTCTCGACCCCGGCATCGGCGCAGGCGGCCTCGACGCGGTCCCGTCGCTCGCGCCGTTCCGGACGGTAGTGTTCGTTGTAGCCGACGGCGTCGGCCCCCAGCTCCTCGGCCAGTTCGGGGAGCACCTCGCTCGGTGCGCCCTCGCGGACGAGGAGGTCGCCGCCCCGGTCGCGATACGCCTCGCGCAGTCGCCGGACGCCCCGGAGGAAGAACGCGCGCTGGCGGTCGCCGACGCGGTCGAGCAGGTCGGGGTCGCGGACGAACACGGGGACGACAGCCCCCTCGGCCGCGGCAGCGGCCAGCCCGCGGTTGTCCCGCAGTCGCAGGTCCCGCCGGTGCCAGAACAGGCGCATGGCGGTCGTCAGGAACCGACCGGCTTAGTGGCTTCGACGGATCCGGCGAGACCGTCGCCGGGTCAGGGAAGCGACTCGCAGGCGACGCCGTCGCCGTCCCCGTCGAGCCCGTGGGCGCCGTTCGCCTCCTCGTGGGCGCGTTGGGCGGCGCCCTGGGTGCTGAAGTCGTCGCAGTCGAGGTCCCCGGTCGCGCCGCTCGCACCCGATCCACCGTCGACGAACCCGGCGTTTCTCGCGGCCTGCTCCTCCCAGGGCGTTTCGGGGAGTTCGGCGCCGTCGAACGCTCGGAAGCGGACCCCGTAGGTCCGCCCCGCACTGCCGGTCGCCGTCAGCGTCTCCACGAGCCCGTTCTCGTGGACGCGGAGCGTCCCGACCTGGGAGCCGTTCGCCGCCAGAACCGGGTACTCGAAGACGGTCCAGTTGCCGTCGTCCTCGTCGTCCGAGACCCGCGCCCGGAACCCGAGATCCGGCTCCGCGACCGACCCGTCGTCGATAACAGTCGCCGATCCGGTGGTGAGCGAGCGATCGGTCAGCAGTTCCCCGATCAGGGCCGTCCCGGCGAGTTCGGACGCGTGCAGTTCGTCGTAGTGAACGTCGCTCCGGTATCCCGTGAGCAGCGGCCGCTCGCGGTCCGAGCGATCGATGTTGAGATAGACGTAGTCGTCCTGACGGACAGCCACGTATCGGGAGACGTTCTCGGTCAGCGGTCCGTCGACGTCGGAGACCGCGATGACCGCCCTGTCGCGGCCCCGGTCCGCCGTGACAACGGTTCTGACACTCCCGTTGCGGACGACCACCTCGAAGCCCGACTCGGTGATGGCCGACCGATGGCCCTCGGCGAGCGCAGTGACGTTGTGGATGCCCGACTGGTCTGCCCCGTCGGGGTAGGGGATCGGCTCCACGGCGGGTTCGCCGAAGCGGGCCGTCCCGTTCCAGGTCGCGACGGTGTCGTGATAGATGTAGTCCTCGTCGAGCACGGTCACGTTGATCCGCTGGAGCGACCCGTCGGCCGGACCGAGGTCCTCCCCGGTGAGCTCGTACGTCCGTTCGAGCTCGGCCTCGCGGGCCACGCGGTCTGTCTCGACGACCTGGGTCCCGTTGACCGCGATGCGGAAGAACGGCTCGCCGGGGTTCTCGTCTTCGAGGTCCGTCGCGGGGAGCCTCGTGTCCGCGACGACGTGCACCGCAAGCGACTCGGCCGATTCGGTCCCGTTCTCGGCCGACTCGTTCTCGACGGCGACCGTGACGTTCTCGAGTGACGCCGACACCGACGGCTCCGCGTCCGTGAGCGGTGTCGACGTATCGGTCGCCGACGAGTCCGCTCCACAGCCGGCCAACAGCGCGAGGAAAACGACGAGTACGGCGCACGAACGTCGCAACGACATGGCTCCCCTTCCGTGATCGTCCGGCATGACTGTTTCGGCCGCAGTATCGGTCGTCGAGCGCGGGTCGGCCGGCTACTCGTAGACGTGGACGCTTCCGGTGGCGTTCGCTTCGATGTAGTCCCAGTCGTAGTCGACGCCGAGGCCGGGGCCGTCGGGGACGGGCACGGTGCCTTCGTCGTCGACGCTCTCCAGTTGGTCCTCGTAGTCGCCGGCGTACACCGGCGGCGTCGTGTTGGGCGCGTCCGGGTGGACCAGCGCCATCTCGTAGTAGTTGCTGTTGCGCGTCGCGGCGATGCAGTGCCGTTGTGCGGGACCGGGCGCGTGGAACTCCACGTCGAGGCCGTGGCCCTCGGCGACGCGGGCGCGCTTGATGGCACCGGTGATACCGCCGTCGTACTCGGGGTCGGCGCGAACGAAGTCGGTCGCCTCGGCGTCGATGAAGTCCGTGAACGGTTCGAGGCCGCGGACGTGCTCGGTCTGGAGGATCGGCGTGTCCAGTTGCTGGCGGAGCTTGCGGTGGGCGTGCTGGGAGATGCCGCCGTCGCGGTAGGGGTCCTCGTACCAGAAGAACTCCTGTTCGTCGAGCGCCCGGCCGAGTTTGACGGCGTCGGCCAGCGTCTCCAGCTCGCAGGCCGGATCGTGCATCAGATCCATCTCGTCGCCCACCCGGTCACCGACCGCGTGGACGGCGTCGAGCTCCCGCTCGAGGTCCCGCGAGCCGTCGCTGCCGCCCCAGCCGTGGATCTTGAAGCCCGGATACCCCAGCGCCAGGCACTCCTCGGCGAAGTCGGCGAAGTCCTCGGGCGTCTCGAGCCCGCCGTTCTCGTCGCCGTGATAGGTCGAGGCGTAGGCGGGGATGCGCTCGCGGTAGGTGCCGAGCAGTTCGTGGATCGGCGCGTCGTAGTACTTGCCGGCGAAGTCCCACAGCGCGATGTCGATGGGGCCGATCCCCATGCGGTCGTACTTGCGCAGCGCGCGTTTGACCTCCGACCAGTGCTTCTCGCGGGCCAGCGGGTTCTTCCCGACGAGGTAGTCGGCGAACGTGTTGATCTGGGCGGCGCCGGGGGAGTTGCCGCCGACGTACTCGCCCGTGATCCCCTCGTCGGTGTGGACGGTGATGGCGAACAGCTTGCGTTCGACGCTCTCGCCCGGTTCGTAGACGAGGTTGAACCCGTGCTGGTCGGTCCCCATCTCGGGGATCTCGTAGGCGAACTCGACGCTCTCTATCTTCGTGATCGACGGGGCCATACGCTCGCCTCGGCGGCCACCCCAAAGAAGTGCCGGGTGTCGGCGGGATAGGCCGGGGGAAGACGGTCCGAGGCGGACGCAGTCGCCGGGGAAATCCCTTTCCGGCCGGTCGTCGAATCGTCACCCATGGCGAAGTTCACCCTGCTGGAGGTCCACCTCGATGGCTCCGAGTTCACCGCGAACGCACCGTACAGCAAGAGCGAGGACGAGGCGGCTGACGGGTTCGACGGCCTGCCGTTCGGCGAATCGGACGACGAGACGGCCGAGACGGCGACCGACGACGGCGGGACCAACCCGTTCGGCATCGCCCTCACCTTCGCCGGGATGATCCTCGCCGTCGTCGCGCTTCGGCGGGTCCTCGGCGGGTCCGGTGAGTCGGTTCTCGAAGACTGAGCGAGCGCCACTGCACGCCGACTCCGAGTCCGTGTCCGATACCGCACGGGTCCACCTCCAGCCGCCGCTCCGGCCCGGACGCCGCGCGTGGCGCTTTTGCTTCGGCTACAGTGGAATTCGAAAGACGTCGCCCGGACGACCGCATGACCGCGTGCGATCGACCGTGCAACCGCGTTCAAATTCTACTACAGCAGTGTGCGAAAATGTGTCGCCAGATAATCAATACACGCATATGTTGTCCACAAGACTTATTTCGTATACATATTATTGACTGGATGCATGTCGGATACTAACCGACCACCGAACGGCGCACAGACACGGCGACGGTTCCTGAAAACGTCGGCGGCGGGAGTGGTGGGTGCGCTCGGCGTCGCGAGTGGCAGCGGCACGGCAGCCGCTTCCAGCCCCAACTGGCAGGGGAACTCCTGGGGGGAGCGCGACGGTGACATGGGGAGTTACAAAGTCAGCGGCACGGACGTGTGGAACGCGGTTGATGTCAACGAGTTCATCGAATACGTCGGCTACTTCAACAGTCCCGACGGGATCAGGCACAAGTTCCTGCTGACGCTGGTCGGGTCCACCCACGAAGAGGAAAAATCCGGGCCCTACTCCTACTCGGGTCGCCACCCGGTCGCGGCGAACTTCCAGCAGGACGCGACCCGGATCACTATCGAGAACGAGGACAACGACGACGACTTCGACTACCAGTTCAGCGGCAACAACACATACCCCGGCTTCCTCGACACGACGACGAGTCCGACCTGGGGCGACGTGGTCCTCGAGGACGACGATTCGATCGACACCTACGAATCGGAGATCGAACAGGAGCTGTCGGACGAGGAGGGCGTCTCGCCGGTCGTCGTCGATACGATGGCGGCCATCGGGAGCGCGGGGATCGGTGCCGTCGCCGGCGGCGGCGTCGGGCTGGCCGCCAGTCTCGCGTACACCTGGTTCCGGACGGGATCCCAGGACGAGTGCGGCGAGGAGATCCTGAGCAAGGGTCGGCGGTGGGACTGGTGTGAGGGGCAGGCCTCCATCGCCGCCCACCACGTCGACGTTGACATCGTCGTCCCGGAGGGCAACGGAACCCAGCGAGTCACGTTCAAGCAGGCCGACCTGATCCGCGAGGACTACCTCCTCGACGAGTACGGCCTCGACAACGAACAGCAGTGGACCGTCGACGTTCCCGGCGACGAGTCGTCCGCAGAGCTCGTCAGCGACGGGCGCGAGCGGGTTTACTACGACGGGTAGCGCCGTCACACCCGGCTCTCGGCGTGGCGCTCCGCCCGGTTACGCGGGGAGAAGGCCTATCCCGTCGGATGCCGTGGGTCAGGTATGGGACTGTACGAGAGCGTCCGGGCGGTCACGACGGCGTCGGGCGACGGCCCCGTCGACTGGTCGGCCGTCGCCGACGCAGCGAAAGCCTCGACCGATCCGGGGTCGATCGCCCTCGCGCCCGAGGAGGAGGCCGCCTACGCCGAGGACGTTCGCGACGCCCGCGACCGCGTCCGCTCGGTCGGCGCGGTGGAGTTCGACCTCCCGGAGGTCGTCGAGATCCAGAACCGCCACCACTGGATCGACGCCAACGTCGCCACCTTCGAGCGAGTCATGCGCCCGCTGGAGGAGCAGGTGACGATGTTCCCCGGCGCCAGCCGCGTCGTCAACACCGGGACGATGAGCGTCGCGCTGGCCTTCCTCGGTAACAACGTCCTCGGTCAGTACGACCCCCTGTTGCTCGCCGAGGGTGACGACCACGCGCTGTACTTCGTCCACCCGAACATCGCGAAGGTGGCCGCCGCGCTCGACGTCGACTTCGACCGGTTCCGTCGCTGGATCGCCTTCCACGAGGTGGCCCACGCCGCGGAGTTCGGCGCCGCTCCCTGGCTCTCGGACCACCTCGAATCCACCATGGAGGGCGCCGTCGAAGCGCTCGGCGAGGGGGAACTCGACCGCGACGCCCTGGCCGACCTCGACGCCACGATGACCGCCGTCGAGGGCTACGCCGAACTCGTCATGGACCGGGCGTTCGACGACGAGTACGCCGACCTCCGCGAGAAGGTCGAGGCGCGCCGCCGCGGCCGCGGCCCGCTCTCGCGGGTGATGCGCCGCCTGCTCGGCCTCGGCATGAAGCGGCGCCAGTACGAGCGCGGGAAGGCCTTCTTCGACGCCGTCGCCGACGAACGCGGCGTCGCCGGCGCCGCCGCGGTCTGGGACTCGCCCGACACCCTGCCCACCGACGCCGAACTCGACGACCCGTCGCTGTGGCTCGCTCGCGTCGCAGCGTGACTCCACGAAACTGGTTCGCCGCCGGACGGTTCCTCGGTCCGTCGTTTCTCACCGCCGTCCGTAGTCGTCCGAGCGCGACCGGGTCTGCCGGGACTCGTCTTCGCGCTCGGCGTCGGTACCACCGCGGCCGCCTCCGCCGTCAGGGCCACCGCTGTCGCCGCTCCCGCCGTCGGTGAACGGGTTCTCCCGGTCGAGGCGTTCGCGCTGGCGGTCGGCCGGCGCGGGGCCGGTCGGGACGACGTACTTCGCGAGCGGGTAGCCGACGAGCAGTCCGAGGGCGACCGCACCGGCGGTCTGGGCGGCCGTCGTCTCGATCTGCAGCGTGATCAACCCGGCCGACAGGCCGACCAACAGCGTCGACCCGTAGACGACCCGGCGGTTGAACGCCGAGCGCTCCGCCTCGGAGATCGGGCCGACCATCACCGACCACCCCCCGGGAGCGTTCCCCGGTCCATCAGAGATCCCTCGCGGTACTGACGTGCATCGCGACGAACTGCCAGCGCTCGTCGGACTCACTCGCTCCGGTCCCGGCGTCGTCGCTCTCGTTCCCCTCGCCGCTCTCACCCGCGTCAGCGCCCTGGTTCCCGTCGTCGACCGACGACTCGGGCGCGTCGCGCAGTTCGAGCGTGCCGCTCCAGCGGGTGTCGAACTCGTAGCGGATGCGCCGGTCGGTGTCGGTCCAGGCCAGCGAGACGCGGTCGCCGAACCAGGCGTGGCGGTCGCGTTCGGTGACCCGCAGGTCGCGGCTCCCGACGCTCCAGTCGGTCGTGCGCTCGGTCTGGTCGCGCAGGCCGTCGGCGACGGTCTCGCCGCCGACGAGCCGCTCGGAGATGCCGACTTTGACGGCGCCGTCGACCGGGGCGAAGAACGGAACCAGCGGCTCCCCCGAGCGGAGCGCGTCGTAGTAGGCCCGGACCCGGTCGGCGACGCCCATCACTGGAACCCTCTATCGACGTTCTCGTCGATCAGGTCGTCGAGTTCGGAGTCGAGCAGCTGTTCGGCCTCCTCGAAGGTGTCCGCGAGGTCCTCGACCCGGTCGGGGCGACCGTACTGGTCGTACTCCATCGGGCCGTAGGCCGGCGAGTCCAGCGTGTCCATCACGTCCTCGAACAGGGCGTCGGGCGTCGTCGGCGCGTCGGCGTGGGCCTGGACGACCTCCTCCAGTTCGGTGGCGGCGTCCTCCGCCGCCGACTCGTCTTCCATCGGCTGCTGGACGCCGAACATCCCGCCGTCGCCCGGCTCTTCGGGGAACAGCGGATCGAGGTCGTCGTCGATCTTGCGTGCGACTTCGGCGCCGACCCCCTGAACCTCGAAGGGGTTCTTCGCGTAGGTCTTGACGTGGAACACCCCGACAGCGGGGTGCCCGAAGTAGAGGTCCTCCCCGATACCGCCCGCGCGGTCGCCGCCGGCCGCGCGCCAGCCGCCGGGGTCGGCGTCGCTCTCGACGACGTCTTCCAGGATGTCCTGCCAATCGCGCACGCGCATGTCGGTCGCGGGTAGGTGTCCCCCGGGAATGAAGGCATCGGTCCCGGCCGTCTTCCCGCCGGACGGCACCCGACCCCGCGGCGACTCCGGCGACCGGACGATTGATTATCCGGGCCACCTGACAGGAGGACAACTACCCGGCGACCGCGGCGACGGCCGCGTCGCGGTGCCGGCCGAGGGGGCCACGACCGTGTCAGAGACCGAACCGACGGACGAGACGAGCGGGGGAGCCCCGGGTGTCGACCGCCGGCAGGTCGCGCTCGTCGGGCTGTGTCTCCTCGGGCTCGTCGTCGCCGCGTTCGTCGCACCCGTCGCGCCGGGCGCGGGCGGGGTCGGTGCCGGAGACGGCAGCGACGGCGGTGATGGGAGCGGTGGCGGCGCCGACGGGTCCGGCGACGCCGGTGAGGGCGGAGACGGAGGTGGTGCGGACGGCAGCGGTGGCGCCGCCGGTGACGGTGACGGCGCCGACGGCGACGGTGACGGCGTGATCTCGGAGGAGGGAGACCCGATCCCGGTGCCCGGTGGCGACGCGCCGCCGACCGAACGGGGCTGTGGCGTCGTCGTCGAGAACGAACCGGTTCCGGGAGGCGTCGTGCGGCTCAGCGTGTACGACGATCTGAAACCGGCCACGGCGGTCCCGGTCTGGTTCGGCGACCGCTTCGTCGGCCGAACCGACGGGGCCGGCCGAGTCAGCGGCCGCGCCCCCTACACCCGCGAGCTGAACGTGACCGTTCGGTTGCCCGGCGAGGACTGCGAGTTCTTCCGGCGACCGTACGACGGCGAGGGCGGCGACGGGAGCGAGCGGTCGAGCGTCCGCGACGCGGCGCTCGCCGGCGTCGGCCTCGACACGGGGGCCGGCGGGACGAATCAGCGGACGCTCGACGCCGGACGAGCCGCGGCCCCGCGGTCCCAGGAGCGCGACGGAAACGACACCGGCACCTACGCGGTCCGCGGGGCCGTCGACCTCACGGTCGTCGGCGATCCCTACCCCGGGACGGACGTGACGCTCCTCGCTGAAGTCGAAGACGTGCCGATGCGCGAGGCGGTCGTCAGCGTCGACGGCGGCCCGGTGGGCCGGACGACCGCGAACGGGCGCTACGAACTCGCGGTCCCGACCGACGCGGAGACCGTCGCCGTGACGGTCGAGCGCGGCGACTTCTCGGGGTCGACGACCGTCGACGTGTGGCACCTCGAGGCCGCGCTCGTCCCGCGGGAGGGGCTGCCCGTCCCCGGCGAGCCGGCGCTGGTGACGGCGGCCGCTGGGCCGGACCCGGTGACCGACGCGCGCGTCGCTCTCGACGGGTCACGGGCGGGGACCACCGACGAGAACGGGACGGTCGCCCTCGCGCTCCCGGCGGACCCCCGGGGGACGGTCGCAGTCGAGACCGACCGCCAGTCGACGACGGTCCCGCTGTGGACCGCCTACGTGCCGACGATACTCGCGAGCGCGCTGGTGCTGGTCGCCGGGAGCGTCGCGACCGGCGTCGCCGCGCGCGTCCGCGGCCGGAGCGCCGCCCGGCGCGTCGCGACGTGGTGGGTCGCGGTCGCGGTCCTGTTCGTCGGCCTCGCCGTCGGCGAGGGGGTGGGGCTGCTCGCGGCGGGCGCCCTCGTCGCCTTCGGCGTCGCGGTCCGCCACCGCCGTGCGCTCGGGTCCGGCGGTCGGACGCTGGCCGACCGGTCGGGCGGATTCGTCACCTGGGTCCGCCGGACCGCGCTCGCGGTCGCCGACCGCGTGGCGGCCGGGATCGACGAGATCGGCGCACTGCTCGGACGGATCGCCAGTCGGATCGCGGATCTCCCGCTCTCGCTCCGGGGCCTCGCCGCCCGGCTGTGGGGCTGGCTCCGCGCGCTCCCCGGTCGGATGCGACGCGGGCTCGCGACTCGACTCACGATCGGGCGCGTCGCGGCCGCCCTCGTCGCAACCGGGCTGCTCGCTGGTCTCACCTATCGGTTCGGGGCGCTCGGATTCCTCGGCGGCCTGGTCGCTCTCTGGGTCGGCGTCGTCGCGTACCGCAGGTGGGCTCGTGAGACGCCCGACACCGACGACGAGGCGGGCGGAAGCGGTCGCTCGGCGGTCGCGACCGACCGCGGCGCGACGGGGAGCGACGACGACGGTCGAACGCGGCGCTCGATCCGGGCGCTGTGGCGGCGGTTCGCCAGGTGGGTTCGCCCCCGCAGGTGGCGCCAGTCGACGCCGGGCGAGGTGTCGCGGGCGGCCATCGAACGGGGGCTGCCCGAGGGGCCGGTCCGCGCGCTGACCGACGCCTTCCGCGAGGTCGAGTACGGCGACCGGTCGGCCGACGAGCAGAGCGAGCGCGCCCGGGCGGCCTTCGAGTCCATCGAGCGCGAGCGGGAGGACGAGCCGTGAACCGCTGGCTCGCGGGACTGGTCGGCGTCACCGGGGTCGGCGCCATCGGCGCGGGCCTGGTGCTGGCGGTCGCGCTCACGCCGGTGACGGCCTCGGAGGCGGGCGGGGGTGCGCTCCTCCTCGTGCTGACCGGGGTGACCGTCGCGGCGGTCAAACTCTCCCGGTCGAGCGCCGGCGGGGAGGCGATCGCGCCGCCGCCCTGGGACGAGGACGGCGGACTTGTCGACGGGACGCCCGAGGAGACGGCCGACCCGGCCGACGTGACCGGCGACGAACTCGCGGCGCTCGTCGACGACGCCCGCGAGCGAGCGAGGGAGGCCGAGACGGTCGAGGAGGGGTTCGCGGTCGTCCGGCCGCCGCTCCGGGACGCGTTGACCCGCGTCCTCGTCGCAGACGGGACCGCCCCGGACGACGTGGACGAGGCCCTCGCGACCGGGGCCTGGACGGACGACCCGGTCGCCGCGGCGGTCGTCGACGAGCGAGTCGACCTGCCCCGGGTGTCGTTCGGCCAGCGCCTGCGCGCCTGGCTGTTCCCCGAGCGCGTCGTCCGCCGCGGCACCGCTCGCGCGGTCGCGGCCGTCGACGGCGCGGCCGAGCGCGAACTCCCGCCGGTGGTCGGCCGGGACGCTCCCCGGACGGTCCCGACGCTCGCGCCCGCGCTCGGCAGTCTCCGGCGGGCCGCCGACGGGACGGTCCAGCGAGCGGAAACTGTCGGACGACACCGGAGCGACGAGGACGGAGATGCGACCGACGGGAGCGGTGACGATGTGGACGGCGACGCGAACGGAGCGGCGGGCGGGGGCCGCTCGATCGACGGGCGGGACGACAGCGACGACCCGGGTGCCGGGGCGGGCGCGGCGGACCGCGGGGACCTGCTCGGGGAGGTGTGGGACGATGCGTAGGCGGCGGGTCCGCTGGCGCGGGGCGGTCGCGGCGGCGCTCGTCCTCGCCGTCGCGGGCGTCTGGAACCGCAGCGCCGCGCTCGTCCTCGGTGCCGCTATCCCGCTCGTGTTCGTCGCCTACGGCACGCTCTCGACGGTCGACTCCCCCGACGACCTGGCGGTCGCACGGACCGTCGACCCGACGCCGGCGCCGCCGGGGCGCCCGGTCACAGTCACGCTCACCGCGACCAACGAGGGCGAGCGGACGCTGTCGGACCTGCGGCTGGTCGACGGCGTGCCCGACGACCTGCAGGTCGTCGGCGGGTCGCCGCGGGCAGGGGCGACGCTCGACCCCGAGGAGACCTGTGCGGTGGAGTACACCGTCGTGGCCCGCCGCGGCGAGTACGACTTCGCCCCGCCGCGAGCGCGCCTGCGCTCGGCCGGGGCCGGGATGGTCGCGACCACGGAACTGTCACCGTCGGGCGACGAGCGGCTGGTCTGTCGGCTGGACGCCGACGCGCCGCCGCTGGCCGAGCGCGGCGACGACTTCGTCGGCCGACTCACCGCCGACCGGCCGGGACGGGGCGTGCAGTTCCACTCCACCCGCGAGTACCGCCACGGCGACGCCGCCGACCGCATCGACTGGCGGGGCTACGCCCAGCGGGGCGAACTCGCCACCGTCGAGTACGAGCGGTGGGTCTCGACGACGGTCGTGGTCGTCCTCGACGCCCGCGACCGCAACCGCGTCGCCGCCGGCCCCGGTCGGCCGACAGCGGTCGAGCGGTCGGCCTACGCGGCCGTCCGGACCGTCACGGCGCTCCTGCGCGCTGGCCACGACGTGGGCCTGGCCGTCGTCGGCCGGACGGCAAAGGGCCCGGGCGGCCTGGACTGGATCGAGCCCGGCGCGGGGTCAGACCACCGCTCGCGGCTGACGGCGAGGGTCGAGCACGCCGTCGAGTACGACGTCGACACGCCGGTCGACGCGACCTACCAGTTCCGGAAGGTCGCGGAGCTGGCGGGGCCGCGCACCCAGTTGCTGCTCGTCTCGCCGCTGCTGGACGAACAGCCGGTCGAGGCGGTCGAGACCTGGGGCGCGCTCGGGCGCGAGCGGACCGTCCTCTCGCCGGACGTGGTGTCGGCGACGACCGTCGGCGGGCGGCTCGACGGCGTCGAGCGGCGGACGCGGCTGGCGCGCTGTCAGTCGACCGGCGCGCGCACCGTCGACTGGCGCCGCGGGACGCCGCTGGCGCTCGCTCTGGAGTACGCGCTGGCGGTCGAAGCCAGGCGCTCGGCGGGCACCGCGGGAGGGGGCGCCTGATGCCGTTCGGTCCGCGACTCGACCGTCCGTCGGCGGTCGGCGACGAGGGCCGCCCCCGCGAGACGAGCCTCGGGCTCGTCGCCGCGACGGTCGTCGGTCTCGCGGTGGCGACCGGGTTCGCCGTCGGCCAGCCCACGTTCCTCACGGGCCTGGGACTCGTCGCCGGTCTCGCGACCGCCGGGGTCGCGCTGCTCGACCGCGACGCGCTCGGCGAGAAGGTGATCGGCCACCTCCTCTTTCTCCCCGGCGCGACGTTCCTGGGACTGCTCGTCGCGCTGACCCCCGGAAACCCCTATCTCGTCGGCGGCTACGCGCTCGCCCTGCTGGGGACGGCGGCCGCCTGGGCGGACGTGGCCGACGACGACACGCTGGAGTCCGCGCTCTCGCAGGGCATCCGCTCGTACGTCTTCGGCCTCGTCTGGCTGTTCGGCGCCGTGATCGCCGTCGCCGCGGGATTCCTCGGCTGGCGGCTCGTCGACAGCACCGTCGCCGCCGAAACCCCCACCGTCGCCGCTATCGGCTTCCTGCTCGTCCTCGGCGCCGTGCTCGGCGCGGTCCGGCTCTCGCTGACGGCGCTCCCGGTCGTCCAGCTGTCGCCCCGGACGCGACGCGACGCCGTCCGAGCGCGCCTCGAACGCGGCAAGCAGGCGCTCTCGTTGCTGGCGGCCGTCGCCGTGGGCGTCGGACTCCTCTCGCTGATCTTCACGGCCACCGATTCGCCCGCGCTGGCGCTCGTTCCGGGCGCGACGCCGACCGTCGAGGCGCTCACGTCGACGTTCGTCGTCGGCCCGCTGCTGGCCGTCGGCGGGCTCGCGCTGCTCTCGGCCGGCGTCGCCGTGGCCGCCCGGCAGGTGACCCAGCGCTACGACGAGCGGAAGACGGAGACGGTCGCGGCGGGCGCGGCCGGCGGCGGCTATCTGGTCGTCGTGCTGTTCGGCGTCGTCCCGCAGGCCGCCGGACTCCTCGTCTTCAGCCCGTTCCTGCTGATCGCCGGCGTGTTGCTCGCGCCCATCGCGGCGCTCACCGCCGTCGGGTTCGCCGTCGTCGCCGTCCGCATCGACCTGTTCCCCGAACGAGCCGGCGGTCCCGCGCTCGCGGCGGCCGGTCTGGTCCTCGCGGCCGTCGGGGCCGACTCGATGGGGCTGCCCGCGCCGCTGGTGTTCGCCACCGTGGCCGGCGCGCTCGTCGTCTGGGACGCCGGCTCGTTCGGGCTCGGACTCACGGCCGAACTCGGTCACCGGCCGGACACGAGGCGACTCGAACTGTATCACGGCGTCTTCGCCGTCGGGATCGGGGCGGCCGCGGTCCTCGGGGCGACCGCGCTGTACGCGGTTCGGACGACCACCGGCGGCGGCCACGCGCTCGCCATGACCGCCGCCGTCGTCGGGACGCTGCTGCTCGGCGCGCTGTTGCGGGGGTGAGCGGCGTTCGCTCGGCACTCCGGCCGAGCGGTCCGACGCCGTCCGAACGCACAGATTCATGTCGGTGGGGTCACAGGCGTCGGTATGGCCGATCAGGAGCTGACCGTCGACGGAGCGACGGAGGTGTGTCTCGACGTGGTCGAGCGTGTCGAGGAGGCCGTCGTCGTCGAGCGGTCGGTGCTGTTCGAGACGCTCGCCGCCGTCATCGCGAGGGGGCACGTCCTCGTCGAGGACGTGCCGGGGACGGGGAAGACGGTGCTCGCTCGCGTGCTCGCCGAGTCGCTCGGGCTCGGGTTCACCCGCCTGCAGTTCACCCCGGACCTCCTCCCCGCGGACGTGACGGGTTCGAACGTCTACAACGAGCACGACCGCGCGTTCGAGTTCGCGGAGGGGCCGGTGTTCACCAACGTCGTCCTGGCCGACGAGATCAACCGCGCGCCGCCCAAGACCCAGGCCGCCCTCCTGGAATCGATGGAGGAGGGGCAGGTCAGCGTCGACGGGACGACCCACGAGTTACCCGAGCCGTTCGTCGTCATCGCGACACAGAACCCCGTCGAACAGGAGGGAACCTTCCGCCTGCCCGAGGCCCAGCGCGACCGCTTCGCGGTGAAGACGTCGATGGGCTATCCCGACGTCGACGGCGAGATGGATCTGCTGGACAAGCGCGCCAGTCGGCGGTCGCTGTCGCCGAGCGTCGACCCCGTGGTCGACCCCGCGACCGTCCTCGCCCTGCAGGACCTCGCCGAGGACGTGCGCGTCGACGACAAGGTCAGGCGGTATATCGTCGATATCGCGCGGGAGACGCGCGAAGACGGCCGCACCGACATCGGCGTCTCCCCGCGGGGCGTCCAGCGGGTGTTCGAGGCGGTGCGGGCGGGCGCGGTGGTCGCCGGGCGCGACTACGCCACGCCGGACGACGTGAAACGGCTCGCCCGGGCGACGATGGCCCACCGGCTGGTCATGACGACCGAGGCGACCGTCGAGGGCGTCGACCCCGAGCGAGTCGTCTCGGACGCCCTGTCGGCGGTCGACGTGCCCGCCGTCTCCCCCGACGCGCCCGACCCCGGCGGGAGCGCCCCGCGAGAGCGGAACGGACGCGACGGCGACGCCGGCGGGCCCGACGAGCGGCCCGAACCGCCACGCGTCGACGGCGGGGACGACGGCCCCGACCGTCGAGGTGACGGCCGCGAGCAGCCGGGCGGCGACCCCGCCGACAGCCACGACCCGGAGTCCGGCGATCCCCGCTAACCGACAGCGTTTTTCCTGCGGCCCGCCCCAGAAGTGAGCGTGACTATCCGCGGCGTCGTCGTCGACGTGAGCGAGCCGAAGACCGTCTCGACGCAGTACGGCGAGAGCGAACTCGTCGAGGTGGACCTCCGCCCCGACCGGGGCCGGGGCGAACCGACGACCGTGACGCTGTGGAACAAGTGGACCGAGACGGCGACGTACCTCGAAGCCGGGATGGAACTCGCCGTCACGAACCCCGAAGAGCGCGACTACCGCGGCGAACAGCAGTTCTCGACGACCGGCGACTCGATGGTCGTCGTCGAGCCGGACTTCCTGGTGGACGTGACGGACGTGCGCTCGTGGGTGCAGTGCCCGCGGATGTACTACCTCAACAAGATCGGCGGGACGCCCAACGCCTACCCCGTCGTCAAGGGGACCATCGTCCACGAGGTGTTCGGCGACCTCCTTCGCGGGCGGGACCTCGACGAATCTATCGACGAGCGCGTCGAGGAGGCCGGGCTCGAACTCGGGATGCTCGGTCGGAGCGCCGACGAGGTCCGCGAGGAGGTGCGCCAGAACGCGTCGGCGATCGAAGGGTGGCTCCAGCAGGGAACACTCACCGATCAGGACGAGTGGCGCTCGGAGATGACGCTCGTCAGCGAGACCTACGGGCTGAAGGGGCGGGCAGACGCGGTCCGGCGGGGGATGCCCGTCGAGCTGAAGACGGGCAAGAACACCAAGCGCGAGCCGCGCTTCCACGACAAGGTGCAGGCGACCTGCTACGCGCTCATCCTCGGCGAGCGCCGGGGTGAGCCGCCGGACACGGGCACGCTACTGTACACCAAAAACGCGGCTGTCGAGCGCACCGAGGAGACCGGCGACCTCTCGCCGGCGAAGGAGTTCTCCATCGGGTCGGGCTTCCTGAAGTTCGTGCTCCGCACGCGGAACGCCCTGGCGGCGATGGAGTACGGCGTCGACGTGCCGACCGGCTACGAGGCCGACGCCAAGTGCGAGTACTGCTTCGAGCAGGACACCTGCATGGCCGTCTCCGGCCGGCTCGGCCAGGAGTCCAAGGCCGGGCAGGTCGGCACGCCGATCCCCGAGGAGGAACGGGAGTACTTCGACCGCGTCTACGAGTCCATCGAGCGCGAACGGCGCGCGGTCCACCGCGAGTACGCCAAGCTGTGGGAGCAGAGCCCGGGAGAGCGTGCCGACGACGACCGCGCGCTCGTGAACCTCGAACCGACCGACCGAACCGAACTCGACGGTGGTCGCTGGGAGTTGCGCGCCCGCGGGACCGGCGCCGTCTCGAAGATCCGCGAGGGAGATCTGGTGCTGGCCAGCGACGGCGACCCGATCCGCGGCGAGGCCGAACTGGCCCGGGTGGAACGGCTGGGCGGTGGCGAGGCCGAGCGAAGCGAGGCTTCGGACGACGCGAGCGGCGCGGCCGCGAGCGCCCGCGGCCCAGAGGTCGTCGTCACCGCCGACGAGCCGGTCGAACTTCGCCGGCTCGACGTGTACCCCTCGGAACTGTCGACCGACCGGATGCTGACGGCCCTCCACGACGCCGTCCTCACGCAGTCACCCGAGGAGAAGGACGTGCTGTTCGGCCGTCGAGAGCCCGAGTTCGAGCCCGTCGCGGAGACGTTCGTCCCGAACAACGACGCCCAGAACGAGGCCGTCGAGCTAGCGGTCGGCTGTGAGGACTGCGCGCTGATCCACGGGCCACCGGGCACCGGCAAGACGTATACGCTGGCACACATCGTGCAAGCGCTGGTCGACCGCGGCGAGCGCGTCCTGCTGTCGGCCTTCACGAATCGCGCGGTCGATAACGCGCTCGAAGCGCTCGTCGAACAAGGGTTCACCGACTTCGTCCGCGTCGGGACCGAGAGCGGCGTCCGCGCGGACATGCAGGACTACCGATTAGAGCGGGCCGGCGACCCCGACGAGCGGGTGGCCGAGCTTCGGGACGCGCAGGTCGTCGCGGCGACGACGGCCACCTGCGGGTCGCGGATCATGCGCGAACAGGCGTTCGACGCCGCCGTCGTCGACGAGGCCGGCCAGCTCACCGAACCAGGGACCCTAGCGGCGACGAACCTCGCCGAGCGGTTCGTCCTCGTCGGCGACCACCAGCAGCTCCCGCCGGTCGTCCAGGCCGACGAGCCCGAACTCGACGACCTGCCCGCGGGCGACGACGGGAATCCCGCTCCCGGCGCGACGCTCTCCCGGTCGCTGTTCCAGCGGCTCATCGAGCGCTACCCCGACGCGTCGGTCATGCTCGACCGGCAGTACCGGATGGCCCAGCGCATCCAGGCGTTCGCCTCACGGGAGTTCTACGGCGGGCAGTTGCGCCCGGCGACGGGCGAAGTGGCCGGCCAGCACCTCCGCGGACTGGACGGCGTCGACGTGGACGCGCTGCCCGACTACCTGCGCGAACAGGTCGCCTTCGTCGACCCCGACGGCACGGCGGCGGGCAACACCAACACCGTCGAGGCCGAGACGGTCGCGGAGACGGTCGCGGCCTACCGCGAGGCCGGCGTCTCCGCCGGGGAGATCGGCGTCATCGCGCCGTTCCGCGCGCAGGTCGCCGAGATCGGCAAGCACGTCCCCGACTCTGTCGCCGTCGATACGGTCGACCGATTCCAGGGGTCGAGCAAGGAGGTCATCGTCATCTCGTTCGTCGCGACGGGGTCGCTCGACTCGCCCATCTTCGAGGACTACCGCCGCGTCAACGTCGCGCTCACCCGCGCCAAGAAGGCGCTCGTCCTCGTCGGCGACGCCGGCGCGCTCGCGACCGACGACACCTACGGTCGCATGGTCGAGTGGGCGCGCTGACCGCGGAGTCGATCTTCACCGCGAACGCCGACCGCTCGCCGGATTTCACTTTCACCCCGTGGCTACCGTTTTTCACTAGTCACTCGCCGTTTCACTTTCACTCCGTGGCTATCACTTTTCACTAGTGACTCGCCGCTTCACTTTCACCGTGTGGCAGAGTTTTATATCTAGTTACGGACCGTTTCAGTTTCACTCCGTGGCGAGGTTTTATACTCGGGTATCGGCATCGTCGACCGCCGTATCCGGTGGGAAGCTATAAGCGGGCGGCGGGCCGCGAGTCGGACATGTTCCGGCTGGTCGCGGCGAGCGAGGTGATCAGAGGTGCGGTCCCGGCGGAGTTGGTGCCGGTGTTCGGGTTTCTCACCGTGCTGGGGAGCGCGAAGTTCCTGATGGTCGCGCTGTCGCTGGCCTACTGGAACGACCAGTCCCGGCGGCGGACGCTGTTGACGGTGGTCGGCGTCGCCTTCGTCGCGGTGTCGGTGACGCTGGCGCTGAAGTACTGGCTCGGCTTGCCGAGGCCACCGGCGACCGTCCGGCGGATCGCCGCCGACCCCAGCTCCGTCGGCTTCCCGAGCGGCCACGCCATCGCGGCGACGACCGTCTACGGGGGGACGCTGGTCGCGCTCGACCGATACCGCGACCCGAAACTCCTCGCGGCGACGGGCGCGCTCGTGGCGCTGATCGGCCTCTCGCGGGTCGTCGTCGGCGTCCACTACCTCGGCGACGTGCTCGCCGGCTTCGCCGTGGGGCTGGCGATGGTCGGCGTGGTCGCCGTCGCGCTCGACCGCGGACCGAGCGTCGTCTTCGGTCTCGCCGTCGTCTGCGCGGTGCCCGCGGTGATCCTGACGACCGTACCCGGCGACGCGGCACTCGCCGCCGGCGGAAGCGTCGGCGGGCTGGCGGGGTCGCTGTGGCGAACCCGCGCCGAGCGGTTCCGCTCCCGCGCCGAGCGCGCGGCGGTCACCGTCGGCGGCGTCGCGTTCGTCGGCGCCGCCATCGCCGTCGTCGAGACGGTCGAACCGCTCGTGGTCCCCACCGCGGTCGCCAACGCCGCGCTGGTGTTCGGGGTCGTCGCGCTCCCGTCGCTGGTCGGTCGATTCGGGTACTTCGGGACGACGACAGCGACCGACTGACCGTCCCTCGGCGGGTGTCGGACCGGTAGACTCTCGGCTGTGGCCTCGCTACGGCCCGGTGTGTCAGTCGAACTCCCACTGGGCGAGGGGACCGTCTCCGTCTCGCTCCCCGACTGCGACGTGACCGTCTGCCGGCCGCCGGGTGGCGAGGCCGTCGACCCTCGCGAGGCCGCCGAGGCGGCCGTCGCCGACCCGCACGGCCCGCGACTCGCCCGCCGCGTCGACCCCGACGACACCGTCGGGATCGTCGTCACAGACGTGACTCGGGCCACGCCCGACGACGTGTTGCTCGACGTGCTGCTCGACGAACTCCGGCCGGCGGGCGTCGCTCGCGAACAGGTGACCGTAATCGTCGGTCTCGGTCTCCACCGGCCGATGGACGACGACGAGATCGAACGGGCGCTCGGCGACCACGGCGACCTCGCCGTCAACCACGACCCCGACGCGACGGTCGAAGTCGGGACGGTCGACGGCGTCCCCATCGAGATCAACGAGACGCTGACGCGCGTCGACACCGTCCTCGCGACGGGAATGGTCGAACCCCACCAGTACGCCGGCTTCTCCGGCGGCGCGAAGACCGTCGTCGTCGGCGCGGGCGGCGAGTCCCAGATCGGCTACACCCACGGGCCGGAACTGCTCGCCCGCGAGGGCGTGCGACTGGGTCGCGTCGACGACAACCCCTTCCGCGAGTTCGTCGACGAAGCGGGCGACCTGGCGGGCGTCGAGTTCTCCCTGAACGTCACGCACGCCCCGAGCGGCATCCTCGGCGCCGCCGCGGGGGACCCGCGAGCGGTCGTCCGCGACCTGGCCGACACGGCCCGGGACGCGCTCGCCGCACCGGTCGAAGACGAGTACGACGCCGTCGTCGCGGGCGTCGGCGCGCCCAAGGACGCCAACCTCTACCAGACGACGCGGGCAGCCACGTACGTCGTGCTGGGGGCCCACAACCCGCTCCGAGCGGACGGACGCGTCGTGATCCCGGCGTCCCTCCCCGAAGGTGCCGGCGAGGGAACCGGTGAGCGGCGCTTCTACGACTGGCTCTCCGGGGCGGAGAGCGCCGCCGCGCTCTACGACGAGATGCGCGAGGGCTACGAGCCCGGGGCCCAGCGGGCGTTCGTCGTCGCCCGGGCGCTCCGGGACCACGACATCTACGTCACCGACAGCGAGGCGCCCGAGGTGGTCGGGGAGTGTCTGATGCACGCCAGCGATTCCGTCGCCGACGCCCTCGAACCGGGCAGCGACGTGCTGGTCGTCCCCGACGCGCTCGACACGCTACTCGTCTGAGCGGGGCCTCCGCCGGCGAGCCCGCGGCGAACGCCGACCGAATTTTGAACGGAGTTTGCACGGACTCCGAGCGCGGACCGAACGGAGTTTGCCGACCCTCCGATGGGAGTTCGAAAATACCTTTTCCCGTGTCCGGGCGCGGTCGCTGACGAAGCTATGACGGAACACACTCGACGTACGTTCGTTCGCGGAGCGCTCGCGACCGCCGCAGTGGGTGCGGTCGCCGGCTGTTCGAACCAGGGCGAGGAGACGCCGACCGACGACGACGCCGGCGAGTCGATGGACGACACCGAGGGGATGGACGACGCCACCGACTCGATGGACGGTTCGATGGACGACACCCAGGGGATGGACGACGGGATGGAGGGCGCAGAGACCGAGAGCGGCATGAACGACGGAATGGAAGCGATCGAAACGGACGACGGTATGGCGGGAATGGACGACGGAACGGAGACCGGAATGGGTGGTGCCATGGACTCGACGGAGACCGACGACGATATGGGGAGCATGGGCGGGATGACCGAGACCGACGCCGGGATGGGCGGAATGAGCGGCAACGAGACGATGGGTGGCGGGACCGAGACCGACGACGGGATGTAGGCGCTCCCGGTCGCGAGGCAGCTGGGTCCCGCTGGCGCTCAGTTTGCCCCGAGGCCCGTCTCGGCGCTCTCGTCGCCGATCTCCTCCACGACGCGCTCGTGGAACCGCTGGAGCACCTCGCTCTCGTCCTCGGCGAGCACCACGTCCGAAGCCATCAGCGTCGCGAGGCCGAACGCGCGGGGCGACGGCGACCGCACGCGGACGTGCTCGACGGCGACCTCGCCGGCCTCGACGGCCGCCAGCACGTCCTCGATGGCGCCGACGTTGAGCTTGTCCTCCAGGATCTCCCGGTAGGTCTCCTCGATGACCGCGAACTCCCCCAGGTCCTCGGCGAACCCGAGCAGCATCTCGGAGTTCATCTGCTGTTCGGCCGCGGACTTCTCGTAGCCCTTGTAGCGTTTGAGGATCATCAGCGCCCGCGTCGCGTCGATGCGGAAATAACGCTGGAGCAGGTCGGTCCCCTCCAGACTGGCGCGCAGGTCCTCGCGCACGTCGGCGGGGTTGATATCCTCGATGACGCCCAGCACGTCGACCTTTCGATTCAGCGGCATCGAGAGGGAGAAGCCGTTGTCGGCGACGGCGACCTGGACGTTGGCGTTGGCCTCGCGGGCGATCCGGTAGGCCAGCAGTCGGGAGAGGCCGTCGTTGAACCGCCGGCCGTAGTTGGAGTGGACGTAGTAGCGCCGTTCGTACTCCTCGCGGTCGAGCTCCTCCTCGACGACCAGCCGCTCGTCGGTGCTGACGCTCTCGAAGCCCGCGTACTTGACCTGCTCCTCGAACATCCGCGCGACGGCCCGGACGCTGTTCTCGTCGAGGGGGAAATCCCGCAGCCAGTGGCGGACCGCACCGGCGCCACCGCGCTCTAGCTTGTCGAGCAGGTCCCGCTGGAACTGCAAGATCTCGCGGCCCAGATCGTAGGAGAGCGGCAGACGCTCGGAGAACCACGACGGGACCGTCGGGCGGGCGCTCGTGGGGTCGACGTACACCTTCGACCCGCGGCGGTAGCGGTACTCGAAGTTCTGGCCCCCGAGGACGAACACGTCGCCGGATTCGAGGGTGTCGAGATACGACTCGTCGAGCTGGCCGACCCACTCGTCGCCCGAGCGGGTGAACACGTCGCAGGTGAAGGAATCGGGGATGGTGCCGATGTTGGTCATGTAGATGACCCGCGCGAGCCGGCCGCGTTTGCCCATCAGGTGCTCGCCGACGGGGTACTCCTCGTAGTGGTGTTCGCCGTCGGGCGCGTCGTTGGTGTCGCGCCACACCTTCGCGTAGACGTTCTTGTCCTCCATCCCCTCGTAGTCGGCGGTGAGGTACCGCATGAGCGACTCCCACTCGTCGTCGGTGTAGTCGCGGTAGGGGTACGCCCGTTCGAGGATCCCCCGGATCTCAGCCTCGGGGCGGATCTCGGCGATGGCCATCCCGTAGACGTGCTGGGCGGCCACGTCCTGGGCGCGCTCGGGGACGAACACCCGGTCGACGAACCCCTCCTCGGCCTTCTTGAGCATGACCGCGCATTCGACGAGTTCGTCCCGGTCGAGCGCGACGATGCGCCCCGTCACCGTCTGGCCGAGCTGGTGGCCCGCGCGACCGACTCGCTGGAGCAACGACGCGACGGATTTCGGCGATCCGACCTGCACCACCAGGTCGATGTGGGGCATGTCGATCCCGAGTTCCAGGCTCGTCGAGGTGGTCACCACGTCCAGATCGCCCGACTTGAGCTTCCGTTCGATCTCCTGGCGGCGTTCCTTCGAGAGGCTGCCGTGGTGACAGCCCGAGTTGTCCTCGTCGTAGTCGTCGGTGCGCTCGCGGAGATTGTGCAACACGCGCTCGGCGCCCGACCGGGTGTTCGTGAACACGAGCGTGTTTGTGTGCTCGCCGATCAGGTCGTGCAGATCGCGATAGAAGCGGTCGTTGACCACGTCGGGCGGCGTGTTCACCAGATCGTCGGTCGGACACGTCAGCTCCATGTCGAACTCGCGGGCGAAGCGGGCGTCGACGAGTTCGTAGTCCCGGGCGTTCCCGCCGGGCCTCTCCTGTCCGACCAGGAACTCCGCCATCGCGTCGAGCGGTTCGACCGTCGCCGAACAGCCGATGCGGGTCGGCGAGCCGTGTGCGAGCGCCTCCAGGCGTTCCAGCGACACCGAGAGGTGCGTGCCCCGTTTGTTCTCGGCGAGGCTGTGGATCTCGTCGACGACGACGTACTCGACGGTGCGGAGTTTCTCGCGAAACTTCGGACTGTTCAGGAGAATGGCGAGTGTTTCGGGCGTCGTGTTGAGGATGTGGGGCGTCTCCGTCAGCATCTTCTGTCGCTCGCTGTCGCTCGTGTCCCCGTGACGGATGGCGTGGCGGATCTCCGCGTCCTCGCCCCGTTCGTCGAGTTTCTCGGTGATACCGTCGAGCGGCACCTCCAGATTGCGATGGATGTCGTTGGCGAGCGATTTGAGCGGCGAGACGTACAGACAGTACACCGAGTTTTCGAGTCCCTCGGCGCGCTCACGGCGGAACAGCTCGTTGATCACTGCGGAGAAGCTCGCCAGCGTCTTCCCCGACCCCGTCGGCGCTGCGATGAGCGCGTTCTCGCCCTCGTGGATGAGCGGAACGGCCTCCTTCTGTGGCGGCGTGAAGAAGCCGTCGTTCTCGGGGACGAACGCGCCGAACTGCTCGACCCACCACTCCCGGACCGACGGCTCCAGCAGGTCGAGCACGTCGCCGTCGTCGATCGCTGCGGCGGCGGCGTCGACACCCACGTCTGCCGCGTCCAACAGCTCGCGTCCTCCCATGTGGCCTCGGCTCTCAGGTTCGCACCGCGCCGTCAAGTGGGTTTGGACCGCGGGGTGAAAGTGGTCAGCGAGATCACGTGCCGATTCGGTCTCGGTAGTACCACGCGAGGACGGCGACGACGGTGACCAACGCGCCGACCGCGCCGATGACGAGGCTTCTCCCTCCGTCGTAGCCGTAGGGGACTGGGAGGTCGGTCGTCCGGTCCAGGGCCAGAAAGAGAACTGCGAGCAGGGCGAACCCGACCCCGAGCGCACGACCGAGCGGAGAGTTGCTTGCGCGTCCGGGCATGGGTCACCCCTCGAAAGCGTTGTCGTTGAGGATCAGCAGCGCGCCGAGGACCAGGACGGCGCTGACGGACAGGGCGATCTCGACCGGTCCGCCCCCGAGCGCGTCGATGCGGAACCCCCAGGCCTGCCTGACGACGACGTACCCCAGCGCGACCGTCGCGAACAGCAGCCCGACGACCTTCGAGAGCGGGGAGTCGATGCGGAATACCATATTGAACCGTTGTCACGTTCGAAGTATATGTTTTTCCCAGGGCGACCCAACGACGGGCGCTCCGGGACCGGGGACCCCTCGGTGGCGGCCCAGCCCGCCACGACACGACTTTTCAGCCCCCCGCCCGAGGGAACGGGTATGCGTGTCACGTTTCTGGGAACGGGGAGCGCGATGCCGACCGGCGAGCGGTTCCAGACCGGCGTCCTGCTGGAGACCGAGGCGGAAACGCTCCTCGTCGACTGCGGCAGCGGCGTCCTCCACGGCCTCCAGCGGACCGACGCGGGCTACGAGGGCGTCGACGCCGTCCTGCTGACCCACCACCACCTCGACCACGTTTCGGACCTCATGCCGTTACTGAAGGCCCGCTGGCTCGCCGGCGCGACCGAGTTGACGGTCGCCGGTCCCGAGGGGACCGAAGAGCTCGTGACGGACCTGCTCGGCGTCCACGAGTACCTGCAGGAGCGTCTGGGTCTGGCGTTCCGCGAGGTCGGCCCGGAATCGTTCTCGCTCGCCGGCTTCGACGTGACCGGCTTCGAGGTCCGACACTCGATGTACTGCCTCGCCTATCGGTTCGCGGAGGCCGGAGTGGGTTCGAACGCCGAAGCCGGCGACCGACCGGCGTTCGTCTTCAGCGGCGACACCGAGGCGTTTCCCGAACTGATCGACTTCGCCGACGGCGCCGCCGTGCTGGCCCACGACTGCTCGTTTCCCGACAGCGTCGACGTCGACAACCACCCGACTCCGAGCGAGCTGGGCCGGGCGCTGGCCGAGGCGGACGGCGAGGTCGGTCGCGTCTACCTGACCCACCTCTACCCGCACACCGACGGCCACCACGACGAGATGCTGGATTCGATCGGCCAGCGGTACGACGGCGACGTTCGATTCGCCTCGGACGGGCTGTCGCTCGATATCGACTGACCTGTGTCCCCGTTCGGACGACGCTCGGGGCTACGGTCAGTCCTCGCTCATCCGGTCGGAGAAGTCCCAGGTGTAGGCGCGGTCGACGTCGACCCGGATGCGCACCTCGTCGCGGTCGGGCGAGAGGAGCGACCGTGCGAGCCTCGAATCGGTGTCGCCGAGGTAGCGTTCGACGAGGTCGCGGAGGACGGCCTTGTCCTCGTCGGGGGCGATATCGGCGGTCCCGGCGCCGCGGACGCCGCGATAGGGCACGTCGTTGGTCGAGACCTCGAAGGCGACCGCGGAGTTCTCGCGGAGGTAGCTGACGACTTTCGCGTTCGCGCCGGTGGCGCATTCGAGGGCGCCGTCGCGGTAGCGGTACCACAGCGAGAGCATCCAGAGACCGCCGCCCGGCGTGTGTGTCGCGAGGCGCACCGGGATGGTCTGGTCGTCGAGGAACTGTTCGGCCCGGTCGCGGTCCCAGTCGCCGGTGACGGTCTTCATGAGGCGGTCGTACGACGGTTCGACCGCCAGTGGAATAAACCCGGGTCCGGGTTCGGGTTCGAGTTCGAGTCTCGGGCGTCGGTCGGACCGCTGCGACGCGGCGCCCGGCGACCCCATCGTCGAGCGACACGCACCGGTCGGCGGGACTCCGAGCGTCCGGCGGCGCGGTCCCGCTGTCGTAGCAGGTCCCTTCTCGGAATCAGCCACCAGCTACGTCGGACGTATTGTGAGCATAACGAAGGCTCCAAGTACGTATTCCGGACGTATGACGAACGACGACACCACCGGGCTGGGCAGACGGGGCGTGTTGAAACTGATCGGGGGAGCGACGGCAGGACTCGGTCTCTGGTCGGGCACGGCGAGCGCTCACGCGTTCACGTTCGAGGGCTGTGAAAGGGTCTGCACCGACACGGACGGCAACTACGCGGTCGTCGAGGCGGGCGTGAGATACGAGGGTCGGAAGCTGCCGGCCGCTCCCGAGCGCGACGCCCCCTGGGGCCACGATAACACGTTCTGCTACACTGCGGCTGACGACGAGCGGGTCGTCGGCTTCATCGAGGAGGACGAGTACAGGAAAGGCGAGGGCTGCACCCTCCACGTGAACCCGAACGACTGCGTCAGCGTCGGGGCCGACGAGATACTGAGCCTGATAGACCGCGACACCATCGGCGGCTGCGACGGCGTGCTCTATCCGGCCTGCGATCCGACGCTCCCCGAGGCCGACTGGGTCGACTTCGCCGAGACGTTCGAGGCCGAACGGGACGCCAGCGCGCAGTCGCTGGTCCAGACGGCCGACGGCGGGTTCGCGCTCGCCGGGCGGCGGGAGACGGCGGCCGGGAACGCCGACGCGTGCCTCCTGGTGACGGACGGCGACGGGAACGAACTGGTCGACCGGACGTACGGCGGCGACGAGACGGAGGTGATGTACGACGTCGTCGAGACGAACGACGGCGGGTTCGCCATGGCTGGCATCACGACGTCGTTCGGCGCCGGCGACTACGACGCCTGGCTCGTGAAGACCGACGAAACCGGCGACGTCGAGTTCACGGAGACGTACGGTGGCGACCGGCAGGACAGGGCGTACGCCCTCGTCCAGACCGCGGACGGGGGGTTCGTGCTGGCCGGCGACAGGACCTCGGCCGAGAGCGCGGGCAACGACTTCTGGCTCGTGAAGACGGACGAGGCGGGCGACGAGGAGTTCAGCCGGACGTACGGCAGGGGGGCGAACAGCGAGACGCTGGAGGCGATGGTGCAGACGAGCGACGGCGGGTTCGCGCTGGCGGGGACGACGCGCTCGGACGACACCTTCGAGAACTCCCTCTGGCTCGTGAAGACGGACGAGGCGGGCGACGAGGAGTTCTCGACGGCGATCGATACCGACGGGGTCGACCGGGCGAACGCGCTGGTCCAGACCGACGACGGCGGGTTCGCACTCGCCGGATCCGGGGTGGCCGAGGACCGGGCCGGGGAGGTCTGGCTCGTGAAGACCGACGAAACCGGCGACGAGGCGTTCGTCGAGAGCTACGGCGGCGACGAGCTCGACCTGGCGGACGGGGTCGTCCAGACGGCCGACGGCGGGTTCGCGCTGGCGGGACTCACCGAGTCGTCCGACGCCGACGGCTCCGACGTCTACTTCCTCACGACCGACGAAAGCGGCGAGGTGACGGCCGAGCGGACCTACGGAAGCTGCGGGCACGACCGGGCCAGAGACCTCGTTCGGACCGCAGACGGGGGCTTCGCCCTCGCCGGCGACGTGGCCGGCTCGGAACGCATTCGACCCACCGAGATGGCGCTCGTGAAGACCGCGACCGACCTCGAGTGAGGCCGGTACCCGGGCGTGAGGTCCCGCTCGAACCCGGACGAGAAACGCTCGGGATAATCCGTATCAGACCCGTTCGAGCGTCACGTGGAAGTCCGCGCCGCCGGCGTCGCTCTCGCCGGCGGCGACGGTCCCGCCGTAGGACTCGGTGAGCGCGCGGACGAACCCGAGGCCGAATCCGGTCCCCTCGCTGTCGGGGCCCTTGACGCCCATCTCGAAGATCTCCTCGCGCAGGTCGGGGTCGACGCCGCTTCCGTCGTCGGCCATCCCGACGACGAGGCGGTCGGGCGCGGGCGTCTCGGTGTATAGATCGACGGTCACGTCGCCGTCGTTGTGGATCGCGGCGTTGGTGAGGACGTTGGTGAACACCGAGTCGAGGAGGTCGCCCGCGTAGACGCGATACTCGAACTCGGCGGGATCGAACCGGACCGACAGCGACTCGTACTGGTCGGTGGCGTCGCGGACGGTGTCTTCGAGCAGCGGACGGAGGTCCCGCGGTTCCGGCTCCTGCTGCGCTTCGAGCGTCGACATCAGGTCGCCGACGCGCGCGATGAGGTCGGCGGAGTTGCTCGCGGCGCGTTCGATCTTGCCGACGTACTCGCCGGCCTGCTCGTCCTCGACCAGCTCCCCGACCGCGTTGGCGAACCCGGCGATGACCTGCAGGTCGTTGCCGATGTCGTGGCGCAGGAGGCGGTCGTACATCTCGATCATCTCCTTGCGCGTCTCCAGGTCCTGGCGGGCGCGTTCGAGGCGCTCGCGCGACCGGATGTTGCTGATCGCCGTCGCGGCGTGGGTCGCGAGGATCTCCATGGGCCGAACGACCTCGTCGCCGAACTCCTCGGCGCTCGTCGAGCGGACGACGATCACGCAGATCGGCTCGTCGACGATCCCCTCGGGGACAGCCAGCGTCGCCCTGGTCTCCGAATCGTCGCCGACACCGGCCTCCGGGCCGACGACAGTGACCGGATCGCCGGTCTCGTGGGCTTCGCGGGCGACCTCACTGGGGGTTCCCCCCGCGGAGACCTCCGGATTCGTGCTCCCGACGACGTGGAGGGAGTCGCCGCGGACCTCGATGACGGTCACGTCGGTCAGCTCGAAGAGGATCGTGATCGCCTCCAGCGTCAGCGAGACGACCTCGTCGACGGACTCGCACTGATTGAGCGCCTGCCCGTACTTGTTGAGGTCGGCGACCTGCCGCGCGAAGTCCTGTCGTTGTTCGAATCCCATGGCGGGTCCTGCGTAAGTACCGTATCTTCGGAAAGCCGTATATAAACGCTTTCGGCGCCGTTATCAACAGTGAGACGAGCGCCACCGCCGCGGCCGCGGTCTCTGTCGCGCGGACTCGACGGGGGCGTCAGTCGATCCGATAGCGCAACAGCGCCGCGATGCCACCGAGGTTCCGCAGTTGCTGGCCGGGGTCGAACTCGCCGGAGAACACCGTCACCTCGCCGCCCTTCTGCTCCGTGGTCTCGATGACGGCGTCGACGTCGATGTCCCAGTCGCCCTCCTCGCCGCGTTCGGCGCGCAGGCGCTCGTCGAGGACGAGCAGTCGCTCGATGGCGCCGAAGTCGGCCGCTTCGGCGACCTGCTCGGGGCCGTAGGCGACCTCCGACCCCGTGGCGATGCGCTCGGTCAGCTCGTCGACGAGGTCGGCCTCCGCGGAGATGCGGGTCTGGGTCTGGACCTCGTCGACGGCGCCGCGCTTGAGCACCTCGTGGACGCCGCGGTCGCCGACGCCGGTGGTGTCGACGGTCGTGATCCGGTCGGCCAGGTCCCGCTCGTTCTCCTCGATGTAGTCCAGCGCGTCCTGCTTGGTGAACCCGGGACCGGCGAGGATGACCGCCTCCACGTCCATCCGGGCGAGGACCGTCGCCAGTTCGTCGAACAGTTCCTCCCGAGGTCTGGAGCCGTCGCCCCACGCGGCCTTGCCGGTCGGGCCGGTGATCGAGGCGCGCTCCTCGGTGCCGTACTGGGCGACGGTGTGGACGTGGGCCTCGCCCTCCTCGACGGTCGCGATGGCCACGTCGGGGTTCTCGGTCGCCTCGACCGCTTCGGTGAGGCGGTCGTCCTGGTCGGGCTTCCAGACCTTCTCGACCTCCAGCTCCTCGAACGGTTCGACGTTGAGCGTGTGATGGAAGTCCAACTGGTCCTCCCGCGAGCAGTCGACGATGACGCCGCCGACGCGCAGGCGGTTGGCGAACTTGGCGAACTCCACGTCGTCGACCTCCAGTTCGACCCACATGTGCTCGCGCTCGCCGCCGGTGTCGCGCATGTCGTCGTCGTTGCGCTGGATGCGCCGCGTCGTGTCGCCGGAGACGAGATCGCCCGGCTCGACGATGTAGGTGAGGTGCCAGAGGTCGTCCAGGCTCTCCGGGACGAGGGTGACCCGCTCCCGACCCTCCGTCGTCGGGTGGCGGTCGTTGACCTGCATACTCGCATCTCTCCCTCCGGCGGCAAGTGTGCTGTTGTTTCCCGGCGACCGACCACCCGGCAGACGCCGGATCGAGACTCTTGGCTCCGGCCCGTCTAGCGGACCATCGTGGCCGGACCACCCAACTTCCCGGACGCTCCGTCGCCCACCCTCGGACCGAACGACCCGATCCGCGCCGCCGCCGGCTACTCGACCACCGTCTACGGCGAGTGTGAACTCTGCGAGTCCCTCCGTCGGCTCTCCGAGTCCCACGGCATGTGCGTCTGCGAGGACTGCGACGACCGGCTCCTCCCCTGACCGGTCGCGGTATCGGGCGATCCGCCGCATCTACGCCGTCCCGACCTGACAGCACCCGAAGAACTAATACGCAGTGATTGATCATGACGTTTCGTGATGCTTCCGGGTGTGAGCGGCCGACGGGTACGGACGGCGGCGCATCGAAGGCAAACTGCGAAGCGGGGTCGCGATCAGTCGCGGCCGCAGGCAGGGGTTCGGGGCCGAGCGGGTCCGGGGAGTGAGCGACCGTGAGCGGCGCGTCGTCGGGCGGTCGGATCCCGCGCGCGCTGCGGGTCGTCGTGCCGAACTTCGTCAGGAAGCGGTTCGCGCTCAAGTTCCTGATCGTGTTGCTCGTCATGGGGTTGGCGATCGGGGCCGTGGGGGCGTTCGCCACGGCGCAGATCTCCGACCAGACCCACGACCGCATCGAGCGCGAGTACAGCAGCCTGGCGAGCCAGGAGGCGACGATCGTCCAGCAGTGGACCGAGCGCAACCGGCAGGCGGTGAAGCTCGCGTCGAACAACGACGTCTGGACCGCCGACGACCCGTCGGTGATGACCCAGGCCGCCCGGAACATCAAGAGCGACTCCGTCGACATCGCGGGGTTACACGTCGTCGCGGCGACGGGCAGCGACCTCGACGTGGTCGCCAGCACGGAGTTCGACGCGGACGCGAGCCTCGCCGGGACGAGCCGGACGTGGATCGCGAACCTGTCGTTCTCCAGCATCGGCCAGGTCCGGACGTCGACGGTGTATCAGGGCCGGGACGAACCGCTCGTGGGGTTCGTGAGTCCCGTGGGCGACGGCGACCGGTATCTCGTCCTGGAGTCGTCGACGGGTGCGCTGGCCGACCGATTCCAGGGCGCCCAGCGCGCCGCGGGCGGCTTCACGCAGCTCGTCGACGGCGACGGCACGATCCTGATCGACGAGCGGACTGGCGAACCCGGTGTCGACGGCGCGGAGCTGTTCTCGACCTACGGGGACGAGCGCGCACGCCGGCCGATCGGGGCCGCGAACGACCTCCGCTCGTCGACCGAGCCCAGCGGCGTCGCGTCCGCGATGCCCGGCCAGTCGGAGGTCGTCGGGGAGGAGTACGCCGTCGGGTACGCGCCGGTGTTCGTCACCAGCGGTCCCGACGACTGGGTCGTCCTGGTCCACGCGCCCAGCAGCGAGGTGTTCGGGTTCGCCCGGGCGGTCTCGGAGTACGGCCTCGTCGCGACGGGCGTCGCCGTCCTAGTGATGGGACTCATCGGCGCGGTGCTGGGTTACAATACGGCCACGTCGATCGACCGACTCACCGACACGGCCGCGGAGATAGAAGGGGGAGACCTCGACGTCGACATCCAGTCGGGTCGCGTCGACAACATCGGCCGCCTCTACGGGGCGTTCGCCTCGATGCGCGACGCCTTGCGCGAACAGATCGACGAGGCCGAACGGGCCCGCAAGGAAGCCGAGGTCTCCCGCGCCGAGGCCATGGAGCTGAGCGAGTACCTGCAGGAGCGCGCCGAGGAGTACTCGGAGACGATGCAGGCGTGCGCCCGGGGCGACCTCACCCAGCGGATGGAGCCCGAGGGCGAGAACGAGGCGATGGACCGGATCGCCGAGGGGTTCAACGAGATGCTGACGGAACTGGAGAAGACGACCGGTCAGCTCAAGACCTTCGCCGAGGAGGTCGAGGAGAGCGGTCGCTCGGTCCAGCAGAGCGCCGAGACCGTCCGCGACGCCAGCGAACAGGTCGCCGACTCCATCCAGAAGATCTCCGACGACGCCTACGCCCAGAAGGAACGACTCGGCGACATCTCCGAGGAGATGGACGCCGTCGCCGGACAGCTCGAGCAGTTCGCCGCCGACAACCCCAACGTCGACTTCGGCGACTCGCTGGAGACGATCCGGTCGGTCGCGGGGGCGCTCGACACGGCGG
>Ga0207733_100171_pt1 | contig 60784 bp, 61 predicted proteins | sample A23P3SouthBayCA_FD_187735 | JGI IMG/M metagenome (GOLD analysis project Ga0207733, IMG submission 187735) | Aerobic enrichment media microbial communities from Eden Landing Ponds, California, USA - A23 P3 (SPAdes) | ecosystem: Environmental > Aquatic > Marine > Unclassified | place: Emeryville...
CCGCCTCGAACAGCAGTTCCTTCGAGTAGAAGCCGTTGAACGGCGGGACGCCGGCCATGCTCAGCGCCGCGACGACGGTGATGCCGGCGGTGGCCGGGAGGTGATGGCGCAGGCCGCCGAGTTCGTCGATGCGGCGGGTGCCCGCCTCGTGGGCGACGATGCCGGCGACGAGGAACAGCGCCGCCTTGAACAGCGCGTGGTTCAGGATGTGGAACGCGCCTGCCTCCGCGCCGTAGACGTTTGCGAAGCCGAAGCCGGCGACGATGAGCCCCAGGTGCGAGGCCGTCGAGTACGCGAGCAGTTCCTTGATGTCGGTCGCCGCGACGGCGAGGACGGCGGCGATGGTCATCGTCACCAGCCCCAGCGTCGCGAACAGGAGCGTCCACTCGTCGCCGACGAGGAGGGGGCGGAGGCGAGCGACGAGGTAGACGCCCGCTTTCACCATCGTCGCGGAGTGCAGGAACGCCGAGACGGGCGTGGGCGCCTCCATCGCGTTCGGAAGCCAGATGTGGAGGGGCCACTGGGCGGACTTCGCCGCCGCGCCGACGCCGACGAGGGCGACGACGGGCCAGAGCAGGCCGGCGTCGACGAGGGCGGCGTGGGCAGCCTCGGGGTTCGTCAGGAGTGCGTCGGGCGTCCCCGCGAGCGCGAAGGTGCCCGTGGCGTCGTGGAGCAGGAGGAAGCCGACCAGCATAAACAGGCCGCCGCCGACGGTGATGAGCATCGACTTGCGGGCGGCGTAGCGGCCGGGCGCCGTCTCCTCGTAGTGGCCGATGAGGAGAAACGAGGAGACGCTCGTGAGCTCCCAGAACACGAAGAGCGAGACGAGGTCGGCGGCGAAGGCGACGCCGAGCATCGACCCCATGAACGCCAGGAGCGTGGCGTAGTACTTGCGCTTGCCCGGTTCGTCGTGCATGTACGCGCCCGAGTAGGTGAAGACGAGGACGCCGACGCCGCTGGCGAGCAGGCCGATGAGAAGCGAGAGGCCGTCCACGTAGAAGCGGAGGACGACGCCGTAGGACGGAATCCACGGCACGCCCACGGCGCCGTGGCGCCCCATCTGTGAGACGACGAGCGCGAAGCAGGCGAGGGCGACCGCGGCCGCGTAGTACGCGGTGCGTTCACCGAGGGCCCGAAAGACGAGCGGGACAGTCGCAGCCGCCAGAAACGGCAGGAAGACGACCGCGAAGACGACCGTCTCGGTGGGCGTCATCGAGTACCTGTTCCTTCGCCACCGGCAACTTAACCCTTCCCAAATCGGGTGCGTTTAGGCGTCGACCGGCGTCTCCAGCCAGTCGTCTGCCCACGCTTCGAGTTCGTCGAAGACTGGGCAGAGCCGCTCGCCCTTCTCGGCGAGACTGTAGTACGTCGCGAGCGGGCGGTCTTCGACGCGTCGGTTCACGAGGCCGGCGTCTTCGAGGTCGTCGAGGACCCGCGAGAGCGTCCGAGAGCTAGCGCCCGTCGAGCGCTTGAGCTCGTTGAAGCGCTTCTCGCCGTCCTGCAAGTCGTGGAGGACGACCAGCCGCCACTGGGAGCCGATCTGTTCGACGGCCTCGACGACGGAGCAGGCCTCGGCGTTCTTCTCGACGGTTTCGTCAACGGCGTTAGACATTGATGACACGGGTACCACTTACTAACTCTGTTGTCGCATGAAGTACAAATAGGTTCCGGACCGAAGTAGGTAACGAGATGAAACCAGCTATCGAAACCGCTGCTCGCACCGTTCCCGTGATCGCCGACGCCGTGGGGGTGAGCCGCTGATGCTCGAAACGGTCAGCGACGTGGCCTTCCTCGTGGGGCGCCTGCTGTTCGGCGGCGTCCTCGCCGTCATGGGGCTGAACCACTTCCAGCAGACCGACTACCTCGCGGGCTACGCCGGGTCGAAGGGCGTCCCCGCCCCGAAACTCTCGGTGCTGGGGTCCGGCGCGGTGCTGATCCTCGGCGGCGTCGCACTCGTGCTCGGCGTTGTCCCAGTCGTCGCCGGGGCCGCGCTCGCGGCCTTCCTGCTCGCCTCGGCGGTGCTGTTCCACGACTTCTGGAGCGTCGAGGACCCCGAGGAGCGGCAGGCCGAGCAGACCGACTTCCTGAAGAACGTCGCGCTGGCCGGCGGCGCCGTCGCGCTGCTCGCCGTGGGCGGCGCGACGTGGCCCCTCGCGCTGTCGCTGTAAGCGGGCATAGACGCCTTTTTAGGGTCCGCTCCGGTACGGCCGACATGGATCGATTGGAGCGGTCCCTCCTCGAGGCACCCATCATCGAGAAGGACGGGTACCACTACTTCGTCCACCCGGTGAGCGACGGCGTTCCGATGCTCGAACCGGAACTGCTGCGCGAGATCGTGATCGGGATCATCCGGAAGGCCGAACTCGAAGACGTCGACAAGATCGTCACGCCGGCCGCGATGGGCATCCACATCTCGACGGCCGTCTCGCTGATGACCGACCTTCCCCTCGTGGTGGTCCGCAAGCGCCAGTACGGACTGGAGGGCGAGGTGTCGCTGGCCCAGCAGACCGGCTACTCCGAGAACCAGATGTACATCAACGACGTGTACGAGGGCGACTCGGTACTCGTCCTCGACGACGTGCTCTCGACCGGCGGGACCCTCGACGCCATCACGGACGCCCTCGAACACATCGGGGCCGACTTGCGCGACATCGTCGCGGTCATCAAGAAGGTCGGCGGCGAGAACAAACTGGAGGCGAGCGACCGCGACGTGAAGACGCTCATCAACGTCGACGTGGTCGACGGCGAGGTCGTGATCGTGGATTCCCACGGCGACGGGTAAGGGAAAATCTCCCCGACGGCATCCGAAACGCAATCCTTAACAGTCACACCGCGCTACGGGATGATAGCGGGATGGGATAGCCAGGAGATTCCGCCGGGCTCATAACCCGGAGATCGGTAGTTCAAATCTACCTCCCGCTACTTCTGGCGAACGCAACCCTCGCAGTCTCGTCTACGAGGGCCGGTGAGCCTGACAGCGGAGTGGATTTGAACCAGACCGCGAGCGGTAGCGACGCGGGCGTGGTTCAAATCTACCTCCCGCTACTCTTCTCCGCGATCGCTGGCTCAACAGCGGTTCGTGACCTCGACTGACCGAGTGACGACGGTACGACGACCGTGAGAGTAACACAAAGCGTTTAGTCACGTCACGCGCACTCCGGGAACGAATGGAGTACGCGCTGGTCCTCGTCTGGTGGCTCACCGTCCTGACGCTCGCGGTGGCGGCCGTGCCGATCGTGGCGCTGCTCTGCCGCCGCCTCGCCGACGGCGGGGCCGGACTGGCGCTCCCGCTGGCGCTCGCGGTGTTCGGAGTCGTCGGCTACTGGGTCGGTCGCCTCGCCTTTGGCTGGCCCGCCGTGCTGGCGGCGCTCGCGGTGCTGCTGGGCGGGATGGTCGTCGCTCTCCGCCGGGGCGCACGCCCCGACTGGGGGCGCTTCGCCGAAGTCGCGACCGTGTTCACCGTCGCCTTCGGCCTCCTCGTCGCCGTGCGGGCGGTCGACCCCTCGGCGTACCCGCTCGGCGGCGAGAAGTTCCTCGACATGGGCCTGCTCGCGTCGCTGTTGCGGGCCGACGCGCTTCCCCCGGAGGACGCGTGGTTCGCGGGCGAGTCGGTCCGCTACTACTACGGCGGCCACATGGTCGCCGCGATGCTCGGCGAACTCACCTCGACGGGCGCGGCGTACGCCTACAACGTCGCCCTCGCGGTGTTCTACGCGACGTACGTCTCGACTGCCTACGGCCTCGCCGGGGCCATCGCGGCCGCGCGGGATCGGTCCTACCGAGCGGCCGGGGTGGCCGGCGCGCTGTTCGTCGGCGTCGCCAGCAACCTCGCCACGCCGATCTGGGCGCTGGGGTGGCTGTTCGGCGATTTCGGCCGGGGGCTGGTGCGATTCGCCGGCCTCGACGTGGACGGGACCCTCGCCGTCGGCGCCTCGGAGTTTCACTTCTGGGACGCCCGGACCGTGATCGGGGACTCGATCCAGGAGTTCCCGCTGTTCGCGTTCCTCAACGGCGACCTCCACGCGCACATGATGAGTCCCCCGTTCCTGCTGCTCGTCGCGGGCCTCCTCTTCGCGTACTACGCGACCCCGGAGCGGGCGGTGTGGCGCCGCCGGGGCCTGCTGGTGGCCGTCGCGCCCGTCGGTGGGCTGATCGCGGTCGTCAACACGTGGAGTTTCCCCGCCGTCGGCGGCCTGACGTGGCTGACGCTCGCGCTCGCGCCCGCGACGCCGTGGAGCCTGTTCCCCCAAGCGCTCACCGACCGCGGCGCGACGCTGGCAGACCGATACGTCCCCGCAGAGCGCCGCCGCGTCGCGCGCGAGGCGGCGCGCCCGGTGGTCGCCGTCGTCGGGGCCGGCATCGTGTTGGCGCTGGCAGCGCTGGCGGCGCTTCCCTACCTGACCACCGCGACAACCGGGCGGTCGGTCGCGGTGAACACGCCGGCGCTGCGCTCGGCGCTGGCGGGCCTGCTGGTGGTTCACGGAGTGTTCCTCCTGCCGACAGCGGCCTACGTCGTCGAGCGCGCTCGGCCCTCGCTTCGGGGCGCTGCGCTCGGGGCCGTTGCGGTGGTGGCGGCGGTCGCGGTCACCCTTCCCGAGTCGCTGACTGGGCTGGCGGTCGCCGGCCCCCTGATCCTGCTCGGCTGGTGGCTGTCGCGGGCCGACCGCGCCGGCTTCGAGGTGGTGCTGGTCGTCGGCGCCGCGGGGCTGCTCGCCCTCGTTGAACTGGTCCACCTCGAAGAGTACGGCGGCGTCGGCACCCGTTTCAACACCGTATTCAAAACGTACGCGCAGATCTGGGCGCTCTGGGGAGTCGCGGCGGGCGTGATGCTCGCTGACGTGGCGCGCCTCGGCCAGACGGCGACGACCATTCGTGCGCGGGTCTCCGGCGGCGACGGCCCCGACGCCTGGACGGCGCTCCGGACGATGCTGGGGGTCTTCCTCCTGCTCTCGGCCTCGCTCTACACGGGGCTGGCGCTCCACGCGCACTTCACGAGCGACCTCGAATCGCCGGCGAGCGACGACCCGACGCTGAACGCGCGACACTTCGTCGAGGGGTCCCACCCCGGCGAGGCCGCCGCGATCAGGTGGCTGAACGACCGCGACGGCCAGCCGACCATCGTGTCAGGCTACGGTGGCGCCTACGACTGGGGCGGCGCGCCCGCGGCGCTGACGGGCGTGCCGACGGTGCTGGGCTGGTCGCACCACGAGGGACGCTACCACGGCGAGGCCGCCGCCGAGCGGCGCGCGGCAGACGTGGACGCCATCTTCACCGGCAACGCGTCGACGCGGGCGCGGTTGCTGGCGACCTACGACATCGAGTACATCTACGCGGGCCCGGTGGCGAGAGAACAGTACGGGTCACTGCCGGCGTTCGCCGACGACCCCGGGATCGAGCGGGAGACGGCGTTGGGCGACGTGGTAATCTACCGAGTGACCGAGAGCGCGCTACAACCTTAGACCGCGAGTTCGCCGCCCTTCTTCGTCACCGTCACGTCGTCGGCGTCGACCGTGTCCACGTCGAGGAAGTGCGGGATGTAGTCCTGCGTGTCGTAGGCCTCGCGCTCGGCCTCCTCGCCCGCGATGCACCAGAGCTGGACCCGGTCGGGACCGTGCCAGTCGCCCTGCCGGGTGACCTGAAAGAGGACGTACTCCTCCCCGCCGACCTCCACGATGCCGTCGCGCCGGACGCCCGGGTCGCCGTGGATGATGAGCCGCTTCATGTGGAGGGCTGCGACGGCCCCGACGGTAAACGTTTCGTCACGGGCGCGGACCCGAAACCAAACCCATTTCAACCGCGACGACGGAACAGGACACAACAACCATGGAAATGCCACGCCGATTCAACACGTACTGCCCGCACTGCGACGAGCATCAGGAACACGAGGTCGAGCGCGTCCGCTCGGGCCGCGCCTCCGGCATGACGAAGGTCCAGGGCCGCCAGCGCAAGCGCCAGACCTCCAGCATCGGGAACTCCGGCAAGTTCTCCAAGGTGCCCGGTGGAGACAAGCCGACGAAGAAGACCAACCTGAAGTACCGCTGTGGCGACTGCGGCAAGGCTCACCTCCGCGAGGGATGGCGCGCCGGCCGACTGGAGCTGCAAGAATAATGGCGGGGAGCTTCATCCGCGTCGCGTGTCCGGACTGCGAGAACGAGCAGGTCGTCTTCGGCAAGACGTCGACGACGGTCGCCTGTGCGGTCTGCGGGCAGACCCTCGCGCGCCCCACGGGCGGCGAGGCCGAGATCGAGGGCGAGGTCCTCGAGGTCGTCGAGGACCGCGAGGAGAACACCGCGGCGATCTGACGGGGCCGATCACGGAGGTTTTATTCGCCCCAGCGCCTAACCGAGGCGTATGAAATACGAAGGGTGGCCGGAACCCGGAGACCTCGTCGTCGGCAAGATCGACGAGATCGAGGACTTCGGCGTGTTCGTGGACCTCGAGGAGTACGAGGACAAGCGGGGCCTCGTCCACGTCAGCGAGGTCGCCAGCGGCTGGATCAAGAGCATCAGCGACCACGTCAGCGAGGGCCAGACGGTCGTCGCGAAGGTGCTGGAGGTCGATCGGGACTCCCAGCAGATCGACCTGTCGCTGAAGGACGTCAACGACCACCAGCACAGCGAGAAGATTCAGGAGTGGAAAAACGAGCAGAAGGCGGACAACTGGCTCGAACTCGCGCTCGGCGAGGACGCCGCCGACGAGGAGTTCCGCCGGGTCGCGGAGGCGCTGCTCGACGGCTACGCCTCGCTGTACGACGCCTTCGAGGAGGCCGCCATCCACGGCGAGGAGGCCCTCGACGGGATCGACCTCGACGAGGACGAGATCGACACCATCGTCGAGACGGCCCGCGAGAACGTCTCGGTGCCCTACGTCAACGTCACCGGGTACGTGACCCTCGAGAGCGCCGCGCCCGACGGCGTCGACGTGATCCGCGAGGGCCTGCAGGCCGCCGAGGGCGAGGACGGCGACGTGCCCGACGAGGTCGACCTGGACGTGACCTACGTCGGCGCGCCCGAGTACCGCATCACGGTGCAGGCACCCAACTACAAGACCGCCGAGGACGCCCTCGAAGCCAGCGCGGACCGCGCGACGGCGAACGTCGAGGCCGCGGGCGGCAGCGGCGAGTACCACCGCGAGCGCCGCGTCGAAGAGTGAAGTCAGACATCCGGGTGTGCGCGGCGTGGGAGACGGCCCACGAGCGCCCGGTGTACACCCTCGGGGACACCTGCCCCGAGTGTGGCGCGGCGGCCGTGAACAGCGCCCCCGCGCCGTTCGACCCGACGGACCAGTACGGCAAGTATCGACGCGCACTTAAGCGACGCAACCGGGAGTAGGCCCATGGACAGCGTCGACATCGAGACTGTCGCCGAGATCGACCTCGACGACCCCGTCCTCGTCGAGGGGCTTCCGGGCGTCGGCCACGTGGGCAAACTGGCCGCCGAGCACCTCGTCGAGGAGGCCGACGGCGAACTGGTGCGCCGGGTGTACTCCGAGCACTTCCCGCCGCAGGTCACAGTCGACGACGACGGCCGGACGGCGCTCGCGAACGCGTCCTTCCACGCCGTCGAGACGGCGGGGCGGGACCTCCTCGTCCTCACGGGCGACCACCAGGCGGGCGACACGCAGGGCCACTACCGCCTCGCGAACGCCTTCCTCGACGTGGCCGCCGAGGCGGGCGTCGAGGACGTGTACGCCCTCGGCGGCGTCCCGACCGGCGAACTCATCGAGGAGTACGGCGTCCTCGGGGCCGCGACGACGGACGACGCCATCGAGGAGCTGGGCGAGTACGGCGTCGAGTTCCGGAGCGAGGAGCCCGCGGGCGGCATCGTCGGCACGAGCGGCCTGCTTCTGGGTATCGGCGAGCGCCGCGGCTTCGAGGGCGCCTGCCTGATGGGCGAGACCAGCGGCTACCTCGTCGACCCCAAGAGCGCGCAGGCGGTCCTCGAAGTGCTCGAAGCCGCGCTGGACTTCGAGGTCGACTTCGAGAGCCTCGAAGAGCGCGCCGAGGAGATGGAGGAGGTCGTCAGCCAACTCCAAGAGATGGACGAGAGCGTCGGTCCCGCGGCGGGCGGCGACGAGGACCTGCGGTACATCGGCTGAGGGCGCGATCGGCCTGCCGATGACGCTGGATTGATTTGCGCCCGCCCCCAATTCCGGGGCGTGGCATCGCCGCTGTGGGTCGGCCTCGCCATCGCGGCGGGGCTGTCGGTCGTGTTCGCCGTGCTATTCGTCGTCGCCGAGCGGCGCTACCCGACGCGGCCGCCGCCCGACGGCGACACGGACGCCGGCGAGCAGAAGCGTCGCGCGGAGATCAGGGCCTACCTCGACGCCATCGGCGAGCGGTACGCCGAGGAGCACTTCGTCGCGGGCCAGCACGTCGCCTTCTACCTGCCGGGCCGCGACGTGGCCATCACCTTCGACGCCCGCGCGTACTTCCGCATCGCGGCGACGGACACGTACCCGATCCTCGTCGAGCACGAGATGCCCGGCGCGCACCTCGGAGCGCGACTGCCCTTCGAGACGCCCGAGATGGACGCCGAAGACGACGACGCGGGCGAGAAGGCGGACCCGACGGACCCGGACGACGCCTTCGCCGTGCTGGGTCTGACCGCGGACGCCTCGCTGTCGGAGGTGCGGTCGGCCTACCGCGAGCGAGTGAAGGAGGTCCACCCCGACCAGGGCGGGGACGAGCGGACGTTCAAGCGCGTGCGGCAGGCGTACACCACCGCGCGCCAGCGGGCCGCCTAGCGGTCGGCGCGCACCGCGGCGGCCGCGTCCCGCCCGCTCTCGATGGCGCCGTTGATCGAGGAGTCCCGCGTGTAGTCGCCAGCGAGGTACACCGCCCCCTCGGGAGCGCGGGCGTCGGGCAGGTCCCGGTAGAACCCCGGCGGTTGCGCGAACTGCGCGAAGGGGATCCGGTCGGTCCGGAGCACCTCGGGCGCGGGCACCTGTCGCTCGGGGTACCACGAGCGGAGTGTCTCGGTCGTCGACGCGGTCAGCGCCTCGTCGTCGGGTGCGTCGCCGAGGAACGTCGCGCTGACCAGCGTCGCGTCGTCAGGGGCCTGCTCCGGGGCGACGGCCGACTGTGGCGCGACGTGGTTCGGCCCCTCGTCGCCGGCGTTCAGGAGGAGGCGCTTCCCGGCGTCGAGGGAAAAGGACTCGGGGAAGCGGTAGTACTGGGTCACACAGCCCCGGCCCTCGGTCGGGATCGCCTCGACCCCCGTCAGGTCGCGGGCGGTCGGCGGGTCCGTCGCGACGACCACGGCGTCGGCGTCGACCGTCTCGCCGCCGAGGTGGACCGTCCCCTCGGTCACGTCCGTCACCCGGGCGCCCGTCTCGATCTGCGCGCCGGCGACCCGGGCGGTGTCGGCGATCTGTGCCGGGACGGCGCCCATGCCCTCAGCCGGGGCGGCGGCGTCCCCCGTCGCGAGCATCCCGAAGGTGAACTCGAAGACGGCCGCGGACGTGGAAAGCGAGCGATCGAGGGTGATCCCGCCGTAGAACGGCGCGAGGAAGCGCTCGACGACGCGCTCGGAGAAGCCCCGCTCGTCGAGGAAGGCGCGGATAGACTGGTCGGGTCCGGAGAAGACCGCCTCGGGGTCGACGCCCGAGAGGTCGCGGCGGAGGCGGAGGATCCGCAGTTTGTCGCCGATCGTCGCGTCGCGGTTGAACAGGGTCTCGACCGCGGTCCGCGGGTCGGCCAGCGGATCAGCAAGGACCGTCCGGCGGTTCGGGCGACAGATGGTCGCCCCGGGCGCGAACCGCCGGAGGTCCAGCGCGTCGAGGTCGAGTTCGCGGCGCGCGGCGGGGTAGGACGTGAACAGCACCTGAAAGCCCCGGTCGAGCGCGAAGCCGTCGACCTGCTCGGTCCGAACGCGCCCGCCGACCGCGTCACGTCGCTCGAAGAGCGTCACGTCGGCGCCGTCCTCGGCGAGGCGGCGCGCGGCGGTCAGTCCGGCGAGGCCGCCGCCCACCACCGCGACGGTCGTGTCCTGCATGTCCGGGGCGTCGGGGGGCCGCGACAAACCCTTTCCGACCGCGACCGGCAGCGCTTTCCCACGCGCCCCACGACGGGCGACCATGCAGACGACGGCCGCGTTCACGGGGCTCTCGTGTACGGACTGCGGCGAGCGACACGGCGCGGAGACGGCGGGGCGATGCCCGGACTGTGGCGCCCCCCTCGCGCCCGAGTACGACCTCGACGCCGTCGACGCCGCGGCGGTGACGGCGGGCGACGCCGGGTGGGACTTCGACGCCCTCCTGCCGATGCCGCGAGGCGAGGCGGTCACGCTCGGCGAGGGCAACACGCCGCTGGTCGAGTGCCCCTCGGTCGCCGAGGAACTGGGCGTCGACCGGGTCCTCGTGAAAGACGAGGGGCGCAACGCCACCGGGGCGTTCGCCGACCGGGGTGCGAGCGTCGCCGTCTCCGCGGCGGCGGCAGCTGGTGCCGAGTCCGTGGCGCTCCCGTCGACGGGGACCACCGGCCAGTCCGTCGCGGCGTACGCGGGCCGGGCGGACCTCGACGCGACGGCCTTCGTCCCCTCGCGGGCCGGGTTCGTCCGGAAGGCGATGATCAACGTCCACGGCGGCGAGATGTCGGTCGTCGAGGGGCGCCTGAACGACGCCGTCTCGGCCTACGAGGACGCCGCGGCCGACGCTGACTGGCACCCCGCGCGGGCGTTCGACTCGCCGTACGTCGTGGACGGCCTGAAGACGATGCTGTACGAGGTGGCCGCGGCGGAGGACTGGACCGCGCCGGACGCCGTGATTCACCCGACAGGCTCGGGCGCGGGCGTCGTCGCCAGCCACCGGGCGGCAACAGAGCTCACCGAACTCGGTGTCGTGGACGAGGCACCCGCGCTCTACGCAGCGCAGGCCGAGGGGTGTGCGCCCATCGCGGCGGCGTTCGAGTCCGGCGACCCGGTCGAACCCGTCGAGCGCCCGGACACCATCGCCGGCGGCGTCGAGGACCCGGACCCGCCCGGCGGAGACGCGGCCATGGCGGCCTGCCGCGAGTCCGGCGGCGCGGCCGTCGCGGTCGCGGACCACGACCTGCTGGAGAGCGCGGTCCGCCTCACGGCCCGCGCGGGCGTCGAACTAAGCGTCGCGGGCGGGGTCGCGGCGGCCGCGGCGTGGGACCTCGCCGACGAGGGGGCTTTCGACGGCGACGAGACGCTGGTCCTCGTGAACCCCGACGACGGCAGCAAGGACGCCGACGTGCTCCGCAGTCACTTGATGGGGCAGGGCGTGTAGTTAGCCCCGACGGATTTATGAGTTAGACGTGTCTAACGCGGCGCATGTCGAGCGACGTGATGGAGGACTACCTGAAGGCAATCTACACCCTGGAGCGAGAGCGGGGGCCGCCGGTCGCGAACTCCGCAATCGCGGAGTACCTCGACGTGACCGCCCCGACCGTCACCAGCATGCTGGAGAAGCTCGCGGACCGGGACCTGGTCCGCCGCGAGAAGTACAAGGGCGTCGAACTCACCGAGCAGGGCGAGCGGCTGGCGCTGGAGGTACTCCGCCACCACCGCCTGCTTGAGGCGTACCTCGCCCAGCAGCTGGGCTACGAGTGGAGCGAGGTCCACGAGGAGGCCGACGCGCTCGAACACCACATCAGCGAGGAGTTCGAGGAGCGCGTCGCGGCCGCCCTCGGAGACCCGGCGATCGACCCCCACGGCGACCCGATCCCGAACGCCGACCTCGACCCGCTCGCCGAGGACGACACCGCGCCGCTCTCGGCCTGCGAGGAGGGCGACCGGATCGTCGTCGCGCGCGTCCAGGACCGCGACCCGGCGGAACTCGACCACCTCGCGGAGGCGGGCGTCGAACCGGGCCGGGAACTCCACGTCGCGGAGATCCAGCCCATCGGCATCGTCGTGGTCGAACACGCCGACGGCCGACAGCACCTCCCCGAGGATCTAGCGGCCCGGATCAGGGTCCGCCCCGCGGGCGCGGCCGAGGACGTCGCGAACGGGGTGTCCGAGGCGTGAGCCGGAGGTGGCGGTAGATGGCGGACCCGACGTGGTTCGGCGTCCTGCTCATCGCCTTCGGCACCCAGTTGGCCGTCCTGCCCGGCGAGAAGGTGCAGTTCATCATCGCGGGACTCTCGACGCGCTACCACCCGCTGTTGGTCGTCTCGGCGGCCGGGACCGCCTTCGCCGGCTGGACCGTGCTGGAGATCGTCTTCGGGCGGTGGCTCCAGCGCACGTTCCCCGGCGCCGTCCTCGACGCGCTCACGGCGGCGCTGTTCCTGCTGTTCGCAATCATGCTGTACCGCTCGGCGCCCGAGCGGGGCGTCGACGTTGCCGAGACCGACGGCGGCGCGCTGGGGATGGACGGCGAGATGGACGTGACCGTCCCGGGCGTGGGCTGGCAGGTGCCGTCCGCGCTCGGCGGGTGGCTCCCCATCTTCGCGATGATGGCCTTCGGGGAGTTCGGCGACAAGACGCAGTTGGTCACCATCGGCCTCGCGTCGAACTACGGGGAGTTCCCCACCGCGATCTGGCTGGGCGAGATGCTCGCCATCATCCCCGTGAGCCTCGCGAACGCGTACTTCTTCCACCGGTTCTCCCACCGGTTCGACCTGCGGAAGGCCCACTACGCCGGAGCGGCGCTGTTCGCGTTCTTCGGCCTCGACACCGTCCTCGGCATCGTCTTCGGGGTCTCCGTCTGGGGCCAGACGATCGGCCAGGTGCCGGGTCTAGTCCAGGCGCTACTCTGACTCGACGTCGAGGTCCATCTCGGCCACCTCGTCGGTGAGCCACTCACGGAGCCACTTCACGCGCTTCAGCCGGCGGTGGGCCACGTCGCGCGCGTGGTCGCTCTCGACGCGGTCGAGCGCCTCGACGCCGCGTTCGAGGACGCGATCGACCATCTCGGCGCTGTCCATGTGGGTGCGGGCCTCGTAGCCCATCCGCAGGAGCATCAGCGCCGCGCCGTTGGCACCCACCTTGTCGAGCACGTCGGCCTCGATGAGACACTGCGTCTCGAGGGTCACCTCGTCGAGGGGTCCCTGGTGGGAGTGGTCAGCGACGGCGCGACAGACCCGGTCGCGGAAGGACTCCGGGAAGTCGCCGTGGGTCTTCAGATACTCCCGCGCGACGCGGGCGCCCTCGTCGGCGTGGGCGTCCTGCTCGGCGTCGAGTTTCGCGATGTCGTGGAACAGCGCCGCGACCCGGACGACGTCTTCGTCGCCGCCCTCCTCGCGCGCGATCTCGGTGGCGAGGTCGACGACGTTCAGGATGTGGTTGAACCGGTACTCCGCGGAGTGCCACGGGTACCACCGCATTCGGCCGCCCTCGTCTTCGTTCTCGACGCTGGCGCGGAGATAGTCGTGCACGAACTCGTGCATCTCCGCGAGTTCGGCGTCGGTGACGGGCGATTCCTTTATTTCGACACCCACGGAACCACCTCCGCCGAACGCGTGCTCGTGTTCATAGTTGACTGGAGGTACGCGTGTTTGGCTCTTTAGCGTTACGACGGGGTGAGCCCCGACCGACGGACACAAGCGCGACGCTCCAGTAGCCGTCTACGATGGACGTCCGGTTCCTCGGCGGCGCCGACGAAGTGGGGCGGAGTGCCGTCCTCGTCGACGACAGCCTCCTCCTCGACTTCGGCCTCACCACCGAGACGCCCCCGCGGACCCCGGTGGGGGACGTCGACCCGGACGCGGTCGTGGTCTCCCACGGCCACCTCGACCACGCGGGCGCGGTCCCGTCGCTCGTGGCCGGGGAGCGCGACCCCGAGATCCACTGGACGCCGCCGACTCGCGACCTCTGCCGGGCGCTCGCGCGCAACACGCTCAAACTGCACGGCAACACCTACCGCTGTCCGTTCACCGAGGCCGAAGTCGCGCGCGTCGCCCAGTTCTCGGTGACCCACGGCTACGGGGAGCCATTCGAGGCGGCCGGCTACGAGGTGACCCTCTTCGACGCCGGCCACATCCCCGGGAGCGCACACGTCCTCGTCGACGACGGCGAGACCCGACTGCTCTACACCGGCGACTTCCACACCGACGACCAGCGGCTGGTCTCGGGGACGACTGCGCGGCCCGCCGCCGACGCGGTGATCTGTGAGAGCACGTACGCGGACGTGAGCCACGAAGACCGCCGCGCGGTCGAGGAGCGCTTCGCCGAGAGCGTCCAGACGGCGCTCTGGGAGGGCGGCACTGTCGTCGTCCCGGCGTTCGCGATCGGCCGGACCCAGGAGATGCTCCTGCTCTGTGCCGACCACGGCGTCCCCTGCTACGTCGACGGAATGGGCGTGGAGGTGACCGAGATGCTCCGGGGCCACCCCGACTTCGTCCGGGACCCCGACGCCCTCGACCGGGCGGCGGGCCACGCCCGCGTCGTGACTGGCCGGAACGGCCAGCGGAAGCGCATCGCGGACCAGCAGACCGCCATCGTGACCACGAGCGGGATGCTCTCGGGCGGCCCGGCGATGACCTACGTGCCCGCGATCCGGGGCAATCCGACGAACAAGATCACGCTCACCGGCTATCAGGTCGAGGGCACGCCGGGCCGCGAACTGCTGGAGACCGGGCGGGCGGAGATCGACGGCCACGTGATGCCGGTGAGCGCGCGAGTCGAACAGTACGACTTCTCCGCGCACGCCGACCGGGAGGGCCTGCTCGACTTCCTCGACGCCTATCGAGACGCCACGGTGCTCGTGAACCACGGCGATCGCTGCGGGGAGTTCGCCGCCGAACTCCGGTCGGCCGGCGTCGACGCGACCGCACCCGAGATCGGCGGCGTGGAGACCGTCTGAGCGATCGGTGACGGTGAAGCCGACCCCGTCGCAACTCACTCTCGGGGATAGGAGTACGCGAGCACCTCGGTCGCAGTCTCGTCGAGAACGACGACCGTGTCGCCGTCGTTGTTCCAGACCGGCGCTCCGGCGTCCCAGTAGAGGTCGGTGGCCGTGGATTCGCCCGCCCCCGTGTGGAGGCGGACCCGGGCCCCGGGCGCGAGGACGAACCCGTCCGGGACCGCGAACTCGGCACCGGCTTCGTCCCGGATCGTGTACCCCGAGAGGTCGAGTGCCTCGTCGCCGGCGTTCCTGAACTCGACGTACTCCGCAGCGAGGTTCTTCCGGTCGTCGTCGGCCGGATCCACGTGCAGATCGGAGACGACGAGCCGTGCGGGCTCCTCGTCCACGTTGTCGAAGCCGCCGGGGGACACGACGTCGCGGCCCCGAACGAACGTCTTGTCGTCCACCTTCGAGACGAGATAGCCGTACGCGGAGTCGAGCGAGAAGTTCGCGGACTTCGCCGTGTACGTCAGCGACAGGGCCCCGTCCTCGCGGGTGTAGCGCTGGGGCTGGGCGGCGTTCTGGCCCGCGAGGTACTGCTTCGAGCCGAAGTGCATCGAGTAGTTCCCCGGGTCGAGGTCGTCCGGGTCGACCCACTCGCTCTCGTCGACGCCGCCCGGTGGCTGTCTGACCCTCACCGTCACCGGCTCCGTCGAGTAGGGGTCGAACTCGGCCGCGTCGGCCTCCGGCATGACGTCGATGTTCGCGCGCTTCACGGTCTTCCCCTTCGGAGGCGTGATCTTCACCGGGTGCTCACGGGAGAGGTCGTACCGGGTCAGATCACCGAGATCGCCGGAGAGAACGGTCCAGTCGTCGACGCCGCGCAGCGTCGTCGGGGTGACGCTGATCGTGAAGTCGTCGCGGTCGAGCGCGCCCCAGAACGCGCCGCCGTCGGTCGTGTTCGCGCCCCACGCCCACGACACCGTCGCGTTCCCGCCCTCCCACGCCTCGAAGTCGTCGCTCACGCTCATCGGGTCGTCGCGCACCGCCCACTCGCCCGCGTCGCGACTCAACCCCGAGAGGGAGAACGTCGCCGTCCCGCCGTGGTCGACGTCGGGGGACCCATGCAGGAAGACGAGCGACGGACTCACCGGCCCCTCGTAGATGAACAGCCGCGAGACGTCGTCGTCCTCGATGACGTCTCTCTCGGGGCTGGCGGACGTGTCCGTGTAGTCGTAGAACTCCTCCACGGTCATCCCGTCCTTCGAGATCCCATCGACTTCGTACCGGAGATACCCCTGCTGGAGGAGGTACGACGACGCTGCGCCATCCGAGTCGGAGCGCGTCGACAGATACGCGCCCGCGCCGCCGAGCGCCAGGACGCCGAGTGCCCCGCCGCCGAGTATGAAGTCGCGGCGACCCACCCCCGCCGACCCGTCTTCGCTGGTCGCCTCGCCCGTCTGCTCACCGCTGGGATCGCTCATGTTCTGGATCGAGAGTCGCGTCCAAGCCGGAGAAGGAGGCAGCCAAACCTCGTAGGCGCAAGCGCGGGCCACCGCGATGATCTGGCGGGCCGGTGGGGAGCGCCGATCCGCTGCGATCCGATTAGCCTCCACCTTTTTGCGGCCGTCGGCGAGATATCCGCGTGGTTGAGACGCCGTCAGTGACTTGAATGCTCATCGCAGCGACTGTCATGATCGTCGGGCTGACCGTCGTCGCAGCCCTCTCTCACACGGGCGGCTATCGACTCGGTGGCGTGATGGTCCTCCCGCTCCTGACGATCTACACCGTCCGCGAACCCCTCTCGCCGCTCATCTTCCTCGGCGGCGTCGCCGGAGCCTGGGGTGCGCTGTGGCTCACGCGCGAATACACGCTCACTCACGGCCGGCGGGTCTTCCTCGTCGCCGTCCTCGCCGGCGCGGGGACGACCATTCTCGTCGCCGCCGTGGTCGCCAGTCACACGCCGGTCCGCCTCCCGTTCGACGACGCCGAGGTGGTCGCGAGCATCTTCCCCGGCGTCGCGGCCTACAATCTGATGCGACTCGACCCCGGAGAGCGCGTCCGCGACGTCGGCCTCTCGATTCTCGTCTACGCCGGCCTCCTGCTCGTGGGAATCGGGGGCCTCCTGCTCTTCGAGGGGCGAGCGCTGCCCACGCCGCCCGTGCTGGCACTCCCGACGAGCGACCTCGCCGTCTGGCTCGGCATCGAACCCCGGGGCGACCGCGTCGTCCAGATCACGCCGCAGTGGCTGTCCATCTCCCTCCTCTCGGTCGACATCGTCGTCTACGAACTCGTCCGCAAGCGCTACGACCTCCCCCTCGCCGGCATCATCGTCATTCCCCTGCTCGCCATCTTCAGCGTCCGCCTCGAACACGTCGCCGTCATCTTCGCGGTCGGCGCGACCGCCACCTATCTCGCCATCTCGACCGTCCACTGGCTCTCGCTTCTGTACGGTCGCGTCCTCCTCGGGGCGTCGCTCGTCATCGGCACGCTCTACGCCCTCGCGATCGGTGGCGTGACCGCCGTTCGACTCCCGGGCCTCTCGCTCTTTTTCCTCGGCCTGTTCATCGGCATCGCCGCGTACAACCTCCATCGCGTCTCACCGAAGTGCAGAGGCGCGAGCATCCGCCTCTCGGCGGGCCTGTTCGTCGTCTTCTACGCAGTCCTCCTCGTCCTCGTCGACGTTCCGCCGGAGGGACTGTTCTCCGACGGCGAACTCGCCTACGGCGCCCTCGCCGTGGGCATCGTCGCTCTCGCGCTCCGTGACCTCTCCCGACTCGAACGGTCCCGGCCGTCGCTCGCCGCCTTCGCACGGGCCTCCGTGTTCGCGACGGTGGACGGAGACGGCGCCGACGCCGCGAGGTCCCCGCTCGTCGCGGGTTCGGGCGGCTCCGCCGAGGGAGCGACGAGCGCCGACGCGAGCGACGACGACGGCCAGACGCTCGAACTCGACGTGCCCTCCAGCGCGTCGTCTGCGGACGAGGACGCCGGCGCGCGTGACACCGGTGGTGAACCACAGTGAGCGACGACACTCACCCGGCCGTGGCCGGCGTGCGGCGGCGCATTTCCGACGCTATCCCCGACATCCTCCGGCGGACCGTCCTCCGCGGTCGCGGCCACTTCGAACGGGTGGAGCAGACGCCCGCTCGCGTCACGGTCACGGGCGTTCGGGGAAAGTCGACCGTCGTCCGGTGGCTCAACGAGACGCTCGTCGACCGGGGATACGAGACCTACGCGAAGGTCACCGGCGACCACGCGGTCTCCTACCACAACCTTGAGAAGACGACCATCGACCGCGACGGCGTCACGCGGCTCTACGAGAACGCGGCGGAGTTCGCGGCGCACCATCCCGTGGACGCCGCGATCGTCGAGAACCAGGGCATCCGCGAGTACACGACCAGACTCGCGAACGAGCTGTTCGACCCGCAGGTCGTGATCCTCCTCAACGTCCGCCGAGACCACCAGTCGACGCTCGGCGACGATCTGGACGACATCGCTCGCGTGTTCTCCCGCACCGTCCCCGAGAACGCGACCGTGATCAGCGGCGACCGCAACGACGCCATCAACGCGTATCTCCGCGCGGAGTTCCAGAAGACGGGCACCGAGTTCCGCGTCGCCGACCCCGAGGGCGCGGAGAGCCCTCTCGCCGACGTCTTCGGCGCGCGATCGGCGCTCGTCGTCAGCGAAGCGCTCCGGGAACTCGGCTTCGATCCGCTCTCCCCCCGACAGATTCAGGACTACGTGACCGCCCTCCACCGCGAGTGGGGCTGGCGACGACTCGACGGCGGCGGCCTCGTCGCCAACGGCGCGATGATGAACGACATCGAATCCACCGAACTGCTCCGGCAGTTCCTCGTCGACCGCCTCGACGACACGACCGTCACCCCGTTCGTCTACACGCGACGCGACCGTGCTGGGCGAACGGCCGCGTTCGTCCAGTATCTCAACTGGCTCCACCGGAACGACCTCGTCGGCCGGATTCACGCCGCCGGGACGCAGGATCGGCTCCTCCAGCGGCGCGTCGACGCCGAGGTGGTCCGACACGGCGAGTCCGAAGCCCCGAGCGCAGTCCTCGACGCGACCCTCGACGACGGCCACCCCGTTTACATGATGGGGAACACCGTCGCGGAGTTCATGCGGGACCTCACCGACGAGATCGACCGCCGGACGATCGAGTGAGGCTGGTGAGAAGCGTCCATTCGTGTTGGCAAAAATATAACACGCGCCGCGCCGAGGCTCCGATATGGGAGACGACGAAGAGCGCGGTATCGGCGAGACGCTGTCCCTCTACGGACTCGCGCTCGGCTTCATCGCCCTGTACCTCGTGGCGTTCGCCGGCGGACTCTACGCCGTGGTGCTCGGCACTGGCTGGCTCGACGCCCGCGTCGTGCAACCGGCAGTCGGCGGGAGCGACCTCGTCTCCGCGGCCCTCCTCGCCGCCGCTATCTTCGGCTATCTGCTGGTCGTCTACCGACTGGCAACGACCGGGGCGGTGGTCGGCATCGCGCGGAGCGACGCGCAGGCGGCGGAGGGGTCGGACTACGGCTGGGGTAGGTTCTGAGGCGGCCCTGCCGGCGTCGACCGTGCGGCGCGGCAACTGAGCCCAGCGAAGTGGCCGACGGCAGCGGCCGACCCGGGGCGCCCTCAGCGTGCGATGCCGAAGGTGTCGTCCGTCCAGTCCGTCGGGTCGAGGTTGTACACCGACTGGTCCCGGTCGAGGTTGTCGATCCGCCGGCGGTCCTCGGGGGAGAGTTCCCAGTCGAACAGCGCGGCGTTCTCCCGGACGTGCTGGGGATCGGTCGACTTCGGGATCACCGCGACGCCCTGCTCGACCGCCCACGAGAGGACGACCTGCGCGGGCGAGCGGTCGTACTCGCGGGCGAGGTCCGCGACCACAGGATCGTCGAAGACGCGCGTCCGAGCGACCGGTGCGGCTGCGTCGACGACGACCCCCGCCTCCTCGCAGTAGTCCACGACGTCGGGCTGCTGGCGCAACGGGTGGAACTCGATCTGATTCACGGCGACCGGGACGTCGCTCACGTGCTGTGCACAGCTGAGCTGGTAGGCGTCGAAGTTCGAGACGCCGACGTTCCGGACGAGCCCCCGCTCCCGGAGCGTCGCCATCGCGGCCATCGTCTCCCGCAGCGAGATGGCGGGGTTGGGCCAGTGGATCAGGTACAGGTCGAGGTACTCCGTGTCGAGGCGGTCGAGCGTGGCCTCGCAGGACTCGATCACCGACTCGTAGCCGAGGTTCTTCGGGAGCACCTTCGACGTGAGGAACAGCGACTCGCGGTCGCGCCCCGCGAGGGCCGCGCCGAGTGCGGCCTCGTTGCCGTAGCCCTCGGCGGTGTCGAAGCGCGTGTATCCCGCGTCGATGGCCGTGTCGACGGCCGACGCGAGTGTTTCGTCGTGGAGGCCGCCGGTGCCGAAGCCGACGAGCGGCATCTGATCTCCGCCGGGAAGTTCGACTGCGGGGATCTCCGTGTCGGAGTCCATGGACTAGGATCGGCCTAAGAGCGGAAAATAGCGGCGGTGGCGGCTAGATCGGTGGCTGTCCCGCTCGCGGTGGTGCTCGCGGCAAAAGTAGTCCCGGGCGGATTCGAACCGCCGTCGTGGGCTCCAAAGGCCCATATGATTGGCCACTACACCACGGGACTTCACTCACGATCAGCCCACGTCGCCGCGCTCCGTGGGACACCACGGGACTGCACTCCGAGATTGTCGCGCCGACGCACATAAATCCGCCGTCAGCGGTCAGTCGGACTCGATCTCGAGCAGTCCGCAGGCGTCCGCCTCGGCGTCGAAACAGTCCGGGCAGTCCGGCTCCCTGTCGATGATCATGTCGAGGCGGTCGGCGACCGTGTCGTCGATGACCGGTTCGAGCTGCCGCGCCTCCGCGCGGAAGTCGTCGACGTCGAGGACGTTCCGGAGGAAGCGCTCGAGGACGCAGTACGTCTGGATCGCGTCCGTGGCGCGGCGCTCGCCCTCGCGTGTCACCGAGGCGCCCTTGTACTTCTCGTGCTCGACGAGCCCGCGCTCCTCGAGTTTGCCGATCATCTCGTTCACGCTGGCCGGACTGACCTCCAGTCGGTCGGCGAGTTGGCCGGTCGAGGCGGGGCCCGCCTCGATCTGCTGGACGAGGTAGATCGCCTTCAGATACTGGTCTGCCGTGTTCATCGTTCCTCCATGAGTTTCGCGACCGCTTCGACGCCCGCTGCCTCCGCCTCGCGGATCTCGCGCAGGGTCTCGAGGAGGTGCGCGCGGTCCACCCCGAACTCCACGTCGCTCTCCTCGACGGCGGTGATGAGGTCGTCGTAGAACTTGTACGCCGTCTCCTCGCCGTGCAGTTGGTCGTAGAGGACGCCGTCGAAGTTCTCCGGGCGCGTGCTGGCGTACTGCTCGCCGACGAGTGACTCGATCTGTTCGACGGGTACCTCCTCGGCGTCGAGGGCGTCGATGATCGACTCCAGTCGACGCCGGTGCTCGGCGGACTCCTCCACGGCTTCGTCGAGGAGGTCCTCCACGGCGTCGGCGCGCTCCGCCGCCGGCAGCGACTGGTAGTGGCGGTGTGCGCGCACTTCGACGACCTCTTCGAGGACGACGCCGATCTGGAGGAGCCGCGCCAACTGCGCGTCGGACTCGACGCGGGCCGCGAGGCTCACGGGGACCACCGCCGGCCGAATCGGGGCGCGGGCGCTCGCATACCGGGGTATCGGCCCCAACCGAACTTACGCCTTTCCCTCCGAACGCGACGCCGGCGGCGTTACTGCCGCAGGCGCTCGGCGATGCGTTCGCGGAGGTCGTCGCGCAGTTCCTCGACCTCGACCTCTTCGAGGACTGGCACGAAGAAGCCCTCGACGAGCAGGTTCTTCGCGGTCTGCTCGTCGATGGAGCGGGAGGTCATGTAGAAGAGGTCCTCCTCGTCGACCTGCCCCACGGTGGCCGAGTGGCTGGCCTCCGTGTCGTGGTTGTTGATGATTAGCTTCGGGGACGCGTCGGCCTCGCTCTCGTCGGAGAGCATCAGCGTGTTCTCCCGCTGGTAGGAGGAGGTGTTCCACGCGTCGCGGCCCACGTCCTGGACGCCCTCGTAGACGGAGCGGGCGGTGTCGTCGATGACGCCGCGGGTCACGAGGTCGGCCGTGGTGTTCTCCGCGCGGTGCCAGACCTTCGAGTCCAGATCGAAGTGCTGGTCCTCGTGGCCGAAGAAGGCCCCGACGATGCGGGTCTCGGCGCCGTTGCCGACCAGTTCCGTGCTGACGGTCGTCTTCGTCAGGCGGGAGCCGAGGTTCCCCTCGATGAAGTCCACCGAGGCGTACGTGTCGGCCACGCCGCGCTTGATGGTGTAGTTGTAGGTGTCCTGATCGAAGTCCTGAAGCGAGCCGTACTGGACGTAGGAGTTCTCGCCCGCGTCGACCTCGACGACGCCGCTGTAGTAGCGGCCCTGCTCGCCCGTCGGGGCGTCCGCGCCGGTGTCCTGCCGTTCGAGCAGGGTGACCGACGAGGATTTGCCCGAGACGACGAGCGTGTAGTTGAACAGCGACCGGCCGGTCATGGTCGTCCGGATGGTCACGTCCTCGGCGTCGACGCCCTCGGGGACGAAGACGACGGTGCCGGAGGTGAACAGCGCTGTCGAGAGCGCCACGAGGCGGTTCTCCTCCGGATCCACGACGCTGCCGAAGGCGTCCCGGACGAGCGACTCCTCGCGTTCGAGGGCCTCCGCGAACGTGAGGACGTCCACGCCGTCGGGCGCTTCGAGTTCCGTCTGCTCGGTCTGCTCGAACGGTTCGACCAGCGCCTCGTAGTCGAGGTCCTCGAGGTTCGTCCAGCGCCGGCCGGGCGTCTGGATCACGTCGGGGTAGTCGAGGTCGTCGTCCTCGATGGCCGCGAGCGCGTCGAGGCGGCGCTCGCGGAGCCACTCGGGCTCCCCGCGCTCCTCGCTGAGCGTCCGAACCGTCTCCGCGTCGATGGCTGCGTGTAGCTGTGTGCTCATGTTATCCGAGGCTCCCCTCCATCTCGAGTTCGATGAGGCGGTTGAGTTCGACCGCGTACTCGATGGGCAGTTCCTCCGTGATCGGCTCGATGAAGCCGGCGACGATCATCTGCTTGGCGTCGTCGTCGTCCAGCCCGCGGGACTGGAGGTAGAAGACGTCCTCGTCGCCGATCTTGCCGACGGTCGCCTCGTGGGCCACGTCGACCTTCGACTCGTTGATCTCCATGTACGGCATCGTGTCCGAGGTCGACTCGTTGTCGAACATCAGCGCGTCACACTCGACGCTGGTGGAGGAGTCCTCGGCGCCGTCGGCGATGTGGACGAGGCCGCGGTAGTTCGTGCGGCCGCCGTCCTTCGCGATGGACTTCGACTCGATGGTGGACTTCGTGTCCGGCGCGTTGTGGTACACCTTCGCGCCGGTGTCGATGTCCTGGCCCTCGCCCGCGAAGGCGATGGTGATGTGGTTGTCCGTGGCGCCCCGACCCTTGAGAATCGAGGAGGGGTACAGCATCGTCGCCTTCGACCCCATCGACCCGGACACCCACTCCATCGTGCCGTTCGACTCGACGATGGCGCGCTTGGTGTTGAGGTTGAACGTGTTCTTCGACCAGTTCTGCACGGTCGAGTACTGGACGTGGGCGTCCTCGCCGACGAAGACCTCGACGCCGCCGGAGTGGAGGTTGTGGGAGCCGTACTTCGGGGCCGAACAGCCCTCGATGTAGTGGACTTCCGAGCCCTCCTCGGCGATGATGAGCGTGTGCTCGAACTGGCCCATCCCCTCGGAGTTCATCCGGAAGTAGGCCTGCACGGGCATCTCGACGGTCACGTCCTCCGGGATGTAGACGAAGGAGCCGCCGGACCAGACGGCGCCGTGGAGCGCCGCGAACTTGTTGTCGCTCGGGGGGACACAGCGCGTCATGAAGTGCTCGCGGACCAGGTCCTCGTGCTCGCGCACGGCCTCGTCCATGTTGCAGAAGATGACGCCCTTCTCCTCCCACTGCTCCTGCATGTTCTGGTAGACGACCTCGGACTCGTACTGGGCGCCGACGCCGGAGAGCGCCTCGCGCTCGGCCTCGGGGATGCCCAGCTGTTCGAAGGTGTCCTGAATGTTGTCGGGGAGGTCCTCCCAGCTGTCGGCGCCGGAGCGCTTGTCCACGTCCGGGCGGATGTAGGGAACGATCTCCTCGACGTCGAGTTCCGAGAGGTCGGGCTGGCCGGGCCAGTCCGTCGGCATCGGCATCTCGTGGTACTGCTCCAGGGCGCGCAGGCGGCGCTGGAGCATCCAGTCGGGCTCGTCCTTGTCCTCGGAGATGAGGCGGATCGTCTCCTCGGTCAGGCCTTTGCCCGACGTGAAGGCCGCATTCTCCTCCTTCTTGAACTCGAAGCGGGCCTCGGTGTCGGTGTCTTGTAGGTGGTCTTGGCTCATGGTTGTGTGGTGGTCTGGCGTCGGTTAGGCCGCACTCTGCACCTGGTCGCGGACCCAGTCGTAGCCGTGGTCCTCGAGCTTCTCGGCGAGTTCCGCGCCGCCGCTCATGGCGATCTCGCCGTCGAGCATCACGTGGACGCGGTCCGGCTCGACGTAGTCGAGGATGCGCTGGTAGTGCGTGATCTGCAGGACGCCGGTGCCCTGCTCGTCACGGAGCGCGTTGATGCCTTCCGAGACGTCCTGAAGCCGGTCGATGTCCAGGCCGGAGTCGATCTCGTCGAGGACCGCGATGAGCGGCTCGAGGATCGCGGCCTGCAGGACCTCGTTTTGCTTCTTCTCGCCGCCGGAGAAGCCGGCGTTGAGGTAGCGACGCGCGAAGCGCTCGTCCATGTCGAGTTGGTCCATCTTCTCCTGGAGGATGGACTGGAACTCGGCGACGCCGATCTCGCCCTCGTCGGCGGCGCCCTCCATCGGGGAGGTGTCGTAGCCCGCGTCCTCCTCGTCCGCCTCGTCCTCGTCGCCCTCCTCGAACAGTTCCGCCTGCTCGTCGAGTTTGGCGTTGAGCGCGGTGCGGAGGAAGTTCGTCATCGTGACGCCCTCGATCTCGGCGGGGTACTGGAAGCCGAGGAAGATGCCCAGCGCGGCCCGCTCGTTCGGTTCGAGGTCGAGGAGGTTCCACGTGCGTGTGTCCTCGTCGAGTTCGACGCCCTCGATGTCGCCGTCGTCGAGGTGCAGCAGAACCTCGCCGTCGGTGACTTCGTAGGCGGGGTGCCCGGCGATGACCTTCGCGGTCGTGGACTTCCCGGAGCCGTTCGGACCCATCAGAGCGTGGATCTCGCCCTGCGGGACTTCGAGGTCGACGCCCTCGAGGATCTGCTCGCCGTCCTCTTCCGCCACGCGTGCGTGGAGGTTGGATAGTTCTAGCGTAGCCATGTGTTTCGGTCGACCGAAAAGAGGGGCGACACACGGTTAATGCTTTCGCAATTCGCCCTCTGACTTTCCGAATGAATAAGGGAGGTTGGCGTTACCCAAATTCGGGCCGGAAACCCCGGTCACATGAAGCTCTCGAGGCCGCGTTGCTCCTGTCCGGAGCGGACCTCCTCCCACGACACGTCGAGGGCCTCCAGTACGCGCTCGATTGGGCCCTGCAGCGTCTTCTCCAGCATCCGGTCCCAGTCGATCTCGAACTCCTCGGGGATCTGGTCGGCGTACTCGTAGCAGATCACGTCGGGGTCGGACTTGAAGTCCCGATACAGGGCGTCGGTCCGGGAGTCGAAGTCGCGTTCGGCCTCCATCCGCCGGAAGAAGTCGGGGTGGACCTTCTTCAGGTACACCCGCTTTGGCTTCGACCCGCGCTGGAAGTTCGTCCCGAGGAGGAGGTTGGCGTACTTCGCGCCCCTGACCTGTGCGGTGTCGGTGTCGTAGTTGTCGAGGCGCTTGCCGATGCCGCCCGGGATGCCCACGTCGTCGAGGCTCACGTCGCCGTCCCGGAAGTCCTCGATGACGCCGTGAACGTAGTCGGTCACGTCGTCGATGTCCTCCCCGCGGACGATCATCTCGATGACGCGGTGCTGGACCTCTTTCGTGATGGGCGCGATGTCCGAGCGCTTGTACTCGAATCCGGTGATGTCGATCGTGTCGACCTCCTTGCCCTCCTTCCAGACGATGTTGCCGGCGTAGCGCTTCTTCTTGCCCGCCTGGAAGAAGCGGCGGTACAGCTTCTCGAACTCGATCTGGAAGCGGTGGCCCTCCGACTCGACGTCGACGTTCAGGTCTCTCTCGGCGAAGTCGTCGTAGGCCTCGTTGATGTGATCCTCCAGTTCGAATGACTGCTCGATGGCGGTCTCGGTGTCCACGTCGCCGCCGAGTTCGAGCATGACGGAGTCGGTGTTGTGCAGGACGATTCCACCGACTGCATCCACGAAGTTGTCGTTTTCCGCGACGCTGAGGTCGTACACGTACCCGTCGTGCTCGACCTCCCTGAGGACCGGATCGCGTCCGGATCGGTAGTAGTCACACGTCCGGATCGTATAGGACTCCTTCTCGTCCCGGTACTTCAGGGAGTGTTTCTCCCCGCGTTGTGTGAGAAGCATCGAGAGGCCCGCCGCGAGTTCGCGGCTCGTCGTCTCGAAGTCGAAGTTCCGCTCGGCGTACTCGTCGCTGTAGCGCGGGAACTTCCGGGAGCCGTCGCCCTCCACGAGCACGTCGAGGAACAGGTCTTGGTTCTCGTCCCCGAGATGGAAGACGAAGGAGGGGACCCGCTTGCCGCGGGACGTCTGTCCGGCGAACTCGCGGAAGAACACTGCGGCGAGTTCGTTCATCATCTGGAGCTTTCGCGTCCCGTCCTCGTACGTGGCGGTGGTGGTGCCCTCGGCCGTCTCGTAGGTCACCGTTCGTTCGTCGGTGCTGTCGCTGGCAATGACGCTCGCCGTCGTGTTCTCGAAGAGGCGCTGGTAGTCCTCCTGCAGACCCGCGAGCCAGTCAGGCCGGGATTCGGCGATACCCGCCCCAAAGCGTGTGTCGCTCGTCTCTGCCGTCGACGCGCTTCCCTCGGTGACGTACGCCGCGAGCAACCGGATCAGGGCGCGGCCGTCTTCGCTCTGCAAGTCGACGTGGCGGCGGACTTTCACGGTCGAATCGAGGTCGCCGTGATGCTCGTGCCCGAACCAGACGAACTCCTCGTCGGCGTGGACGCGCTTGACTTTCCGCTCGGCGTTCTCGGTCCCGACGCTCCGACCGTCCTCGTAGGTCCGAGTGTACCCCGACAGTACCTCGTACACGTCGATCTCGGAGACCGCCTCCACGTCCGGTAGGCCAGGAATACGAATCGGTTCGGTTACGTCACCGGGGCTGGCTTCGGTGTACTCGCCATCGTCTTCGACGACGTACGAGTGATCGCGCGTCGTCGTAGACTCGCCGAACTTGTGTTGGAGGGAGACGACCGGCTTGGTCGTCTCGTGACGAATTGCCTGTTCTATCGACCGCCACTCGGGACGCCCGTCGGCGCTCAGGGAGAGGGCGTCCCACCCGTCTAACGAGCGGCGTGCCTTCTCGGGCGTCGCGCTCGCGACGACGTCACCGTCCGCCGCGACGAGCACTTCCGACTCTGCCTCACCGTGTTCGAAGAGGTCCTCGATCGGGAGGATGCGGACGGTGCCGTCCGGATCGCGGACCACGACGGGGCGGTCCCCAGTCACGCTGTCCCCGTAGACGACGTCTCTGCCGAGATCGTTCGCCGCCGTCTCCGTGAACTCGATCACGTCGCGGCCGGTCGCGGTCACCGCGGCGCCCATCTCCTTGTCGTAGAGGCGGAAGCGCTCCCAGCCCAGCACGCCGTACAGGGAGTTCATGATGACCTTCACCGCGGACTGCTGGCGGTCGTAGCGCTCGTAGTCGGCGCTGTCCGGGTCGTTCTCGTCGCGAAGCGCCTTCTTCTCCTCGCGCTCTTCGAGGAGTTCGTCGACCATCGCCCGGATGACGCCGTCCGGTTCCTTCCGGAAGTGCGTGCCGTTGGGCGCGACGTACGTCTCGCCGTCGTAGTCCGCGGGGTCGACTTTCGTCTCCGGCGAGGCGTTGATCGTCACCATGCACATCGGGTACAGGCTCTTGAGGTCCAGCACCGTCACCATCTCCCGGACGCCGGTGATCGGGTCGAAGACGGCGCCGCCCTCGTAGTCCTCGCTCTCCTGGCGGCCCTTCGAGGGGAGCGCGTAGTCGCCGTGGACCTCGTGGAGGACGTACATGTCCACCGCGTCGCCGGGGGTGGTGGCGTCCTCCAGTTTACAGCCGACGAAGGAGGCGACCTCCTCCCAGAACGGGATGACCTCCTGCTTGCGGTCGATCTCGACGCAGAGTTCCACGTCCCGGAGGTTGTACTCCAGCAGGCGCTCGGGGTCCTGCTCCCAGAGGTCGCCGATGTCGCCGGTGTAGCGCTCCTTGCCGGCGCCGAGTTCGACCTCGGCGACGGCGTCGAGGCGGTAGGAGTCGAGTTCGGAGAACTGCGTGCGGTCGTAGGCGTACAGCAGGTCGAAGACGACCCGCCCCTTCACGTCGGGGCCGCCGTAGTTCGACTCCCACACCTCGCCGATGCGGGAGAGCCGGTCGGGATTCATCCCGAGTTCGTTGAGGCGGTCGACGAGGTACGGCGCGTCGAAGTCGTCGAAGTTCCACCCCGTCAGCACGTCGGGGTCGGTGTCGTCGACGTACGCGAGGAAGGCGTCGAGCATCGCCTCCTCGCTGTCGAAGGTCCGGACCTCGTGGCTCGCGTCCTCGTCGAAGGGGTCGTAGCCGTCGAGTTCCTCGGGCGGCGCCGTCTCGGCCGCGGGCGCCTCGTAGAGCCACACGACGTACTCGTCGTCGTAGCTGTCGTGGCTGGTGAGACAGATGATCGGCTCCTCCCCGTCCTCCGGGAAGCCCGAGCGGTCGTCGACCTCGATGTCGAAGGTGTTGACCCGCAGGCTGCCGTCGGCCTCGGCCGGTTCGACTTCCTCGTGGGGCACGTCGATGGCGCCGTCGGCGCTCCGGCGCGCCGGCACCGTCAGCCCGCCTTTGAGGTCCTTGTCGATCAGGAACCGGTTCGGGAACAGGATGTCGGCCTCGAAGTGATCGAAGCGGTCCCGAATCTGCCCCACGTCGCGGGGCGTCCGCCCGTAGATCCGGGTGAGTTCCTCGCCCCGGATGCTCTCGAAGCCCCGCTCGGACCCCGTGAGGACATCGTCGTCGAGGTCGCCCTCCGCCAGCGAGTCCGTCGGCGCGTAGAAGTACGGTCGGAAGCCGTAGACGCGGACGTGTTCGGCCTCGTCGTCGGCGGTGCGCCCGAAGACGTGGATGATCGGGTACTCGTCGTCGCCGCGGCCCGCGATGGTGTAGTCGACCTGCGTGATGGCGAGTGTCACCTCGCCGTCCGCGTCGGGATAGCGCGCCTCCTCGGGGTCGACGACCTCGGCGGCGCCGCCGTCGGTGCCGGCGACGGCCGCGGCCTCGGCGGCGCGGTCGTCCGCCCCGTCGGGGTCGTCCCCGAAGTCGCCCAGCGTGGCGTTGTCCATCGTTCGTAGGCAGTCGTCGGTGGCATAAAAACCTCCGCTTGGGGAAGGCTTATACCCGTGGTAACGCCTACCGCATGGTATGTCGGAACACGCGCCGATCGACGAGGCGGACGCGGAGATGGAGCTACCGGCGGCCGAGTCGAGTCGGGACTCAGTCGAGGTGTACGAGGCCGACGAGGGGACCGTGTTCTACGACGCGCAGAACCCGCTGGCGTGGCTCCAGTCCTCGCAGGCGGTGACGCTCTCCGAGCAGGTCTGAGCGGCGCCCAACCGAACGCTTTTGCCCCGCTGTGCCGTCCCCGCAGTCGTGTCCGAGACAGACGTCCCCGCGGACCTGCGCCGGGAGTTCTGGGTGCAGGTCGCCATCTTCAACGTCGCCGTCCTCGCGGCCGGGGTGGGGCTCCTGTTCGCCGTGTTCACCGCGCGGACGACGGCGGCGCTCGCGCTCCTCGGCGGGGGGGTCGTCTCCTTTCTCCACGGCTACCGGCGCTACCGGGCGGTGACCGAACGCAACGGCTAACCGCGTCGGCCGCCACGGAACGGCCATGCGGACGGTACGCGACGCGTCGGGCAAACGCTACGTCGTCGAGAAGCGGTCGGCGGAGTCGAGTCGCGTCCGCGACCCCGAGACCGGAGAGCGGCGCCACCTCCCGAACGAGGACCTGACCCCCGTCGACGAGGACCCGCTATCGGTCGCGGCGTCGGCGATCCCGGAGGGCGTCCGCCGCCTCGTCGCCGCCGTGCGAGACGAGCGCACGCTGGGCCTGCTCGTCGAACTCGACGCGCGGGGACCGATCGCGGTCCGGGACCTGCTCGCGGCCACGACGCTCTGCGAGAGCGACCTCCACGGCGCGGTCACCGAGTTGCGAGCCGCGGGCCTCGTCGCCGAGGCGGAGGTGGGCGGCGAACGTGGCTACCGACTGACCGACGACGGCGCGGCCGCGGTAGAGGCGCTACGGTAGGGGCGTCTCCGAGCGGGTCACCGTCGAGCGGTTCGTCGTCGGATCCTTCTCGACGTGAACCACGTCGTCGGCGGCCCCGAACAGCGCGTCGTCGTGGCTGACGACCACGATCTGTTCGACGCCGTGGGCGCGCATCTCCTCGACCAGATCGACCAGCCGCGAGACGTGGCCCGAGTCGAGGAACACGGTCGGCTCGTCGAGGATCAGCGGCGGCATCGGCGCGGCGCCGTCGATCCCCTCCGCCAGCAGGCGGTAGATGGCGGTCCGGAGACTGAGGTTGAACAGCGCCCGCTCCCCGCCCGAGAGCTGCTCGGGGTCGAGGGGCTCGCCGTCCTTCTGGTAGACGGTGAGTTCGTACGCGCCGCTGAGTTCGATCCGGCTGTAGGAGTCGTTGCCGTAGATCAACTCGAAGGTCTCGTTGAGCAGGGTTTCGAGGCGGGTGACGTTCTGCTGGCGGAGGTCGGCCCGCAGGTCGCCGTAGGTCCCTTCCAGGTCGGCGACCTCCTCGTGGAAGGTCTCGAGGCGGTCGACCCGCTCCGCGAGAGCGTCGCGCTCGGCCCGCAGGTCCGACAGCTGCTCGATGTCCTGTTCGACGCCGCCGATGGCGCCCTGCAGTTCGTCGCGGCGCCCCCGGAGGTCCGCGAGGGCGTCTTCGACCTGTTCGAGGTAGTCCGCGGCGCGCTCGACCTCGTCGCGGGCTTCGGCGACCGCGTCCTCGTCGACCGCCGCGCGGAGGTCGTCGCGGCGCTCCCGGAGGTCCGCGAGGCGGTCCCGTCGCTCGGCGTTGAGGTCCTCGAGGTCGGCCCGTCGCTCCTGGAGGCGCTCGATCTCGGCCTCGGACTCGGCGATCGTCTCCCGGCGCTCCTGCATCTCGGTCAAGCGCTCGCGCTCGGCCTGCAGCGCCTCGCGCTCGGCCGCCAACTCCGCGGCCCGCTCGCGCTCGGTTTCGGCGTCGTCGCGCTTCTCGGCCGCGATCTCGCGTTTCTCGGCTGCCTCCTCGTCGAGGTCCTCGGCCTCCCCGCGGCGCTCTGCCGCGGCCTCGCGCTTCTCGTCGGCGCGCTCTGCGGCCTCCTCCGCGCGGTCCTCGAGGTCGGCCCGGCGCTCTGCGAGGCGGTCGAGGTCGGTCTCGGCCTCGACGAGCGCTTCGGCGTCCTCGACCGCGGCCTCCTGTGTTTCGCGCTCGGCTTCGAGCGTGGCGAGGTCGTCTTCGAGGGCCGCGACACGCTCGCGGTCCCCGTCGAGGGAATCGACGTGCGGCGAGCCGTCGACCGGCTGGCCACACTCCGGACAGTTCCCTTCCTCTAGCAGGGCCTCGGCCTCCTCGACGCGCTGTCTGGCCGCGTTGAGGTCGGCGGCGACGGACTGCTGGCGCTCCCGGAGGTCCTCCAGAGCGTCGCGGCGCTCGGCCACCAGCGACTCCGCCTCGCCCGGCGCCACGGGCGCGTCGGCGAACTGCTCGCGAGCCGCGTCCATCTCGTCCTCGACGGCCTCGATCTCCTCGCGACGCTCGTCGCGTGCCGCGGCCGCCGTATCGGCTTCGGCCGCCAGATCGGCCGCCGCCTCGCGCTTCTCGTCGGCGCGCTCTGCGGCCTCCGTCGCACGGTCCGCGAGGTTGTCGGCCTGATTCTCGAAGGCCTGCGCCTGCATCCGGGCGTCCTGCACCTCCTCGTCGAGGGTCTCGATCTCGGCGTCGACGGCCTCGATGCGATCCGCGATCGCCCCCTCGTCGGCGCTCTCGGCCTCGGTCTCGGCGACCAGCCCCTCGATCTTGTCTTCGAGGGTCGCGACGCGCTCGCGGGCCTCCGAAACCGACTCGGAGAGCGCCTCGCGCTCTGACTCCGTGGCCGTGATCTGCTCGCGCAGGTCCTCGACGTCGCTCTCGACCGCGTCGAGTTCCTCGCGGCGCTCCTCGTGGCCGTCGAGCACGTCCCGGGCCTCTTCGAGGGTCGCCTCGGCCTCCTCGCGCTGGGCCTCGTAGTTCTCGATGTCCGCCTCGACCTCGCTGAGGTCGGACTGGAGCGCGTTCAGGCGGGCGTGGGGGTCCTCGCTTTCCTTGGCCTCGATCTGGGACTCCAGTTGCGAGAGGGCGCCGCGCTTGTCCGAGAGGACGTCCTCGACGCCGAGGCGGGCGCTCCCCGCCCGCTCGCGGTACTCCTCGAGCTTGCCGAGTTGGAGGAGGCCGTCGATCATGTCCTGTCGCTCGCCCGGCGTCGCGTTGATGAGTTTGTTCACCTCGCCCTGCCGGACGTACGCGCAGTTGACGAACGCCTCGGCGTCCATCCGCAGGAGGTCGGCGACGTACGCCCCCACGTCGCGGGCACCCTCGATGGTGTCGTCGGGCGTTTCGAGGACGCACTCCGCCGTCGTCGCTCGCTCGCCCGTGGCGCGGATCCGGCGCCGGAGGCGGTAGGACGCTCCCTCGTGGGTGAAGCGGAGGTCCGTCTCGGCGTCGTCGGCGCCCCGAGTTACCACGTCGTCGAGGGTCCGATCGAGGGCGCGGGCGCCGTACAGCGTGAAGAAGCAGGCCTCCAGAAGCGAGGACTTCCCGCTGCCGTTCAGGCCGTGGATCACGGTGACGCCGGAGGAGAGCGACACGTCCGCGTCGGCGTAGCACTTGAAGTTCCGGAGGGTGATGCGGTCGAACCTCACAGGTACTCACCGATCCCGGCCTGTCCGTCGTCCTCGGCGGCGGCCGCCTCCGCGTCGTCCTCGGTCGGCGACGCGCCGTCGAGCGCCCCGTCCTCCGCCAGCGATTCGACGCGCCCGCGCACCTCGTCGCGGACGTTCGCGTCGGACGCGTCGCCCCGCACGACTGCATCCACGTCGCGGGCGGCCTCGCTCAGCCCCATCTCCTGGAGGCGCCGGTCGACGGCCTCGTCCGGGTCCGCGAAGGAGATGTCCGTCTCCGTGGCGCTCTCCGCGTGCTCTCGCCGGTCGTTGACGCGGGTGACGAGGGCGCCCTGCTCGTCGCCGAAGGCCTCGATTTCGGCGGGCACGACGTCCTCGCCGTCGCCCTCCACGGTGACGACGACGACGGCGTCTTCGACTTCGGCCTCGCGGATGCGCTCCCGGAGCAGGGCCGCGCCCTCGCCCTCAGCGAGCGTCTCGTCGATGAACACGAAGTCGCGGGTCTCGATGCCGCGACGGGCGATCCGCACGTCGCCGTCGAAGGTGACGATGTTGTACCCCCGCGGGTCGCGTTCGCTGGCGCTCGCGCGCTCCGTGGAGCCACAGTAGGTGGCGGTCGCTCCCCGGACCTCGGTCACGTCGTGTTGGTGGTCGTCGCCGAGCAGGACCGCGTCGAAGTCCACGGGCGCGGCGTCGAGAATCTCGCCGAGGTTCCAGTCCCCGTGCGCGAACGGCTGAAACAGGCCGTGGCTCACCAGCGCCGCGTGCGCGGCGTCGTGGGACTCGAAGTCGTAGTCGAGCCCGTCGCGCTTGGCGGCCGGCACGTAGTCGAGGCCGTAGAACGCCGTGTCGCCGACGGTGACGGGGGCGTCCCCCAGACGCGTCGCGAGGCCCAGTCGCTCGAAGAGGTCGAGCCACTGGGCGTCGCGGGTCCCCTCGTGGTTGCCGACGACGGCGAGGAAGGGCACGTCGGCGTCGCGGAGCGTTCGGAGCGCCTCGACCGTCGCCAACAGGTCGCGGAGCGCCGGGGAGCGGTCGTTGAACAGGTCGCCCGCGTGGACCACGGCGTCGACTTGCTCGTCGGCGGCGTCGGCGAGGACGCGCCGGAACGCGGCGATGAAGTCCTCGCGGCGGGCGGGGGAGTGGTACTGCTGATACCCGATGTGGGTGTCCCCCGTGTGGACGATGCGTGTCACGTTGGCTGCGATACGTCGGCCCCGCCTATAAGCCTCCGGACCGTCAGACGGCGAGGGTGTAGAGGCGCTTCCGGGCGTCGCTGAAGGAGAAGCGGGCCTCGACGGCGCCCACGTCCTCCAGCCGCGAGAGGGCGTAGCGTACCGTCCGCGGCGGGAGAAGCGTCTCCTCGGCCAGTTCGGCCTGGGTCAGCGTGTCCTCGTACTCCAGCACCTTCGCGACGAGTTTCGCGCTCGGGGGGAGGTCCCGGAGCGACTCGTCGTCTGTCCCACCCGCCTCCTCCTCGGTGGCTGTCGCGCTCATACTCGTCGCTACGGAATACAGAGTGATAATATTTGCTGTATCTATTTATTACCCAAGAGAATACCTTCGACCACCCGAAGCCTCTTATGAGCCACTCCCGTACCCGTGTGTGATGACCGACACGGTCGACGACGTGGACTTCCCCTACTCGGAAGACGCGTCGCAGCAGGACAAAATCGAGGCGTTGGAGGAGCGCCTCGAGGTGCTCGAGCGTCAGAACGAGGAGATGCGAGACGAGCTCCTCGACGCGAACGCCGAGAACAACAAGTACCAGCAGAAGCTCGAACGCCTCACCCACGAGAACAAGAAGCTCAAGCAGTCGCCGCTGTTCGTCGCGACGGTGCAGGAGCTCAACGAGGAGGGCGCCATCATCAAGCAGCACGGCAACAATCAGGAGGCGCTCACCGAGGTCACCGACGAACTGCGCGCGGATCTCGAACCCGGCGCCCGGGTCGCCGTGAACAACTCCCTCTCCGTCGTGGACCGGCTGGGCGACGAGACGGACGTCCGTGCCCGCGTGATGCAGGTCGAAGAGTCGCCCTCGGTCACGTACCAGGACATCGGCGGCCTCGAAGAGCAACTGAACGAAGTGCGCGAGACCGTCGAGATGCCCCTCGAAAGTCCCGAACTGTTCGACACCGTCGGAATCAAGCCCCCGAGCGGCGTGCTCCTCCACGGGCCGCCCGGCACGGGCAAGACGATGATGGCGAAGGCCGTCGCCAACGAGACCGACGCCACCTTCATCAAGATGGCCGGCTCCGAACTGGTCCACAAGTTCATCGGCGAGGGCGCGAAGCTCGTTCGCGACCTGTTCGAGGTCGCCCGCGAGCACGAGCCGGCAGTCGTCTTCATCGACGAGATCGACGCCATCGCCGCGAAGCGGACGGACTCGAAGACCTCCGGCGACGCGGAGGTCCAGCGGACGATGATGCAACTGCTCTCCGAGATGGACGGCTTCGAGGAGCGCGGCGACGTGCGCATCATCGCCGCGACGAACCGCTTCGACATGCTCGACCGGGCGATCCTCCGACCCGGCCGCTTCGACCGCCTCATCGAGGTGCCCGAACCGGATCAGGAGGGCCGCGAGAAGATCTTCCGCATCCACACTCGCGACATGAACGTCGCCGACGACGTGGACTTCGCCGCCCTCGCCAGCGAGGCCGAGGGGCTCAGCGGCGCGGAGATTCAGGCGGCCTGCACCGAGGCCGGGATGCTCGCCATCCGCGACGACCGCACGGAAGTCACGATGGCGGACCTGCGGACCTCGCGCCGGAAGATCGAATCCGAGGACGAGACGGAAGGCGACGTGCAGACGTTCGCGTAGCGGTTTTTTCTCAGTCGAGGATGTCGCCGATTCGCCGGGGCTCGCCGGACAGGTCCAGCGAGTCGTCGATCAGTTTGAGCACCTCGTGGTCGGTGACGTCGCGGTAGGACTTCTCGGTGGCCTCCTCGATGAGTTCGCGGTCCATTCGGAAGTCGGTCCCTTCGTACGTCGCGTCGACGCCGTCGTCGTCGAAGGAGACGTTCGTCATGCCGTCGCCTAGTGGCCGAGTCACCAAAAGCGGCGCGTCCGACGCCCGTCTGTCGGGTCGGGGGGTTTAATACCGGCCCCGCCCGAACCGACTGTCGTGTTCGGTTCGGACCCGCTCGATCGACTGGAACTCCCCGACGGCACCACCGTCGAGGAACACGACCTCGTGACCGACGGGGACGTGCTGGTCGGGGGCCAGTCCACGGTCGAGTTCGGGGTCCGCGGCGACGACGTGGTCGCCGGCGAGCGGGTGCAGTTCGGCGGCCACATCGAGGCGGAGGGCGACTGCCGCCTCGACATGTGGTGTGACGTGGCCGACAACGTCCTCGTGGGCAAGGACGCGTACCTCGGCGAGCGGGTCCACGTCGGCGGCCGCCTCGTCGTGGCGGGCGACCTCGACATCGGCGACGACGTGGACATCGAGGAAGGGTTCGAGGCCAACGGCTGGATCGTCATCCGGAACCCGATGCCGACGGTCGTGTTCCTGATGATGTACCTCTCGCACCTGCTCCGGGCGGGCGACGAGGAGACGGCCGACGACCTCGTGGAGAAACTCACCGCGGGCGGCGAGGACGCCCTCGTCGTCCCGCGGAGCGCGCACGTCAGCGACGAGGTGTGGCGCGTCTCCACGCCCGCGGTCGTCGGCGACGACTGTCGCCTGCACGGGAACCTCCGGGCGACGGAGATCACGGTCGGCGAGGACAACAACGTGTTCGGGAGCCTCCGGGCGCAGGGCGACGTGGCCGTCGGGTCGGGGACGAAGATCCACGGCGACGTGACGACCCGCGACGGCGACGTGCGCGTCGCCTCGGGCGCGGTGGTGCTCGGGGACGTGTCCGGGCGCGACGTGTCCATCGACCCCGGCGCGGAGGTCGACGGCGCGATCCGCGCGCGCGGCGAGACGCGACTCGGCGGCGGCGCGGCGAAAGAACCTGAATCCTAGCGCATCTCGTCGAGGGCGACGAAGGCGTCGCCGCGAGCGGTGAGCCACGCCGTCGTCGTCCGGTCGTCCGTGGCGTCCCGCGGCGACAGCGTACACTCGTCGGGCGCCCCCGCGTAGCTGACGACGTCCGCAGCGAGGGTCTGCGTCGGTTCGTCGGTGGCCGGGTCGGCGGCCGGTAAGTCGTTCGTCATGTTACCCTCCGGTGGTTGAGACGAGGGACTGGGCGCTGATAAGTGGCGGCCCAAATCCACGACCGAAAGGCAGTTTCGGGGTCCCGGCGTAGCCGACGTATGCTCTCGATCGCGCTTGCCGGGAAGCCAAACGCCGGCAAGTCCACCTTCTACTCCGCCGCGACGATGGCCGAGGTGGACGTGGCGAACTACCCGTTCACCACCATCGACGCCAACCGGGGGGTGAGCCACGTCCGGACGGAGTGTCCCTGCCTCGCCCGCGAGGAGCGCTGTGGCACCGAGAACTGCCACGACGGCAAGCGCTACGTCCCCGTCGAACTCGTGGACGTGGCGGGCCTCGTGCCCGGCGCCCACGAGGGTCGCGGCCTCGGGAACCAGTTCCTCGACCGCCTGACGAACGCCGACGCCATCCTGAACGTCGTGGACGCCTCCGGCGGCACCGACGCGGAGGGCGAACCGGTCGAAGTCGGCACCCACGACCCGGTCGAGGAGGTCGACTTCATCGCGACGGAACTCGACCGGTGGCTGGCCGGCATCGTCGAGGACAACTGGGAGGCCGTCGAGCGCAAGTCCCGGTCCCCCGAGTTCGACATCGACGACGCCCTCACGGACCTCCTGACGGGACTGGGCGCCACGGACTACGAGGTGGCGACGACGATCCGAGAACTCGACTACCCCGCGGACCCGATGCAGTGGACCGAGGAGGACCGGCGCGCCCTCGCCGCGAACCTCCGCGCGCGCACCCTGCCGCTGGTCGTCGTCGCCAACAAGGTGGACGTGGCGCCCCCCGAGAACGTCGAGCGACTGCTGGATCTGGACCGCGCGGTGATCCCCGCGACCGCGCAGGGCGAACTCGCGCTCCGCCGCGGCGAGGCGGGCGGCGCCCTCGACTACGACCCCGGCGACGAGGACTTCGAGATTCTGGGCGACGTGGGCGACCAGCGCGAGGCGCTGGAGACGCTCCGCGAGACGATGGCCGAGTGGGACGGCACCGGCGTCCAGCGGGCGCTGGACTACGCCGTCTACGACCTGCTCGACATGCTCACCGCCTACCCCGTGCAGGACGCAACCCACTGGACGGACGCGACGGGCAACGTCCTGCCCGACGCCCACCTGCTCCCCGAGGGATCGACGCCGGTGGACCTCGCGTACGCTGTCCACAGCGACATCGGCGACGGCTACCTCCACGCCGTCGACGCCCGCGCGGACCGGCAGGTCGGCGACGACTACGAACTCGAAGAGGGCGACGTGATCAAGGTCGTCAGCACCGCGAACTGACGCGGCCGCTCAGCCGCTGGGGTAGAAGTTCGACTTCACGTGCTGGTCCGGGCCGGCGGCCCTGAGACTCTCGATCTTCGAGGGCCGGTGGTGGCGGACGATGACCACGTCGTAGGCGTCGGCGGCGGCGACCGTGCTCCCGACGCTGCTCAGCGAGGTGACGAGTTCGCCCGCGTTCTCGCTCCCGAGGAAGACCATCGAGGCGTCCGACTCGCGCGCGATGCGCCGGAGGCGAGAGGCGATCGTTCCCGGCGGGGCGAACCGGCCCACGACCTCGTGGTGGAAGTCGGCGCTGGGACACAGATCGGTCACCTCTCGGTGGAGGGTGGAGACGATGGCGTCGCGGTCGAAGTCCTCGCCGTCGGCGATCCAGCCCTGCTCGCGGGCGTACTCCGCGTTTCGCTTCGGGATCACGCTCGCGGCCAGCACCCGCTTCTCGAACACCGAGCCGAACTCGGCGGCCCGGACGAGCGCCGTCTTCGCGAGGTCGGACCCGTCGAAGGGGACGACGAGGGTCATACCGACACTACGGCGGCGCGCGCAAAAAGGTGCGAGGGAATTCTCAGTCGCCGGCGACCGGGCGCTCAGTAGAACTCGCGGACGAGGTCCGTCGCGTTCTCGGGCGCGCCGTCGGGGATGTCGGTCATCGGCTCGTCGATGCCCATCCGCTCGCCGTAGGGCACGGAGTCCTCGTCCTGGTACAGGACGCCCATGTACTCCGTCTCGCGGTCCGTGATGACCGCCTTCGCCTGCTCGGGGTCGGTCGGGTCGTGGTCCACGTCCTCGTCGCCGAGGTCGACGAGCGAGTCGCGGAAGTAGTCGTACGTGTCCACGTCGTTGAACGTCACGCACGGCGAGAACACGTTGACCAGCGAGAAGCCGTCGTGCTCGATGGCCGCTTCGACGATTTCGGTGTGCCGCATCGCGTCCGAGGAGAAGGACTGCGCGATGAAGGAGCCACCCGCCGCGTGAGCGAGGGCGAGGGGGTTGACCGGCGTCTGCTTGGTCCCCTCCGGGGAGGTGGAGGTCTCGAAGTCCTCGCGCGAGGTCGGCGAGAACTGGCCCTTCGTCAGCCCGTAGATGCGGTTGTCCATGACGACGTAGGTCATGTCGACGTTCCGGCGCACGGCGTGGACGAAGTGGCCCGCGCCGATGGAGTAGCCGTCGCCGTCGCCGCCCGCGACCATCACTTCGAGGTCGGGGTTGGCGAGTTTGACGCCCGTACCGACCGGCAGCGCGCGGCCGTGGACCCCGTGGAGCGCGTAGGAGCGCATGTAGGTCCCGATCTTGCCGGAGCAGCCGATGCCGGCGACGACGAACGTGTCGTCCGGCGAGTTGCCGGTGTTCGCCAGCGCCTTCATCATCCCGTTCATCGTGCCGAAGTCCCCACAGCCCGGACACCACGTGGGCTGCTTGTCGGACTTGAAGTCTGTGAAGCGTACGTCGGAGCTCATGCTGACACCTCCGTCGTCTCGCCGAGGGCCGCCGCGATGTCGTCGGCGAGTTCGTCCGCCTTGAAGCGGACACCCGTGTACTTCGTGATCCGCTCGACGCGGGTCAGCGTGTCGTGCTCCATCAGGTCGGCGAACTGGCCCTGCGCGTTGCACTCCACGACGATGGTCTCGTCGGCCGCCTCGACGGCGTCCGTGAGGTCCGGCCGCGGGAAGACGTACGGCACCGAGATGAAGCGCACGTCGACCCCGCGCTCGTCGAGGTAGTCCAGCGCCTCGACCATGGCGCCCTCGTTGGAGCCCCACGAGATGACTAGCGTGTCGGCGTCGGGATTCCCGAACTCGCGGGGCTCCCAGTCCTCCTCCTCGCGGGCCGTCTCGACCTTGCGGTTGCGCTTGTCGACCTGCTCAACGCGGACGTCCGTGTCCTCGGTCCGGCGGCCGAGTTCGTCGTGTTCGAGGCCGGTGGACATGTGGACGCCGCCCTCGGTCCCCGGCAGCGCGCGGGGGCTGACGCCGTCCGCGGTGGGGAAGTGGGGCTGGAAGCGGTCCTTCTCGTCCTGCCACTGCCCGATGTCCTCCTCGTCGACGATCTTGCCGCGGTCGATCTCCACGGCGTCCATGTCGAAGGTCTCCGGCTCGAAGGTCTGCTCGGTGACCGCGAGCGAGAGGTCGGCGGTGAGGTAGACCGGCGTCTGGTACTTCTCGGCGAGGTTGAACGCCTCGACGGCCTTCCAGAAGCACTCCGCGATGGTCGTCGGCGCGAGGACGAAGCGCGGAATCTCGCCGTGCCCGCCGTACAGCATCATGTTGAGGTCGCCCTGTTCCTGCTTCGTCGGCATCCCGGTCGAGGGACCCGAGCGCATCACGTTCGTGATGACCAGCGGCGTCTCGCTGGTCGCCACGAGGCCGAACGTCTCGGCCATCAGGTCGATGCCCGGCCCGGAGGTGGCCGTCATCGCCCGGGCGCCGGCGCGCGCGGCGCCAAGCGCCATGTTGATCGCCGAGAGTTCGTCCTCGGCCTGCACGACGTGGCCGCCGTACTGCTCGATGCGGCCCTTGAGGTACTCCATCACGTCCGTCGCGGGCGTGATGGGGTAGCCCGAGTAGAACCGACAGCCGGCGGCGAGCGCGCCCATCCCGATGGCTTCGTCGCCGTTCAGGAGAACGTAGTCGTTGTCCGTCGTCTCCAGCGAGTAGTCGAAGTCGTACTCGTCGAGGTACTCGTCCTCGACGTACTCCCGCCCGAGGCGCGCGGCGTCCTTGTTGTTCTGAACGATCTTCTCGCCCTTGTCGCCGAACTGCTTCTCGAGGGACTCGCCCAGATTCTCCACGGGGAAGTCCGCGACGGCCGTGACGGCGCCCAGCGCGACGACGTTGCGCATGATGGCGCCGCCCGCCTCCTCGGCCAGCGCTTGCAGCGGAACGGGAAGCCCGATGACCCCCTCCGGCGGTTCGAAGTCCGACATCGAGGTCCGCTCGCCGTCGTAGATGACGACGCTGCCCTCGTGGAGTTCGTCCTCGTTCTCCTCGACTGTCCGCGGTGTGAGCGCGACGAGGATGTCGAGGCGGTCAACCACGCTCTGGACCTTCTCGACGGACGTTCGCACCTTGTACGCGGTGTAGCCACCGCGGATTCGCGACGCGAAGTCCTTAGAGGTGAAGACGTGCCGGCCCGCCCGCGACAGGGCCTGCGCGAAGATCTTGCCGGTCGAGTCGATTCCATCGCCGGCCTCACCGCCGATGGCCCAGTTCAGGTCGTCTGCCATGTGTCGGTGGATACAGTTCAGACGGTGAAAAAGGCTTTTGAATGGGGCCGTACTTCCCCTGTCGGTGACGCGGCCCGACCGCGCGTCCACGCTCGCCGACGCGACGCGACCGGGCGGTCACCGCCGGAGCGAAAGGGCCTTGCGGCGCCCGGCCGACGAAAACCCCATGGACGCAGTCGAGACAGCGGTCGCCGCCGTGCGCTCCGTCGGCCCCGACACGGTCGCCATCGACGTGGAGACGCCGCCCGGGTTCGCGGCCGATCCGGGGCAGTTCGTGAAGGTGAGCGCCGCGCCCGACGCCGACGAGGCGCGCTTCTACACCATCTCCTCGCCGGACACCGAGGGCACCTTCGAGATCACGGTCGAGATCGACCCCGACGGCGAACTCGGGCCGTGTCTCGCGGGCCTCGAACCCGGCGACGCCCTCGCCGTCGAAGGCCCCTTCGGGAACGTGCACTACGACGGCGAGGCGCGCTCGGTGGTCCTCGCCGGCGGCCCGGGCGTCGGCCCGGCGGTCGGCATCGCGGAGCGGGCGCTGGCGGCGGGCAACGACGTGGGCGTCGTCTACCGCGACGCGGACCCGGTCCACGAGGAGCGCCTGACCGACGCCGCCGACGCGGGCGCGTTCGTCGCCATCGTCGACGACGACGCGGCGCTGGCGACGGCGGTGGCCGACGCCCTCGACGACGTCGGCGCGGACGCGCAGGTGTTCGTCTACGGCTTCGCGGACTTCCTCGACGCCGCCACCGACGCGCTCGGCGCGGCCGGCGCGGACCCCGACGACGCGCTGGTCGAGAACTTCGGCTGAGCCGCAAACTACTCGGCGCGCCGGCCCGGCCCACGAGTCGTGACGCCGACCGAACTCAGAGCCTCGATCCCCGCGCTCGACGACACGGTCTACCTGAACACCGGCGCGAGCGGGCCGACCCCCGCACCCGTCGTCGAGGCCGCCGAGGACTGCCTCGAACGCCACGGCTTCGAGGCACCCGGCGCGGAGGGGATGTACCCCGCCGCGATCGAGACCTACGACCGGGCGCGCGCGGCCGTCGCGGACCTGCTGGGCACCGACGCCGATCGGATCGCCCTGACCCACAGCACCACGGACGGCATCAACCGAGTCGCGTCCGCGCTCGACTGGGACGCCGGCGACGGGGTCGTCCGGACCGACGTGGAGCACTCCGCGGGCATCCTCCCGTGGGCGAACCTCCGGGAGCGCGCGGGCGTCGACGTGACGGTCCTCGACACCGAGAAGGGCCGCCTCGACCCGGCCGACGTGCGCGCGGCCGCCGCCGACGCCGAACTGCTCTGTTTCAGCGCGGTGACGTGGACCCACGGGACGCGGAACCCGGTCGCCGAGATCGTCGAGGCGGCACACGCGGAGGACGCCCTCGTCCTCGTCGACGCCGTGCAGGCGCCCGGCCAGATGCCCGTCGACGTCGAGTCGTGGGGCGCGGACTTCGTCGCGGGCGCGGGGCACAAGTGGCTCCTCGGCCCCTTCGGCGCGGGCTTCCTCTACGTCGCGCCGGACGTCCCGGTCGACCCGGCCCACGTCGGCTACCGGAGCGTCTCGGACCCGAGCGCCGACCCGCCGGCGTTCTACCCGAACGCCCGGCGCTTCGAGGTCGGGACCGCCTCGCCCGCGCCCTACGCAGGGCTCGCGGCGGCCATCGAGACGGTGCAGGACGTGGGCCTCGACCGCATCGAGCGCCGCATCGCGTCGCTCACGGACCGGTTCGCCGCGGGCGTCGGCGCGGATCGGCTCGTCAGCCCACCCGACGCGGCGTCGGGGCTGGTCGCCTTCGCGGCCGACGACCCGGACGCGCTGGTCGAACGCCTCGCCGAGGAAGATATCGTCGTGCGCTCGCTCCCGACGGGGGCGGTGCGGGCGTCGATCCACGCGTTCAACACGGAGGCAGACGTGGACGCGCTCTTAGGCCACCTCTAGCGGCCGGTGTCGTACTTGTAGGTGGCCTCCTCGGGGTCGATGCCGAAGTCCTCCGGTGACTCCTCGGCCTCGCTCTCGGCCTCGTCCTCGTGGTCCCCGGCGCGCTTGAAGCGCTCGCGGAGGCGCTCGGGCATCTGGAAGCGGTCGACGTCGACGACCATCGGCACGGCGTCGGGGTCGTCCTCGCGGACCTCCGCGAGGCGGTCGGCGATGGGCGCGGGCAGGTCGTCCTCGTCGGCGCGCTGGAAGCCGAACTGCGAGAGGTAGCCCCCTTCGGAGGCGTGTGAGTAGACCCGCTCGAACCCGTGGTCGCGGGCCATCTCCACGAGTCGCTCGACGACGTGGGCGCCCACGCCGCGGTCCCGCCACGCCTCGGGGACGCCGATGGCGGCGAGTTCGCAGAACTCCGCGTCCTCCTCCGAGTGGATGCGGATGCGGCCGAAGCCCGTCTTCGTCCCCGTCTCCTCGTCGAGGGCGATGACGTAGTCCCGCGACCGGAACGCCGGATCGGAGAGCCCGAGTTCGTCGAGGTGATCCAGCAACCAGACCTCTTCTCTGTTTTTCGCGTCCCGGACGTACATGGGAGAGGCTACGGCGACGGTGCGGAAAAGGGTTTGTGGCGCCCGGCCTCAGAAGGAGTTCTTCAGTTTCTCGAAGAAGCCCTGCTCGACGTCGATGTCCTCGCCGCCCGCCTCCGCGAAGGCTTCGAGCGCCTCGCGTTGCTCCTCGTTCAGCGAGTCCGGCGTCACGACGTGGACCTCGACGTAGAGGTCGCCCTGCCCGCGGCCGCGCAGGCGGGGCATCCCCTTGTTCCGCAGGCGGAACGTCTCGCCGCTCTGGGTGCCGCCGGGCACGTCCATCTCCACCGGCCCCTCGAAGGTCGGGATCTCGACGCTGTCGCCGAAGACGGCCTGCGGGAAGGAAACCGCGTGCTTGTAGTGGAGGTCGTCCCCGTCGCGCTCGAAGTCGGGGTGGTCGGCGACCGACACGTCGATGAGCAGGTCGCCCTGCGGCGCGCCGGGTTCGCCCGCCGCGCCCTCGCCGCCCATCCGCAGCGTCTGGCCGTCGCGGATGCCGGCGGGCACCTCGACGGTCAGGGTGGCCTCCTCGCGGACGGTGCCCTCGCCGCTACAAGTCGAACACGTCTCGTCGTACAGTTGCCCCTCGCCGTCGCAGCGCTGACAGGTCTGGGTCTGCTGCATCCGGCCGAAGGGGGTCCGCTGGACGCGGGTGGTCTGCCCCTGTCCGTCGCACTGCGGGCAGGTCTCGGCGGTGGCGCCCGGCGGGTGGCCCGCGCCCTCGCAGTCGGGGCACTGCTCGGGGCGCCGGACCGTCATCTCCTTCTCGACGCCGTGGTAGGCGTCTTCGAGGTCGACGTCGAGGCGCGTCTGGAGGTCGCGGCCGGGCTGGGGACCGCCCCGCCCGCGACCGCGGCCGCCGCCCGCGCCGCCCCCGAAGAACTGATCGAAGATGTCGTTCATGTCGGCGCCGCCCATGCCACCCATGCCGCCCATGCCGCCCGCGCCGCCGGCGCCCTCGTCGGTGGCGCCGCGCTTGGCGGCCCGCTCGAACTGCTCGTGGCCCATCTGGTCGTACATGCGGCGCTTCTCGTCGTCGGTGAGCACCTCCTTGGCGCGCTTGATCTCCTTGAACTTCTCCTCGGCGTCCTCCTCGTCGCTCACGTCGGGGTGGTACTTCGCGGCCTTCTCCCGGTACGCGCTCTGGATCTCGTCCTCGTCGGCGTCGCGGCTCACACCGAGCGCGTCGTAGTAGTCCTGGGCCATCAGTCGGCGAGTGCGGCGTCGAGCATTTGGCGAGCGTTATTCCTCGTCGGCGTCGTCGGCGTCCTCGTCCACGTCCTCGAAGTCGGCGTCGACGAACTCCTCGTCGTCGGCCGCGTCGCCGCCGGGACCGGCGCCGCCCATGCCGCCCATGCCGCCCATGCCGCCGGGACCGGCGCCGCCGGCGCCCGCCTCGGCCTGCTGGGCCTGCTGCTGGTAGGCCTGCTTGCCGATCTCCTGGAGGGCGTCGCTGAGCGACTCCGTGGCGTCCTGGAGGGCCTCGATCTCGGCGTCCTCGTCCTCGAGGACGGCCTCGACCTCGTCGATCTCGGCCTCGATGTCGGCGCGGAGGTCGTCGTCGACCATCTCCTCGTTCTCCTCGAGGAGGCGCTCGGCGCGGCGGACGGCGCTCTCGGCCTCGTTGCGGGCCTCGATGCGCTCGCGGCGGCGCTCGTCCTCCTCGGCGTGCTCCTCGGCCTCGCTTTGCATCTGGTCGATCTCCTCGTCGGAGAGACCGACGCCGCCCTCGATGGTGATGGACTCGGCGTTGCCCGAGCCCTGGTCCTCGGCCTCGACGTCGACGATGCCGTCGGCGTCGATGCTGAAGGTGACCTCGATCTGGGGCGTTCCGGCCGGCGCGGGCGGGATGCCCGTCAGCTGGAACTCGCCGAGCAGCTCGTTCTCCTCGGCGATCTCGCGCTCGCCCTGGAAGACGCGGATGTTGACCGAGGTCTGGTTGTCGGCGGCCGTCGTGAACACCTTCGACTCCTCGGTCGGGATGGTCGTGTTCTTCTCGATGAGGCGCTCGAAGAGACCGCCCTTGACCTCGATACCGAGGCTCAGGGGCGTCACGTCGAGCAGGACGATGTCGTCGACCTCGCCGCCGAGGACGCCGCCCTGAATCGCGGCGCCGAGCGCGACGGCCTCGTCGGGGTTGACGTTCTTCTTGGGCTCCTTGCCCGTCAGCTCCTCGACCTGCTCCTGAATCATCGGCATCCGGGTCGACCCGCCGACGAGGATGACCTCGTCGATGTCGGACTTCGAGAGGCCCGCGTCCTCGAGGGCCTGCTCCGTCGGGCCGACGGTGCGCTCGACGAGGTCCTCGGTCAGGCTCTCGAAGGTGGCGCGGGTGAGGTCCTGCTCGAGGTGGATCGGGCCGGAGTCAGTCGCGGTGACGAAGGGGAGGTTGACGGTGGTCTCCTTGCGCGAGGAGAGTTCGATCTTGGCCTCCTCGGCGGCGTCTTTGAGACGCTGGAGGGCCTGCCGATCCTCGCGGAGGTCGACGCCGTGCTCGCTCTCGAACTCGTCGGCGAGGTGGTCGATGATCGCCTCGTCCCAGTCGTCGCCGCCGAGGTCGTTGTCGCCGTTCGTGGCGACGACCTCGTAGACGCCCCCGCCCAGTTCGAGCAGGGAGACGTCGAAGGTGCCGCCCCCGAGGTCGTAGACGAGAACGGTCTGATCGGAGTCGTCGTCGAGACCGTAGGCCATCGACGCGGCCGTCGGCTCGTTGACGATGCGCTCGACCTCGAAGCCGGCAATCTCGCCGGCGTCCTTGGTGGCCTGCCGCTGGCGGTCGTTGAAGTACGCGGGGACCGTGATGACCGCCTTCTCGATGTCGTGGCCCAGGTACTCCTCGGCGTCCCGCTTGATCTTCTGGAGGATCATCGCGGAGACCTGCTCGGGCGTGTACTCCTCGCCCTCGAGTTCGACCGTGTAGTCCTCCTCGCCCATGTGGCGCTTGATGGACTGGACGGTCTCGTCGGGGTTCTGGACCGCCTGGTTCTTCGCGGGCTTGCCGATGATGCGCTCGCCGTCGTTGAACGCGACCATCGACGGTGTCGTGCGGTCGCCCTCGCTGTTCACGATGATCTCCGGGTCGCCGCCCTCCATCACCGCGAACGCGCTGTTCGTGGTGCCGAGGTCGATGCCCAGAATTTTCTCGCTTGCCATCTTGAGCGTATATACCGCCTCGCGCGCTGTTAAGTGTTACTAGACGGCCTCGTGCGGGCGAGAACTGAGGTCGACGCCGTCGTGCGATTCCCCGATCCGGTGTCGGGACCTTTAATACGAACCGGAAGTCCACTCGGTCACTCGCCGTCGCTGACCGCGACCTGCGCCGTGCGGAGGACCGCGTCGCCCATCTCGTAGCCCGGCCGGTACACCTCGGCCACGGCGTCTTCGGGCTGGTCGCTCTCGACCCGCATCATCACCTCGTGGCGGTGCGGGTCCACGTCGTCGCCGGGCGAGGGCTCGATGGCTTCGACGCCCTCGTCGTCGAGCACGTCGTCGAACGCGCGAAGCGTCGCCTCGACGCCCTCGCGGATGCTGTCGGCCTCGCCCTCCTGTTCGAGGGCGCGGCCGAGGTTGTCGCGCACGTCGAGCAGGCGCTCCACGAGGTCCTCCGTGGCGCGCTCCCGGATGTCCTCCTGCTGGCGCTTGGCGCGCTTCTTGTAGTTCTGGAAGTCCGCCTGCGTGCGCTGGAGTGTGGATTCGAGGTCCTCGACGCGCTCCTCGGCGGCGTCGCGGTCGGCTTCGAGGTCCGCGAGGTGGTCTTCGAGGTCGGTCGCGAGTTCGGCGTCCTGCGTCGCGACTTCGGCGACGAGTCGGGTGCTCTCCAGGCCGAGGAGGTCGGTCCCCTCGTCCTCGACGTCCGCCTCGGCGCCTGCGTCGTCGGCCTCCATCCGCTCGGCGGCCTCCTCCTCTGTCATACCCGTATCAAGCGGGGCCGCGCGTTTAAGGATTCAGAAAGCGGGGCGCCCGCGCCGTTTATGTCCGGCGAGCGCGGAGACCCGACGACCGTGGCCGACGTGACGCTGACCTACGAGGACGGGACCGTGCGCGTGGCGGGCGACGCGCCAGACCTGCCGGGCGCGGCGGCCGACCCCCGGACCGGGGACCGCCGGGCGCCGGCCCACCGCTACGCCGCGATCCGGGCCGTCCTCGACGAGCGGGGCGCGGCGGTCGACGACCGCGTCCTCGACGCCGAGCCGATCGACGCGACCTCGCCCTACGAACTCCGGGACTACCAGCGGGCGGCCCTCGACGCGTGGGCGGCCGCCAACCGCCGCGGCGTCCTCGAACTCCCGACCGGGAGCGGGAAGACCGTCATCGGCCTCGCGGCCATCGAGCGGGTCGGCGCCCCCGCGCTCGTCGTCGTGCCGACCATCGACCTGCTCACCCAGTGGCGCGAGGAACTCGCCTCGCTGGGCGTCGAAGTGGGCCAACTCGGCGGCGGCGAGCAGACCCTCGCACCGGTGACCGTCGCCACCTACGACTCGGCGTATCTCCGGGCCGACGGGATCGGGGACCGGTTCGGCCTCGTCGTCTTCGACGAGGTGCACCACCTCGGCGGCGAGGGGTACCGCGACGTGGCCCGCCTCTCCGCGGCGCCCGCACGACTGGGGCTGACCGCGACGTTCGAGCGCCCGGACGGCGCCCACGAGGTCATTCGGGAGTTGGTCGGCGACGTGGTGTACGCGCTCGACGCCGACGACCTCGCGGGCGAGCACCTCGCGCCCTACGACGTGAAGCGGATCGAGGTGCCACTCACCGACGCGGAGCGCGCGGCCTACGAGGACGCGCAGGGCACCTTCGTCGACTACCTCCGGTCGAGCGGCCTCGACCTCTCCTCGGGGAGCGACTGGCAGGAACTGGTGAAGCGTTCCGGCACCAGCGACGCCGCCCGCGAAGCCCTGCTGGCGAAGGAGCGGGCGCGGCGCATCGTCCGCGAGAGCGACGCGAAGGTCGACCGCCTCGCGGAGATTCTCGACGAGCACCGGGAGGACCGGATCATCGTGTTCACGGCCTCGACGGACCTCGTGTATCGGCTCTCCGAGCGCTTCCTGATGCCAGCCATCACGCACGAGACGGGGGCCGACGAGCGGGGGGCGATCCTCGATCGGTTCCGCGCCGGAACCTACTCGCGGGTCGTCACCGCGAACGTCCTCGACGAGGGGGTGGACGTGCCGGACGCGAACGTCGCCGTCATCCTCGCCGGGAGCGGGAGCCCCCGGGAGTTCACCCAGCGGCTCGGCCGCGTCCTCCGGCCCGGCGAGGCGGGCGAGCGGGCGCTGTTGTACGAACTCGTCAGCGCCGACACGGCCGAGGAGCGGGTCGCGGACCGGCGCCGCTAGGTCGTGACCGTCGCCGTCGGGAAGGAGCCGTCCTGCGAGAACGCCTCGCGGGTGAGCGCCGAGAAGGTGAGGGCGACCGTCGCCGTCTCGCCGGCCGGCACCGTCACCTCGCGCGTGACCGTCTGCCTGTCCTCGCCGGCCCGCGCGGTCAGTTCGATCGTCCCCGTCCGCTCGGCCTCGGACTGGTTCACGACCTCGACCGTCGCGACCAGCGCTCCATCGGTGCCCTCGCTGACGCCGGCGATGCCCAGCGCCAGCGGCGTCGGGGTCGGCGTGGGCGTCGCCGTCTCCGTCGCCGTCGGGTCCTCCTCGTCGTCGTCGCTGCCCTCGTAACAGCCGGCGAGGAGGGCCGCGCCGCCGACGCCCGCCGCGAGAAACTGCCGTCTGTCCATGGCCGACACGTTTCGGTCCACCGGGATGAATCTTCTGTGAGCTTATGAGCGCGTCGCCCCTACGTCGGGCCGTGCTGACGAAGGACCTGCTCCGCGTCTCCCGGGCGGGCGGCGGCTACCGGCCGCGCTTCGCCGAGCCGGCCGACCGCGAACTCGCCGCCCGCGTCCTCGCCACCTACCGGGGGCACGTCGGGGACACCCGGGGGGACCTCGACGACGCACTCGACGAAATCGAGCGGGACGCGCCCGACCACAAGCTGGTCCGCGGGTTCGCGAAGCTCCTCGACCGCGTGACGACGACCGAGACGCGGGCCGCAGTCGAGCCACGGCGGACCCGGGAGACGGCGTTCCGCGCGGCCGAGGCCGTGGGCGTCGTCACCGAGGCGGAGCGCGACCGGGCGCTCGACCGGGCGGCGGCCGACCTCGAGGTCTCCCCCGCGGCGCTCGACGGGGCACTCTACGCCGATCGGGAGACGCGGCAGGTCGTGACCGAAATCGAAGACCGCTGGACGCCCGCGGGCCTCGTGGCGCAGTACAACCTCTCGCTGGCGCAGACGGCGCTGTTCGACGCCACGGCGCTGCGGGTGCAGTCGAGCGACCCACGGGCGCTCGTGTCGGCGGTGAAGCGGCTCGGACTGCTGTACGAAATCCACCGGACCGACGACGGGCGCGTGGTCCACCTCACCGGCCCGGACGCGCTGTTCCGGCGCACGCGGCGCTACGGCACCCGCTTCGCCCGCCTCCTCCGGTCGGTCGCGTCGGCCGCCGAGTGGCGCGTCGAGGCGACCATCGACGACCGGGGGACCGAGCGCGAGATGGTGCTGACCCACGAGGACCCGATCCGGGTTCCCGACGCCGATCCGGTGACGGACGTGAGCTACGACAGCGGCGTCGAGGCCGACTTCGCGGCCCGCTTCGCGGCGCTCGGTCTGGACTGGGACCTCGTCCGCGAGCCCGAACCGCTGGCGGCGGGCGAGCGGGTAATGATCCCCGACTTCGCGGTCGACTACCGGCACGCCGACTTCCGCGTGTTCATCGAGATCATGGGCTTCTGGACGCCGGAATACGTCGAGAAGAAGCTCGCGCAACTGGACGAGATCGAGGGCGTCGAGATGCTCGTCGCCGTGGACGAGTCCCTCGGCGTCGGCGAGGAGATTGCGGCCCGCGACGCCCGCGCCATCCCCTACACGGGGACGGTCCGCGTGAAGGACGTGCGCGACGCGCTCCGGGGCTACGAGGCCGACCTCGTGGCGGCCGGCGCGGCGAGTCTCCCCGACGACCTCGTGCCCGCAGACGACGTGATCGGGCTGGCGGCGCTCGCCGAGCGCCACGACGTCAGCGAGAGCGCGATCGAGGAGCAGTCGTTCCCCGAGCACGAGCGGATCGGCCGCACGCTCGTCCGGCCCGCGGTCTTGGACGCCGCGGCGGCAGACGTGGAGGCGGGGATGTCTCTCTCGGCGGTCGAATCGGCGCTCGCGGCGCACGGGATCTCCGACGCGAGCGCGGCACTCTCGCGGCTGGGCTACCGGGTCGCGTGGGACGGGCTCTCCGGCGGGACGGTCGAACCTACCGGCGAGTGATCGGGGCGAGCGGTACCCTCATCACCGTGGCCGGGGAACGCCCGCCCATGCCCGACTCCATCCCGCGACTCGGCATCGGCACGTGGCAGAACACCGACCCCGAGGCGTGCGCGAACGCCGTCGCCACCGCCCTCGACGCCGGCTACCGGCACGTCGACACCGCGCAGGCCTACCACAACGAGGAGCACGTCGGAGAGGGGCTCGCGCGCGCCGACGTGGACATCGAGGACGTGTTCGTGGCGACGAAGCTCCACCCGCGGACGACGGGCCTGAGCCACGACGACGTGATCGAGGGCGCGCAGGAGAGCTGCGACCGGCTGGGCGTCGACCAGATCGACCTGCTGTACGTCCACTGGCCGACCGGCGACTACGAGCCCGCGGAGACCCTGCCCGCCTACGACGAACTCGTCGAGCGCGGGCTCGTCGACCGCGTCGGGCTCTCGAACTTCACCCCGGAACTGCTCGACGAGGCCAAATCCCACCTCGACGCGCCGATCACCGCCCATCAGGTCGAGATGCACCCGCTGCTCCAGCAGCGGGAACTCCGCGAGTACGCCCGCGAGGACGACCACTGGCTGGTCGCCTACTCGCCGCTGGCGCGCGGCGAGGTCTTCGACGTGCCGGAGGTCGAGGCCGTCGCCGAGAAGCACGGCGTCAGCGAGGCGCAGGTCAGCCTCGCGTGGCTCCTGACGAAGGAGAACGTCGCCGCCATCCCGAAGGCGACGAGCGAGGCGCACGTCCGCGACAACTACGCGGCCCTGAACCTCGACCTCGATCCGGAGGACGTCGAGCGCATCGACGCCATCGACCGCGAGGAGCGCCTCGTCGAGATCGACGGCGCCCCGTGGCTATAGGGTCCGGCGGTGGGCCTTCGGCACGACCGAACGCAGTTCCCCATGGAGGTAGAGGCCGACGCCGATCGGCTCCGTGCGGCCCACGAGGTCGTGCGTGACGATGAGATACCCCCAGTCGCCGTCCCACGCGATCTCCTGATCCTCGCCGGCGAGAAAGCGCTTCGCCGCCGGTTCGGCGAGGTGGCAGACGTTCTTCGTCGCCGCGTTCCCGTAGCGCTGGGCGGCGTTCGTCGTCGGCTTCCAGTGCTCCTGTCGGCTTCGCAGGATCGCCATCCCGAGCGCCTCGACCGCCAGCGGCGAGGGCGCGTCGTCCGCGAACGCCCACACCTTGCCGGCGCCCTTCTCCCAGAAGCTGACGCCGTCCCACGTGTCGGCGGGGAGGCCGAAGCGCTCGGTCCACCACTCGACGACGGCCGCGCGGGTCGGGCGCTCGGGCACCTCGCGTTCGGCTTCGGTGGCGGGCAGGCGCTCGAAGCGGTGGGGGTCGTTGGCGGTCACGCGCCCACCTCCAGACAGGCGACGAAGAAGCCGCCGGTGTCGTTGCGGTGCGGGTAGAAGCGCTTGGCCCGGCGCACCGACTCGTCGTAGGTCTCGCCGCGCCACTCCGTGACGCCCGGGTCCGAGTCCAGCGGCACGTCGAAGTCCACGAGGCGGCAGTCCTCGCGAGCGAGGACGTGGTCGAGGACGGCCTCGTTCTCCTCGGGCGCGAAGGTGCAGGTGGCGTAGACGACCCGGCCGCCGGGCCGGGTGCGCTTGACCGCCGTCCGGAGGATGCCCTTCTGGGTGCCGCTGACCTCCTCGAGGTAGCCCTCGTGCCAGTTGTCGAGCGTGCTGGGGTTCTTCCGGATCGTCCCCTCGCAGGAGCAGGGGGCGTCGACGAGGGCCGCGTCGACGGCGTCGAAGCCGAAGTCGTCGAGGTCCAGGTCGCGAGCGTCGCGGTTCGTCACGGCCGCACAGGTGACCCCGAGGCGGTCGGCGTTGCTCCGGAGTGCCGCGAGGCGGCCGAGGTTGTCGTCGTTGGCGATCAGCGTGCCGCGGTCGTCCATCAGCCCCGCCAGTTGCGCGGCCTTCCCGCCCGGCGCGGCGCAGGCGTCGAGTACCCGGTCGCCGGGGTCCGGATCGAGGATCGTCGGCGGGATGGCCGACACCTCCTCCTGCCCGTGGATCCAGCCGTGGACGTAGGGCCACGTCGTCCCCGGGCTCTCCGTGTCGAGTTCGAGGACGCCCGGATGCCAGTCCCGGCGCGTGACCCCGACGCCCTCGGCCTCGAGGGCGGCGACGGCCTCCTCCGGGTCAGCCTTGATCGGATTGACCCGGACGGCGACGGGGAGCGAGCGGTCGCACGCGGCGCGGAACGCCTCGTAGTGGGGCACGAGGTCCTCGTACCGCGCCAGCACGTCGTCCATGGCCGGAGGTGGGCGACGGCGGGCTAAGGGGTTTCGACTCACATTTATCAGTCGCGAGGGAGAACATCGCCCCATGGCGTCGATCATCGTCAACGAACCGGTGGACCTCGACGATCCCGTCCTGGTCGAGGGGCTGCCGGGCGTTGGCCTCGTCGGCAAGATCGCGACCGATCACCTCGTGGAGGAGTTCGACATGACCTACCACGCGCACGTCGACTGCGACGGGCTGCCCCGCGTCGCCGTCTACGATACGGACCGGACGGTGCAGGCGCCCGTGCGCATCTACGCCGACGAAGAGCGGGACCTCTACGCCCTCCAGAGCGACGTGCCCGTCTCGCACTCTGCGGCGCCGGAGTTCGCGGACTGCCTGACCGGGTGGCTCGAGGAGGAGGGCGTCCTGCCGCTCTACCTCAGCGGCTTCCCGGTCGATCAGGAGCCAGACGACATTCCCGAGACGTACGGGGTCGCGGTCGGGGACGCGGGGACCATGCTGGACGACCACGACGTGCCCAGCCCGGAACAGCGCGGCGTCGTCAGCGGTCCGACGGGCGCGCTGCTCAACCGCGCGAACAGCGCCGGCACCGACGCCGTGGGGCTGGTGGTCGAGAGCGACCCGCAGTTCCCCGACCCGGCCGCGGCGCGGCAACTGATCCTACAGGGGATCGACCCCCTCGCGGGGACCGAGGTTCCCACCGACGAACTGGTCGACCGCGCCGAGGAGATCCAGGAGCAACGCGAGGAGTTGGCGCGGCGGATGCGCGAGGCCGCCGACGAGGAGAGCACGCAGGCCCAGTCGATGCAGGGGATGTATCGGTAACGCTTATGGCCGGCGGGGTCCGCCTCGCCACATGGCCGACTTCTCCGACCGCGTCGAGCGAGTCTCCATCAGCGGCATCCGCGAGGTGTTCGAGGCCGCCAGCGAGGACGCGATCAACCTCGGGCTGGGCCAGCCCGACTTCCCGACGCCGACACACGCCAGACAGGCCGCCGTCGACGCCATCGAGGCCGGCGACGCCGACGGCTACACCGGCAACAAGGGCATCGAGAGCCTGCGCGAGGCGATCTGCGAGAAGCACGCCCGCGACGGCGGCCCCGACTTCGACCCCGACGAGATCATCGCCACCGCCGGGGGAAGCGAAGCGCTCCACGTCGCCATCGAGGCCCACGTCGACGCCGGCGAGGAGGTCCTCCACCCCGACCCCGGCTTCGTCTCGTATCAGGCGCTCACCCACATCGCAGGGGGCGAGCCGGTGGGCCTCCCCCTCCGCGAGGACCTCACCCTCGACCCCGCGACCGTCGAGGAACGCATCACCGAGGACACGGCGGCGTTCGTCGTGAACTCTCCGGCGAACCCGACCGGGGCAGTCCAGTCGCCCGACGACATGCGCGAGTTCGCCCGCATCGCCGACGAACACGACGTGCTCTGCATCTCCGACGAGATGTACGAGCAGATCATCTTCGAGGGCGAGCACCGCTCGCCCGCCGAGTTCGCCGAGACCGACAACGTCGTCGTCGTCAACGGCTGCTCGAAGGCGTACTCGATGACGGGGTGGCGACTGGGCTGGGTCGCCGCGAGCGAGCGCCGCACCGAGCGGATGCTCCGGGTCCACCAGTACGCGCAGGCCTGCGCCAGCGCCCCCGCCCAGTACGCCGCCCAGGCCGCGCTCCGGGGCCCACAGGACGCCGTCGCGGAGATGACCGCGGCCTTCGAGGAGCGCCGCGACGTGCTCCTCGACGGCCTCGAATCGATGGGGCTCGACGTGCCGACGCCGCAGGGCGCCTTCTACGCGATGCCGAAGGTCCCCGAGGGGTGGGTCGACGAGGTGATCGACCGGGGGGTCGTGGTCGTGCCCGGCGACGCGTTCGGCGACCACGGCGCGGGCTACGCCCGCATCTCCTACGCGGCGAGCCTCGACGACATCGAGACAGCCCTCGACGCGATGGAGGAGGCGACGCGCGCGGTACAGTAGTCCCCGGGTTCTATTGCCGCGGCGTGCGTTGTCGTGGCATGGCACTCGCCCGCCACGGCGACGGCCTCCGCGCCGCCGTCGCCGCGCTGGCGTCACAGGTCCACCCGGTGTTCATGCTCCCGCCGGTCGCAGCCTCGGGTTTCGGCGGCCTGCTGTCGGGCGGCTACGCGCTCGCGCCGGGCGTGCTCCACGGCGCCGCCGTGTTCGCGGGGCTCTACACCGCCCACGTGAAAGACGGCTACGTCGACTTCCACGTCCGCGGCGAGGACGACGACCACCCGCTCACGGCGCGGGGCTGTGGGGTCGCCATCGCGCTCGCCACGGCGACGTTCGCGGCCTGCCTCGTCGGCGTCTGGGCGACGGCCGGGCCACTCGCCGCCGCGCTGACCGCGCCGGGGTGGGTCGTCGGCTACCTCCACGCGCCCCAACTCGACCTGCACCCGGTGACCGCGACGGTAGGGTACCCCGTCGGCATCGCGCTGGCGCTGGTCGGCGGCTATGCAGCGCAGGCGGGGACGGTGACGCCCCGCGTCGGCGCGTTCGCGGCCGTCCTGCTGGTCGTCGTCGCCGGCATCAAGGTGATCGACGACGCGCAGGACTACGCCTACGACCGCTCCATCGACAAGCGGACCGTCGCCGTCGCGCTCGGGGTGGCGCGGGCGCGCCGCGTGGCCCACGGCCTCCTCGCGGCCGGCCTCGTCGCGGTCGTTACGCTGAGCGCGAGCGGCCTGTTCCCGCCCTCGACCGTCGCCGCGGCCGCGGTGTTCGGCGGAGTGGCCGTCCTCGCCCGCGACGCCGGGCCGGAGCGCGCGACGATGCTGCTGGTCCGGGGCTCGTACCTGTTCCTCGCGGTCCTGCTGGCGACGACGTGGACGGCGCCGCTCGGTGGGTGAAAGCGGCGTTTGAGCCTACAGCACTGTTAGGTGCGCGGTGCCCGTAGGTGAATCCATGAATCGACGCGACCTGCTTGCGGTCGGGGGCGCGCTCGGCGCGGTCGGGCTCGCCGGTTGCACGTCCGCGGGCGGGGGCGGTCGGGGCGACCCCGAGACGGCGACGCCCACGCCGACAGAGACCCCCACCCCGACGGAACCCCACGCAGCGGTCGCCGTCGGCGAGGCGTCGGACGTGCTGCTCCCCGACGAGAACCGGCCGCAGACGGTCCGCGTCGAGAACGCCGCCGACGAGGCGCGGTCGATCGGCGTCCGCGTGGATCGCGACGGGGAGACGCGCGTCGAGGAGACGTGGACGCTGCCGGCGCGTGCGTTCGTGCTGGTTCGGCTTCTCGTCCCGGGGGCCTACACGATCGCGGTCAGCGTCGACGGCGCGGCGGCGGGCGAGGCGAGTGTCGGCGTCGGCCGCTTCGACTGCAACGACTCGCTGACGACTGTCGAGGTGCGCCCCGACGGCCGCCTCGACGTGACGCGGATGGGGACGCTGATCGCCTGCCGGAGCCCCATCGTCGTCGGCAGCGACTTCGTGGTGACCGCGAGCGGGTGTGGCTCGGACCACGGCGCGACGGTGACGTTCGCCGAGAGCGCAGTCGAGGTGACGGGGTCCATCTCGGCCCCGAACCCCTGTCACGGCGCGGCACTCGCCGACGCCTCGTGGGATGGTGCCGGGGAACGGCTTGTCCTCACCGTCGCGACGACCGATCCCCCCGACGGGGTGGGCTGTGTGGACTGCGTCGGCGCGATCCAGTACGAGGCGCGCGTCGAATTCGCCGACGAACCCCCAGACGGCGTGGTGGTGGAACATCGCCACTTCGGCGAGACAGAAACGGTGGCGACGGCGCAACCGTAGCCGTCCGCGCATTTTTTGTAGGTGAGGGGCAATAGAGCGGACAATCATGAGCGAGACGTACGACATCGTCGTCGTCGGCGGCGGCACGGCCGGGTGCTTCGCGGCCGCGACGGCGGCGGGAGAGGGGATGTCGGTCGCGCTCCTCGAGCGGAAGTCCGAGGAGGAGGGCGGCCACATCGCCTGCGGCGACGCGATCAAGGGGACATCGACGTTCCCCGACGTGATCGACCGCGACCGTCTCCGACGCGAGGCGTTCACCAACGAGGGCATCGAGAAGGCCCGCTTCGAGAATCCCCGGAAGGGCGACGTGATCGACATCCCGTTCCCGGGCGACACGAAGGGCGCCATCGTGGACCGCAAGCGCTACGGCGAGGTGCTCCTCGACGAAGCGCGCGAGGCGGGCGCCGAACTCCACTACGACACGGTCGTCAAGGACGTGACGCAGTCGGGCGACCGGGTGACCGGCATCGAGGCGATCCGGAAGGGCGATCCGGTGACCTACGACGCGGACGTGGTCGTCGACGCCGCCGGCGCGCTGTCGCTGCTCCAGGACAAGGCCGACCTCTCGGGGACGACCTTCGACACGAACGTCGACTACTCGCAGTTCTGCTCGGCCTACCGCGAGGTTGTCGAGGTGCCCGAGCCGGTGGACTGGGACGACGCCATCGTGTTCAAGCCCACCGAGGAACTGGGCTACCTCTGGTACTTCCCGCGCACCGAGACGGAGATCAACGTCGGACTGGGCTTCCAGATGGACCAGCCCGACATGGAGCTGATCGAGGTGCTGAAAAACGACCTCCGGGACCGCCCCGAGTTCGAGGGCGCCCAGGTCAAGGACAAACTCGGTGCGGCGCTCCCGACGCGGCGGCCCTACGATTCGGCGGTCGCGCCCGGCTTCGTCGCGGTCGGCGACGCCGCGGGCCACGTCAACCCCACCACCGGCGGCGGCATCCCCGGGGCCGCGAAGGCCGCGACGTGGGCGACTCGCCGCGCGGTCGAGGCCATCGAGGACGCCGCGCCCACCGAGGACGCGCTCTGGGAGTACAACCGGCAGGTGATGACCGACTTCGGCAAGCGCTTCGCCGCGATGGACCTGTACAACATCTTCGGCACCGCCCACGACGTCGAGGAGCTGACCGACGTGGTGTCCTCGATCCCGGGCCAGCAACTCGTCGACGCGCTTGGCCGGTCGGGCACCTCCTCGATGGGGCTGGGCCTGAAGCTGAAGACGCTCGTGCAGACCTTCGGCCACTGGAGCACGCTCTACGAACTGTACAAGGTGAACGGCCTCGCGGCCGACCTGAAGGCAGTCTACGAGGACTACCCCACCTCCCCCGACGGCTTCGAGGCGTGGCGGTCCCGCCGCGACTCGATCCTCGACGACGTGTACGCGGTCACGGGCGCCGACCCGAAGTACTAGCCCGGAACCTCTTTTCGCGGGGCGACCGAAGCGCCGGCCATGGCATCCGACGGACCACCCGACGCGAACGGTATGCCGATGCTGGGCTACGGCACCGGCCACGTCTTCGACGCCGACGAGATAGAGCGCGCGCTCGAGTTGGGCTACCGCCACCTCGACACGGCCATCGACTACGACAACGAGGACGTGGTGGGCGACGCGATCGCAGAGAGCGACGTGGACGACCGCGACCTGTTCGTGGCGACGAAGCTCCCGCGGGACAAACTCGGCTACGCGGAGGCCGTGCAGGCGGCCAACGAGAGCCACGCGCGGCTGGGCGTGAACCGGATCGACCTGCTCTACGTCCACTGGCCGCTGGGCGACTACGACGCACAGGAGACGATGATGGCGCTCGATCAGTTGGTCGACGACGGGGTGGCGTGGAACGTCGGCGTCTCGAACTTCACCGTCGACCTCCTGAAGGAGGCCGAGGCGGCGTCCGCCAGCGGCATCTTCGCGAACCAGATCGAGGTCCACCCGCTGCTCCCGCGCACGGAGCTCCGGGAGGTCTGCGACGACCACGACGTGGAAGTGGTGGCGTACGCGCCGCTGGCCCGCGGCGAGGTGTCCGAGGTGCCCGAGATCCAGACCGTCGCCGAGAAGCACGACGCGACGCCCGCGCAGGTCAGCCTCGCGTGGCTCCGCGAGAAGGGCGTCACCGCCATCCCGAAGGCGACCGGCGACCACATTGCGGAGAACTGGGCGAGCCTCGACGTCTCACTCGACGCGGTGGACGTAGAGCGCATCGACGGCATCGATCGGCGACACCGGTGTATCGATCCCGACGATGCGCCGTGGAACACCGGGCGTTAGAAGGTGAGCCCGTAGCGCATCGAGACCATCAGCGCGATCAAGACGAGCTGAAAGCCGCCCTGCAGGCCGCCGAGCATCGCGTTCTGCTTGCCAATCCGCGCGATGACGGAGGCGTCGGGGTCGGGGCTGGTCATCTCTCGATACATCCGGAGTTCCCCGGGCATCAGGAAGCCAAAGCCCTGCACCGAGAGGAGCGTGACGATGGCGAGCGCCGCGACCATCACGCCGTCGATCATCTCGAACTGCCCGACGGTCGTCGCGACCCACGCCAGCGACCCGACGGTGCCGACGGCGAAGGGGACCTGCCAGCGCCAGTCCCGGAAGGCGTTCATCCGGTAGCCGATCAGCAGGAGGATCGGGATCACGTTGACGGCGGTGAACAGGGCGAGCCACGGGGCCGACGCGCCCTCGAAGAAGCCCTTCTCGACGGCCAGCGGGAGGCCCGAGCCGATGGTGACGACCGCCATCGCGGGCAGGAAGAAGAACGTCTTCGGCGTCAGTCGGCCGAAGAAGGCCGCGCTCTCCTCGTCGTCGAGGCCGCCGACGACGGGGCCGAGGACGACCCCCATGAACACGTCGACGCCCGTCCAGAGGACGCCCGCCATGACGTGGACGTAGGTGTGTTGCTGGATCGACGCGACCGTGAGGGCGTACCCCAAGGCGCTGAGCGCGACGACGACGATTCCGACGGCGAACGCCGGGTTCGCGCGGCGGCCCAACCCCCCGACTGTCCCTCTGATCGTGGACGTACTCATACGTCACAGACGACACGTCTGCGGGGTGAAAAATGTTCGGCGAATCGACCGATTGCGAACCGCTCGGGCCTTACATGTAGCCGAGGTCGCGCAGGCGCTCCATCAGGTCCTCCTTGTCCTGGGCGCGCCCGGCGCGCTCGGTGGTGCCTTCGAGGTCCTGCAGCCACGCCGGCTCGTCGTCGGCCTTGTCAGTCGACACTTCGCTGCCGAGCGACCGGAAGCCCTCGAAGTACTTGGGGCTGACCGGCAGGTCGTCGACGCCGAGGCCGTTGGGCAGGTCGTCGTAGGCCTGCGGGACGTAGCCCTCGTCGGGGTAGTCGGGGACGGTGTCCGGGACGACGTAGTGCCAGAAGGCGTCCCACACGTCGGGTTCGGCGAACTGGAGGATCGGCTGGATGCGGTCGTGGGGCGGGTAGATGTCGGGGTCGTGGCGCGCG